>SXGT01642125.1_pt1 | contig 11053 bp, 10 predicted proteins | sample 3176221 | NCBI WGS metagenome assembly SXGT01 (sample SAMN11356862, study PRJNA531348) | freshwater metagenome | isolation source: freshwater sample F1-120 | place: China: Fuxian Lake, Yuxi | collected 2017-12-25
AAGCAACGTGTTATTGCGCCGATCCTGGAATCTGCGACAACTGAAGGGGGATCCTTCATCGAACAATTTCGCGATCTGACAACGGCGGATGGTTTCTCCGAAAAGAATAAGAACGTTGAAGCATTCATCTGTTCCGTCATCGTGCTCATCGCCAGTTGCGCTCGGCGAGTTAGAAGTGAAGCCCTTCTTGTGCAGTCCACCGTAGCGTTCCTGTACCGACTTTCTGGCAAGAAGACCGATGACGAACCCTGTCTGAAGCAGCTCGGTGAGTTCTTGAAGGGGGATAACGGCCGTGCGTCGATCTCAAAGGGTTCAAAAAAGAATGAAAGACTCTCATTCCTTCGCGGCAATAAATTACAGGCGATTTATGAAAATTTCTGGAAAGAAGCGGTCGGCAATGCGCATCACTTCACGAATCGGCAAGACGAGGCGTTGATCGAGATGGTGCGCGAATGCGTGCACCGCGTGGCGTTACACGGACATGAGGAAAACACGGTAAGCAAACACCTCTCGAAACCCCGACGATGGCTCCATCGCACCGAAGGCGGCTACCACTGGATGCACCGCGACGTACGAAACAACCTTTACATGGCGTTCCAACGCGGACGTAGTGGATCGGCGCTTGCGCTAGCGCATCATGTCATCGCGTTGTATTGCTATGATGAGTTGTACGAACGATCCCGCGATACTCGCGCCTTCCTGGAATACTTTTTCCACCGACTCGCCGCGATTCGCTCCGCACTTCACTATTCGAACACCAACTCCCGAAATACATGGCTCGCTGCATCGGGATGGGTGACTCGTCTTGTCATCGCAATGCATCGAGAGAAGCACGACCTGCTCAAGCGCGGACGTATGCCGGGACTTATTCAATTACTTTCAGAACTTGATAGAACGATACGAGATATCAAAGATGCCGGCCGCAATAAAAAAGTAAACAAGGAGATAAAGACACTCATCCACAACTGGCGGCAACTATGCCAGTTTCGCAGCGATTGTCTGCTGGCCAGTGGACACCCGCACTCAAGTCTGACGATCTGTGCCGCCCGATTGAACCAGAAGCGATTGAATATTCCCGCTTTCGAAAGCTCGGAGGGTCTGGAGCTTGATGAATCCGACATGCTCAAGATTCCAAAACTTCTCCGCCACGAGATTCAGGACGAAATCCGCGCTATTCGTGATATTGCTTATGCGTGCCAGGACCCAATGCTATCACGATGGCCGTTCCCGCAATTCTCCAAGTCTGTCGAGAAAAATACCGACACATGGGCCGATTGGCTTAATACGCGCACCAACGCTAAGCGAAAAACGCGCTTGACGCTTTGTCAGAATGCATACATTGGCCTATTGAAATCGCGTCCGAAGGAACTTGATAAGCTAAAACCATGGGATGAGCATGACGAAGTAGGTGAATTCTACGATGGGCTCATTCGCAAGGCCGGTGACTTCTTGCTTTTGGACCATCCCGAGTGCTGGATAGCCTCATCCAAGGCATACTTAGTCACCTCTACCGATAAAGGAAATGTAGCATCGCCCGCACTGAAGAATCTTGCTGAGTGGGAACTGGGGGTTAATAAAGAAAGAGAACATCTGCCAACGGATGAACTATTAAACCCCACATTATTGAACACTCCTCTTTTGAGACGACACGGAAGACGATTGCGGCATGAGTGCTACAGATTGTGCATTGAGGCAAAACTTATCATCGCCAAAGCATGGAAGTTTGAGGGGATCGAGATACCGTCTCGTGCCAGTGCAGTCATCGGCACCGACAGTACAGAGTGGCATGAGGCGACATGGAACCTTGCCGTTGCCGAAGCGGTGCTGAAGCGCACTGGTGATCCGGCAGATCAGCAAGCGATGGCGATCACCAGATTGATTACCGCCGAGTTACACCTAAGGCAAGCCGAGTTCCGTCACTGGTGGTGCGTTGGCCGTGATCGGAATGACAAGGATGTCGCACGGCAAGTCAATCAGACTGAGCAGGCCGTTTCTGCGGTTGCGAGCATGTTGTCCACAGTCGAAACGATCATGAACGAAGGTCGCGGTGAAAACCGATGGCGTTTTTTCTATCTGTTGACGCTGGCACGCGTGCACATGCTGAAAGCAGAGAAAAATCGAGACAGCGCGCCACGCAACGCTGCGATCGACTTAAGAACGGCCGGCCGCCATCTCGTCGGTGCCTTGCTGAACTGTGGGCTATGGACCGATCGCTTTGACGTGCTGATGTGGTGGTGGAACGTGTGGAAACATTGCCTTCATAAACTGTACAGCGAACCGGCACAGCGAGAATTGGAAGAACGGGAGATGTACAAACGCCTAGGGATACGGTGGGAAATGGAGCCACAGGCAAAAGGAAGCGGCCGGTTTACCAGCAACTCTACGCAGTGTCGCGTGGAGGATACTCATGCCTGAGATAATGTTGCAATGCTGACAGACAGGTGAAAGGCCACCTAAATACGACTTTGTCAGTGGAGAATTTCTTTGTTAGATCCATCGGCCGGGCGTACATTGATGGGGGATGCTATCTTCGCGCGAACAGTGGGAACTTCTGCGGGCGTACGCCGATCATCAGGATGACGAGGCGTTTGCGCGTCTTGTGGCCGAGTATATCGATCTTGTCCATTCCGCTGCGATGCGGCAGGTGCGCGATCGACAGTTGGCGGAAGATGTGTGCCAGGGCGTCTTCATGTTGCTGGCGAACAAAGCAGGGGGAATGGGGTCGGATGTTATCTTGCCGGCGTATCTTCTGAAGGCGACCTATTTCATCTCCCGCAACACACTTCGACGCGAAACACGCCGACGAATGTACGAACGACGGGCAGCGGAAGTGGTGACGCGCTCTATGCCGAACGACATTCGCTCGAATGTCGCTGACGTGCTGGATGACGGAATGAGCGCGCTCAACGACCGCGAACGTGCTGCGATTGTGCTGCGGTTTTTTGAACAGCGAAGCCTCGCTGAAGCTGGGGAGGTGCTGGGCGTTTCGGAAGACGCTGCTGCGATGCGGGTCAGTCGAGCGCTTTCAAAGATGAGGCAATTCTTCGCGTCGCGCAATATCAGGCTTGAAAGCGCCGAAGTCGGCATGATCCTGCTGGCTGTTTCGGTTCGGTCGGCGCCTGCGGGTGTGGAAGGGGCGGTAGTTCACGGTTCGCTGTGCGGAGGTTCAGACACCGGACTGCCCATGGGCGACATCATTCGAGATGCCGGTCATGAAATGCTATGCGAACGTGTGAAGTTCGCTGCGATGTGGTCGGCGTCGGCGGCGGTGATCGTGCTGGCAACTGGGATGCTGGTGCATCTGGCCTACATGTTCTCACGCCCAATCGCACGGCCACCGGTCGATGTCTGGTAGTCGACCGCAGCGAGCACCAAGCCAAATCCTATTGAAGCGCCGCTTCGATTATTTGCCATTCACCGTTCTGCTTTTGAAGGCGAACACGCTGGTTCGCGCTACGGTTCTGATAAGCCGCCTGGATGTTCGCGATCACGTCGTTGCCGTCGATTTTAATCGTTACATCCAATAACGCTTGTCGCTCAACGATCGTGGTTGGCAGGGCAACTGTGAACGTCTCCGCAGCGGGTAGGTCTTGCCATCGGCTCGACCGTTCCAGCACAGTTGCACTACCAGCGAGAAGCAGCTGTCGAAGTTGTGTGTCCTGTTCGTTGGAACTGGTTCGACGTGCATCGCTCGACGTCAGCATGGCGATCGCCAGCATCGCGGTGCCGACAATCGGCAGAATCGCCACGACCATAATCGACGCAAATGCGCTGCGTGTGTTTCGGTTCATGGCTGAACTTTCTGCATCAGTTGCGTTGCGATAGGCATTATCAGTTTCGTCCGCATGCGATCTTTCCGCTGGCTGTTGAGAATCAATTCGTTTGTGCCCAACTGTTCGAATTGCGACACCTGCCCAACGTCCACCCAATTCATCTGATTGTTCGTCTTGCCAGCACGAGTAGCGATACGTTGCATCGAGTGACTGTCGCTGATGCTCCATAAAACAGTGACACCGTTTGGCAAGGTGATCGTCGCGGAATCGCTCGACAGCACTTCAATTTTGCTCGCTCCCCAGGCGTCGCGGCGAAGCATTGTGGTCGCCTGTTCCCATTGGGCGATCTGTGTCTGTGCGGTTTCTGCGCCGTGTGTCGTGCGGAATGAACTGTGGAATGTCTTCGTCGCCAGCAATGCGATCGCGGTGAAAAGTCCGAGGGAAATCAAAAGCTCGTATAGCGTGAAGCCGGCACGGGCGTGCGAGCGCGCAAATTTTGTCTGCAAGACCGAATGAAGTCGAGTCGATTTCATTTCTGCACACTCCCCGCTTCATCCATGGCCGGTTTTTCGGCAGGAATAGTCTGTTGCCACTGGGTGAGCGATTTCTGCGGAATGAGCCCGGACAATGAAACCGATCGCTGTTGACGCTTTGCAGTCACCTCCACCCAGACGCGCGCACCGACTGCGGGTGAATCATCAATCTGGCGAACCGAAAACGCTGCGTCCGCAGGGACAGTTGGGACAGCGCCAAGTTGAAGTTGCGTGATGAACGTTTCCAGTTCCGCAGTCGTGGCGCGCAATTCAGCGAGGCGGTTGGCGACCTGGTTCTGCTTCACCATCACGACCGTCAGCGAGACTGTCACGATGCTGATCAATGCCAGACCAGCGAGCAGATCCACGAACATGTAGCCGTTACGACGCATGTGATGTGTCATCCATTTCAAAACGTGGAAGTTGCTTCGATCAAGTAGTGCAATGGCAGGAACATCGCGACCGCGACCACACCCACGCACAATCCCATGAACAACGCCAACCCGGGGACGACCATGCCGGTCAACAAAATCTGCAAGCGACTGAATCGCGAGCGGTAGTAGCGCGCCAGAAATGCGAGGACCGCAGCGGTGTCGTCATGCGCGCGGGCGGTCGCCAGCAGGCCGACGACGATCGCGGGGAATCGAGCTTCACTGGCGGCGTTGGTTGGTGTTTTGCCTGATTCGATCGCATAGCGCAGACGATTCAGCTTGCTGGTGAGCACGACATTCACGCGCAAGCGACTCGCTTCCGCGGTTGCGTGTGTGAAGGGTTGGCCGTTCTTCACCGCGTCGCTCATCGTCTGAAAAATATCCGCCAGCCCGCGATCCCGCTCGGATTGATGCGCGATCGGCAGCCACCACATCAGTCGATCGCGCAAACGGATAAAAAATGGGATCGACGCCGACCGAACGACGAAAACCTGTTCGACCGATTTCGCAATCACGTACATTGAAGCCAGCAGGAGAATCAGCGTCACGGGCAGCATCGCACCGTAGCTGAAATTCAATACGAAGATCGTGATCGCTGGAAGCTGTACACCGAAGTCGCGAAAAATCTGTTCATATTTCGGCATGACGAAAATCATGAACAGCGTCAGCACGAGCATAAACACCAGTGAAACCGCCAGCGGGTATGCGCGATAGAACCCGGATTTTACAGCATCGATCGGACCATCATTTCGATTCTCATCAAGCAGCCGCTGCAGTGTCTGCGACAGTGTGCCATTGGCTTCCGCGGTGGCGATCAAACCAAGTGCGCGGTCGGATGTTTCGGGCACGCCCAGTTGCAGCGCTTTATGCACCGGGAGGCCAAGCTGTAGAAGCACGTTCAGTTCATTGATTCGTTTGCGTGTCTGCCCTCGTTCGGCGCTGGTCGCACTGGCCAGCATTGTGGGAAGGGGAAGGTCCAAGCGGATGGCTTGATGAAGGTAACCCAGGATCGCCATGCTTCGTTGCTTGCGTAGATGCCGCACTGCAAGTGAGGCGGATGTCACCAGCAGAATGCTGATGAGCGGCGCGACGATGAGTGCGAATGGAATTGTCGAATAGATCGAAAAGAACAACAGCCCGAAAACAAAAATGCCCGCGACGTACCAGAAGATGCTCGAAAAAATTGAGCCTGATACATCGTGCGCGCGTTCAAGTTTGCGTGCGTGCTTCGGTGTGTTCGGCGCGTAGCCGATGGAATGTGGTTTTTCCATTTACCAACTCCCCCCGGAAACGGTCTTCAGCAGAAGCAGCAGCGGGGCGACCATCGCGAAGATAACGATGCCGATGACGACCGTAACAAAGATAAGCAGGAACGGACCAAGGATGGCGGGGATGGCGTACGTCCGCTGTTCGACTTGCTGGGTGTACATCTGTGCGAGGGTGCCAAGCGATCGCGACAGCTGATCGTCCCGAACCGCCAGCGCCATTGTCGCAGCGACGGTGTTGGGGACGACGCGCAGGTTCGCCGGTGGTGAGCCCGCAGAAGGAGACGAGTGCAGCCAGTTCAACAGCAGTTCACTGTCGTGTCGAAGTGGTTTGGAATTGATGGCCTGCGATGCAAGATCAAACGCTGCCGGCAAGTCCATGCCTGCATCCACCGCCAGCTTCATCGCATCACACCAACGGGCGAGCATTCCACGGCGAATGACCGGTCCAATCAGCGGAATCGACAGCACGATTGTCTCGCCGACACTGCTGCCACTACGGCGTAACGCCCACAGGACGATCATCGCGAGCGCGATCAGCACGATGACCCCCGCCAACAACACGGGAAGTGCTTCACTGACAGAGATGACCATTTTCGTGACAGTCGGCAGTTCAATTCGAAAATCGCCGAAGATGGCATTGAACTGTGGCATGACAAACATGCTGAGAAACAGCGCGACCACCATCAGCCCAATAAACACCGCCAACGGGTACGCCACCGCCCGCCAGAGCGCCGCGCGAAGTTGCTGGGTGAGTTCCGAATATTTACTGAGGTTCAGCAGCATCGCCGGCAGGTTTCCCGAGCGAATGCCCGCGTCCATCAGTCGACCATACAACGGAGGGAAGTGGGACTGATGTTTGCCGAATGCTTCACCCAAAGGCACACCACGCTCAAGCTCTGTCGCGACCAGATCGACAGTGCGTGCAAGGCGTCCCGATCGCATGTCCTGTGCGATCAGCCTTAGCCCCTGTTCCAAAGGCAGGCCGGCACTGGCGAGTTGCCCAAGCTGTTGGTTGAAGACGGCAAAGTCGTCGCCACGTAGGCGTTTTGGTCTTGGTGTGGATGTCGGGTTCAGACTGATCGTTCGCAGCCCCAGCGATGTCAGTCGAGCCATTGCATCGTTGATGTCGATCGCGTCGATTGTTCCCGTCAGCACATCCCCGCCATTGGTTTGTGCCGAGTAACTGAAGCTGAACGACGGCGCTGGTTGCGATGGGGTGGCGGTTGTCACAGGTGCGTCGGATGGGTTCCCGCTGGTCATCGCGTGTTGGTCCGGTAGACGGTGATGGATGAATCAAATCGACATTGATGCGCGATCGCTGTAGAAACAGAATGTCCGCTGATGCTGGAAATCTAACGGATCAAGTCTGCTTTTGCGGTGATGGAGTTGCAGCAATTTTATAACGAGGGGGCGTTCGGTTTTTTTTGCACCCGCCAGCATTGGTCATGCTTCTTTCACTGGTCCAAGCACACGTTCGATTTCGCGATCGTCGGTCACGCCTTCATTGACGAGTCGCTGCCCGATAGACCGCATGGAGACAAAGCCTGGTTGCCCAGCGACGAGCGAATCAATCTGCGACGCGTCTGCCCGTTGCAGCACCGCGGTCCGCACGGCGGCGTCCATAAGACCAATCTCCGCGATCGGCAATCGCCCACGATAACCACCTTCTGGTTTCGTTCGCCGAAGCAAGCGTTGGGAGACGACACCGAACAACGCGCTTGTTACCTGGTACGGTTCGAGCCCCATTTCCAACAGCCGCGAGATCGCGCCACCCGCGCTGGCTGCGTGAAGTGTGGAGACGATGCGGTGTCCGGACAGCGCCGCCTGCACTGCGAGTGAAGCCGTCTGCGCGTCACGAATTTCACCCAGCATGAGCACTTGTGGGTCCTGCCTTAGAATGCTGCGCATCGCTCGTTCGTAGGTCATCTCACCGAACTGCGACACTTCGATTTGGGTGACACCCGGAAGATCGCGCTCGACTGGGTCTTCGAGCGCGACAATGCTGATGCCGTCGGATTGGTTCGCCAACCGACTCAGCAGCGCGTAGATCGTCGTCGTCTTCCCCGCCCCCGCTGGCCCTGCGAGAAGCAGCATGCCTGCGTCCGCGGTCGCGAACCGTTCGAGCCCGACTCGAACGGGATCGGGCATGCCGAGCGTTTCAATATCCAATGGCTGTTGCAGCTCGGCGGGTAGCCGCACTGCAGCGCGCAACCCGTGCGTGGTGGGCATGATCGCCAAACGCAGATCGAGAGACTTTTGCGACGCACGGGGGATGAACGGCAATCGACCTTCCTGCGGCACATCGAGCCGGTAGGTCAGCATCTGAGCCATCACCATCAACCGAATAACCATGCTTCGACCATCGGCACTACCGTAATTGGCGACCACCCGCAGGACACCATCTTCGCGAAGTCGCACTTCATAACCAGCTGCGGTCGGTTCCAGGTGAATATCCGAAGCAGCACGGCCACACGCTTCATCTACCAACGCATCAACCGCTACGCGAGCATCGAATGTTGTAGGCAGGCGTGCGGTCATGATGAACGCATTATGTCCGGGTTGGTTTCGTTTGTAACGAAGCGTGCAATGGGTCGCGTGCGATTGGAGACGCCTTAAAGTAGATCAGGTGCCAAAGTATCGGACTGTTGGTTTGAACAAGAACAGATTCTGAAGTTGTAGACACCAATGTTGAAAGGGTCATTTATAGGCGTCGGTTACCCCGGGTACTCGCCTCCGCCCCTATCCCTGATTGAAAAACCTCAACTCAACTCGAATCTGGCCTGCCATGAGCGAGGCCGTACTCGGCCGAGTCGAATGGAGCCATAGGGAATCGAACCCTAACTTGCTGAATGCGATTCAGCCGTCATCCCATTAGACCATGGCCCCGGTCTGCAAAACTTTGAGGGGAGATTGTATCGTCGGCGGGGTGGCGGTCAAGGTGGACACATCGCGCCAATAACGTTGCCAGTGTGAAACAGTTGTAAAACCGTAATCCTTTGACTGGCAAGGCCCTTGCGTCGTATAGTGCTCGCGAACCAACCATGCGCCAGAGATGGAGCCTTCGCAATGCGAAAGCGAGATCCCGTGGTCATGGACCAGGATTTGGAGTCGCTGACGAACCTGTTTCGCCTGCTGTCCGACAAAACACGCCTGAACATCCTTCTGCTACTAAGCAGTGGGGAACGGAACGTCACCAGCTTGTGTAACGAACTTTCGTTGCCCCAGCCGACGGTCAGTCATCACCTTGGGCTGCTTCGGATGAATAACCTGATCGCCAACAGGCGGAACGGGAAGCAGGTCTTTTACGGGCTCAACAGCGCTGTCAATGCCGACGAAATGGGCGCACTTCAGGTGGCGCTCGAAAGCTTTGATCTGAAGATCATCGAGAAAGAGACGGCAGAACCGTCAATGGTGTGATCGATCACGCTGCGGTCCATTCGCGCCCCAAATGCCGACATTGGTTTCGTCACAATGCTGGCATCAACTTCCTCGGACGATCGATTCAGCCGTCACATCTCGGCTCGGTACTGGTGTCCGGTCAATAGCAGAAACACATCAGCTAACGACGGTTGACCCACCGAGACCGCCCGCACAATGCCCGGAGCCGCTTCCACAATCCGCGGGACCAATTCATGCCCCTTCGCTGCGGAAAGACGCAATGTCTTTTCGTCGATCGCTTCGGCTTCCAACTGAAGATTTTCACGCAGCCGTTCGCGCAACAAGTCGGGGGAATCGGTCGTCAGCGTGATGACATCCCCTTCAATTCTGCTCTTGAGCGCCGCCGGTGAATCGCACGCCAGCAGTTTGCCCTTGGCTAAAATCGCGAGTCGATCGCAGAGCTCTGCTTCTTCAAGAAGGTGGGTGGTGAGCAGGATTGTCACGCCATTCTGCGCGCGAATGTTGTTCAGCAATCGCCAAAGGTCGAGCCGGGCGCCGGGGTCAAGGCCGGTGCTGGGTTCGTCGAGAATGAGCAGCTTCGGTGAGTGCAGCAGGCCCTTTGCGATCTCAACGCGCCGACGCATGCCACCGCTGTAACGTTCAACCCGATCCTGCGCCCGGTCGGCGAGGTTCACCGCAGCGAGCAGTTCCATGATGCGCGCCTTCAGCGAAGCCCCACCCAAGCCATATAGCGCGCCCTGGCAGGCGAGGTTTTCGTATGCGGTCAGTTGCTTGTCGAGGGCGGGCGACTGGAAAACCACACCGATGTCCCGCTGCACTGCGCTGCGATTCGTCCGCAGATCGTGCCCGAGCATTGTTACATCACCTGACTGAGGTGGTATCAGTGTCGACAGCACACGGAAGAGGGTCGTTTTGCCACTGCCATTGGGACCGAGCAAACCGAAGATTTCACCGCGAGGGATGGAAAGGGTGAGGCTGTCGAGCGCGCGAAAATCCCCGTAGGCGTGGGTGAGACTACGGATGTCGACCGCGACGGAGGGTTGCGATACCGTTGCCGTATTTTGTGGTGCAATGATAGTACTAGCCGACAATCAGACTCCAATCAGCAGCAGGGCGTTGAGTAGCGCGATCACTGCTGCCATGTTCCATAACAATCTGATGTTGTCGAATCCCGTTCCTTGGATCGCCGCCACCAATGTCGCCAGAAGGGTGATGACGACGTGTGCGAATAAGCTGATCGACAGCAGCAGGATAGAAGAGGAGAGCGCGTTATGCGCGACTGCATCGAACTGCCACTGGGCAGCGATGGCACTCGCCGCTGCGACGCCGAACAGTAATGTCAGCGCCAGCCATGCGATGCGATTTCGACCAGTCGACCGCACGACCATCGCGAACGTGACAGGGGCGGCGCATAGGAATAGGATCGAAGCGATAAACAGTCCACTGAATGAGCCATCAACACTCTTGGCAAGCTGCGGGACGTTATTTGCCTTCAGCACGAGATATGCCGCCATCAACCCCGCGAAGTACATCGCCTCTGCGGTGATGGCGAGCATCACACCGACCTTCGCGGCGGTAAGGGGTGGGGTGAGGTTGGGCGTAGTAATGGAACTCATTTTCTGGCTCCTCTCCCGTTACGCCGGGAGAGG
>SXGT01020193.1_pt1 | contig 11052 bp, 6 predicted proteins | sample 3176221 | NCBI WGS metagenome assembly SXGT01 (sample SAMN11356862, study PRJNA531348) | freshwater metagenome | isolation source: freshwater sample F1-120 | place: China: Fuxian Lake, Yuxi | collected 2017-12-25
CCCAGCGGTGATTCGCCGCCCGGATCACTGCGGAAGTAACGCGGAAACGACTCCACACGAGTTGCCGCGACGATGAGTCGCGGGACTGACGAACAAGACATTCGCATGAGGCTCACCGATATGCGTTTCGCTTACCTGACTTCGCTCTGCGTCCTCGCCGGTCTCGGCGGCGAACTTCGCGCCCAGAAGATCGCCGTGTATCCACCGGACATCAACCTCGAAACGAGCCGCGACCGGCAGTCGTTCGTCGTGCAGCTCACGCAGCCCGACGGCATTACCCGCGACGTGACCGCGCAGGCGCAGGTCGCGTTCGCCAACCCCGCGTTCGCCAAGCTCGACAAGCTCGCGGTCGTGCCGGTCGCGGACGGCACGACGGAAATGAGCGTCACCTTCGGCGGGCAGGTCGTGAAGGTGCCCGTGAAGGTCACGAAGGCGAAGGAGGACCGTGCGATCTCGTTCAAGCAGGACGTGATGCCGGTGTTCATGCGCACCGGGTGCAACGTCGGCGGCTGCCACGGGGCCGCGCGCGGCAAGGACGGGTTCCGCCTGTCGCTGTTCGGCTTCGACCCCGAGGGCGACCACTTCCGCCTGACGCGCGAGTTGAACGGTCGGCGCGTCAACCTCGCGCTGCCGAACGAAAGCACGCTCGTCGAGAAATCGCTCGGCAAGGTGCCGCACACCGGCGGCGCGCGGATGAAGGAAGGGGACGAGTACCACCAGACGCTCGTCCGCTGGCTGGAAGCGGACGCCCCGATGGACAAGTCCGATATTGCACTGCCGGTCAGTATGGAAGTGTTCCCGCCCAGCGCCGTGCTCGACGGCAAGGGCGAGAAGCAGCGGATCGTGGTGCGCGCGAAGTACAGCGACGGCACCGACCGCGACGTGACATCGCTGGCGCTGTTCCTCACAAATAACGAGAACGCGGCGAAGATCGCGGCGGAAGACGGCAGCGTGACCGCTGGCGAGCGCGGCGAGGCGTTCGTCATGGCCCGGTTTCACACCTTCACCATCGGCGTACCGTTCATCACGCTGCCGAAGGCGCTCCAGTTCACCTGGCCCAACTCGCCCGAAACGAACTACGTCGACACGCTCGTCAACAACAAACTGAAGAAGCTCCGCATCGAGCCGAGCGGCGTGTGCGACGACGCCACGTTCGTGCGCCGCGTGTACCTCGACATCATCGGCGAACTGCCCACGCCCGACGAGTACGCCCGGTTCATGGTCAGCACACTGCCCACCAAGCGCGAACACCTCGTGGACGAACTGCTCGACCGCAAGGAGTTCGCGGAGCTGTGGGTGTTGAAGTGGGCCGAGTTGCTCCAGATTCGTTCGTCGAATCAGGTGAGCTACAAGGCGATGCTGCTCTATTACGGCTGGCTGCAAGACAAGATCGCCAAGAACGTGCCCACCGACGAGTGGGTGAAGGAGCTGCTCGGGGCGAACGGCGGCACGTTCAAGAACCCGGCCACCAACTACTACCAGCTCGAAACCGACGTGCTGAAGGTGACGGAGAACGTCGCCCAGGTGTTCATGGGCATGCGCATCCAGTGCGCCCAGTGCCACAACCACCCGTTCGACCGCTGGACGATGGACGACTACTACAGCTTTGCGTCGTTCTTCACGCAGATCGGGCGCAAGGGCACCGACGACGCCCGCGAGCTGATCGTGTTCAACAGCGGCGGTGGCGAGATCGCGCACCCGATCCACAAACGGGCCATGCCGTCCAAGTTCCTCGGCGGCACCGCGAACGCCGACGTGACCGGCAAGGACCGCCGCGTCGTGCTGTCGCAGTGGCTCGCCAGCCCGGACAACCCGTACTTCGCCAAGAACCTGTCGAACATCGTGTGGAACCACTTCTTCGGGCAGGGGATCGTGAACGAGGTGGACGACATCCGCATCTCGAACCCGGCCTCGAACCAGGAACTGTTGGACGAACTGGGGAAGAAGTTCACCGGCTACAAGTACGACTTCAAGAAGCTGGTCCGCGACATCTGCACCTCGCAGACGTACCAGCGCAGCACGCAGGCGACGAAGACCAACGAGGGCGACACGCGGAACTTCGCCCGCGGCCCGATCCGCCGCATCCGCGCCGAAACGATGCTCGACGTCATCACGCAGGTTACGGACACGAAGAACAAGTTCCAGGGGCTGCCGCTGGGCGCGCGGGCCGTGCAGATCGCGGACGGCGGCGTGAGCACCTACTTCCTCACCACGTTCGGTCGCCCGACCCGCGAAACGGTGTGCTCGTGCGAGGTGCGCCTCGAACCGACGCTGTCGCAGAGCCTGCACCTGCTCAACGGCGGCACCGTGGAGCCGAAGATCGCTCAGGGCAACATCGTCGGCAAGATGCTTCAGGACAAGAAGACCCACGCGCAGATCGTCGAGCACCTGTATGTGCGGTGCCTGAGCCGCGCGCCCAAGCCCGACGAACTGAAGGTGCTGCTGGGGCTGGTGGACAAGAGCGCCGACAAGAAGCAGGCGCTGGAGGACGTGTTCTGGGCGATCATGAACTCGCGCGAGTTCATGTTCAACCACTGATAACTACCGCCTCCCTTGTTTAGCGCGCGGCGCTCTGGGTCGCTCGCTAAACGACGACCTTCCCCAGCCTGCGAAACGCAATCTACTTGAGGCTCCCTGATATGCGGCAAATGGCTTTCTTCTGTTCCGTCGCGCTGCTTCTGGGCGGCGGGTCGCGGCTCCTTGCGGACGCCAAGAACCCGACCTACGACGACGACATCATGCCCATCATGAAGCAGTCGTGCGTCAACTGTCACGGCAACGACAAGCAGAAGGGCGGGCTGAACCTCGCCACCTACGCGACCATGAACGTGGGCGGGTCGTCCGGCGCGGTCGTTGTACCCGGCAACCCGGCGAAGTCGCGCATCTACTCGCTGTCCGCGCACCTCGACGAACCGAAGATGCCGCCCAGCGGCAACAAGATCGCCGACGCGCAGCTCGCCACGCTCAAGCTGTGGGTCGAACAGGGCGCGCGGCAGAACGCCGGCAGCAAGACGGTCACCCCGCCGATGCCGGGCACCGACATCGGGCTGAAGTCCATCGTGAAGGGCCGTCCGTCCGGCCCGCCGCCGATGCCCGTGATCGGCAAGCTGAAGCTCGACCCGGTCGTGGTCGCGCGCCGGCCGGGCGCGGTGCTCGCGCTCGCCACCAGCCCGTGGGCACCGCTCGTCGCTGTCGGCGGGCAGAAGCAAGTGATCCTCTACAACACGGATACCAACCAGCTCGTCGGCTTCATCCCGTTCGAGCACGGCCAGATCAACAGCATCAAGTTCTCGCGCAACGCGAAGTTCATCCTCGTCGCGGGCGGGAAGGGCGGGCAGTCCGGCAAGGCCGTGCTGTACAAGGTCGAAGACGGCTCGAAGGTGCTCGAAGTCGGGATCGAGTCTGACGCAATTCTGTCTGCGGACATCTCCGCGGACCAGACGCAGATCGCAGTCGGCAGCCCGTCGAAGCTCGTCCGCATCTACTCGACGACCGACGGCAAGGTGTTGCACGAGATCAAGAAGCACACGGACTGGGTGTGTGCGGTCGAGTACAGCCCGGACGGGGTGCTGCTCGCCACGGGCGACCGCAACGGCGGCGTGTTCGTGTGGGAGGCCCACACCGGCCGCGAGTACTTCAGCCTGCGCGGGCACACCGGGATGATTACCGACGTGTCGTGGCGCGACGACTCTAACGTACTCGCGACGTGCAGCGAGGACGCGACCGTGAAGCTCTGGGAGATGGAGAACGGCGGCAACACCCGCAACTGGACCGCGCACGGCGGCGGCACCGCGAGCGTCAAGTTCACGCACGATGGGAAGCTCGCCACCACCGGCCGCGACAAGACCACGAAGCTCTGGGATCAAGCGGGCGCTGCGCAGAAGTCGTTCGAGGCGTTTCCCGACCTGGGCCAGAAGGTGGCCGTCACGCACGACAACGCCCGCGTCATCGCCGGCGACTGGTCCGGTGTGGTGCGGTCGTGGGTCGCGGCCGACGCGAAGCTGGTCGCCACGCTCGACGCCAACCCGCTCCCTGCGGCCCAGCGGCTCAAGGTCGCGGAGGCCGCGTTTGCCGCGGCGCAAGCAAAGGTCGCACCGGCACAGGCCGCGTTCGACGCCGCCGTGCTGAAGGCGAAACAAGCCACCGACGCTTACAATGCTGCGGTCGCGAAGTCGAACAAGATCGTCGCCGACCTCGCCGCCGCGAACAAGGGCGTGACCGACAACACCGCAGCTATGAACGCCACCAAACCGCTGATGGACGCGGCAAAGGTCGAGGCGGACAAGGCCGCACCCCTCGCCACCGCCGCCGCGAACAAGGCCGCGGCGCTGGACGTGCTGATCCCGGTCGAGACGGTCGCGGCGAAGATGCTGGCCGAGGCCGCTGCCAAAGCGCCGACCAACGCGGAACTCGCGGCGCGGAGCAAGGCGAAGGCCGACGCGCTGGCCGCGCTGAACGCGGAACTGGTGGTCGCGAAGAAGGCGATGACCGATACGGCCGCGGTGCTCGCCGCCGCGAACGCCAAGTACGCCGCGCAATCGAAGGCGTTCACCGACGCGGTGGCGAATGTCGCGGCGAACCAGAAGACGGTCGCGGCGCTCACCCCGATGGCGAAACCCGCCGCCGACGCGGTGGCTCCCGCGAAGGCCGCGGCCGACGCCGCCAACGCCGCCGTCGCCCCCACGAAGGCCGGGATCGACGCCGCGACCGCCGAGGTGGTTTCGACAAAGGCAGCGCTCGATCAGCTCAAGGCCGCGACCGCGCCGGTCCCGGTCCCGACCCCGCCCGTGTCGCCGGTTCCGCCGAAGAAGTAGAAACTCTGTAGCCGGCCTCAGCGAGGCCACAGCTACACGCGCTGTTCAGCTTCCGGCCTCAGTGAGGCCGGCTCCAGAATACAACCCAATCAACCCGATCCCGCGTGGCGCTCCAACTCCGCGCGTAACAGCGCGACGAGCGCGTCGCGGATGCGCGGGTCCGCGGCCACCACGGTCGCGGTGCGGGTGTCGCCACCGGTGGTGAACGTCAGTTGCGTAACGCTCGCGCCGGCCTCGCGCGCGATCAGCAGACCCGCTTCCACGTCGTGGTCCTTCGCCGTGAGGATCGTGCCGCTGCCGCCGGCCCCGGCCATGTGCGCCAGGATCAGCGCCACCGACCCGCTGTTGCGCAGCGCCGCGTTGCGCGAGACCAGTTCGCGGAACACGGCCGTCTGGCACTCCACACCCAGCCCGCGGGCGGAGAAGTCGATGAGCTGGTGGCGTAGCGGGTTCGCGTCGTCCACCGTCAGCGGGTGAGCGGTCGCGCGGTGTTCGAGGTCGTTGCGCTCGATCACGAACGCGCCCGCGCCGCGCTCGGCCCAGAAGATGCGCCCGCTGGTCGGGTGTGCCACCACGCCCTCCGTCGTTTCCCACGCTGCTCCGTTCCACTCCTGACAGGCGATGGCCGTACAAAACTCCGCGCGACGGCCCAGGAAGTTGCGGGTGCCGTCGAGCGGGTCGACCAGAAACCGCTTCGCGCCGGCCGCAGGCGCGCTGGTGTCCGCGTCGCCGGCCTCCTCGCCGTAGAACCGGTACGCCGGGAAGTGCCCCGTTAGCACCTTCTGAATCGCGCGCTCGAGCTCGTCGTCCACGATGCTCGTGATGTTGTGCTCGTCCTTGTGTACGGCTTGCAAGACGCCTTCGAAGTACCGCATGGCGATCGCGTTCGCGTCGAACGCGGCCTCGATCATGGCCCCGATGTGGCCGTGGTGCATCCCGCCGGGCAACTTGCGCCTCACGACGCCGTCCCAGATCGGCTTGAGCACCGTGATCCGCGGGTTCACCTCGCCGCGAATCGCCCCGAAGTAGCGCCACATTTCCTTCGACAGGCTGCCGTAGTCGTCCAGCCATTGGCGCGGCCCCTGGGGGTGCGCGTGCGCCTTCGCCAGGAGCAGCGCGACGTAGCGCCCGGTGCGCTCATCGCCGTCGCACCGCGTCGCGCGGCCTTCGAGCTGGTCGCGCACGGCGCGCTCGTGCCGGGCCAGCACGTCCTTGCACTCGTCGTAGCGGCGCTCGAACACGTCGATGGCGTGCGGGGTCTTGAAGTGCTCGCACAGCAAGTACCCCGCGACCATCCCGACCGACAGGTTGCGGCCGTGTTTGGGGTGGTACAGCCAGTCGTAGAACTTGAGGATCTCATCGAGCGTGTCGTGGTAGCGGACCAGACACGCGCGGAGCGCCTCGACCGGGATCGCCGGGATCGTGCTGATGCGGGCGTTGTCGTCGGCCAGACGCGATTCCTCGAACAGTACCGGCAGCGCGCGGCCCGCGCGGTCCGTGAGCGAGGGGCCGTGGATGTAGACCGTGGAGCAGAAGTCGCCGTTGGCGAACCCGGTTTCGGCGTTCGTCTCCACGAAGTGCGCGTCTTCGAGCACCTGCGCGTAGGCGTCGCCGGAGGTGAACGTCTCGGACGGACCGCGCTCCAGCGTCGCTTCGCCCAGATAGGCCTTGCGCAGTTCGCCGCTGGCGTCACGCAGGTAACCCGCGTAAGCGGGCATCACGCGGCGCGTGTCCGCGCGGGCGGTGTCCGGCTCCGCGAGGTTCACGCCGCGCGTCAGATCGTTGGCCGCGTCGAACTTCACCACGCGCCAGATGTGGTTGGTCAGCTCGCCGGTCACGATGGCCGAGGCCATCTCGAAGCGGTGCAGGTGGAGCCGTTCGAGCGAGGCGAAGTTGGCCCCGCGCCAGTACACGTGCAGCCGGAACTTGAAGCCCGTGGCGCGGTCGTCGTCGAGCACGAGCTTATCGAAGCCGATCGGGTGCGGGTACGAGCGGGCCGCGACCCCCGCGAGCGCGGCCTCGTCGTCAAGTACAGATTGCACGACGGCGCGCACGAGGCGCTTGTCGGCGAACGCCGCGGTCGCCATCCGCAGCGAGGCGATATCGCCGACGGTGTGGTTCCGGAAATAGGTGCGCAGGAGCTGCTTGCCCGTTTCGAGCGACGGCGCGGCGAAGAAGGTTTCGACCCGCGCGGGCAGATCGGGGAACCGGTCGGCGCGGGCCGCGAAGTACGCACTGATCGCGGCGCGGGTGGACAGGTGCGGGTCGAACGACACGGGCGGCCCTCATCGCGGGAACGGTGCGGGTAGTGTAGCGGGCGCGCGCGTTCCGATTTCGTGCCAAAACCCGATTGTGCCACTCGTATTGGAGGTGAGAGCAGAACCGTTTCGCAACAGGAGTCCGCCATGCGCCGCTTCCTCTCGACACGGACACTTGGCATCGCGCTGTGCCTCGCGCTGCCGTTCGTCGCCACCGGGTGCAACGACGACGACCCGCTCGCGGCCATCGACCGGTTCGAGAAGAACCGCCAGAAGGCACAGACGAAGATGGATGCGGTGGAGGGGCAGTACGCGAACTGTGCCGTGCCCACGTCGCCGGCGGCCAGCGACGCCTTCGCCGAGGAGTGGAAGAAGCGCTGGGACGGGATCGAGAAGGAAGTGAACCGGCTGAAGAACGAGCTGAACGGGGTCATTAAGGCCGGCGACAAGCGGTTCAAGAAGATGGACGACATGGCGCGGTCGATCAAGAGCACCGACCTGCGCAACGCCGCCGTCGCCAAGAACAACGTGCAAGCACAAGCATGGGCCACGGTGCTGCGCGAGGCCGCGGAGAACGTCAAGAAGATGGACCATCAGGTCGCGGCGGCGCGGGACATCTACACGGTGATGAAGCTCGACTCGATGCGCTCGCAGACGGACAACAAGATCGCGGAGATCCGGGCGCTGAACGGGCAGATGAAGGCGACCGTCGCGGAGCTGAGCAAGGTCACGGCCGAGGGGCGCTCGCTGTTGCGCTGAGAACGACACAAGCCCGCCGACAAAGTCGGCGGGCTTGTGCGCGGTTAGTTTTCTGTTTCGGACTCTCACGGACAGGCGGGCACGCACACGGGCACGTACCGCTTGACGCAGGTGTTGACCGTGTACGCTTCCATCGAACACGTCGTGCGCGGCACCATGCGGCAGTGCTGCTCCTCGATCACCTTGCAGGTGGTGTGCGGCACGCAGCGGACGCGCTCTTCACACACGTAGCTGACGCGGCACTGGCGGACGACGCACTGGCGCTCTTCGGGCACCATGCGGCAGGTCCGCACCGGCACCTGCTTCACGCACACTTCCGGCACGCGCTCGGTCACGCACCGGGTTTCGTAGCGGACGTGGTCTTCCTTCACCAGCCGGCACGTCGTGTAGTGAACCTGGCGCGTCACCTGTTCTGGGATCATCTGGCAGTGGCGACGGGTCACATACCGGACGTGCTCTTCCTTCTCCCACCGCACCGTCTTGTACGGGATCTCGCAGGTTTTCACTTCCTGCACGGTGTAGCAGCGGCGCTGGGTCACCATCTTGCAGTGCGTTTCCGGGACCATGCGGCAGGTGGTGTAGCACTGGTGGCGGACGTGGTGTTCCGGCACCGTGTAGCAGCGGTAGCGGGTCTCGGTGCGAACGTGGTGCTCGGGCACGATGCGGCAGGTCGTGTACGGAACCTGCTTTACGCACTCTTGCGGCACCTTGTAGCACTGGGTCCGCGTTTCGTAGCGAACGTGCTGCTCCTTCACCATCTTGCACACGGTCCGCGTACAGGTCCGCATCTCGGTCTGGGCCACCTTGCGGCACACCGGCACTTGCACGACGGTGCAGACCGGCTTGCACACCATCTTGCAGTCCCTCACAACGCGGCACTCTTCGTGCGGAACCCAGACCTTCTTGCACACGGTCCGACCGGGGCATTGAACCGTTTCGCGGGTCAGGCAACCGGGAACGTAGCGGCTGGTGCAGGTGCAGGGGTCGAACACGCACGTGCCGGGCGATCGCGAGACGCGCGTCACCACGGGGCCGGGAACGTACTCGGTCACGGTCTCGTATCGCCCGCTGCACACCTTCTCGACGCGCTCGGTGACGACCGGCTCCGCGACATAGCTAACGCGGGTCTGCGGAACGTAATCGACCTCGGTGCGGTACGTCGTGACAGGCACGCAGTACGACACGGTGGTGTATTCGGGGCGAACCGTGCAGTACGGGATCACGACCTGATACTGCTGCGTTTCCGTGTGCCAGGTCGTGTAGCGGACCTCGCGGACGTGGTTCTCGATCTCTTTGCGGTAGGTGGTATACGGCACCTCGACGCAGTACGGCTCCGTGACCTTGCGGTACGTCGTGTAGGGGATCTCGCGAACGTGCTGCTCGTACACCGGGCGGTTGACCGTGTACGTCACGGGCACCTGATAGTGCTCGACGATGGGCCGGTTCACGACGTAGCTGTGTGTGCGGACGTGGTGCTCGACGACCGGCTTGTTCACGCAGTACGGGATCGCGACCGTGTACTCCTGCACGCACGGCTTCCACACGGTGTGGCACACGTCGCGAACGTGGTGGTCGATCTCCTTGCGCACCGTGCTGTACGGCACCGCGACCTGGAAGGTGCGCGTGACCGGCCGCATCACGGTGTAGGTCTGCTGCTGGTACTGCGTCTCGTACACCGGCTTCATCACGGTGTAGCTGCGGACGGTGTCGAAGTGCTCGACCACAGGGCGCTGGACGGTGTACGTCTGCTGGACGTAGTTGGTCTCGCGCACCGCACGCTGCGTGGTGTATGTCTCCGGGGTGTACTCGGTCTTGTAGACCGGCCGGTAGCACACCTGCTGATGGTTCTCGTACACGGCCTGATACTGAACGGTGGTGGCGGCCGGCGGTGCGCACTGGTCGGGGGTGACGCACCGGCGCGGGTACTTGATTAGCCCGCAGTGCCCGGCGCGGGCCGGTGCCGCGAACGCGACCAGCGCGCCGGCGGCGAGCAGCCACACCCCCAGATGTTTTCTCATGGCTCGTATCCCCGCGATGAAGATCTTGTCGAGTGTCGTGTGGGTGGCAGCGGTTCGGGCCGAATGCCGCTCATGAGAACTGTGCCCGATGCGCACGTGCGACGACAGGCCACAACGCAACTTCCCCCCAACCTTCCCGCGCCCGCCAACCGCGGGACCGGCACAACGGCGCTACCCGGCCCGAATCGCGCCGTCGGAACGGACGGCACAACCCGGCAACCCGCGCCATCCGCACCAGATTCGGGTGAAGTGGCTGCCCGCGAGCGGCGTTATTGAGGTGAGGCGAGGAACCCGGTAAACTGACACCAATGAGCACCGCGACCGTTCTTGAGCGCGAAGAGTACATCGAGCAGGCGTACCTGTTCCGCACGCTGCGCGAGCAGGTCGCGGAGAGCCAGGCCGCGCAGGACGTGCTCGTGCGCGTCGGGGAGGAGCTGCTGTCCAGCACGCGGCTCCCCTACGCGGTGCAGTTCCTCGCGGCGGAGTTGAAGCACACGGGGTTGCTCGCGACCGGGTTCGCAAAGCTGCCGCACTACTTCACCGCGTTCCAGGCGTTCGTCGTGAAGCAGGCCGAGGACGAGAAGTCGCGGTTCCCGATGGTCACGGCGTTCCTGCTGCTCGAACGCGAGGCGACCTACCGCGCCAACGGCCCGACCCCGCAGGGACTGTTCGTGTACCACTTCGAGTCGATCATGCGGAACCGGTTGGGCTACCTCGACGGCCTCGAAGCGATGGCCGCGGACCCGTTTTACGACGACGTGTGGCACAGCTACTTCGACGACCTGCGCAAGCGGGTGGGCGAAATCGACTTCGGCGACCTGGTGTACATGCGGTCGGAACTGCACGTCACCGAGGAGCGGCGGCGGAACCCGGCCTACGAGCCGGGGCGACCGGCGATCTTCGGCGAGAAGGAGGGCAAGATCGCGAAGGCCAGCCGCAAGCGCGACCCGTTGTACCTGTTCGCGGCGCTCCAGCGACAACTCGGCTACCCCGAAGTGCCGCGCTACAAGGCCCGCGACGAGTCCTCGACGAAGCTTGAGATCATCCTGACGAAGTTGCGCGAACTCGAAATGCGATTGAAGCTCGCCGAGGGCGAGCTTCGCGGTAACGTCGATCTGTCACAGTTCGGAAAGCCGGACTTACTGAAGGACGAGTAGGCGAACGGCCGGTGTCAGCCGGCCGGTGAGAGGTAGACGCACTCAC
>SXGT01857813.1_pt1 | contig 11052 bp, 9 predicted proteins | sample 3176221 | NCBI WGS metagenome assembly SXGT01 (sample SAMN11356862, study PRJNA531348) | freshwater metagenome | isolation source: freshwater sample F1-120 | place: China: Fuxian Lake, Yuxi | collected 2017-12-25
CACGCCGCCCGATGATTGCCAGCGATCGAGTACGTGCGCCGCCGCGGTCGCCATGGCGAACTTGGCGCCGAGGACGAGGGTGGCGTGCAGGGGCATACGGGCCAGAACGGGCGTGAGCTCACGGCTGCGTGCAAACCCGTCATCGGTCCACGCGGTCTTGATCTCGACGACACCGAAGGGCATGCGATCGTCGATCATCTTGCGCACCTGCGGGAGTGCGGGCTGTCCGGCCCATTCGACCACCGCGTGGCTCTCGTCGGCGCCACCGTAGGGGCCTTGGGCTCGAACGCCGCCGACCACCCGGCCCGCGTCGTCGATCGCGGCGAGGAACAGCGACGTGGTGGCGGGGTCGGCCAGTGCGGTCGGGTCGATCGCGCGCTCCACTCCGTGTTTGCGGTAACTGCGCATGGCGCCCTCGATGAAATCGTCCCAGAGCTCGGGCTCGGCGCGGGGCGTGGACACCACAAGGGTGCAGTCCGTGTCCCTGTCCCACCACTGCGCCGACGCATTATCGGGGAGTCCGCGAAACGCGGTTTCGGCGACAGACACGCTCATTCCCAGGCCCACCGATCAGTTGCCGGAACGTTGCCCCGAGCGGGTACGTTCCTGAGGTAATTTCAAATAGTGCAGTTAAGTATCGCCATATCCAGGGGAGATACCAGCGGCAATTTATTGCCGTTCCTGACAACTCGTTGCCAAGTTCGCATATCTGGGTATCTAGCAATTTTGCGGGCAACAAGTTAATAGTGGCTAACTTCATATAAATTGTCGCAGACGTAAGTGATGGCAAATCACATTCGTCGGCGAAATAGTTATCTAAATCGATCACGTAGAAGGCGCCGTGTCTGCCATTCGCTACCTTTTCACGGTCACGTCGATCCGGCGATCGACGACCCGGTGCCCGACCCACGTCGATGACGCGCTATGTATGGATGGGAAAAATCGACATGGTGACCGGAGGAGGAGCGGTGCAGGTTTTCAAGAATCTCGATGAACTGGTGGGGGCAAAAGGGGTCGAGTTGGGCCCCACGGAGTGGCTGGAGATCGGCCAGGACCGGGTGAACAAATTTGCCGAAGCAACCGAAGACCACCAGTGGATCCACGTCGATCCCGAGCGTGCCGCCGACGGACCCTTTGGCGGCACCATCGCCCACGGTCTGCTGACGCTGTCACTGCTGCCGTATTTCAGCCATCACCTGTACCGGGTGGAGGGCATTTCACTGGCGGTGAACTATGGGTACAACAAGGTCCGCTTCATCACGCCGGTGAAGGTCGGCGCCAAGGTGCGGGCCCGCGCCGTGGTCACCGATGTGACGGCGCTCGAAGGCGCCGCCCAGTCGACGGTCACCATCACCGTCGAGATCGAAGGCTCGGAAAAGCCTGCAGCGGTGGCTGAGTCGATCGTGCGCTATATCGCCTGATTCGAGGCGCGCCGCTGGGCAGCCTTGACCAGGCCGCCCCCGATGATGAGGCGCTGGATCTCGCTGGTTCCCTCGTAGAGGCGCAGCAAACGCACTTCGCGGTAGATGCGCTCGACCGGCACGTCACGCATGTAGCCACTGCCACCGTGGATCTGGACGGCGAGATCGGCGACATTGCCCGCCATTTCGGTGCAGAACAGTTTTGCCGATGACGGCGCGATCCGCCGGTCCTCGTCGGCCAGCCACAGTCGTGCGGCCTCGCGTGCCAGTGCGCGTCCGGCCCTGACGCCGGTCTGCTGGTCGGCGAGCATCGCCTGCACCAGTTGGAAATCGCCGATGGGGGTGCCGCCCTGGGTGGCGGTCGCGGCATAGGCCACCGACTCGTCGAGGGCGCGCTGAGCGCTGCCGACGGCCAGTGCCGCGATGTGGACCCGGCCGCGCGCCAGCGATGTCATGGCTGCGCGGTAGCCGATGTCCTCGCTACCGCCGATCAGGGTGTCCCGGCCGACCCGCACGTCATCGAAGCTGACATCCGCGGTCCAGGCGCCCTCCTGGCCCATCTTGGCGTCCTTGGCCCCGATCTGGATGCCCGGCGTATCGGCCGGCACCAGAAACACCGCGATACCGGGTCCGTGGGCGTCGGCGGGGCGGGTCCGGGCAAAGACGATGAACAGGCCGGCAGTCGGCGCGTTGGTGATGTACTGCTTGCGCCCGTTGATGACCCAGTCGTCGCCGTCCTTGACGGCCTTGGTGCGCAGGCCGGCCGGATTGGAGCCGGCACCCGGTTCGGTGAGGGCGAAGGACGCCACCACCTCGCCGGCGGCGATGCCTTCCAGCCAGCGGGACTTCTGTTCGTCGGTGCCGAAACCCACGAGTACCTGACCGGCGATGCCGTTGTTGGTGCCGAACATCGAGCGCAGCGCCAGACTCGTGTACCCGAACTCCATGGCCAACTCGACGTCCTGAGCGATGTTCAAGCCCAGTCCGCCCCACTCCTGCGGAATCGCGTATCCGAACAGCCCCATGTTCTTGGCCTGCTCGCGGATGTCATCTGGCACCCGATCGGCGGACATGATCTCCACCTCACGGGGGACCACCTGGGTGCGGATGAACCGACGGGTGGCGGCAAGGATATCGGCGAAATCTGCATCCGATACGGCGGTTGTCCCGGGGTTCGCGCTGGGCGCGGCGTTCTCGGCCATCGGCGGGCTCTCCTGAATTGGTGCGATCACCGCAAGGGGTGGTTTGATACAAGAAATATCATATTTTATGTTTGGAACTGTTCGAGGTTCCGGAAGGGATGGACTCCCATGGGTCTGCTTGACGGTCGGACCGCGGTCATCACCGGCGGTGCACAGGGAATCGGGTTCGCGATCGCCGAGAGGTTCGTCGCCGAGGGCGCCCGGGTGGTGCTCGGTGACCTGAATCCGGAGGCCACCGACGCCGCGGTCACCGCGCTGGGCGGTTCCGCCGTGGCCAAGGCGGCCGGCTGCGATGTCACCGATGCCGGCCAGGTCGAAGCGCTCGTCGGCACCGCCGTGGACACCTTCGGCAGCCTGGACATCATGGTCAACAACGCGGGCATCACCCGTGACGCGACCATGCGCAAGATGACCGAGGAGCAGTTCGACCAGGTGGTCTCGGTGCACCTCAAGGGTTCATGGAACGGCACCCGGCTGGCCGCGAACATCATGCGGGAGGCGAAAAGCGGTGCCATCATCAACATCTCGTCCATCTCGGGCAAGGTCGGCCTGATCGGTCAGACCAATTACTCAGCCGCCAAGGCCGGCATCGTCGGACTCACCAAGGCCGCCGCCAAGGAGGTCGCCCATCTGGGCGTCCGGGTCAACGCCATCCAGCCCGGGTTGATCCGCTCGGCGATGACGGAGGCCATGCCGCAGCGGATCTGGGACCAGAAGCTGGCCGAAATCCCGATGGCACGCGCGGGGGAGCCCAGCGAGGTTGCCTCCGTCGCCCTGTTCCTGGCCTCGGATCTGTCCTCGTACATGACCGGCACGGTGCTCGAAGTGACCGGCGGGCGGCACATCTGACATGTCCGATGCCGTGATCTGCGAGCCGGTCCGCACCCCGATCGGCCGCTACGGTGGGATGTTCCAATCCTTGACCGCCGTCGACCTGGGCGTCGCGGCACTGCAAGGTCTGCTGCAACGCACCGGAATTCCCGCTGAGGCCGTCCAGGACGTGATCCTCGGGCACTGCTATCCCTCCAGTGAGGCCCCGGCGATCGGACGGGTGGTCGCGCTGGACGCCGGTCTGCCGATCACCGTGCCCGGCATGCAGCTCGACCGGCGCTGCGGATCAGGCCTGCAGGCCGTCATCCAGGCCTGCCTGCAGGTGGCAAGCGGCAACAACGATCTGGTGGTCGCCGGCGGCGCCGAATCGATGAGCAACGTGGCCTTTCACTCCACCGATATGCGGTGGGGCGGGTCGCGCGGTGGGGTGACGGTGCACGACGGACTCGCCCGTGGCCGCACCACGGCCGGCGGCAAGAACTACCCGGTACCCGGCGGCATGCTGGAGACCGCCGAAAACCTGCGCCGCCAGTACGACATCTCGCGGACCGAACAGGACGAGCTCGCGGTGCGCTCGCACCAGAAGGCCGTCGCCGCCCAGCGCAGCGGCGTGCTGGCAGGCGAGATCATCCCCGTGACGGTGACTTCTCGACAAGGCTCCGAGGTGATCGACACCGACGAGCATCCCCGCGCGGACACCACGGTCGAGGCACTGAGCAGGCTGCGCCCGGTGCTGGGCAAGAGCGACCCCGACGCGACCGTGACGGCGGGCAACTCCAGCGGCCAGAACGACGCCGCGTCCATGTGCATCGTGACCACACCCGAACGTGCCGCCGAACTCGGCCTCAAACCCCTTGTGCGGCTGGTCTCCTGGGGCGTGGCCGGGGTAGCTCCCAACGTCATGGGTATCGGGCCGGTGCCGGCCACCGAACGAGCATTGGACAAGGCGGGGTTGTCGCTTTCGGATATCGACCTCATCGAACTCAACGAGGCATTCGCCGCCCAGGCACTGGCCTGCACCCGCGAATGGCAGTTCACCGATACCGATTTCGAGCGGACCAACGTCCGCGGATCCGGTATCTCGCTGGGCCATCCGGTCGGGGCGACCGGCGGCCGCATGCTGGCCACCCTGGCGCGTGAACTCGAACTGCGCGACGCCCGCTACGGGTTGGAAACCATGTGCATCGGTGGCGGCCAGGGACTGGCCGCCGTATTCGAACGGACCTCACCATGACCCGCCTGGCTCACACTCCCGGCCTCACCGACGTGCAGACCGACATCGTCGCCACCGTCCGCCAGTTCGTGGACAAAGAGATCATCCCGAACGCCCAGGAGCTCGAACACTCCGACACCTACCCGCAGCACATCGTCGACCAGATGCGAGAGATGGGCTTGTTCGGCCTGATGATCCCCGAGGAGTACGGCGGCCTCGGTGAATCGCTGCTGACCTACGCGCTGTGCGTGGAGGAACTGGCGCGCGGCTGGATGAGCGTGTCCGGGGTCATCAACACCCATTTCATCGTCGCGTACATGATCCGCCAGCACGGCACGGACGCCCAGAAGCAGCACTATCTGCCGCGGATGGCCACCGGTGAGGTGCGCGGCGCGTTCTCGATGTCGGAGCCCGAGTTGGGTTCTGACGTTGCGGCGATCCGCACCAAGGCGGTCCGCGACGGTGACGATTACGTGATCACCGGGCAGAAGATGTGGCTGACCAACGGGGGAAGTTCGACCCTGGTGGCCGCGCTGGTGAAAACCGATGAGGGAGCGGATAAACCGCACCGCAACCTGACGGCTTTCCTGATCGAGAAGCCGGCCGGATTCGGCGAGGTGCTGCCGGGGCTGACCATTCCGGGCAAGCTCGACAAGCTGGGCTACAAGGGCATCGACACCACCGAGCTGATCTTCGACGGCTACCGGGCCGGTGCGGGTGACGTGCTCGGCGAGGCTCCGGGCAAGGGCTTCTTCCAGATGATGGACGGTGTGGAGGTCGGCCGGGTGAACGTGTCGGCACGCGCATGTGGCGTCGCGCTGCGGGCATTCGAGCTGGCGATTCGTTATGCGCAGCAACGGGAGACGTTCGGCAAGCCGATCGCCGGGCATCAGGCGATCGCGTTCCAGCTCGCCGAGATGGCCACCAAGGTGGAGGCCGCGCATCTGATGATGGTGCATGCGGCGCGGCTCAAGGATTCCGGTGACCGCAACGATGTCGCATCCGGGATGGCGAAATATCTGGCCAGCGAGTACTGCGCGGAGGTGACCCAGCAGAGCTTCCGGATCCACGGTGGTTATGGGTATTCCAAGGAGTACGAGATCGAGCGGTTGATGCGCGACGCCCCGTTCCTGCTGATCGGCGAGGGCACCAGCGAAATCCAGAAGACGATCATCAGCAAGAATCTGCTCGATGAGTACCGGGTCTGAGCCGCTCGGGCGAGCGGAGCGACGGGGAGAACCGCTCGGGCGAGCGGAGCGACGGGGAGAACCCGACTTCGCGGTCCGTCCGCAACTCTCCGACGATGTCGCCCGGGTGGTCCGCCGACGGATCTTCGATGGCACCTACCGCGCGGGGGAGTATCTGCGGCTGGATCAGCTGGCGGTCGACCTGGGCATCAGCGTCACCCCGGTGCGCGAGGCACTGCTGAACCTGCGCGCCGAGGGTCTGCTGGTGCAGCATCCGCGCCGCGGCTTCATGGTGCTCGAATTCACCGCGCGCGACCTCGCCGATGTCGCCAATGTGCAGGCCTACGTCGGGGGAGAGCTGGCCGCGCGTGCGGCCGAGAACATCAGCGCCGAACAGCTTTCCGAGCTGAAGGCTATCCAGGACCAGCTGGAGCGGGCGTACGAACAGCCCGACTCGGACCGCACGGTGCGGCTCAATCACGAGTACCACCGCCTGATCAACGTGGCGGCCGACTCGCCCAAGCTCACCCAGTTCATGTCGGGGATCACCCGCTACCAGCCGGAGTCGGTGTTCCCGACTCTCGACGGGTGGCCCGCTCAGTCGATCAGGGATCACCGCCGGGTGATTGCGGCCTTCGAGCGCGGAGACGCCGATGCGGCCCGCGCGGCGATGGCCGAACACTTCACCATCGGGGTCGCGCCGCTGTGCGAGCACCTCACCAAGCTGGGGGTCATCCGCCCGATTTGACGCACGTCAGTAGTTATTGACGCGCGTCAGAACCATCGGTAGTGTCGCCCATCACAGCGACACGAGGAGTGATGGTGGTGCGAAACCTGCCGCGTACAGCGGTCATCGGTGCAGGTATCAGCGGGCTGACCGCCGGCAAGATGCTCAAGGACTACCGCGTTCCGTACACCACCTTCGAGATCTCCGACCGCATCGGCGGCAACTGGGCGTTCGGCAACCCCAATGGGTTGAGCAGTGCCTACCGGTCCCTGCACATCGATACCTCCAAGCACCGGTTGTCCTTCAAGGACTTCCCGGTGCCCCACCACTTTCCGTCGTTCCCGCACCACAGCGATATCAAGGACTACGTGGACTCCTATGCCGACGCTTTCGGCCTGTTGGAGCACATCGAGTTCAACAACGCGGTGCGCCACGCCCGCCGGCGCGAGGGTGGTGGCTGGCTGGTCGAGGACCAGTCCGGCACCGAGCGGGAGTTCGATCTGCTGGTCGTCGGCAACGGACACCACTGGGATGCGCGGTGGGCCGAGTTTCCCGGCACCTTCACCGGTGAATCGATCCACTCGCACCACTACATCGATCCGCAGACCCCGCTGGCGTTGACCGGCAAACGCATTCTGGTCATCGGAATCGGAAACAGCGCGGCCGATATCACCGTCGAACTCTCGTCGAAGGCACTGCAGAACAAGGTGACGCTGTCGACACGGTCGAGCGCCTGGATCGTGCCGAAATACCTTGCCGGGCAACCCGGGGACAAGATCTTCAAGACGACGCCGTACCTGCCACTGTCCTGGCAGCGTAAGGCCGCGCAGGCATTCGCTCCCCTGGTGGGCGCGGATCCCACCAAATACGGTCTGCCTCCGGCCAATCACAAACTGTTCGAGGCGCACCCGACACAGTCGGTCGAACTGCCGCTACGGCTGGGTTCCGGCGACGTGATCCCGAAGTCGAATGTCACGCTGCTGGACGGGGACACCGTGCACTTCGAGGACGGGACATCGGACGTATTCGATGTCATCATCTATGCCACCGGATACAACATCACCTTCCCGTTCTTCGATCCCGATCTGATCAGCGCGCCCGAGAACCAGATCCGCTTGTACAAGCGGATGTTCAAGCCGGGCTTCGAGAATCTGGTCTTCATCGGCTTCGCGCAGGCCATTCCGACGCTGTTCCCGTTCGTGGAATGCCAGTCGCGGTTGCTGGCGGCCTATGCTGCCGGAAGGTACGCGCTACCGGCGGCCGATGAGATGGAGCGGGTGATCGACGCCGATCAGCAGCTGCACGCCGGGCACTGCACCAACCGGGCCCGACACACCCAGCAGGTGGACTACTTCTACTACGAGCACGATATCCGCACCAAGGAGATCCCGGCCGGGATCAAGCGTGCGGCGTCGCGCCCGGTGTTGGTCCCCGCGTGAGGTCGCCGACGGATCGCCGGCCGGCGCTACGCAGCGACGAACGGCGCGAAGCCATCCTCGATGCACTGGACGGGTGGCTGCAGGAATCCAGCCTGGATGCCATCAACGTCGCCGAGATCACCGCCCAGGCCGGTGTCACGCGCTCGGCGTTCTATTTCTACTTCGAGAACAAGGCGGCCGCCGTCGCGGCTCTGATGGAGCGTCTGGTCACCGAGATCTTCGTCGTGAACGAGGAATTCACCACCGGCGGCGGGGCGCCGCGCGACCGGGTGTACACGATGTTGAACGGGCTCTTCGACAGCAGTGACCGGTACCGTCATGTCTTCGGTGCGATGTTGGAGGCCCGCGGTTCCAGCGCCACCGTCAGGCAGATCTGGGACGACGCGCGCGGTGCGTTCACGCCGTCGGTGGCCGAGTTCATCAGGGCGGAGCGGCCCGGCGACGCGCCCGCTCCCGAGGTGCTCGCGGCGGTGCTGCTGGAGTTCAACGACCGGATGCTGGAGCGGTTCATCCTGGGCGGGTCGCTGACGCGTGCACAGCTGATCGAAGGGGCGGCCGCGGTGTGGTTGAGCACGATCTACGGAGAGAATCGATGAGCTATCAGGAGCTGTCCTTCACGTCGCACGGAACGCTGTGCAGTGCTTGGCATTTCCGTGCTTCCGGTGAGCATTCGAGACCGCTCGTCGTGATGGCGCACGGATTCGGCGGGACCAAGGACTCCGGCCTGGAACCGTTTGCGGAGCGGTTCGCCGCTGCCGGTATCGACGTGTTCGCTTTCGACTATCGCGGATTCGGCGCATCCGAAGGTCAGCCGCGCCAGACGATCTCGCTGGAACGGCAGCTGGCCGACTTCCACAGCGCGATCGCGGCGGCGGCGGACCTACCGGATGTCGATCGGGGCAGGATCGGGCTGTGGGGTGCATCCATGTCGGGCGGGCATGTCCTGCAGGTTGCCGGTGACCGGGACGATATCGCCGCGGTGATTGCATTGACCCCGCTGACCAGCGGGCTGGCTGCCGGCCGGGCCGCGATCGGTGAGCGTGATGTGCTGACTGCGTTGCGCTGGACCGCGACCGGGGTGCGCAGCAAGCTGTCGGTGGCCCGGGGCGGTGCGGCGACGCTGATGCCGATCGTCGGCAGGCCGGGCGAGCCCGGTGCGCTGACGCTGTCCGGCGCCTACGAGAGCTACCTGGGGATGGCCGGACCGACCTGGCGCAACCAGATCGATTCCTCGGTGGGTATGGAGCTCGGGCGGATGAACGTCAAGGCTGCGGTCCGTCGGATTTCGTGCCCAGTCTTGGTGCAGATCGGCGACTTCGACCGGTTCGTGCCCGCAGGCACGGTCGCCAAGACAGCCGAATTGGCCAGGGCTCAGGTGCATCGGTATGCCTGCGATCATTTCGATGTGTGGCCGGGCAACGAGTGGTTCGGCAAGACCGTCGATGATCAGGTGGCGTTTCTGCGGCGGGTGCTCGCACCGCTCTGATCGTCCCCTCGATCATGCGCGTCGCGAAAAGTTCGGCGCTGAAAGTGCCCGGCTGTGAGCGACTTTCGAGCGACAGTCGAGTCCCAGAAATTTCTTTGGACTCATTGATCACATCGGTCACTTTGACGGGTTTCTTGTCGGTGGTCGCACGTATGTTCGAGTCATGAACAGTGATGTGGCCGGGGGTCGGGACGCGGTGCAACACGCGCGCTCCGACCGCGCCGCATCCGTCAAAGCGCTCCTCGATGCCGATTTCGCGGTGTTCGACACCGCCGAATTGCTGGCACTGGTGTCTGAGCGTGAGCAGCAGGCCCGCGCCGATACCGCGGTCGATCACCGCATCCTGGCCGCCCTGATGGACCGGGCCACCCCCCATGAGATCGGCGGGAAAACCTGGACCGACGTGCTGACCACCCGCGACCGCATCAGCGCCACCGACGCCGCACGCCGCATCACCGGCGCCCGCGACCTCGGGCCCCGGCGCACCATGACCGGTGAGGTCCTGGAACCGGTGCTGGCGGCGTGCGCGGCCGCACTGGCCGCCGGCACCATCACCACCGCCCACATCACCATCATCCGCACCACCCTGAACAAGGCCTCGACGTATCTGGATGCCACCGCGCGCGGGCAGCTGGAATCCACCCTGGTCGATATCGCCACCACCAACACCCCCGAAACGTTGAGCAAGGCCGCCGATCACGCGCTGGCCCTGATCAACCCGGACGGGGATGGCCCCGACCCCGCCCGACACCGCCGTGGGCTGAGCATCGGTCCCCAGGATGTTGACGGTATGGCCAAAGTGTCGGGCTGGGTGGACGCGGAGTTCGCCGCCTACCTACGCACCATCCTGGACGTGTGGGCCCGCCCGGGCATCAACAACCCCGACGATGAGCAACCCCAGCACAACCCGGACCCCAACCCACTGGACCAAGACGACGCTGCCGACGACGCGGTTGCCGACGACGCGGTTGCCGACGACGAGGGTGTCGACGACGCGGTTGTGGACGACGAGGGTGTCGACGACGCGGTTGTGGACGACGCGGTTATCGACGACCAGGGTGCGGACGACGCGGTTATCGACAACGAGGGTGTCGAGGACGAGGGTGTGGACGACGAGGGTGTCGAGCCCCAGCCGCCGGCCCGGGATCGGGCCGGGCCCGAGGACAAGGCCGGCGCCGATAGTGACGGTGAACCCGAGCCCGAGATGGCCGACGAGCCCGAGCCCGCGCCCGCGCCCGAGGTGCCCGCGCCGTGGGCACCCGTGCCGGTCGAGCCGCCGCCGGTGAAGTGGGACCCCGAGACATTTCTGCGTGACCCCCGCACCCAGGCCCAACGCAACCACGACGCCATCAAAGCCGTGCTACGCGACACCCTGGCCTCCAAAAGGCTCGGCCAGTTCAACGGCCTCCCGGTCACCCTCGTCGTCTCCACCACCCTCAAAGAGTTGGAGGCCGCCGCCGGGATCGCGGTCACCGGCGCGGGCACCCGCATGCCCATGCGCGACCTCATCCGGCTGGCCGAACACGCCCACCACTACCTGATCGTC
>SXGT01797339.1_pt1 | contig 11051 bp, 11 predicted proteins | sample 3176221 | NCBI WGS metagenome assembly SXGT01 (sample SAMN11356862, study PRJNA531348) | freshwater metagenome | isolation source: freshwater sample F1-120 | place: China: Fuxian Lake, Yuxi | collected 2017-12-25
AACTATGCGCAGAATCATGAATTACAGATCGTCTGGATAAGAATTCCGCTGTTGCTGCAGCCTGGACATTGAAAAATCGCTTCAGAATAGGCGAGTAATTTATGTGGGTATTTTTAGACTGCGGGTTTTGCAAGAGGCTCACCTTTGACCTTTTTGAATTGCTGTTCATCTGTAGGTACGCCGCTCTCCTTCACCCACGCCTTAAAGTACAGGTGCAGTGCGGCAGCGAGCATCGAAATGCATGAATAAGCGAGAATATGCAAAGACTCATCCGCCTCAAGCCACTCCGCGAGGAATGCAGGTTCGCCGTCCTCGCTGTATGGTGGCACGAACGGTTCCTCTTCGGCCTCGATCTTCCGCTTGCGCTCTAGGTACGGCATCGATGACGTAACGTAGAACTGACAAACGAATTTGAGGCGCTTGATTAGGAAATAGTGAACATCCATGCTCGATGCCTACGATGCCATCACTTTGCCTTGAAGCCTTCTTTCACCCATTTGGTGGCCGATATGGCTACGAGTACAACAAGCCAACCTCCTGCAATGGGAAAGAAAAGCAGAGTAAGAAGTGGTAATAGTTGCGGCGTTACTGGCTTCAAGATTATCTTGGTGCACACGCCTAAAACTTCACAGTCAGAGATGTAGTCACCAACCTTATATTCCTTCTGGATCTGATTCTTTTTCACTTCCTTGCAGCACTCAACAAGTTCTGCATTGGCGGATGCTGTCTCGTAGGATTCGTAGCCAGTCTTTCCTACAACGCCGAAGCACCAAAATACAGAAAGAATTGCTCCGATCCGTTGCCATCCGTTGAGCCGATTCATGCGCAGCACGTTATGGTATTTAATGTGCAAGGAATCTTTGATAGCGGCACCAGACGCACGATGAAGGGTATCGGATGGTTCCGTACTTGCTTGACCGCCGGTGGCACGTTGAACCTCGGCATCCTTTGGAAATGGACTAGGCCAAAAAAGAAGCACTCCCAAGAACAACAAATAGACGACCATGTATGCGATGCCAACGGTCTTAACATAGGTACTGTCAGTTATGCCCGGTCCTGACAAAATTATGGCGATACCAAGGGCCATCCCAAGTATGAGGGGGACAATGAGTACGGTGACCCACCATACACTTCGCTTAATGTCGCGAAGCCGTCTTATGGTCGCCCAAATTGCCAAGCCGAAACCAAGGCCGAACACCGACAAGGGAACAACCACTCCAATACCTGTTAGTCCTCCAAGAGCCCCCGATCCTGCTTTCACAAGAAATGCCGCAATAAGAAATTCCAGCAGAAATCTAATACGGCCAATCCGTTTCTTAGTCGGCGCGGATTCTTGTTGTATCTCTGTCTGAGTGAGCATTGCTTTTCTCCCTTCAGTGGCCACATGGATGAGACGCCCAACGTGTAGTCATCCCCACATATGGGGCAAAACAAGACCCCAAGTCTGGGGTGTAAGACAGGAATCGGTACATAACCTATTGTTTTTTCATGTTCCACCTTGCTATACATGGGGCATCGTCAATTCGTCTTATACACACGCGCCATGACTGACCAACCACCAAAGCTTCTCGACCAGGTTCGCAATTTTATTCGTGTAAAACACTACAGTATTCGCACGGAACAGGCCTATACGGGCTGGATAAACGCTTCATTTTTTTCAATGACAAGCGACATCCGAGGAACATGGGAGCTCCTGAAGTGGAGCTGTTCCTTACTCATCTGGCGGAGGCGGGCAAAGGTTTCTGCACCCTCGGCAATCCCGATTATTTCTTCTTCGCGCGCGGGTGGGTCTGGTCGTACACCTGGGCCAGGTGTTGAAAATCGAGGTGGGTATAGATCTGTGTGGTGGACAGGCTGGCGTGGCCGAGCATTTCCTGTACTGCGCGCAAATCGCCGGATGATTGCAGCACATGGCTGGCGAAGGCGTGGCGAAGGGCGTGCGGGTGCATGCGTGCGGTGATGCCCTGGCGTTGCGCCAGTTGCTTCAGTGCATTGGCCAGCACTACCGGCGAGATGCGGGCGCCACGCGCGCCGACGAACATGGCCTGGGTATCCGTGCGGGCGACGTTGGCGCGTACTTGCAGCCAGTTGCGCACGGCTTGCAGCGCTTTTTTGCCGACCGGCACCACGCGCATGCGCGATCCCTTGCCGGTTACGGTGACTTCGCCGCCTTCGATGTCGAGCCCGCCGATATCCAGGCCGATCAGTTCGGCGCGCCGCAAGCCGGCGGAATACATCAGTTCGAACATGGCCAGGTCGCGCAGCCCCCAGTGGTCATCCGGCTCGGCTTCCAGCAGATGCGCCATGGCATCGACGCTGGGGGCGTTGGGCAGTTTCTTTTCGCATTTCGGCGGGCGCAGGCCGGCGCAGGGATTGGCCGGCAGCCCGCTCTGGCGGGCGAGGTAGTTGAAGAAGCTGCGCCAGGCGGAGAGCGTGCGGGCCAGCGTTTTCGGTTGCAAGCCCTGGCCGCGCAGGACGGCGAGCGCGCGCCGGATGTCGTGCGAGGTCAGGCTTTCCGGGCTGGCCTCGCCAACCCGTTCATGCAGATGGCGCAGGTCGATGGCATAGGTCGCTACGGTGGCCGGGCTGTACTGGCGCGCGGCGAGTGAGGCCAGAAAAGCCGCGATGGCGTTGGCAAGCGGGCCTTCTGCCGGCAACTCGATCACCGGGTCAGAGAAAGCGCGAGATTGCGGCGCCGCTCAACTCGGCCAGCCAGGTCAGGTAGAGCGTGCCCATTTCCGGATAAAAGCGTTTGCCGTCTTCCGAGGCCAGCACCAGCAAGCCGTTCATGTTCTCTTCGCGCAGCGGCGCCAGCGCGAAGGATTTCTGATTGGCACCGATGGAGCCGAACCAGGCGCGGATTTCGTCCGGCACGTCGGGGCCGCAGCGCGGTTGGGTAAGGCCGGTCATCAGCACTTTGATATCGGTACTGACGGACGTGAATTCCGGCATGTCGGGCGCCTGGTCGGCCCAGACCCGTATCGTGCTGTGCGGGATCGCAAAGCTTTCGCTCAGATTCAGGTTGAGTGCCTGGAATACCGCTTCCAGACTGCGCGCCTGCATCAGATCGAGCGCGACCTTGTGCAGTTTGTCGCCGATGGCGTCGTTTTCCTCGGCAAACTGGATGAATTCGCGCAGTTTCATTTCCAGCCCGCGCGATTTGTCGCGCAGCGCCAGCACCTGCCGTTCGCCAAGCGAGATGGCTTGATTGCCGAACGGGTGCGGCACGGTGATGTCGGCCAGCAGTTCAGGATGGCCGACAAAGAAATCCGGATTGAGCCGGAGGAATTCGCCAATCTGTTCGGGGGTGAGGTTCATAGAAGTTAATACTTTAGTTCACTGAAATTGGGGGGGAAGAGCCTATACCAAAGTAGCCACGAAATCGGCAAGTTCGAGAGGCACCATATTGAGGTCTTTAATCGATCTGGAAAGAAAGCCGCGCAACTCTATTTGGACACCATGCTGGGCCTTTATGCGTTCAATCAAGCGTTTTCCATCCACTATTCGTAGAAAAGCGGATAACCGCTCGTGTGTACTTGCTGTAGGAACATCAAAGTTAGAAACATGCTCCTGATTGAGTTGCAACGCATTTTGCCAATCAGGCAGGCTTGCCATCCGCTTTGAAAGACACTGAGTCGTCAGGTCTTTTTCGATTTCCAACCGAGTCCATTTGCTGCCGTAACCATCACCAAGCGATTCGTGACCCTGCAAATGAAGAAGTGCTGAAGCAGCGATAACAGGAACCAGCGTATCGCAGTGTTGCAGTAGGTCATTCTCAATCTGAGACAAGATAGGGGAAGGTTTGCCATGTTTGGCATCAGACAACACTCTCTGCAAAGCAGCAGGCTCAAGCAAGTAGTTTTCCAACTCCCAGCGCAAGAGGACGTGTATCTCAGCTCCATAGGGTTGTGCTACTCGGAAGATTTGATCATCAATCTCCCAAAGCAGATCCCAATTTTTATCAGTGAAAAGCTTGTCTCTATCAACGATGCCGGCGGCTTGAATATCTGCTTGTTTGCTATTCGAAATCTCTTTGCAGACGGCTTGGCAGCCACCTCCACCGGCATTTCCGTGATCTGCCGACAGGAAAATAATTTTCCCCAGATCATCTGGAAACCACTTTTCCAACACGTCCCGGTCTTCCGAAGACTCCACATACACCCGAACTTTGTCCAAGTACTTACCGACAAGTATCCCGCTATCGGGCACTCCCCCGAACTGTGCCATTCCGGCCTCCCCTGATTAATCCTTTACCTCTATCAAATAACCGCCTTTTCGCAGACCCGATTCCATATTTTCAAAAGCGTAACCCTTCAAAATATCCACCGAGTGCGTGGTGGCGATAATGGTCATGCCAGCGTTCTCGCGTAGCAGCGACTTGAACTGAAGAAGCAAGCGGTGCTGCCACTTGGAATGAAGATGCACATCCATTTCATCCACTAACACCATTGTGTTTCGCGTCAGATGGGCGCCAATGCGCAGAAAGAGATGCACCAGACTTTTCTCGCCGCTGCTGAGGCGATCCAGGCGATGCTCCAAACCATCATGGGAAACAATGGCTTCAGGTGGCTGACGGCGAACATCCTTCAAAAACTTGGTGGTTTCATTGAATACACGATCATTGATGATCTGTCTGGCATGTTCAAAGCGGCCATCGTCCAGCCACTTCAGCCAGACCAGCAAATTATCCAAGGAAGCACGCCAACGCCCACCCTCTTTGTCGAAACGGTGAACAGGTGCGTAGCCCCAATCCTCGGGCTCGATAATGGCACGTTCGTGCGACGGAACTGGGACGATGTCCCGATATGCTGAGAAGTAGAGCAAGGTTGGCAAAGTCAGCGTGGCGTCCTCAAACCCACCGACATTTTGCTTAAAACCGGCTTGAACCGCAGCATGCAGGTCTTGAACGAGGTCGTCTGCTTCGCCGATTGGACGCAACCGACCGGTTTCAGTCAGACGGATACCGAGCCGGTGCCAACGAGTAGCCCCGAGCTTCGCCAGTTCTTCCGGGCCCCATACCTTGAGCGCGACATCCTCGCCCAAACGACCGGCCAACAAGGACAGCATGACCGTTTCCTCTACGCCGTTTCGTGTGAGCCGAACTCGGATATCCCACTGCGCCCGCCCACCATCGCGATCCAATGGCTCGAAGCCAAAGGGTTGAGGCTCTCGCTGACCCAGCATGCCCATCATGGTAGCCATCAATTCAAGCAAAGTCGTTTTGCCAAAACCATTTTGGGAAATGATCAGATAAAAATTACAGGGCTCATGCAACTCATGATGCAAGAAGCTGAAGGTATGCAGCTTGTCGCGGAACGGGCCGATATTCTCAACCGTCAGTTCCACCGGCTCGAAAGCATGTATCTGGTAGGGATGAATGAAGCTCATGCGGCCCCCTTCGTATGTTTGACGGCATAGGCCATGTCGTCGCGGTTCAGCAATACGCCGTGAATACGTATCAGCGGCTGGCCCGCCAGTCGAATCAACATATCGCCACGCCCGGTCAACGCTTCCGCACCGGTTTCATCCAGGATTATTTTGGATTCACTGGCTTTTTGTACGGTCAGCGCGATCCGGGCGGGAATATTGCTACGTAATAGTCCACTGAAAGTACTCGCGTCTGGCCTTTGTGTCGCCAGTACCAGATGAATCCCGGCTGAACGGGATTTTTGTGCCAAGCGAATAAGCGCCTCTTCGATTGCATCTGAACGCAAAATCAGATCTGCCAATTCCTCGACAAAAACAACGATGCGCGGCAAAGGCGAGCCCTTGCGAATGGCCTCACCTAGATCACGTGCACCAATGCGGGCGAACTGATGATGACGGGCTTCCATTTCAACCACCAACTCATTCAGCACTTCCAATGCTTCATCTGGCTGGGTCAGCACACTGCCGTTCTGGAAAAGATGAGGAGATTTGGCGTAAGCGTTGAACTCCACCGCCTTGGGGTCTATCAGCACAACCTGGACTTGTTCAGGCTTACGGACCAACAGCAGGGATTGCAACAAGGCGTGCAGACAAACGCTCTTGCCGCTCCCCGTTGTTCCTCCAACCAATAGATGCGGTGCGCTGGCCAGATCAAAGCCGAATGGCTCACCGAGCACATCCACACCGGGATAAACCGGTAATTCCCACTCAGCCGGCGCATTCTGGAGCCAGTTGCGGAATTCCGATCCGGAATAGCGCTTCCAGGTCTGCTGTGTGCGGGGAATATCCAAACTCAAGGTTTTTGGTTCATCGGAGGGCGCCTGAAAGATGGCTTGGTTACTAAGCCCTATGGAAAAAGCCAGCTTGTCCAGACCTCGCCTGACCTTATCCAAGTGGTTCACATCCGACAGATGCAACCGGAAACGAGTCAGTCGTACCCCTTCGATACGTTCCACAATTTCCGCTTGAACGCCAATTTCTCGTAACCCGCGAGCCAACGCGTCATCCAGCGACGCATCGCTGGCGACATTTGCTACGCCAGCAAATAATTCCTGATGCAGGTATTCATGGAAATCATGTGAGTCACGCCAGCCATTGCGGAATTCGCGTAGACCACGGTGAACATGCAATTCAAGCAAGTCCCGAAATCGGTCCTCGTCAGCGAACAAGTCTTCGTCGTGATACAAGGCCAGCAAAGTCTTGAATGCATCAGTGAAATCGAGTTTGCCTCCCTGATCCTTACCCGTGGCCTGTTCGAAGGCGTATTCGCCACCTTTCCCAGTTTCGCGTTTCAGTCCCTCTTCGGGCGGTGTGGATAGTGACAGCGATTTGGCCAGAGCCAGTCGCAATACGGTCCATTTTGGGGCTTTCGCTTGAAGGCCCTTGGCAAGGATAAGTTCGATGAGCGATTCGTCTTGCGCCGAGGTGTAAATCTTGGCCATTTACGCCTCCTGTACTTCGTACATAGCGGCATCACGTACCGGTTGAGTACTTTCGCCACTGGGGTTGTCCAGCCGGTATTGACGATAGATACGGGGAGCCAGGAGAGCGAATTTCTCTGCGTCCAACTCTGAGTCAGTGGGCAGCAATATCACTTGCTCTGCCGCATTGGGGTAATAGCGATTGATCAGGTTGAGCTGATTTTCGCGATCGATACGCGCCAGCGGCGTGTCGATCACCACTGGCGCGGATGTACCCGAAACCTCGCGCAATGCCCACAACAGTGCTGTAGCAACGAGCTGCTTCATGCCGGCAGAAATCGTACCCAAGCCAATCTGCGCGCCAGAAGCATCCAGATAGTGCAGGCCGAAATCCTCAGCTACAACGACGCGGTCCAACAAGCGATGGCCAGTCATGAGCACGCGGAAATGCCGATTGATGGCTTCTTCGATCGCGGCGCGGTGATGTAGCTTTAATTTCTGCTTGTAGCTTTCGCTAAAGGCTTTGAATCGTTCGCCGGTATCCACCTTGGTCTGACGTTCCTGCGAAAGGCGAAGCGTCTTTTCCTGTTTTTTGATCTCTTCGCTGATTGCTCCGATTTTCCGTAGGCACTCGCGTTCGTCACGCTCCAGATCGTGCAGCGCGTCCTTCAGAATGCGGACTTCGTCCTCGAGTTTCTGCTTCTCTGCCTTGCGCTCAAGGTAGCGCCGACGTTCGTCTTCTTGCAGCGAGCTGACGTCATCCAGTTTTCTCTCCAGTTCTTCCTGCTCGCGTTTCAAGGCCGAGATTGCTCGGAGTTCTTCGGCACGCTGCATGCGAAGCTGTTCCGCGCGCTCGTAGAACTGGAATAACGCCAGCAACTCAGACGCTTTCTCACGGCCAATATGCAGCGGGCCGCTACCGGATGTCGGCGGTGCGAGGTAGGGCTTGAGCAGGTCCGTCAATTTCTGGCGCTGGAAATGCTTTTGCGCGGGGGTGATATCCGGACTGGGAAGTGGCCAGTCATCCAACAAGCGGCGCGGCAACTGGTCGAGAATTTGCGCAAGCGTCTTGGCGACTTCTCCAGCACTGTCTTCGACCAATTGGCGCAGCAAATTGGAAGCGCGCTGCACCAGCGCAGGGTTGCTCAACAGTGGAATGTCGCGTGGCAGTTCTTTGGCTAGTTTGGCTAAAAGCTCAGACAATTCAACCCGAATCTTGTCGGCGCGGTCCTTGAGTATGGCCCCCTCCTTTTCCCTCGAAAAGGCGCGCAGGCTCTCCAGGTAGCGTTCCAATTCTGGCAACTCGCGCTCCGCGCAGGATACCTCTTCGCGAGATTCCTCCAGCTTGGTGCGGGTTTCGGCCAGCCGATCTTCCTGGGCTTCCTGCTGACGTTCGAGATCGCGCATGGCCTGCGCCACTTCGGCAGGCATACCCTCCTTTTTCCATCCTTTGATGAGCGCGGTCAGAGTTTCGATCTGCCGGTCCAGGCCACTCAACCCGAGAACCTGCTCGATCTGTTCCAACTGGCCTTTGCGATTGACTTCAGCCAGTTGCTGCACTTGCTCGCCATCGAAAATGAAGAAAGGAACCAGATATCGGGGTATGCGGTAATACAAGAGTTCGCTAGCGGCTTGCCCGCCAAGCGGCACGGATTCACCTTCGGGTTGTACGGCCAGCCCATCGTCATAGTCGTTCTCACCCACCAGCTTCCACCAGCGGCGTGCGGACACACTGCCCTCGGATTCTCGGAATACCAAGGTTACGCTGCATTCCGTCTCGCCGGCCTTGCGGGCGGCCCGGTTGAAAATTCCGGACCATTCACCCGGGATACCCAACACATATTGTTTTGGGCTGGGCTTGCGTCCCGCCTGAACCGCGCCGCGCATTTCATCGGACGCCCCAAGAAAGAGCAGGCGCAAGGCGTTCAGAAAACTGGTTTTTCCATAGCCATTGCGGCCATACACAAGGGCAATGTTCCGCCCGGGTTGTAGACCCCTGAAATCGAAGACTTGTTCGCCGCAGTAGGAAAACAGGTTATGGATGCGGACTTCTTCAATGATCATGAATGGACAGCCACCACCGACTGCGCTGCGACCTGTTCTACCAAACGTCCAAGCGCACGCGTGTATTCCGGCTTGGAAAGAGAAGCCGTTTGATCCATATCAGCATCGAGTTTGCGGGTCAAATCCAGCATCTCGCGTGCAACATCCGGGTTCAGGTTAAGTTCGATGGCAACCACTTCCAGAATTTGATTCTCTTCACGAGCCAACTTGGCTGGTTTTTTCATTGCGACCTCCAGCCCGAATTACAGGGCAATAGCGTAAGCCGATTCAGAATAATCGAAATCTTCCTGCCATTGAGCCTGTATCTGGGCAATATCCTCGTCACCAATCAAATCCAAACCGGATTCATGTTCTGTCTTCAGCAATGCCTCCAGAATCATCTGGCGTGCTTTGGGTGTGAAGGGCCCCAGCTTGTTCTGGTCATTGCGGGTGACAGGGTTTCGGTTGGCACTGACCTCGCGAATTTCCTTCAGCCAGTTGCGAAAGCGGGCGAGAGGTTCCATCTGAGTGGCACCAGACTGGATAAAACCTTGCATGGACTTGTCCTCCTTGACCACCGTGCAAGTCCAGCAACCAAAGCGGCTTCCGCCACAGGACGGTGTATTGAGGTCGAGGACAACCGGACATTCCCCCGCATTGGCCTGGCGGTACAGGTCAAACAGGAATTGATGTGTACCGCCCCAGGGTGCTGGATCATGGGACATCAGGAAATCCCAAACATCCTCCGTCGACCAGTGTTCAATGGGCGAAGCAACTAAAGCATTCGGGATTTCATGATGGGGATTCAAGCCGAGTTCGGTTCGTGCTCGGGCATCCATGCGCTTCGCTCGATCGCTGCTTTCCGCTCGGCGAGTGCCCAGCAGCAGGATGACGCTACCCGATTTGATCGTGATGTCCTCAATGGCCCGCTTTGCCGGGCGAATCTTCATGTTGGAGGTACACCAGCGAAACCAACGAGTCGGCGGCAGATAACCTCGACCTATGAGCTTGGCCCAAAAGGTGTCCTTGATGTCGGGTTGGACGAGCCGAACGTGCAAAGGTAACGCACGCGCTTTTGCAAAATCGGAAATCTGTCGCAGGCTATCCACCAAGTAAGCCGAGACGTTTGGCGCCTCGACGCGTGTATCGGAAGCAATCACATAAACCGGTTTGCTAGCCTGATTGGCCAAGCTCTCCAGCAACATCACCACCAATTGCAGCAAGGCAGTGGAGTCCTTGCCGCCCGAGTAGGCGACAACCCATGGGCGTTGATCGCGCTGATACAGCTCCCGTAGCCCTTCCACCAACTCTGTGGCTTTGGCATGTATGTCCAAGACTGGAATAGCGAGTTCGTTCATAGCGCTATCTCGCCTTGAAATACGGTAACGGCCGGGCCGGTGAGGAAGACATCGCTTCCCGCGCCGGTCCAGCGGATGGAAAGTTCGCCGCCACGGGTTTGCACCCGCACAGTTTCGTCGAGCAGGCCGCGCGTCATGCCGGCAACCGCCGCCGCGCAGGCGCCGGTGCCGCAGGCCAGCGTTTCGCCGCTGCCGCGCTCGAACACGCGCAGTTGAATGCCGGCGCGGTCGACGATCTGCATGAAACCGACGTTGACCCGTTCGGGAAAGCGCGGGTGATGTTCGATCAGCGGCCCAAGTTGTTCAACCGGCGCGTTCTGCACGTCTTCCACGATGCAGACCGCATGCGGATTGCCCATCGACAACGCGGAAATTTCCAGTTCGCGCCCGGCCACAGCGAGCGGATAGGTCAGCGCGCGCGCTGGCGCCTGAAACGGGATATCGGCCGGATCGAAGCGCGGCGGCCCCATGTTGACGGTCACGCGGCCATCGTCTTCCAGCTTCGGCACGATGATGCCGGATGCCGTTTCGACGCGAATCTCCCGCTTCGGCGTCAGCCCCTGCTCATGCACGAAGCGCACGAAACAGCGCGCGCCAGTGCCGCACTGCTGCACTTCGCCGCCGTCGGCATTGAAGATGCGGTAACGAAAATCGCAGTCCGCGCGAGTAACCGCCTGCACCAGCAGTATCTGGTCGCAACCGATGCCGAAATGCCGGTCGGCCAGCGCCTGATACTGGGCCGGGGTCAGGTCGATGGATTGATTGATGCCGTCCAGCACGACAAAGTCGTTGCCGGCGCCGT
>SXGT01639981.1_pt1 | contig 11050 bp, 9 predicted proteins | sample 3176221 | NCBI WGS metagenome assembly SXGT01 (sample SAMN11356862, study PRJNA531348) | freshwater metagenome | isolation source: freshwater sample F1-120 | place: China: Fuxian Lake, Yuxi | collected 2017-12-25
ACATGGCGGAGCACTCGATATGCCAGCCGGGCCGCCCCGGCCCCCACGGGCTCTCCCAAAACGGCTCACCCGGCTTGGCGGCCTTCCACAGCGCGAAGTCTGCCGGCGTGCGCTTGCGCTCATCGACTTCGACCCGCGCGCCAGCCTGAAGCTCGTCCAGTGGCCGCTTTGAGAGCGCTCCGTACGGCGAAAAGCTCGGCACGTCGAAGTACACGTCGCCGTGCGCCGCGTAGGCGTGACCCCGCGCGATGAGCTGGTCGATGACGGTAATGATCTGCGGGATGTGCGTCGAGACCAGGGGCTCGACGTCGGCCTTTCCCACACCCAGCGCGCCCATGTCCTCGTGCACGGCGGCGATGTACTGCTGCGACAGTGCCTCCGCCGGGACGCCGCGCTCGTTGGCGCGCTTGATGATCTTGTCATCTACATCTGTAAAGTTGCGCACGAACGTCACGTCGAGCCCGCGCCATCGCAGGTAGCGCTGGATGACGTCGAACGCAATGTAGCTGCGCGCGTGACCGATGTGGCAGAGGTCGTAGACCGTGACGCCGCACACGTACATCTTGACGCGGCCCGGCTCGAGGGTGAGGAACGGCTCCTTCTTGCCCGTGAGCGTGTTGTGAATGGTGATGCCCGTCTCGTGTCCGACCGCCGTCATGAATCCCCCTACTTGACGCTCATCTTGACGTAGAGCGCGGCCATCGCGTGCGCCATCTCGAGGCCCACCGAGCGCAGCGTGTGCTCCGTGAGCGGCATGCCCTCGGGCTCGCCGTGCGCGTGCTGCCAGGCGTGCAGCTCCTTGTCGCTCGTGAAGAAGTGGCTGTTCTGTGACACCGTCTCTGGAATCGACGCGGTCCCGTCCCAGCCCGGTACGAAGGCCGTGAGCGACGCAGGCTTCATCTTCGTGAGGTGACCCTCGGCGTCGAGCTCGAGCTCGATGGGCGCGCCGCTGATGGCGCACTTGGTCCGCACGTGGACGGCCTTCTGGAGCATGGGCGCCACCGTGAGCGCGTCGATGGCCCCTAGAACGTGAAACGGGATGCCCTCCTCGCTGGTTACGGTGATAGCCGTCTTCTGATGCGTCACGCCGCCCACGATGGACGCGATGGCCTCGCCGTCTGCGGCCAGGTACAGCAGCCGGCGGCGGCGGAGATCGGTGATGGCGGCGCGAATCGCGTCCGCGGTCTCGTGGTCGGAGAAGCGCTCGACGAGCTGCGCGACCTTGGGGAACCAGCCGCGGGTCGTCCCCGCAGCAACCAGGTGCTCCAGCAGCTCGACCTCCAGGTGGCTCAGCGCCCCGGACATCTCACGCATGAAGAAGTACAGGTTCATCTCGGGGGCGAGCGGAACGTCAAGGTCGATGGGGGTGTGGTCGCTCATGGGCGCCGGAAGATAGCAGCGCACGGCGTGGGCGCAAGCGCGCCTCGGTCACCGAACGAGCAGGCAGTGCTCCGTCCGTGCGAGGGCCTTGTCGAACGTTCGGGTGACGGCGCCAAGCTGACTGTACCGACTCTGAATCAGGCGATCGACCAAGCCCGGCGGGGGCGGGGCACGCGTTGCTCGCGACAGCTTCGGCGGATCGGTCTCGAGCAGACCGGAGTCGAGCAGCGCGGCGAGCTGCGCTCGAGCCACGTCATCGGGAACGCCGTAGTGATGACGGAGCGCGTAGTACGCCTCCGCGACGACGAGGTCAGACGCGATGACCGGCTCGCCCGCCGCGATGGCCTCTTCGAGCAACCGACGCGCAGCCGCGGCCTGGTCTGCGGGCTGACCGAGGAGCAGCCGGACCAGCACGGACGTGTCGAGGCCGATCATGGCTCTCGGCGCGCGCGAGCCGCCTCGACGCTGGCGTGGATGTCCGCGAGGTCGTGCGAGGCGCCCATTGCGTAGGCCGAGAGCGCGCCGTACCAGCTCCAGTCCGGTCTTGCCGCCCGAATGACCCACACGGACTCGCCGTCTATCGATCGTGGCTCCAACCGCAGGCGATCGCCTGGCCCGACGCCGAGCGCGTTGCACAGATCCACTGGGAGCGTGGCTTGGCGCTTGGAGGTGATCGCGATCGTTGGCATGACGCAAGGCTACTGGGGGGCTCCTTGCTCGTCAAGGCGCGAGTAAGGAGCAGCGCAGGGCGCGGTCTAACCCACGTCCGCTGGGACGCCGACTGTGCCAGGTCCGACGCGGTAGCGCTCACCGGCGCGGCCGCCACGGGCCACGTACCAGAGCCCGAAGGCGCTCTGCTGAACGAGCTGCGCGAGCCACGCAGCGAGACCAAACGCCGTTGCGACCGGGTCGCCGACGACTACGCCGTACAGCGCGAGCGGCTTCAATAGGAAGTACCAGTAGATGCCCACGTTCGCCGGCGGGTTGGGGAGCATCATGCCAACGACGACGCAGCACATCATCGCGTAGGCGGCTCCGAGCGAGACCTCGAACGGTGCGCCCGAGCCGTGCGCAAAGCCCTTGGTCAGCACCCAGTACCCGAAGCCGTTGACGGCCCAGTAAACGAGCGTCCAGCCCACGAACGACGCGAGGTAGCCGGGCTTGGGGAAGGCGCCGAGGCCCTCGAAGAACTGCTCGACGAGGCCACAAAGCTTGTCTGCGAGGCCCTTGGAGACGCGGCCGAACGTCCCGTGGATGAGCCGCGTTGCGAGGTGGCGGCGCCAATAGGCCAGGCCCAACACGAAGAGCGCGCCCGCGAAGATGACCAGCGCCATCCAGGCGCCGGTCTGGATCTCCAAGAAGTACGTGGCGGCGTTGCCCGTGGACGGCAGCGAGAAGAGCACCAGGAAGAGCGCGAGCGAGACGACCAGGCCGTCGACGACGCGCTCGACCACAACCGTCGCGAGCACCTGGCTCATCGTGACGTCGCCGCGCTCGGCCAGCAGGTAGGGCCGGGCGAGCTCTCCCAGGCGAAACGGCAGCACAAAGAGGTACATGAAGCCTACGGCGCTCACCCGGTTCAGGCGCGGGAAGTCGATGGCGTCCTGGGTCAGCGGTCGCAAGAGCGGCGCCCAGCGGATGACGCGCAGCACGTGGATGACGGCGAGTACCGCGAGGTAGGCCGCAAAGTACAGCCAGTCGAAGCGCCACGAGCCCGCGTCCAGCACCGTCCCGCGCAGGCGAACGCCATGCTCGAACAGCACGTGCAGCGGCCAGTCGGAGGCGCCGAGCCAGATGAACAGCACGCCCAGGCCGAGCCCGAGCACCCACTTCAGCGTCGTCTTGGCGGGAGCGCTCACAGCCGGGTCACCTTCTGGCGTGTCGCCTCTGAGAGCGCGATCCGGCCCGTGGCGTTGCGCGTGTCGACGATGGTAGGAGCGGCTTCGCAGAGCGCTACGAGGTCGAAGGCGCGGTGGTCGGTCGTGATCACGGCGCAGTCGAGGCCTTGGAGCGCCTCGGCGAACGGGACGGCCGTGTAGGTGTGCTCTTCGACGGTAACGCTCGCGACGTAGGGGTCACAGAAGGAGACTCGTGCGCCACGGCGGTGGAGGAGGCCCAGCACCTCGAGCGCGGGCGATTCGCGCACGTCATCAATGTCCGGCTTGTAGGCCACGCCAAAGACCACGATGCGCGAGCCGCGGACCGCCTTCTCGCGATCGTTGAGCGCGTCGGTCACGAGCCGCACGACGAACTCCGGCATCGCGCTGTTGACCGTCTGCGCCAGCTCGATGAAGCGCGCCGTGTAGTTGTGCGAGCGCAGCTTCCACGAGAGGTACAGTGGATCAATCGGGATGCAGTGGCCGCCGAGCCCGGGTCCCGGGTAGAACGGCATGAAGCCACACGGCTTGCTCTTGGCCGCAGCGATCACCTCCCAGGTGTCGATGCCCAGCGTGTGGCACATGAGCGCGACCTCGTTGACGAGGCCGATGTTCACCGCGCGAAAGGTGTTCTCGAGCAGCTTGGCCATCTCGGCGGCGTCCGTCGACGAGACGACGTGGACATGGTCGATGAAACGCGCGTAGAGCGCGTGAGCGACTGCTGAGCACGCCGCAGTGGCGCCCCCGAGGACCTTGGGAGTGTTGCGCACGCTGAAGTGCGGGTTCCCCGGGTCGGTGCGCTCGGGCGAGAACGCGAGGAAGAACTCGTGGCCCACGCGGTAGCCCGACTCCTCCAGCATGGGCAGGCCCACCTCGCGCGTGAAGCCCGGGTAGGTCGTGGACTCGAGCACCACCAACTGCCCGCGGCGCAGGAAGTGGGTTATCTCCTTGAGCGCTGCGACCACGTAGCTGAGGTCCGGCTCCTTGGTCTTGTTGAGCGGCGTGGGGACGCAGATGAGGATGGCGTCGGTGTCCTGCAGCTCCCGAAAGCGCGTCGTGGCCGAGAGCCGGCCCGCGTCCCGGAGCTCGACGATCGCGGCGGACGGGACGTCCCCCACCCAGCTCTCGCCGCGCGCGAAGGCGTCGACCTTGGCCTCGTCGATGTCGATGCCCACCACCTGAGAGCCCGCCCGCGCGCATGCGACCGCGAGCGGCAAGCCGACGTAGCCGAGGCCGATCACCCCGAGGCGAGCGCTCAGGTCGTCGATCTTGGGGAGCAGGAGGTCGCGTGCGTCGGTCTGCAAAGCGCGGGGAATCTATGGGGACCCCGTACCGCGAGTCAAGGCAAAGCCGCCGCCGCGACGCTACTTCAGGCGCGCGAGCTGGGCCTCGGTCAGGGCCAGGAGATCGCCACCCTCGACGTGCTTGCCGTGGGCTGGAATGACCGCGCGCAGCGGGTGCCGATGCACCTCGGCGAGCATGGCCTCACGCGCTGCCGCCTTGTCCTTGATCATCAGCCAGGTGGCCAGCCGAAACAGCTTGTAGCCGGGACCCGAGTCCGTGCGCTGAAAAAGGAAGCGCAGCAGGAAGTTGGGCGGCAGCTTGGGGATGTTGGCGATGAAGTCCGAGGGGTACCAGAACGTGCCCGTCGGCGTGTCGATGGTCACGAGCGCGTTCGCCATCTTGAGGCCGGGGAGCTCATAGCAGCGCACGTTCGCCGCCGACTTCAGCGCGCTGACCGACTCCCACGTCGCCGAGGGGACCTTCTTGCGCAGCCGCTTCAGCCCGGCGTCGGGGCCGTAGGAGACCGCTCCCGGGTACCGCGTGCGCCACTCCGGCTGCCCCAGCCAGTGGAAGCCGTTGCACGTGATGAGCGCGGTGACCTTCCCGAACTCGTCGAGCTCCTTGAAGGCGGCTTCGCTCATCTTGTTGGCTGGGCTCATGACGTGCAGTTCGTCACCGACGCCGCTGCGATAGGCCAGCGTCGTGGCGATACCGCCGCCGAAGTCATACTCGCGATAGAGAACGCCGGCGTCCTTGTCGAGGATCGTCCAGCCGTTCGCCGTGGTGGTCGCCATGGATGTGCCTCCCTAGAACGAATTGCCGATGGTGAACTCGAACACGATGGGCTCCTCGCCGGGCTTGGGCTTGACGGGGATGCCCCACTCGAAGCGTAGCGGGCCGACGGGGCTGAACCAGCGCACGCCGAAGCCGAACGAGGCGCGCAGCTTGGCCACGTTCATGTATTCGTCGTCGTTGAACGCGTTGCCGGCGTCAAAGAAGAGCACGCCCTTGATGTTGACCTGCGGCAGGATCGGGAACTCGAGCTCGATGTTGAAGATGAGCTCCTTGTTGCCGCCGATGCTGAAGGGCGAGAGCGTTGTGCCCGGCTCCCGCGAACCGGCGACGGCGAGCTTGGGGCCCAGGCTGTTTCGGGCGAAGCCGCGGACGTCGAAGATGCCGCCGACGAAGAAGCGCTCGAAGATGGGCACCGGCCGGTCCGAGAGGCTCATGATGTGGCCCACGGTGCCGTTGAGCTTGAGGACGACGTCCCAAAACAACGGAAAGTACCATCGTGTGCGAAACGTCGTCCGCATGAACTCGTTGTCGCTGCCGAGATACCGGCTGGCGAACTCGGTGGTCAGCGTCGTGAACTGGCCGCTCGTCGGGAACATGCGGTCGTCGCGCGAGTCGTAGACCGCCGTGGCCTTGAGCGAGGAGGTGAGGCCCGAGTTGAACAGGTTGGCGATGGGGATGGAGCTGCGGCCGCGCAAGCCGCCGATGGTGACGTCGACCTGCTCGAGCTTGTAGCCGAGCGACAGCGAGAACTCGTCTGTGAAGCGATAGCCCCACGCCAGACTCCCGCCGAGGCTGCGGCGCGAGAAGTCCTCGAAGTCCTGCTGGAAGTTGTACAGGTCGGCCGAGAGCGTCCAGTTCGAGTCCAGGAAGTAAGGCTCGAAGAAGCTGATGGTGTAGAGGCTTCGGATGCTCGACAGCGTGGCCTGGAACGAGAGCGTCTGCCCGTGGCCAAGAAAGTTCTGCTTGGAGATCTGCGCGGTCGCGATGAAGTTCTCGAGGCTCGAGAAGCCTGCGCCGACCTGGAAGGTGCCCGTCTGGCGCTCCTTGACCTTGATGACGAGGTTGATGCGCTTGGGGTCGTCGCTCGGCTCCGGGACGATGTCGACCTTCTCGAAGAAGCCGAGTCGGATGATCATCGAGCGGCTCTTCTTGATGGCCGTAGCGTTGAACAGGTCGCCTTCGCCGATCGTGAGCACCCGCCGGATGACCTTGTCGCGCGTGGTCTCGTTGCCCGTGACCTCGATGGTCCCGATGTTGGCCTTCTCGCCCTTTTGGATGATGTAGGTGAACTCGATGGTCTTGTCCTCGGGGTGCGCGACGTGCGTGTTGGACACCGTCGCGTTGGCGTAGCCGAGGTCCTTGTACTCGTCGCCGATGGCGCTCGAGTCCGACTGCATCTGCATGTAGTCAAACGTCTTGCCCGGCACCATCAGGCACTTGGCGAGCAGGAAGTCCTTCTCGAAGAGCAGGTCGCCGCCGACGTCGATCTTGGAGACCGTGTACTTGTCGCCCTCAGTCACCGGAATGGTGAGGTCCATCGACTTGCGGTCGGGCCCGAGCGTGACGACCGGCTCGCCCACCTTGGCGTTGATGTAGCCCTTGGTCAGGTAATACAGGTGCAGGCGCTGCAGGTCCTGGTCGAGCTTCTCCTTCTGGAACTTGCCGGAGCCCGTCAGGAAGCTGAACCAACCGCCCTCTTGCGTCTGGAGGATGCCCTTGAGCTCGTCCTCTGGGATGCTGCGGTTGCCGAGGAACGAGATGCTCTTGACCTTGACCTTGTTGCCCTCGTCGATGACCAAGATGAGGTTGACGAAGTTGTCTTTGAGGGTCTCGAGCCGATAGGTCACGTCCACGAGGTAGTAGCCGTCCTCGACGTAGAGCTCCTTGATCTTCTGCACGTTCTGCTTGATTCGGCCCGTGTCGGCGATCTCGTAGGTGCGGAGATCCATGACCTTCTTGAGGTCGTCCTCGTCCTTGTTGTCGTAGCCCTCGAAGCGCACGGCCGCGATGGTGGGCCGCTCCTTGACCACGAACCGCACGCGCACGCCGGCGTCCTCGTCCTTGCGGAGCACGCGTACGTCGCTGAAGACCTTCATGCGAAAGACGCGCTTGATGTCCTCCGACAGCGTACTGGGCTCGAGCGCCGAGCCGACGCGCGTGAGCAGCTTGGCCTTGACCGACTCCTCGGGGATGCGAAAGAGGCCCTCGAACTCGATGGCGATCACGTTCGGGAGGCGGTCCTGAGCGCGCGCAGGGGCGCCATACGCCGTAATCAGGGCGCAGCACACCGCTGCCGCCGCAAGTCCCCGGCGAGCGAGCCCACTAGCGCCGGGACCCGAATTCATGGCGCCCCTTCGTACACGACCCCATCGCGCATCTCAAGGCGACGGGGCAGGAGCTCGGCGAGGCCGTTGTTGTGGGTGACGACCAGGAACGCGACCCCGCGATCGCGGTTCAGCTTCACGATCAGCTCGTGAATTTCGTCAGAGGTGCGTTGATCGAGGTTGCCCGTGGGCTCGTCCGCCAACACCAATCGTGGGTTGGTCACGAGCGCGCGCGCGACGGCCACACGCTGCTGTTCGCCGCCCGAGAGCTCGCCCGGCCGGTGATGCACGCGATGACCCAGTCCGACCTCGTCGAGCAGCGCCTGCGCGGCCCGCAGCGCCTCGTGTCGCGGCTTGCGACCAATCAGCGCCGGCAGCGCGGCGTTCTCGAGCGCCGAGAGCTCCGGCAGCAGGTGGTGAAACTGAAAGACGAAGCCCATCGTGCGGTTGCGAAAGGCCGCGAGCTCGCCCTCGGGGAGGGCGAAGACGTCCCGCGCAGTGGCGCCTTCGCCGAAGCGCACCGTACCGGTCGTCGGGCGGTCGAGCGTGCCGAGGACATGAAGCAGCGTGCTCTTACCGACGCCGGACTTGCCGCGCACCGAGCACATGTCGCCCTCGCGCATCGTGAGGTTGGCATTGCGCAGTACGGGGATCTCGTGGCCCAGCTTGAAGTACGACTTCGAGATGGCGGTCGCTTCCAGCAGGACGGGCCGGGGGTCACTCATAGCGCAGGCCCTCCACGGGACGCAGCCGTGCCGCCTCCGAGGCCGGATAGACGGTGGCAAGGAGGCTCACGCCAATGGCCGCGAGCGCGATGATGGCGATCGTCAGCGGATCGATGGTGACCGGCAGCGTCTCGATGTAGTACTGCCGTGGCAGGGCGAGGCCCTGTGTTTGGATATACCAGCAGGAGCCGAGCCCGGCGACGAGTCCCGACAGCGCTCCGATGACTCCGATGAAGCCGCCGAGCGCGAGGAACATGGTCCGCACGCCTCGGTCGGTGGCGCCCATGGACTTCAAGATCGCGATCTCCTTTGACTTCTCCAAGATGATCATGACGAGTGAGCCGACGATGTTGAACGCGGCCACGATGATGATGAAGCCCAAGACGACGAACATCGCCACGCGCTCGAGCTTGAGTGCGCTGAAGAGGTTCTTGTTGAGCGTCTTCCAGTCGATGACCTCGAGGGTGCCCTCGCCGAGCGCTAGGCGCGTCGCGCGAACGATGTCCGCCGTCTCGTCGACGTCGGTGACCCGCAGCTCGATGCGGTTGATGTCCCCGCCGAGGTGAAAGAAGCGCTGTGCGTCGCCCATGAGCACGTAGGCGAGCTTCTGATCGAACTCGAACATCCCGGTCTTGAACAGCGCCGCCACGCGAAAGGCGCGTGCTCGGGGCTGCATGCCGAGGAAGCCGGCGTCGTCGCGTGGCGAGACAACGGTGACCTCGTCGCCGACCTCGACGCGCAGGCTGGTCGCCAGTTCTTCGCCGATGAGGATGCCGGGGCGCAGGCCCTCGTCGGTGTGGTCCAGCGGGCTCGGGCTCACAGCGCCGGGCTCGCCGGGCAGCGCCTCGGGCTCAATGCTGCCGGGTACCGCAGGCTCGGCAGGACCTGGCGGCGGCAGGGGCAGCGGCTGCCGGTGTGCGCCTGGGCCGCGCGAGAGGGCCCAGCGCGCGAAGGGTACCACCCGCTCGGGCCGGCGCAGGTTGTCGAGCGTGCCGGAGATGACGGTGCGGCGCAGGTGGTGTTCGGCGCCGAGCGCGTCCGGATCGATGCCGCGCAGCGCGAGGCTCGTGTTGCGGTTGTCGCGCGAGGAGATGATCACGTCGCCGTGCACGAACGGGATCGCGGCCGCCACGCCCGGGAGAGCGCCGAGCGTGCGCACCTTGGCGTCGATGTCGGGGATGCCGACCATGGGCTCCTGGTCCTCGATGAGCACGTGCGGATTGGTCGCGAGGATCTTCGTGCGCAGGTCCGCCTCGAAGCCGCCCATCACCGACATGACCAGGATGAGCGCCCAGGTGCCGGTGCCCACGCCGACGACCGAGATGAAGCTCGTTGCGGTGACCGAGCGGAGGTCCGTGTCCCCGCGGAGCGCGCTCTTCCAGCGGTCGAGGCGGTCGACCTCACCCGCGCGCCGATGTCGGCGGAAGGGCCAGGTGAAGCTCAGCCCGGCGAGCACGAGCAGCGCGACCTGGATGGGCGCATGCAGCTCCATGGTCGTCGCGAACAAGCGGCGCAGCGGCACGAGCGGTAGCGCCGCCCAGAGGCCAACGCAGAGCAGGCCGAGTCCGATGGCCAACGCCGTAGAGGGACGCCTCCCGCCCTCGTAGCCCACGACCTCACGGCTGCCCTCCTGGTGCGACCGCAGAAAGTGCCAGCCCGCAAACAGCACGTAGTTGGTGCTCCAGATGGGACGGCCGAACTCGTGGGCGAGCAGCGTAATGGTCCACGTGATGAGCGAGACGACGAGCAGGATGACGACAATCGCCCCGACCAACACGACGGCCGTGGTCACGAAGTACTGGAGCTCCGGCGTCGTCGTCCCAAGCCACCGCAGGCCGAGCACCGCGGCGGTGACCACCAGCACGACGACCCCGAGCCGCGCCATGAACGCGCGATCGGCTCGTCGCCCGAGCACGTCGAGCACGAGCTCCAACAGGCGGAGCCAAGCGCGGAGGACGACCATGAGAGCGGCGAGACCTCAGCCGGCCTCGGGCCGCATGTGGGGGAAGAGGATGACCTCGCGAATCGTGGGGCTGTTGGTGAGCAGCATCACGAGCCGGTCGATGCCGATGCCCTGACCGGCAGTCGGCGGCATGCCGTACTCCAACGCGCGGACGTAGTCGCGGTCGATGGGCATGGCCTCGACGTCCCCCGCCAGGCGCTGCGCCATCTGGTCTTCGAAGCGTTGCCGTTGGTCCACCGGGTCGTTGAGCTCGGAGAAGGCGTTGGCGATCTCGTTGCCGGCGCAGAAGAGCTCGAAGCGGTCGACCCAGTCCGGATCCGCGTCGTTCTTGCGCGAGAGCGGCGAGGTCTCGAGAGGGTACTGCGTGATGAACGTCGGCTGGATGAGGTTGGGCTCGCACAACGTCTCGAACAGGTGGACGAGCATTTTACCGTACGACGCGTCCGGATCGTAGTCGACGCCGCGCTCGTGCGCCTCGGCGTGAAGCCCCGTCAGCGTGGCGGTGCGGTCCGCGTGCACGTCGGCGATGGCGGTCAGGGCCTCGCGCACGGTGTACCGCGCGAACGGCCGTGCAAACGACAGCGTGTGGTCGCCGTAGGTCACGGTCGTCGTGCCGAGCACCTGCTGGCACAGGTCCGAGAGCAGCTCCTCGGTGAGCACGATGAGGTCCTCGTAGGTCGCGTACGCCTGATAGAACTCCAG
>SXGT01896578.1_pt1 | contig 11050 bp, 8 predicted proteins | sample 3176221 | NCBI WGS metagenome assembly SXGT01 (sample SAMN11356862, study PRJNA531348) | freshwater metagenome | isolation source: freshwater sample F1-120 | place: China: Fuxian Lake, Yuxi | collected 2017-12-25
CCATCTCGGCGAGCATCTGATTCAGGGTCTGTTCGCGTTCGTCGTGGCCGCCACCGAGCCCCGCCCCACGCTTGCGCCCGATGCTGTCGATCTCGTCGACGAAGATGATCGCCGGTGCTTGTTTGCGAGCAGTTGCGAACAGATCTCGAACGCGTGCCGCGCCGACGCCGACGAACATCTCCATGAAGTCCGACCCGGTGACGGAGATGAACGGAACCCCCGCCTCGCCGGCTACGGCGCGAGCGATGAGCGTCTTGCCGGTTCCGGGAGGCCCGACGAGCAACACGCCCTTGGGGATGCGCGCGCCGATCTCGCGGACTTTCTGCGGTTGCTTCAAGAAGTCGACGACTTCGGTGATCTCTTCCTTCACCGTCGAGTAGCCGGCGACGTCGGAGAAGGTGGTGCGCGGCTTTTCGGTCGTGTACACCTTCGCCCGGCTGCGGCCGATGTTCATGACCGCGCCCATCTGGCCCTGGGCGCGGCGACTCATCCACAAGAAGAGTCCGAGGATCAACAAGATCGGGAAGAGGTAGGAGAGCAGGGTGAGCAAGACGCTCCCCTGGTCGCGCGGTTTGCCTTCGAGGTCGACCTTGTGTTCGTCGGCAAGGGCGAGGAACGCGTCGGGGAGTGTGTCGCCGGGCGCGGCCGACTTGAACTTGGTCGCGTTCTCGGGCCCTTGGTCGGTCTTGTATTCGCCGCTCAGTACCCGTGAGTCGGGGTCGAAGACGATCTGTTCGATGCGATCGTCGCGGACGGACTCGGTCAATTCGCCGAAGGTGATCTCGGCGGTGTTGGCGTCTTCGGTCTGGAGCGACCCGGAGAGGAACACCATCACCGCGACGACCATGAGGCCGCCGACGACCCACGGCGCCCAGCGGTTTCTCGGACCGGATCCGAGAGGATTGCGCGATCCGCCCGGTCCGACGCGCGGCGGACGGCTCGGAGGTTCCGGCGGGCGCCACTGATCGGGGGGTTGACGGCTCATCGGCGCTCCTGCACGAAGGTCGGTGACCGGCGGGTCGCGAAGATGGACGCCGACGGGTCGCCCATGCTACGGCGTGACCTCGACGTTCCCTATTCGTGCCCGCGAAGCGCTCACCCGGCCCGGATAACGTCGGCGACCGTGTCGATGAACGCTCCGATCCCGGCGGCGCCGCGCGTACCGGGCGCACCGCCGATGCGGCGCTCGCCCGTGCGGTGGGGGATCGGCGACTTCTTCTGGGTGTTCTTCGCCGGAATTCTGGCGGCAACGGTCGTGGGCGTGATGACGGTCGCCGTCGCCGGTTGGGAGCCGGGAGACCTCACCGACCCGCAGGCGGTGCTCTTCAACGGGATCTCGGCGATCGCGCAGTTCGTCGGTTTTGCGCTGGTGCTCTGGCTGCTGTTGCGAGTGAAGGGCAATGGTGTGCGGTCGGATCTCGGTGTCTTCGCCGATCGCGATTGGGGTGTGATCGTCGCCTGCCTGTTCGCGGGTGTGGCGTCACAGTGGGTGTTCGGGGTCTTGATCCTGCCGATCAATCAGATCGCCGACTCCGACGGTCAAGAGCTCGTCGACCAACTCGATCGGGCGTCGGGGGTCGGGGTCGTGCTGTTGGCGATCACGGCCGGGGTGCTGGCGCCGATCTTCGAGGAGTTGTTGTTCCGCGGGCTGCTGTTGCGGTCGTTGCTGCGCCGGATGCCGGCGTGGGCAGCGGTCGTGGTCTCGAGCGTCGCGTTCGGTGTCGTGCACTTCTTGGATCCGGCAACGATTCCGATTGTGCCGGCGCTGATCGGCCTCGGGATCGTGTCGGCGGTGCTGGCGATCCGCAGCGGCGGACTGCTGCGCTCGATCGCCCTGCACATGGGGTTCAACCTCGTCACCGTCGTGATCGCCATCGCCAGCTGACTTCGTCTGCTGACTTCGCCCGCTGACCTCGTCCTCACGAGTTCACGCGATCGAGTGGTGTTGGAACCTGCGATTCAAGTTCGGCGTCGCCGCGGCCGATAGAGCCATCTGGGTACACGGCCCCGGCGATCGAACGTCGCCGACGGCCGAATTGGGCGGTTCTGGCAGGGAGGCTGGGATGGCGTGCACAGGATGTGCAGGGGCGAACATGATCGCGATTCGGATGCGGATCGGTGGTGAAGAGATCATGTTCCAGCGCTGCTCGAAGTGCGAGGTGAACCGCTGGAGCGACGACACCGGCGACATCAGTCTCGACGAAGTGCTCGAACTCGCACGCGTGACGCGCTGATCGTCTCCCGGTGCGTGACACCGGAGACCCTGAGCGCCTTGCCTAGTTTGTCTCGGTGCCGCTGATCCCCCTCGACGACCCGGAGGTCGAACCGCGCACGCCGTGGGAGCGGTGGGTGGGTTGGGCTGTCGTCCTGGCGTGTTGTGCTTTCGTCGCGCACCGGATCCACCTCGTCACGTTCGACGATGGCCGGATCGGCAGCCTCGTCCTGCGCAACACCACGACGAACGGCGGCGACATGGGCGCGCACGTCTACTGGCCGTGGTTTCTCGCCAACGAGTGGTTCCCGAACTTCCGGCTGCAGGGTTGGTCACCGCACTGGTACAGCGGGTTTCCGATCGGGCAGTTCTACTTTCCGCTGCCGGCGGTTGCGATCGCGCTCCTCGACCTGGTGTTGCCCTACAACGTCGCGTTCAAGTTGGTGGTCGTCAGCGGGCCGATCGCGCTGCCGGCCGCGGCGTACGCGTTCGGAGCGAAACTGCGGTTTCCGTGGCCTGCGCCGCCGCTCTTCGCGGTCGTTGCCGTCCGCTACCTGTTCGAGGTTCGCAACGGTCTCAACAATGCGTCGAACGAACGAGGCTGGACGATCTACGGCGGCAACCTCGCGTCGACCATGGCGGGGGAGTTCAGTTTCACGATCGCGCTCGCGCTCGCGTTGTTCTTCCTGGCGGCGTTGGCGCGCTACCTCGAGACCGGGCGGCGGGGTTGGCTCCCGGCCCTGTTGCTCGCGGGGTGCGTGACGAGTCACATCGTCGTGGCCGCCTTCGCCGCGGTGATGGCCCTGCTCGTCGTCGCGCTCTACGGCGGACGCTGGATCTCGACCGATCGAATCCGCGGTCGGGACGTCTGGCGCAAACTGTGGCGGTCGACGTTGCCGGTCGCGATCGTCGCGTTCTTGTTGACCGCGACCTGGTCGATCCCCCTCGTCGGCGCGCAACACATGACCGCGAGCATGCGCTACGAGAAGGTGCGCAACTGGGGATCGTTCCTCTTCGGTCTGAAGTCGGTGAACGGAACCGACGGATGGACGTCGTCGGGAAGCGTTCCGAAGCCGCTGTGGCTCTGGCTGCTCGTCGCCATCGCCGTATTCCTGTGTGGCTGGTGGCGACGTCCGACGACGTTCATCGTGCTCGTCGCGACGACCTTCTTCGGTGTGTTGTTCGTCGTGTGGCCCGAGCACCACATCTGGAACACGCGCTTCGCACCCTTCTACTGGTTGCTCCTCGGATTCACGGCCGCGATCGGCGTCGCCGAACTCGCCCGGTTCATCGCCTACGCGTGGGTCGGCGGGTCGGACTGGATCCGAGAAGGTGACCGACTCGACCATCTCGCCGCGCTCGAGCGGCGGGCCGCCGAGTCGCGGCTCGCGTCGTCGGAGGAGCACTGGGCACCGCCGCCGTCGATCGAGTCGATCCCCGAATACCTGCTCGATGATCACCCGACCGTGGTGCGGCGCCGCGCCATCACCGTCAGTGTCGTGATCGGTGTGATCGGCCTCGTCGCCGGCGGCTGGTCGTTCGTGTGGACCACCGACAACCAGAGCGTGGGCTCCGGGTGGTCGCGCTACAACTTCGAGGGCTACGAAGCCAAACCTGGATGGCTCGAGTACAAGGCGTTGATGGACGCAATGGGCGAACTCGAGCCCGGCCGGGCGCTGTGGGAGACCGGCAACGATCCGAACAGCGACAACGGCGCGTTCGGAAACTACGGCGGGGATCTCTCGCTCGAACTCCTCCCGTATTGGACCGACGGTCGCATCGGATCGATGGAGGGGCTCTATTTCGAGAGTTCGGCGACCATGCCGTATCACTTCCTCACGATCAGTCATGTGTCTGCGGACCCGTCGCAACCGGTTCGAGGACTGCGCTACGCGAACAACTACCCGCACGACAAGAGCTTCGACCTCGGGGTGCGCCAGATGCGTGCGCTGGGTGTGCGGTACTTCATGGCGTTCACCGACTCGGCGATCGCCAACGCCGACTCGCATCCCGACCTGACCTTGGTGAAGACGCTCGGCGACCTCGACGGCGCGATTCCGACGCAGTGGAAGATCTATGAGATCGGCGACTGGGGTCTGGTCGCGCCGCTCGCCTACGAACCGGCGGTCATCGAGCCGAAGGGTGGCACGACGGCCGACTGCTTCGGACCGAACCCGAATTTCCCGACCGAGAAGCAGTTCAGCCTCGACGACTGGGAGTGCACCGCCGCGCCGTGGTGGATGCAACCCGAATTGCTCGACCGCCCCTTCGCCGAATCCGGGCCGGAGGGCTGGCAGCGTTACGAAGACGTCGGCGCACTGCGCGACGGCGCGCCGCGCGCGCTCGCGCCGGTCGAGATCACCGACGTCGTCGAGGAGGTCGACTCGCTGTCGTTCCACGTCGACGAGATCGGCGTCCCGGTGGTCGTGCGATCGTCGTTCTTCCCGAACTGGGAGGTGTCGGGAGCGGAAGGGCCCTATCGACTCGCGCCGAACATGATGGTCGTGATCCCAACCGAGCACGACGTGAAGTTGACCTACGGGTTGACGTCGTGGGACTGGTTGGGCCGAATCCTCACGCTCGCTGGAGTAGTCGGCTTGGTGTGGTTGTTCCGACGTCGGCCAGACCGCGCCGCGTGGTTCTCGCCGACGCCGATACCCGCCCCATCGCCGTCGGAGTTGTTCGAATCCGTGGCCTACGATGCCCCGACTCCCGAACCGGCCGCCCCCGACGAAACGGCAGCATCGCCGTTTCCGACGACCTGGCGCCCCGAGGTTCTCGATCCGGGAGACCCGACCGACCCGAGGTGACCCACCGGTGTCTCCCAACCTGGACTCGATCTTCAAGGCATACGACATTCGGGGTGTGTTTCCCGACGAGATCGACGTCGACCTCGCGCGCCGCATCGGCAACGCGTTCGCCGCGTTCTGCGGCGCCGACCGCGTCGTCATCGGTCATGACATGCGGCCGAGTTCGGCGCCGATGGCCGAAGCGTTCGCTGCCGGCGCGACGGCTGCCGGCGCCGATGTCGTGGCGATCGGTCTGTGCTCGACCGACGTCGTCTACTACGCCTCGGGGACTCTCGGTGCGCCGGGTGCGATGATCACGGCGAGCCACAACCCCGCTCAGTACAACGGGATCAAGCTGTGTCGCGCGGGCGCGGCGCCCGTCGGCGAAGACACCGGCCTGCGCGAGATCAAACAGGCCGTACTCGATGGCGTCATCGTGCAGTCGAAACGCATCGGTTCGGTCGAGTCGCGCGACCTGCTCGCCGACTTCGGCGCGCACGTCCGCGGTTTCGTCGACCGCGACGCGCTGCGACCACTCAAGGTGATTGCCGATACCGCCAACGGCATGGGCGGACTCGCCGTCCCCGCAGTGTTCGCCGGTCTGCCGTTCGACCTCGAAGTCATGTACGGCGAACTCGACGGCACGTTCCCCAACCATCCGGCGGATCCGATCCAGATCGAGAACCTCGCCGACCTGCGGGCGGCGGTGGTCGAACGGGGCGCCGATGTGGGCCTCGCGTTCGACGGCGATGCTGATCGCGTGTTTCTCGTCGACGACCGGGGCGAACCGGTGTCGGGATCGATCACGACTGCGATCGTCGCCAAGGGCATGCTCGAACGGCACCCGGGCGAGTCGATCGTCCACAACCTGATCTGTTCGAAGACCGTGCCGGAGGTCGTGCGCGAAGGCGGCGGGTCTCCCGTGCGAACGCGCGTCGGACACTCGTTCATCAAGCAGGTCATGGCCGAGACCAATGCGGTCTTCGGCGGCGAGCACTCCGCGCACTACTACTTCCGAGACAACTGGCGCGCCGACAGCGGTTCGATCGCGGCGCTCGTCGTGCTCGAACAGATCTGCCGCTCGGGGATTCCGCTGTCGCAATTGCGGTTGCCCTTCGAGCGGTACGCGGCCTCGGGCGAGATCAACTCGCGCGTCGACGATCCCGCGGCGGCGATCGAGCGGGTTGCCGCCGCCTTCGGGGGCGAACAGGATCGCCTCGACGGCCTGACCGTCGATCTGGGTGACTGGTGGTTCAACCTGCGCCCGTCGAACACCGAACCGTTGCTGCGGTTGAATCTCGAAGCAGCCGACCGGGAGGCTTGCGAAGCGCGCACCGCCGAGGTCCTTGCCGTGGTTCGGTCCTGACCCTGCTCGCTCCCGACCGTGCTCGGTCCTCACCCTGCCCGGTCCTGACCCTGCCTGGCCCTGACCCTGCCCATCGTGGCGAACCGAGACCATCGACTAGAAAGTCCACATGGCACTCGACCCCAAGCTCCTCGAGATCCTCGCCTGCCCCGAGGACAAGGGCCCACTGCTCTACTTCGCCGACGAGGCAGCGCTGTACAACCCGCGCCTGAAGCGTCGTTACGACGTCAAGGACGACATTCCGATCATGCTGATCGACGAGGCGACAACGGTCGATGCCGCTGAAGACGCACGTCTGCTCGCCAAGGCCGAGGCCGAGGGCATTCGTCCCACTTTCTGATGACGGATTCGCTCGACTTCCTCGGGGCAGTCGAGGGGTTGCCCGAACAGCTGAGTGAGGCGCACCGTGTCGCGGGCGCGGTCGACCCGGCGAGGTTCCCCCAGGCCGACGACATCGACCACGTCGTCGTCTGCGGCATGGGCGGTTCGGGTGTCACCGGCGACATCGTCGCCGCGGTGACGAACGACCGCCTGCCCGTACCCGTCACTGTGCTCAAGCAGTACCGGGTGCCCGCGTTCGTCGGGCCGCGAACGCTCGTGTTCGCGCTCTCGTACTCGGGGAGCACCGAAGAGACCGAGTCGATGGCGACCGCGGCCGCCGAACGGGGCGCTCGGATCGTCGGCGTCGCCAAGGGCGGCCCGATCGCCGACATCGCCAACGCCGCGGGTGGGTTACATCTCGCGTGCCCCGACGGGTTCATGCCCCGAGCCGCGATCGGCGCGTTGATCGCTCCGGTGTTCGTCACGTTGAAGCGGTCAGGACTGTTGCCCGACGCGCACCGCGAGTTGCTCGCCGCGGAGGCGCAGCTGCGGATACGCCGCGATGCATGTCGGCCCTCGATCGAGGGGACCGAGAATCCGGCGCGTGAACTTGCCCGCCGGATCGGCCGGACGATCCCGCTGATCTACGGCGGTGGCGCGCTCGGCGGCGCGGCGGCATATCGCTGGAAGTGCGACGTGAACGAGAACGCCAAGGCGCCCGCGTACTGGCACGCCTACCCCGAACTCGACCACAACGAGATCTGTGCCTGGGGCCAACACGGCGACGTGACCCGCCAGCTGCTGACGCTCATCGAACTCCGGCACGGCTTCGAGCACGAGCGGCTCGAACCGCGATTCGCGATCACGCGCGAGATCATCGAAGAAGCGGTTCACCAGGTGCTCGAAGTACGAGCCGAAGGAGAAACCCGCCTCGCGCAGCTGCTCGACCTGATGTACGTCGGGATGTGGGTGAGCAGCTATCTGGCGCTCGACAACGACGTCGACCCCGGGCCGGTCCCGGCGATCTTCACCCTGAAAGATCGCCTCGCCGCTCTCTGACGGGCCCGGTCCATCGCAATGTGCGTATTGGGTTGATCAGGTGATGGTGAGGCAGCCGAGGCACCAGTTGGCGGCGCCTTTGTAGGGGCCCCAGGCGCTGCCCGGGTTGATGGCGACGATGTTGAACGGGCCAGGCGCGGCACCGGACACGATCTGTACGGTCAGGTGCATCGTGTTCTCGTCGAGGTAGTGGACGAGCGTGAGGTTCCAGCGTTCGCGGGCGTCGCCCGAGAGGTAGATCTGGGTGTCGGGACGGAACCCGGTGCCGACCAACTCGACCACGCTGGTCGTGCCGTCGGGCAAGTTGCTCGGAATCGCGTTCGTGACGGTGGTGAGTCGAGTCGCGCGCACGTACACGCCGTCGGTCTGCCCGTCGACGAGGCCGCTCCCATTGACGTGGAACGCCGCGTAGTTTCCGTCTCGGCTGAGCACTGGGCCGTGCCGAAGACTGGATTGCACGTGTCCCGACCAATCGCCGAGCAGCAGGTCGCTGCTCAGCAGCTTCGTTCGTCCGGCCGCGAGATCCCGCACGAACAGATCGACGCCCGGATTTTGATCATCCGGTGTCGCGAGCACGTTCGACGTCCACGACACCATCGTGCCGTCGCCCGAGATCTGTCCGACGCTGCTGTCGCCGGCGACGGCGCCGCCGGTGGTGAGGCTCACCACGACCAGGACATCGGTCGTGCGATCGAAGCGGTAGGCACGGTTGTCGCCGGTCTGTCCGTCGTCGAACGCGACGTAACGAGCGTTCTCCGAGATCGAGGTCTTGCGGCCGACCGCCGGTCCTCCGGGGCCGAACTCCGGGTTGATCTGATCGGTCGTATTGAGCAACAAGTCCCTGACGTACACCTGGCCGGCCGAGTCGTCGAACGACACGTAGCGCCCACTGTCGTTGATGAAGGGGTCGGCTGAACTCGTGGCGAGTTGCACGCCCGCCTCATCGACGCTCGCGCGGACGAAGGTGTCGGTCGACCTGGTCCAGACATAGATATCGGTTTGGGCGCCGTTGGCGTCACCCCCGACGAGGTTCACGGACTCGGACTCGAACGCCACCTTGTCGCCGTCGATGGAGACCGCGGGCCGGTACGAACTGGAGAGCAACCCGCTCGGCGTACTCGCCTGATCGGTGACCCGGGTCGTGACGTCGGTCTGGCGGTCGAAGAGAAACACGTCCCATCGCTGGATGGGGTCCAGGTCTGTTCTCCATGCTGTGTACGCGACCCAACGCCCGTTCCCGCTGATGGCGGGGGAGGCGGCATCGAACGGCGAGGCGCCGAACGGATTCACCGACACCAGTTCCGTGGTCGCGGTCTGGAGATCACGCACGTGGATTCGAGTCTTGTCGGGCTCGCCGAGTTCCTCGTCTTCGAAGGCGGTGAAGCGGCCGTCGTTGCTGATTCCGAGCGACACCGAGTGGATGAACGGGATGGGCGGAGCGGTGTCGACGTCGACTCGTTCGATGAAGGCACAGCCGCTGCCGACGGCGAGGAGGGTGATCAGGGCGGGGAGGGTCCGAAGGCGGCGCACAAATCGGACACCCTAGGTAGTCGCTCCATCCGCCGCAAGAGTTCCGACGAAATGCGCGATTGGTTCGACACCAGGTGGTGACGGGCGTAGGGTGCGGAGAAACCAGGGCGATCCGGGGGGACCATGAAGCGAACCATCATCCGACTGGGAGCGGTCGCGCTCCTCGGCGCAGGTCTCGGCGTCGTGCCGCAGGCCGGGCCGACCGCGACGCCTGCGGGCGCCGCGACGAACGCGATCACGATCGGCGACACCTCGGTGCACGAGGGTGACACCGGCTCACTGCGCTCGGGTGCGTTGTCGCTGACGTTGTCCGAGCCGTCCACGACGGCAGTGACCGTGCAGTACACGCTCATGTCCGAAACCGCGACGCCCGGGGTCGACTACAAGGCGCTGACCGCGCCCAAGACCGTGTCGTTCAACCCGGGCGTCATCAAGAAGTTCGTGTCGGTCAGCATCTACCCCGACACGACCGACGAGGGCGACGAGAAGTTCCACGTGATGCTCTCGAACCCGACCGGCGGTTACACGATCGAAGACGACGAGGGTGTCACGACGATCCTCGACGACGATCCCAACGCCTCCCAGCAACTGGGTATCGGCGATGCGTCGCTCGTCGAAGGCGACGACACCAAGCCTCGCAGCTTGAAGTTCTGGGTCACCCTGGCCGATCCCGCGACGTCGACGGTCACCGTCGAGGTGATGACGATGCCGCTCGGCGCGACCGCTGGCGTCGACTTCAAGCCGTTGTCGAAGATCCTCAGCTTCTCGCCTGGACAGTTCAAGAAGCCCGTCAGCATCACGACCTACGCCGACACCACCGACGAACCCGACGAGCAGTTCCACGTGATGCTCGCCAATGCCGCGGGTGCCACGATCAGCGACGACACGGGTTTCGGCACGATCGTCGACGACGACGTCGCCGCGGGCGTCACCACGCAGACCTTCCAGATCGGTCCGTTCAACCTCGCGCCCGAAGGCCAGCCCGGTGACCAGAACGAGTCGAGCGCGTCGGTGTCTCGGCCGGCCGGCAACATCGGTATCACCGGGATGCGGTTCGATCTCGTCGACAGTGCGGGTAACTCCATTGGTCACGACGACGGTCACCTGCACCACATCGTGATGCTCGACACGAGCCGACCCGACCAGTTGTGCCCTGCCCTGCCGTTCAACCGCTTCACCGGCTCGGGCATGGAGAAGACGCCGATGTCGTTCCCCGACCCCTACGTGTACCAGGTCGGCGCGTCGGACGCCTGGTCGGCGCTGTGGCACGTCATGAACATGTCGAACACGTCGAAGACGTACTACATCGAATACGAGATCGATTACGTCACGGACCTCACTGGGCGTCGGCCGGTGACGTCGTACTACTACGACGTCGACAACTGCTGGGGTGACAGTGAGTTCAACGTTCCCGGCACCGGCGGACCGGGCAGCATCTACACGAAGCAGATCAACTACACCGCCCCGCGCGACGGGACCCGGGTCGGTACCGGCGGTCACTTCCACGACGGCGGCATCGATGTGGCGTTGAAGCAGGGTGCCACCACGGTGTGCACTGCGACACCGACGTACGTGGCCGGGATGTTGCACTCCATCTCGGCGTGTGTCGGCGAGGTCGCGGTGTTCGCGGGCCAGAACCTCAACATCACCGTCCGCTACGAGAACGATGCCCCCATCACCGGGGCCATGGGGATCATGATCAGCTACGTCTGGGAACCCTGACCCACCCTCTTTTCCCATACCGGCGTCACTAGTGGTCGACAGGTCGACCAC
>SXGT01463277.1_pt1 | contig 11049 bp, 8 predicted proteins | sample 3176221 | NCBI WGS metagenome assembly SXGT01 (sample SAMN11356862, study PRJNA531348) | freshwater metagenome | isolation source: freshwater sample F1-120 | place: China: Fuxian Lake, Yuxi | collected 2017-12-25
AGTTATCAATGGCACGATGTCGGATTTCACATGCCGGATTTCAGCGATTTGATTATCTACCAATTTCATATTGGGGTGTTCTACGCCAAGGATGATTCCGGCAGGGATATCCGTCGCCATCGGGTTTGCAAGATTCTGGATGTCATCGATCGCATCGAGTATTGGGTGGATTTGGGTGTGAATGCGGTGATGCCGTTACCGTTTCAGGAATACCAGGGCGAAAACAGTCTGGGTTACAATGGCACCGATTTGTTTTCCCCGGAAATGGATTATGCGGTACGAGATGCGGATTTGCCGTCTTACCTGACTCGGATCAACCGCTTGTTAACGGCAAAAGGCTTGCCTGCCATGGCACAATCGCAGATCAAAGGGCAGGTCAATCAATTCAAGGCATTTATCGATCTTTGTCATTTGTACGGTATCGCGGTGATTGCCGACGTGGTGTATAACCATGCTGGTGGCGGTTTTGATGATCAAAGCATCAAATTTTTCGATCGGCAATCTTATAGTAGCGATAACAACAGCCTGTATTTTACCGATCAGGATCATGCCGGTGGCCGCGTATTTGCTTTCTGGAAACAAGAAGTACGGCAGTTTTTGATTGATAACGCTAAATCCTTGTTGCAAGAGTATCATGTAGATGGCTTGCGTTATGATCAAGTCACTGTGATTGCCGAGAGCGGCGGCTGGTTTTTCGCTCAGGATTTAACCAATACCCTGCGATTTATCAAGCCTGCTGCTGTGCAGATTGCCGAATATTGGGGTAACGAACGCTGGAAGGGTGTTGCGACGCCACCGTATGGCATGGGTTTTGATTTAGGTTACAGTGATGCGTTGCGTGACAATCTAAGGGATGTGATTGCTCAGACCACGTGTGGACGGCAAGCGCAGGTCAATCTGGATAAACTGCGCGATGCACTGTATGCCACGCATAAAGCACCTGGCCGTTGGAGTGTTTTTCAATGTATCGAAAATCATGATCTTCTCGATTTCAATCATACCGGTCGGGATAGGCAACCACGTATCGCCGCTTTAGCCGATCCAAACAATAGCCGTTCCTGGTATGCGCGCAGTCGCGCCAAAGTGGCAACCGGTCTGCTGCTGACTGCGCCGGGAGTACCCATGATTTTCATGGGTCAGGAGTTTCTGGAAGATAAATATTGGACCGATTGGCAAGGTAGGCCGGAACTATTGATATGGTGGGAAGGCCTGGAAGGCAATGATAAAGCCATGATTGATCAGCATAGGTTCACTCGCGATTTGATGTGGTTGCGGCGTAAGCATCCGGGGTTGCGTGGGGAAGGTTTGAATGTTTTCCATGTGCACAATACCAATCGAGTCATGGCCTTTCATCGCTGGCAACCCCATGTAGGACGCGATATTGTGGTGGTGTTCAGCCTTAACGAACATACTTTTTACAATTATAGCTATCGCATTGGGCTACCCATCCGGGGGCATTGGCGTGAAGTTTTTAATAGCGATATTTATGATGAATGGTTCAACCCGAATGCACAAGGTAATCCTGGTGGCATAAATGCCAATGGGCCTGCCTGGGATGGCTTACCCACTTCGGCGGAAATCACAATTCCTGCAAATAGTATTTTGGTGTTTGCTCGGGATGGCGGAGATTTTTAAAAGTAGCAAATTGCCAGTTTTGTGATAACTTCGTTGACAGGGGGCGAAAGCGCTTGAAGCGCATCATAAAAGACGAATGCGCTTCAAGGTAACTATTTATCTTATTTTGCAGTAGAACGGTAATATTCTACAGCTGCACCTACGCCGCTACCGGCTTTGATATCAAAGCCGTTATCCAACATGGCCATTTCTACACCGGCAATAGCGCCCAGCAAGGAAACATCGTTCATGTCACCAATGTGTCCGATACGGAAGACTTTGCCAGCTACTTCGCTGAGGCCGCCGCCCAAAGAAATTTGGTATTTATTATAAGCAGTGCTGATCACATGCCGAGCATCTTTGTCGGCAGGTACAACAACGGCTGTAACGGTATCGGATTCAAAGCCGGGTTGCGCGCAGATTTTCAAACCCCAGGCCGCAACAGCACGACGGACGCCTTCACCTAAACGGTGGTGGCGGGCGTAGACGTTTTCCATGCCTTCATCCAGTAGGATTTCCAACGCTTTGCGCAAGCCATGCAGCATTGGCGTTGATGGTGTGTAAGGGGTATAGCCGTCTTTGTTAGAGGCTGCCATATCTTTCAAAGAAAAGAAAGAGCGAGGGAAGTTATTGGTTTCGCCTGCAGCCAGGGCTTTTTGACTAAAACCCAAAATCGCCGCACCGGCCGGTAACATGAAGCCTTTTTGAGAACCACTGATACCCGCATCCACACCCCATTCGTCCATATTGAATTCAATACTGGCGATCGAGCTGACACCGTCGACGAACAGCAGGGCAGGGTGGTTGGCCGCATTCAATGCTTTGCGCACACCTGGAATGTCGCTGGTGACGCCGGTTGAGGTTTCGTTGTGTGTTGCCAGCACGGCTTTGATTTCGTGGTTTTTATCTTCTTTCAGGCGGGCTTCAAGATGATCCAAAGGAATACCTTTGCCCCATTCGACTTGGTGAATTTCGACATCAAAGCCCAGTTTTTTCGCAGCTTCCGCCCATAAGTGACCGAATTGTCCAAAACGATAGATCAAAACTTTATCGCCCATGTTCAGGCAGTTGGTCATTGCCACTTCCCAACCAGCCGTGCCGGTTGCAGGGAATACAAAGCATTGGCCAGCTTCAGTACGAAAGACTTTTTTCAGGTCGGCCAGAATCGGGTTCAGCAAGTTTGGAAAAATCGGTGAACGGTGATCTTCCATGGGCACGTGCATCGCGCTCAAAATTTCGTGAGGGGTATTGGTTGGACCTGGAACAAAAAGGTGATTGCGACCCGCCATCTGGTTTCTCCTTAGATGAATAATGAATTGAATGGGTAAAATGTCTGGATGTTGTCATATTAGCCGGATTTGGGCAAGTTCAATACCCATTAAATCCAGAGCAATAGCGCTTAAATCATCTTGAAAACAGAAGTCAGATTAGGTGTTGGTTTATCTTAAATTAGATAATCAAATATGAGCAAGCCGACCGCACTCATTCTACTGCTTTTGCCAATATGGACGCCCATGCTGGGCATAGCTGACGTTATGAAGCGATTTAGCCATCACTGCGCAGCGTAGAATGAAACACTTGGTTTGTCAGCAATTCTAGACAAAGCGCAGCAAGGCTAGTTTGAATTATTAAATAGGGTGGAAAACAAGCTATCGAGCGCTGTAATGCGACTCGATGTAGCGATTGACGAGTTCTTGAAATTCGCCAGCAATGTTGTCGCCCTTTAAGGTAACCGTTTTGACGCCGTCTTCAAAAACTGGTGCAACCGGAGATTCACCGCTGCCAGGCAGACTGATGCCGATGTTGGCATTTTTACTCTCACCTGGACCATTGACTACGCAACCCATAACGGCGACTTCCATATTTTCCACACCTTTATATTGGTTTTTCCATATCGGCATCTGATCGCGCAGATAAGCCTGAATATCTTGAGCTAGGCGCTGGAAATAATCACTGGTGGTGCGTCCGCAACCTGGGCAAGCAATAACCATCGGTGTAAAAGATCTGAACCCCATGGTTTGCAAGATTTCCTGAGCCACAATGACTTCTTTGGTCCGAGCGGCGCCTGGTTCGGGTGTCAGTGAAATACGTATTGTGTCGCCTATGCCTTGTTGCATCAATACACCCAGGGCGGCAGAAGAAGCGACTATGCCTTTAGAGCCCATACCGGCTTCGGTTAAGCCTAAATGTAACGCATAGTCACAACGATTGGATAAATCTTCGTAAATGCTGATCAGCTCTTGCACGTTACTAATTTTGCAAGACAAAATAATTTTATCTTTTCCAAGACCCAGCTCCTGGGCTTTTGCTGCGCTCTCCAATGCGGATAAAACGATAGCTTCTCGGGTAATGGCAGGGAGTTCTTTGGGATTGGCCAGTTGTCTGTTTTCGTCCAGTAAACGGGTTAAAACCGCTTGATCGAGACTGCCACCGTTGACGCCTATGCGCACAGGCTTATTATATTTGCAGGCAAATTCGATCATTTGTTGGAATTGAGGATCCCGTGCCTTACCTTTGCCAACATTACCAGGATTGATGCGGTATTTTGATAGCGCCTCAGCGCAGTCGGGGTATTTTTCCAATAACTTATGGCCGTTAAAGTGGAAGTCGCCGATAATAGGTACTGAATAACCTTTTTGTTCCAGTTGATTAACAATCTCGGGAACGGCTTTGGCCGCTTCTTCGGTATTGACGGTAATTCGAACCAATTCGGAGCCAGCGGTTGATAATTCGATAATTTGCTGAACGCTTCCTGCAACATCAGCAGTATCGGTGTTGGTCATTGACTGCACCACAATCGGAGCGCCGCCACCGACTTTGATATTGCCAACCGTTACCTGTTGCGTGTGTTTTCTGGGACTAATCGACATAGAATTCTTGTACTTACCAAATCAAAAGTTATTTAAAAAATACCAAGTAAATCACTTAGGATTAGAATTATAACTCCTTAATCGTAATCAGGCGAAAAACTAAATTGTGCGGATAAATTACTTTTCGGATGTGCATCTTGAGTTTGGCGAACAATGTTTGCCAAATACGGATGCTGACATTGTTGTTGCAGCGGGTGACATCGGAGTTTTTGATCAAGGTTTGGCTTGGTTAAGGTCTATTAATAAACCGGTCATTTATATTGCTGGAAATCACGAGTTTTATAACGGCGAGTATCACGATGTTCTACAAATGTTGAGAAGGGAATGCTCGGGCTCGAATATTCAATTTTTGGACAAAGATGTTTTTATCTTCCAGGGTGTGCGTTTTCTGGGGTGCACTTTATGGGCCGACTTGTTGGTTGACGGTGAGGCCAAGGCTGAAGCCATAGGCAAAACCTTGAATGATTTCAGAAAAATCCGTTTCAACGACACAGCGTTTAATCAATCACATTTTTCTACTCTACATCAAGAAGCTAAAACTTGGCTGGAAAAACAATTAGCTCAACCTTTCAATGGAAAAACTGTAGTGGTTACTCATCATGCTCCTACTGAATGGAGCTGGATAGAAACACCTAATGCATTGAAGAAAATGGCTTATTGCAACGATCTAAAGCCTTTGTTTCACGAATTTGAAATTGCGGCATGGTTTCATGGGCATGTCCATAACATGGGTGATTATCGAATTGCTGATGCGCGTATTCTAAGCAATACCCGCGGATATTTGGGCAGAAGAACGGTGGCCGGCTTTGATATCAACAAGATCGTTGATATTTGAGGGATCAAATTTTGCAAATACCAGAATCTAATGAGTCTAGCCAAGGTGATTTCTCGTTGAGTAAGCCTGTAAGTTGTGATGTAATGGCAAACTCAAAAATTTTGAACTGTTCTTTGAGTTTAGTGGTTCTCAAAGGGCTTTTGGCTGCAATTTGTCTGGAGAGCAGGCTTAATAACTATGCAATTTACTATAAAAAAAGGTTTGGATTTGCCTATTACGGGTGGACCTGAACAAAAGATAACCGATGGTAACAGCATCAAATCGGTTGCCCTTTTGGGTGGCGATTATGTTGGCCTGAAACCAAAGATGATGGTTGCGGAGGGTGATACGGTCAAATTAGGCCAAGTTCTATTTTCCGATAAAAAAAATCCGGGGGTTAATTACACTTCACCAGGCGCAGGCGTTGTCACTGCCATAAATCGCGGCGACAAGCGGGTATTAGTGTCTGTGGTTATTGAATTAAAAGGTAACCAGCAGGAGACTTTCACTAGCTATAGCGAAGCCCAATTGGCGGAGCTGAATGCTGAACAAGTCAAAGAGAATTTACTTGCTTCAGGGCTTTGGACGTCATTTGTGACTCGTCCTTATGGCAAAGTGCCTGCCGTTGACAGTCATCCAAGTTCGATATTTGTCACTGCTATTGATACACGTCCATTAGCTGCTGATCCATCTGTCATTATCAAGGAAAGAGCGAATGACTTTACCAATGGTTTGAGCGTTATTTCAAAATTAACTGCTGGCAAAACTTATTTGTGTAAGGCCATGGGTGCCGATGTGGCAGCTAATTCTGCCGTTCAGGTAGCCGAATTTTCTGGCCCTCATCCCGCGGGTCTGCCCAGCACGCACATTCATTTGATCGACCCCGTCAATATTAATAAATTTGTTTGGCATATTGATTATCAAGCTGTGATAGCCATTGGTGCTTTGTTTACGACTGGCAAGCTGAATGTTGAAAGAGTCGTGTCGTTGGCAGGCCCTACAGTCAAAAACCCACGTCTGGTTAGAACCCGTGTAGGCGCCAATTTGCAGGATTTAGTCGCTGGCGAATTGCAGGATGTTGAAAATCGCGTGATTTCCGGATCAGTTCTATATGGTCATCAAGCTGCCGGTCCGGTTGATTATTTGGGTGCAAATTCCTTACAAGTATCTGTACTGAAAGAAGGTCGGGATCGTGAGCTATTTGGCTGGATCGTTCCAGGTGCCCAAAAATATTCAGCCATGAATGTTTATGTTTCCAGTAAAGATCGCGCGGCAGGCCGCTTGTTCCCCCTTACAACCGATAAAAATGGTAGTAACAGAGCGATTGTGCCGGTTGGGGTTTATGAATCAGTGATGCCAATGGATATATTGTCTACACCATTGTTGAAGGCTATTGTGGTGGGTGACAGTGATACAGCTCAATTATTAGGCTGTCTTGAACTAGACGAAGAAGATTTGTCTTTGTTTACGTTTGTCGATCCAGGTAAACATGATTTCGCTCCTGTGCTCAGAGCTAACTTAACTAAAATCGAGAAGGAAGGATAAATGTCGGCTAGAGACTTACTAGATAGTATAGAGCCGCATTTTACAAAAGGCGGTAAATTAGAAAAGTACTACGGTCTTTATGAGATGGTGGATACTTTTATTTACACACCGTCTGATGTAACACGCGGTAAAACCCATGTCCGTGATGGCAATGACCTGAAACGTACCATGACTTTTGTGGTCATCGCTACAGCGTTTTGTATTTTGATGGCCTTTTTTAATACGGGTTACCAGGCCAATGTGGCGATGCAGTCGTTGGGCATACAAGAGATCGATAACTGGCGCAGCTACCCGATGGCCTTGTTTGGTTACAATCCTTACAATCCGTTGTCATGCATGGTGCACGGCATGCTGTATTTCTTCCCAATCTATATCACTACCCTAGCGGTAGGTGGTGTTTGGGAAGTCTTGTTTGCCACGGTTCGTAAGCATGAAGTCAACGAAGGCTTTTTAGTGTCATCCATGCTGTACAGTCTGATCCTGCCGCCCGATATGCCTTTGTGGCAAGTCGCGTTGGGTATCTCTTTCGGTATCGTTTTAGGCAAAGAAGTATTCGGTGGTACAGGTAAGAACTTTTTAAACCCCGCATTAACTGGCCGGGCTTTCTTGTTTTTTGCTTATCCCGCTTCAATTTCCGGTGATGCAGTTTGGGTTGCTGTGGATGGTTACAGTGGTGCAACTGCCTTATCTTTGGCTTCTGCTGGTGGTTTGGATGCTATTAAAGCTAGCTTTAGTTGGTTCCAAGCTTTCATCGGTTTTATTCCAGGCTCTATGGGTGAAACCTCAACTTTGGCGTGTATGTTGGGTGCTGCATTTTTGCTTTATACCAAAGTGGCGTCTTATCGGATTATGGGCGGTGTTGTATTAGGTATGATAGGGATGTCTACGCTGCTAAATATTATCGGTAGCGATACCAATCCTATGTTTGCGATTCCTTTCTACTGGCATTTGGTTTTAGGTGGTTTTGCTTTCGGAACCGTCTTTATGGCAACCGATCCAGTTTCTGCGGCAGTGACCGATACCGGTCGTTGGATTTATGGTGTTGTTATTGGCGTGATGATAGTCATCATTCGAGTCATCAATCCGGCTTTTCCTGAAGGTGTGATGCTAGCCATTCTTTTCTCAAACATGTTTGCACCATTGATTGATTACTTTGTTGTCCAAGCAAATATTAAAAGAAGGATCAAACGCCATGCTTAATGCTGAGAAAAAAACCTGTAAGTATAACGAGCAGCTCTGTAAGTACTACGAACAATTCAGAGTTTATGCCGACAGAATCCTGGCTTTGAGCAATGATAGCCTGGAAAAAACCATCAATGTAGCCTTGGCGCTGTGTCTGGTTTGTGCTGTATTAGTATCATTGGCGACTGTGGCTTTAAGACCCCTGCAGGGTTACAACAAAGCTTTGGATATGAAGAAGAATATTCTTGATGTTGCCGGACTGCTACAGGATGGTACCGATATCGACCAGGCTTTCAAAGATAGAATTGAAGCCAAACTAGTTGATTTGAAAACTGGTGATTATGTCGAAGGGGTCAATGTTGAAGAATTTGATCAACGTAAGGCTGCCAAAGACCCTGCGCAAAATGAAGCGATTCCTGTCGAAAAAGACATCGCCAGTATTCGCACCAAAGCCAAATACACCAAAGTATTCCTGGTTAAGGACGGTGATAAACTGCAATCCATTATTCTGCCGATTAATGGATATGGTCTATGGTCGACTATGTATGGTTTCCTGGCTTTAGAAGCTGATGGTCAAACCGTACAAAGTATCAACCTGTACGACCAAGGTGAAACACCGGGTCTGGGTGGTGAAGTGGTTAACCCAAACTGGCGTGCATTGTGGAAAGGCAAAAAAGTCTATTCCGAGAATGGCGAAGTGGCTCTGACTTTGGTTAAAGGTTCAGTCGATACCAGTCGCCCTGATGCGGTCAATAAAGTTGATGGTTTGGCTGGCGCAACCTTGACCAGTCGAGGCGTCAGTAATTTAATCCAATACTGGATGGGTTCTGAAGGTTTTTCTACCTATCTGAACAAAATTAGAAAAAACGGTTAGGACAAAACAATGGATAAAGAAACTAAAAAAGTATTATTCGAACCGTTGGTCGATAACAATCCCATCACTTTGCAGGTGCTGGGAGTTTGTTCGGCTTTGGCGGTCACTTCGCAGATGTCTACTTCGTTGATCATGGCGCTGGCCTTGACATCGGTAACGGCGTGTTCCAGTGCGGCTATTAGTGCTGTGCGCCAGCACACGCCCAGCAGCATCCGAATCATTGTGCAGATGATCATCATTGCCTCGTTGGTTATTGTGGTCGACCAATTGCTGAAAGCGTTTGCCTTCGACGTCAGTAAAAAACTGTCTGTATTTGTTGGCCTGATTATTACCAACTGTATCGTAATGGGTCGTGCTGAAGCCTACGCGATGAAAAACCCGCCCTTACAAAGTTTTATCGATGGTATCGGTAATGGTTTGGGATACAGCTTGATTTTGATTCTGGTGGCTTTCTTTAGAGAGACTTTGGGATCAGGCAAGTTGCTAGGTTTCGATGTATTGCCTTTAGTCAAAGACGGTGGTTGGTACGTGCCTAACGGTATGATGTTGTTACCACCCAGTGCCTTTTTCATTATTGGACTGATTATTTGGGCCTTCCGCACCTGGAAACCAAAACAAGTTGAACATAATGAGTTCAAAATCATGTCGATTGCTCACGGTGAAGGAGGGCATCACTAATGGAAGCGTACATCAGTTTATTTGTTAAAGCAGTTTTCATTGAAAACCTGGCATTATCCTTTTTCTTGGGTATGTGTACTTTCTTGGCGGTATCCAAGAAAATTTCCACAGCCATGGGTTTGGGTGTTGCAGTTATGGTTGTTCAAACTCTGACCGTACCAGCGAATAACTTCATCTATCAAACGCTATTAAAAGAAGATGCGTTGGCATGGATGGGTATTACCGGTGTCGATTTGAGTTTCTTGAGTCTGTTAAGCTGTATCGGTATGATCGCTGCGATCGTACAGATCCTGGAAATGATCTTGGACAAGTTTTTCCCCGCCTTATATCAAGCACTGGGTATTTTCTTACCATTGATTACCGTTAACTGCGCTATTTTGGCGGGTAGTTTGTTCATGATTGAACGTGACTACAACTTCAGCGAAAGCGTAGTTTATGGTGTTGGTAGTGGGTTCGGTTGGGCGTTGGCCATTACTGTGATGGCTGGAGTTCGCGAAAAACTTAAATACAGTGATATTCCTGCGGCCTTACAAGGTTTGGGTATTACTTTCATTACAGCCGGTCTGATGTCTTTGGGCTTCATGGCTTTCTCTGGAATTCAATTATAAGGGTATCGTAATGCTAGAAATTGCATTAGGAGTTATTTTCTTCACGGTTATCGTGATTGCACTGGTGTTTATGATCATCGGTGCCAAGAGCAAGTTGGTAGCCTCCGGAGATGTGGAAATTCTGATCAATCATGAAAAGAAACTACACGTACCGGTTGGTTCTAAATTGCTATCAGTATTGGCTGACAACCAGCTTTTTGTTTCATCAGCTTGTGGCGGCGGCGGTACTTGCGGTCAATGTAAAGTGAAAGTGCATAGTGGTGGTGGCGACATTCTCCCCACCGAGTTGTCACATATCACCAAGCGCGAGGCTGCACATGGTGAGCGTTTAGCCTGCCAAGTGTCGGTTAAACAAAATATGGATATCGAAGTCGAAGATAGCGTTTTTGGTGTCAAGAAGTGGGAATGCACGGTTAAATCCAATGACAATGTAGCGACTTTCATTAAAGAATTGGTGCTGCAGTTGCCGGAAGGTGAAGCCATTAACTACCGTGCTGGTGGTTATATTCAGATCGAGTGTCCTCCACATATATCCAAATATGCGGATATGGATGTGGCTGAAGAATACCGTCCGGATTGGGATAAATTCAATTTGTGGCGCTATGTCTCGGATGTCAAAGAGCCTACCTTGCGCGCTTACTCGATGGCTTCTTATCCTGAAGAAAAAGAAATCATGTTGAACGTGCGGATCGCAACCCCACCGCCAGGTGCCTCGGATGATATTCCGCCTGGTGTGATGTCATCATTCATTTTTAACCTCAAACCAGGTGATAAAGTGTTTGTATCAGGTCCATATGGTGAATTTTTCGCCAAAGAAACTGATGCCGAGATGGTGTTTATTGGTGGTGGTGCTGGTATGGCACC
>SXGT01119492.1_pt1 | contig 11047 bp, 10 predicted proteins | sample 3176221 | NCBI WGS metagenome assembly SXGT01 (sample SAMN11356862, study PRJNA531348) | freshwater metagenome | isolation source: freshwater sample F1-120 | place: China: Fuxian Lake, Yuxi | collected 2017-12-25
CGCGCTCGCCCTCCTGCCCGAGGAACACCTCGTTGATGTAGGCATTCATCAGGTCGCGCTTGGGGTAGCGCAGCTCGAGGATGATCGCCATCAGCGCCTCGATCACCTTGCGCGTGAAGGTGCGCTCGGTGGTGAGGAAGTACGAGCGCACGAGCTGCTGGGTGAGAGTGCTCGCGCCTTCGCGCCGGGCGCCGGCACGAATGTTCACCCAGGCGGCACGCAGGATGCCGAGGGGATCGACGCCCGGATGCATGTCGAAGCGCTGGTCTTCCACCGCCTTGAGGCCCGCGGGCAGCAGCGCCGGCACCTCCTCGGGCCGCACGATCAGACGGTCCTCGCCATGCGCCGGGAAGATGCTGCCGATGAGCAGCGGATCCAGCCGCGCCAGCGGCGCGTCGGCACCATTCACGCGCAGCCCGAACACCTTGCCGCCGTCAATGCCGACGACGACGCGCTGCACGTCCTGCACGCCATCCCAGAACTGGAAACGGCGCGACACGAGGTCGATGCGCCCGCCGCCGCGCTGGCCGGAACGGTGGAAGGTGCCGGCGCGCATCGACTTAGCCACCTCGCGATAGCCGAGGCGCCGCAGCTCCGAGGCCAGGGCATCCGCCGTGACGGACTTGCCGACATGCAGTTCGACAGGGCGCGCATACACCTGCGCAGGCACGTCCCAGCGCCGGCCGTCGAACTGCGCCGTGATCTCGCGATCGAGATAGACCATGTAGACCGCAAGCACGAGCGTGCCCACCGCAACCACACTCAGGAACATCCCGAACCACACCCAGCGTCGTCGCCCTGCCACCCTTCGCGTACCCCCCTCGTCAGCGCGGCGGCAGCCTCGCAGGCTTTGCGCGCGCTGTCAGCCTGATGCCGTCAGCCAGTGACAACCGTGCTGAGACCGCACAGACGGGCCAATATCCCATCGCGCATGAATCAGAAGCGCATGCGATGCGGCGAAAGCTGAGGGGGGCACCAGGGCCGGGTGAGGCGCGGCACGCGCGCGCGCGCCGCACCCACGGACGCCACGCGATGGCGAGCCGCAGGCTATCCGGCTGCGAGCAGCAGGTTTGTGTCGCCGATCGCGAGGAAGGATTCCCAGATCCGCTCTCCCTCCGCGTGCACGAGTACGCGAGGGCGGATCAGGTCCAGCTGCTGGCGCGCCGCGATCTGCGGCTGCTCGACGGTGGCCCACTGCACCAGGCCCTTCCAGAAGCGGTCGATGAGCACGTAGCCCGGGATCGCACCGCCCTGCTCCGTCTTGAACGTCACCGAGCGCAGTTCACCGAGATACAGGCAGAGCGAGGAGACGTGAATCTCCTCGTCGACCCGGATCCGGCCAATGATCTCCGCTGCCTCGTTCGCCGCCGCCTCGGGGAACAACCCCGGCGTGCGCATCACGGCCTGGGTGCTGGCGAAACCGATCTCGGCGCGAAACTCGATGAGCAGCAGGTTCATGAGGAAGGACACCATGCCCTCGTAAGGCATCGGCAGCTCCGGCATCCAGCGCTTGCCCGCTTCCGGCCGCGAGATCGACTCGGGTGGCTCGACGTCCGGGAACGCGTTGGCCCCGAACACCAGGTCACGGGCGACGAACCACATCACGTCGTGGCCACCGATGCCCTCCGCAGGCTGGCCGCCCTCGTCGAGCCCATGCGCCTTCAGCAGGCCGCGCGAGAGATGGCCGATCGCCATCTGCGAGATGTCCTCGACGATCACCGGCTGCAGGTCGGGGAACTGCATCTCGGCCAGCATGCGGCCGCGGCCCTCGATCTTTCCCGTGATCGTGAGGCTGTTCCAGAACGTCTGCCCCAGGCCGTGCTGCAGCAGCAGCCGCTGCTGCTCGACATTCGGCACCCGCGGGCCAGAGAGCAGGCTGCTGTTGGCATCGAGGAGTTCACCACCGCGTTCACGCAATGCCTCGGTCCAGTTCGCCAGCGCCTGTTCGCGCACGAGCGCGCGCGGCGGCTGGTAGCGGCCGTCCGCCAGGAAGCCGCCATGCATGCGCCTGCCGTCCACCACATGCAGCCGGGAGAACCCGTGCTCCTGCATCAGCTCCGCTTCGTCGTATGCCCGCTGCGCCATGACAATCTCCCCCGCCAATGCGCGGCAGGATAGTACGGGGTGCAGCCGCGCAGCCAATGCGGGCTCCTCGCGTATAGTCCCGCCCGTTCGCAGGAACGTCGCACGAACGCCGCAGCAATGGAGCGTCCATGAGCACATCCACTTCCAGCGCCTCCGCACAGGGTTCGTCCGCTGAGGGCTCGTTCACGCAGGGCACGGATGACGAGCTCTACGTCGAGCAGATCCAGATCGGCCCGATGCAGAACTTCACCTACGTGCTGGGCTCGAACCGCACGCGCGAAGTGGTGCTGGTGGACCCCGCCTGGGAAGTGGACGCCCTGGTCGAGCACGTGCAGCTGAAGGGCTACGAGGTCACGGGCGCCCTCATCACCCACTACCACCCGGACCACTGCGGCGGCGGCATGCGCGGGCACAAGATACCCGGCATCGCCGAACTGCTGGCCAGAAAACCGGTGAAGATCTGGGTGCACAAGCTCGAGGCCGATGGCCTGAAGAAGGTCACAGGCGTGTCGGACAGCGACCTGGTGAAGGTCGACTCCGGCGACTCGCTGACCCTCGGCGATGTCGCCATCGAGTTCCTGCACACGCCCGGGCACACGCCCGGATCACAGTGCTTCCGCTGCCGGCACACGCTGGTCTCCGGCGACACCCTGTTCATCGACGGCTGCGGCCGCGTGGATTTGCCGGGCTCCGATGTCGACGAGATGTACCGCAGCCTGCGCCGGCTGTCGGACCTGCCGGACGACACCCTGCTGCTGCCCGGCCACAACTATGGCGACATCCCGAACGCCACGATGGCCATCACCAAGCGCCGCAATGCCTACCTGCGCGTCACCGACCTGCCGATGTTCCGCCAGTTCATGGGCATCCACGATCGCGACGACGATTGATTGACGATCTGCGCCCCGCCCTGCGTCGCGTCAGCAGCGCCTTCGGCAGCCGACCTGACGGGGAAGGCAAGGTAGCCCAAGTACCGCGTCAGACGACAATCTCCTGCGTCGAGTGCACCCGACCTTCCTCGATCAGCACCATCGAGTTCGGCGCGATCGAACGCCAGCTGGGCTCCGAGGACAGCGGCTCGGACGACACGATCACCGTACCCCCCTCATCCTCGGGCTCGACCATCCAGCACACGCCGTCCTCGCACACGTAGCGGTGGCCCTGGTTCAGGTACAGGGACGATGCGTGCTGCGGCTCGTCCGTGGTGAAGCGCACCGCCACCGATCGTTCGCCGTCGGAGAACGCGGCGTTCAGGTAGATGAACTCGCCCGGCGCATGCTTCGCCACGAGCTCGGTGGTCTTCTGGATCGCACGCGACATCGCGAGTGCCATCGCCACCACGTCGAGCGGGTTGTCCTCGCGCCGCAGTTCGTCGAGCACCAGTGCGAAGAAGTGCTCCGAATCCGTGGTGCCGCCGATGATGCCGAAGCTTGCGTCGGACAGATGCGCAAGCATCGGCCGGCGCACGCGCGGGAAGCCGCCGATGTCACCGTTGTGCATGAACGCCCAGCGCCCGTGCTTGAACGGATGGCAGTTGGTCTCGGTGACGGCGATGTACTGCGTGGCCGCGCGCACGTGGGCGAGGATGCAGGAGCTCTTCACCACCCGCGCGAGGTCGAGCAGGTTCTGGTTGTTCCATGCCGGCGTGATCGAGCGGAAGCGCGCCGGCTCGCCGGAAATCTCCGGCGAATACCAGGCGATGCCGAAGCCGTCGCCATTGAGCGGCTCCTCGCGCTCGCGCGATTCGAAGCTCTGGTGGATCAGCGAGTGGGCTGGCTCGGTGACGAGCGAGCCCAGGGTGATCGGGCGGCCGGAATAGAAGGTGAATCGGCACATCGTGCGTCGCGCTCCCTGCATGCGTTTCTTGTAGTCGCGCGACCTAGGCCGCTGCCTTCAGCTTGCTCACATCGATGCCGTACAGCTCGGCCACGTTGCCACAGAGGATGCCGCGCCGCTGCTCATCCGTCAGGTGCTTGCCCTGCACGGCCAGCATCTCCTGCGACCAGGGCCAGGTCGAGTCGGAATGCGGGAAGTCGTTGGCCCACATCAGCCGCTTCCAGTTCATCTGGTCGACGCTGCGGAAGGCAACCCAGTCGTCCTGGAAGGTCGTGTAGATGTGCTCCAGGAAGTACTCGCTCGGCAGCCGCGACAGCGTGGTGCCCGGCGCGAGCCAGTTGCGATGGCGCTTGAACGCGTGGTCCATGCGATAGAGGTAATGCGGCACCCAGCCGGCGTCGGCCTCCACGCAGGCGACCTTCAGTTGCGGGAAGCGCTCGAACACGCCGCCGAAGATCAGCGTGCCGATGATGTCCTGGTTGCCGCGGATGATGGACAGGAAGGTGTTGATGCGCGGGCCGCGCGTCTCGCCACCCCGTGTGGTGAGGATGTGGAACGACAGCGGCAACCCCAGTTCGATGGCCGCGGCCCAGAAGGGGTCGTAGCGCGGTGAGTCGTAGTCCTCGATCGCCGGATGGCCCGGCATCATCACGCCACGGAGGCCGAGCGCCTTGATCGCGTGCAGGTCGGCGATGCCTTCCTCGATGGTGCGCAGCGCGGTCTGCCCGCACCCGAGCAGCCTCGTCGGATGGCGGTCGCAGTAGGCCGCGATCCAGCGGTTGTAGGCGTCGAAGCAGGCCTTCGTGTAGTCGAAGTCGCGGTGGTTGCAGAGCATCATGCCGACGGTCGGGTAGATGATCTCTGCAGCCACGCCATCACGATCCTGGTCCAGCAGGCGTGCATCCGGGTCCCAGCCGCCGCGATGCAGTTCCTCGAAGCGCACGCCAGCCGTGGTGATCTCCTCGGGCCGCTTGCCCGCCGCCGCCACGAGGCCGAGCTGGATCGGGCGTTCCATGCCGTCGATCCGGAACACGTCACCGTTGTCGGTGGAAACGATGCGCGGCGCGCGGTCGAGCCACTTCGGGTCCATGTACGCCGTGTAGGTGTCAGGCGCCTCGGTGATGTGCGAATCGGCCGAGATGATCGGATAGCTCATGAGAAGTCCCCCGGGGAGTTGCACGCGCGGCCGCCTGCGAACGGTTGCACGCTGGCGCACTGTCAGCCGACTATCGGCCCGCGACGCCCACCGGATCAAGCACCGCGGGCTTCGCTGGCAGGCTTCATCGCTGAGCGCACACCACGAGGGCCGGGAATGGCGGAACACGACGGCGATTCCACGCTGGCGCGGCTGCGGCTCGACGGCCGCGCCGCGATCGTCACCGGATCCGGACGGGGGCTCGGCAAGGCGATGGCCAGGGCCCTTGCCCAGGCGGGGGCGAAGGTCGTTGTGGCTGCCCGCACCCAGGAGCAGATCGACGGCACCGTGGCGGAGATTCGCGCGGCGGGCGGCATCGCGATCGCCCAGCGCACGGACGTCACGAGCTCGGCCGAGGTGGACGCGCTGGTCGACCGCTGCGTGACGGAGTTCGGGCGGCTCGACGTGATGGTGGCCAATGCCGGCGGCGGCGGCGTGCGCGGCAGCTGGCCCTTCTGGGAGTACCCGGACGACGCCTTCGAGGCCGTGCTCGCCACCAACCTGAAGAGCAATTTCTACTGCTCCCGTGCGGCGGCACGGCACATGGTCACGTGGGCTGGGGTCGAGCGCGCCGGGCGTGCAGCGACCGAGGTGGGCGGGTCAGCTGGCGTGATCATCAACGTGGCCTCCGGCACGGCGATGCGGGGCAACAAGTCCTTCGCCTACCCCACCGCCAAGGGCGGCCAGATCGCGATGACGAAGTCGATCGCCACCATGCTCGCGCCCTACGGCATCCGCGCCAACACGATCGTGCCGGGATTCGTGGCACAGCGTGCGGCCGCGAGCGACGAGGAACGGGCGACCTACGCCATGCGCGGCGCGAAAATCCCCGTGCGCCGGCTGGGCGAGTGGTGGGAACTCGGCCCGCTGTGCGTCTACCTTGCCTCCGATGCCTCGAGCTATGTGACCGGGCAGGACTTCATCATCGACGGCGGCGGGCTCGTCGGCGGGCTCGGGCCCGTGGACTTCGCGCCGAAGCCAAGCCTGCGGAAAGATGGCCCATGAGCGACCAGGCACGGCACGACAGCACCCCACCGATGGTCGACCACTTCGACCTGCATGGCCGGCGCGCCGTGGTGCTTGGCGCTGATGGCCCCGCCGGGGCCGCCATTGCGGCTGCATTCGCGGCGGCCGGCGCCGACCTCGCGCTGCTTCCCGCCACGTCTGCCGGCAGTCAGGCGGCGGCCGAGGTCAGGCGCGCGGCCCGCGGCCTCGATGGCCTCGACATACTGGTCTGCGCGCTCGATGCCTTCGAGGCGCAGCCCTTTCTCGCCACCGACGCGGCGATGCTGGCACGCGTGATGGCGAGCAACTTCACCTTGGTGTTCGAAGCGCTGCAGGGCGCGGCAGCAGAGATGCTCGCGGCAGATGCGGTGAACGGGCGGCGTGGCAACCTGATCGTCGTCACCCATGCGCTCGGCAGCCGGGGGCTGCCAAACGCCGCGGCCTATTGCGCGGCCCATGGGGCGATCGCCAATCTCATCCATGCACTCGCCCAGGAACTCGCGCCCACCGGCATCTCGGTGAACGGCATCGCGCTCGGCTGGATGGACTGGATGACGGATCGGCTGGACCCGGCAGACGAGGACGCGCGCCGCGCCATTCGCTTCACCCTCTCGAAACGGGCGGGCCGGCCGGACGATGTGGGTGCCCTGGCGCTGTGGCTGGCCGGGAGCGGCGTGGGCTACGTGACGGGCCAGGTCTTTCCGCTGGATGGCGGGCTGACGCAGCATCTCTGACAGGAGACGCGCGCCAGCTGGGTGCGTCCGAGAGGTGCGCAAGGAACGTTCTGCGAGCCGATGCCCAGGTGAGCGGGCATCAGACAGTGCTCGACACGGTCAAGGACTGACCGGAAATCTTCCATAAATCAACGAGTTTGGAGCTTGATCGCATGGCAATCGAAGAAGGCAAGGCGGCCCCGGCGTTTGCGCTGAAGGACGCCAACGGAACCAAGGTCGCGCTCAAGGACTTCCGCGGCAAGCACGTCATCCTCTACTTCTACCCGAGGGACGACACGCCCGGCTGCACGAAGGAGGCCTGCGGCTTCCGCGATCTGTGGGCCGACATCCAGGCTGCGGGCGCCGTGGTGCTCGGCGTATCTGCTGATGACGCGGCGTCGCACAGGAAGTTCGAGGCGAAGTACGAACTGCCCTTCACGCTGCTGTCGGACCCGGACCGCAAGGTGATGGAGGCCTATGGCGCCTACGGCGAGAAGATGATGTACGGCAAGACCGTGACCGGCGTCATCCGCTCCACGGTGTGGATCGGCACCGACGGCAAGGTGGCGAAGCACTGGAAGAAGGTGCCGAAGGCCGAGACGCATCCGCAGAAGGTGCTCGAGGCACTGTGCGGCGGCTGAGCCCGACAGCTCGGCTGCGGCGCACCGCCCTGCTCGCGGCCCACAAACAAAAACGCTCATGGCCCGGGTTGCCCCAGGCCATGAGCGCCGATCACTCGGCTGAGGGGTTAGCTCAGACCTTGCGAGCGCGGCGACCGGCGAAGCCCATCCCGCTCAGGGCCAGGCCCAGCAGCGCGAGCGCAGCCGGCTCCGGCACCTGATTCGGGGTGTAGTCGTAGTCGACCGTCACAGTGCCCGTGCCGCTCGTTGCGAACGCCGAGATGATGTTGCCTGCCCCCGTCGCCGTCGACAGAGCCGAAGCCGAGAAGACGTAGTCCAGCAGGCCCTGATCCGTAAACGCGGCGAGGTCGCCAGGCAGGATGAAGTTGAACACCTGAGTGTCGTCGTCCATGAGCATGATGTTGGAGACGCCCGACGTCCCACCGAAATCGATAGCGCCGTCGAATGCGGTGACGGCGTTCACCTGAGCAGCGTTCAGGCCCGCGTTGACCAGCGCAGCGATCGGGCCCGAACCGGTGACCGAACCCGTGATCGACGTGGTGACCGTGGCAGGCGCGTTGTCGAGCGACTCGAACCGACCAACGGTTGCCACCTTGCCGAACAGCGTCACCGTCACCGAATTCAGGGTGCCGAGGCCGGAGTTGAACGAGTTGACCTGCAGGGTCTCTGGACCCCAGTTGGTGGTGCTCGTGAACGTGGCCGAATCGGAAATCACCGCAGCGGATGCGGGGAACGACGCAGCGGCGGCGACAAGGCCGGCAACCAGAGTCTTGGAAATGTTCATTGTGCTTCCTCAGTCCTTCAATCGTTAGCCGCGAACCTGCGGCAACTAGTCAGCGATCAATCAGCACCGCCTTGCCGGTGGTTAAGCAGGATGAGTGCCAACTCCCCTGGAACGCGGGGGGAATCCTAGAAACTGTTTATTTATCAGCTGGTTAAGAAATCGTCCAAGTTGTGCAAGAGTCCTTGCGATTCGGCCGCTGTAAAGAAAGCTGACACTGGATCGACCACACTGCCGCGGGTTTCGACGATGAGTGCGCGAAGCAACGATCTGGTGCAGATGCACCACGCCCTGTCCGGTCGCTGCCGGGCCGTCCGCCCTGACCTGCAGGCGAGCCGCGCTGCTCGGCCCGTTCAGTAGCCCAGTTGCTTGTCGACCAGCCCCTCCAGCGGATGGCCCGCGCGCAGGAACCCGAGATTGGCGAGGAAGCGCTCGAGATTGCGGCCCGCCCGGTACTGACTCGCACCCGCCGTGTGCGGTGTCATCACCACGTTGGGTAGCCGCCAGAGTTCGCTGTCCGGCGGCAGCGGCTCTCTCGGCGCGACATCGAGCGCAGCGCCGCGCAGGTTGCCCACGGTGAGTGCCGCGACGAGCGCGGCCTCGTCCATGACCTCGCCGCGGGTGACGTTCACGAGGAAGGCCCCGGGACGAACCATGTCGAAGGTGCCGGCATCGAACATGCCCCGCGTTTCCCGTGTAAGTGGGCAGCAGATGGCGACCACGTCAGACATGCGCAGCAGCTCGGGAAGCCGGGACAGCGGCCAGACGTCCGACACCTCGGGTGCCGACGGCACGGGTTCGCGATCCACCGCAATGCAGTGCATGCCGAAGGCCACCGCGCGCCGCGCCATGGATCGACCCGTGCCGCCGAGGCCGATGATCCCCATCGTTGCGCCCGTGAGTTCGAGCTCACCCCGGCGCAGCGCCTCTCGGTGTTGCCAGGCCTGGTGGCCGAGTGCCTGCGCGGCAGCGATCTTGCGGGTGAGGGCGAGCAGCAGTCCGAAGCCGTGATCCGCCAGATGTTCGCCCACGAGCCCCTTCTCGCCGGTCAGCAGCACATCGCTGCGGACGAACTCCGGGTAGAGGAACATGTCGACGCCCGAGGTGATCGCGTGCACCCAGCGAAGGCGGGGTGCCGCCGCGAAGAGCCGCTTCGGCACGACACCCAGGATGACTTCGACGTCTGCAGCGAGACCGATCGCCTGCTCGGGATCGGCAACGACGCTCACCCGCGCGCCCGGGCCTGCTGCCGCCCGGATCCGGGCGAGGACCTCCGGGTCGGGCTCGGGGAACGTGAGCCCAGGCATGACGAGGATGTGCATCTTGCTTCCGCTGCAATGGGGTTGCCCTCGATTCTGCAGCGGGGGTTGCACCAGCGTCACGCAATCCACGCCTGCCGACGGGGCAACCTCGAGGCGATCAAGGCTGTCCCAGTCAAACGGCAGACTGCCGCACACGCCGCCAGGCACGTACTGTTGAGCCGATGCAACGCCACAGCCCACCGGACCGCCCACCGCCGCGCCAGAAGCCGATCCGTGCCGCGGAGCGCGACGACCGCCAGTACCCACGCGCGCCCGACGCGCTCCCTGCACTTCCGCACGTGGACGCAGACCTCCTCAGGGCGGCGGCCGCCCGGCTGGATGTCGTCAACCCGCATCGCCGAGCCCGCGTGCTGGCGAATCCGCACCATGAACCGCAGGTCGAGCGCGCCCGCCGCGGCCACGCCCGCGAGGCCGCAGTGCTCATCGCCTTCAGGCCCGCAACGGCAGGCGGGTTCGAGCTGATCCTCACGGAACGTCAGGCCGGCCTGCGTTTTGCCGGCCATCTCGCATTTCCCGGCGGCCACCGAGAACCCGGCGACGGCTCGGCAGCCGGCACGGCCCTGCGCGAGTGCAAGGAGGAGATCGGGCTCGCACGCGAGCACGTGACGGTGCTCGCCACGTTGCCGCCCTATTTCACCCACGCAGGGCATCGCATCGATGGCGTGCTCGCCCTGGTCGAGGCATCTGCACCGCTCGCCCCGGACCCTCGCGAGGTCGCACGCCTGGTCGCAGTGCCCGCGCACGCGTTGTTCGATCCGCGCGCCTACCAGCTCCACCGTCGCTCGGCGCAGCCCTACCGGGCGAACTACCAGTGGCGCAGCCCGGGGGCCGGCGCGCCGGCTGACCTGCTGGTGCTCGGTGGCCCCACCCTGTCGCTCCTGATCCACCTCTACGACGCGCTTGCGCGCGCTGCCGCGCACTAGGCCCGCTTCATCCGTGACAGGACGCCAAGATGGAGCGTCGCGCGGCTCAGCCCGCCGCGAGTGCCTCGATGCGTCGCACGTCCCGCGACACGCGCCACAGCCGCCAGCCGAGCAGCAGCGCCACCGTCGACAGCCCCGCCGTCATGCCGGTCCAGAACCCGTAGATGCCCCAGGGCGCATCGAGCCCCCAGCCGAAGCCGAGCCACACCGAGATCGGGGTGCCGATCACCCAGTAGCCGAACAGGGCGATGAGCATCGGCATGCGCGTGTCCTTGTAGCCGCGCAGCGCACCGATGGCGACGACCTGGGTGTCATCGGCCAGCTGGTAGGCGGCAACGAAGAGCAGCACGCTCGCGGCCAGCGCGACCACCGCGGGATCGGTGCTGTAGGCAGACGCAATCCAGCTGCGCGCGAACACGAGCACCACCCCCGCCACCACGGCGAAACCGGCGGCGAAGAGCATCGCCGCCTCCGCCGCCGCACGCGCGCGGCCATAGTCGCGCGCACCCACGTTGAAGCCGACGCGGATCGTCGCCGCCATGCCGA
>SXGT01875264.1_pt1 | contig 11046 bp, 8 predicted proteins | sample 3176221 | NCBI WGS metagenome assembly SXGT01 (sample SAMN11356862, study PRJNA531348) | freshwater metagenome | isolation source: freshwater sample F1-120 | place: China: Fuxian Lake, Yuxi | collected 2017-12-25
AGGTGCCTCCGACATTGGTGCCGGCCTCGAAGACCCGCGCCGTCATGCCCAGCTCGCGCAAGCGGTAGAGCATGAACATGCCGGAAATCCCGGCGCCGATCACGATCGCATCATAGGTGGGGACGTGCAGGGAAGCAGGCGGTACGGCAACGAGAGAAGCTGCTGGCATGCGGGCGGTCTCCTGTGCACAGGACGTAAGGCGTGCACCTGACCATGGATGGCCTGGGCACACGCGCGTGTTGGGCTGTCCTCGTGCCCCCCGTCTACGACGGCAGCGCCTGGGGGACACACGGCAGCACGGTAAAGATAGTCGCAGAGAGCGGTCGTGTCCAGTAGCGAGGTGGCCCGTCCCCCACGTGGCCCGGCGGGCGCCTACTCCCGTTCCGTTGCCCATCCACTCCGCTTCTCAGGGTTGTGTGCCCACGGTTCCGGCGCTACAATGCCGTATCCACCGGCTTGGCCGGTGCGTGCGACGTGACGTTCCCGAGCATGGCAACAAGAGAACGGAGGCATGATTATGCCATACGGCGGTAATGACTGGCTGGCTTTAACCCAGGAACCAACGCTCGAACCCGAGCTCCCGATCTGCGACCCCCATCACCATTTTTGGGACCGACGGCTGCAGAGTATACCCTACCAACGCTATTTCCTTGACGAGTTGTATGCCGACATCTCCAGCGGGCACAACGTCCGGTCGACGGTGTTCCTCGAAGCGCGCTCGATGTATCGCCCAGACGGTCCGGTGGAAATGCGTCCCGTCGGGGAGGTGGAATTCGTCCAGGGGCTGGCGGCGGCGAGTGCGAGTGGGATCTACGGCCCCAGCCGCGCCGCCGCCGCCATCATCGGCCATGCCGACTTGAAGCTCGGGGCCCACGTGGCGCCGGTCCTGGACGCGTTACAGGCGGCCAGCCCCAACCGGTTTCGGGGCATCCGGCATAACGTCACCTGGAGTCCAGACCCCGCGGTGGACAACCGGGAGAGCGAAGGCATCCTGGCTAACACCACCTTCCGGGAAGGCGCAAAGGTTTTGAGCCAAAGGGGGTTCTCCCTCGATATCATGATCTCGTTTCCCCAGATGCCGGAAGTGGCCGACTTCGCCCGGGCCGTGCCAAATTTGCCGATCATTCTCAACCACATTGGTGCGCTCAATCGGGTAGGCATGTACGCCAACCGGGAGGACGAGGTCAAAGCCGCCTGGCGTGCCGGGATCGCCGCGGTGGCGGCCTGTCCCAATATCACCCTCAAACTTGGTGGCATGGGCATGCCCCGCATGGGGTTCGACTGGCATACCAGGGCGGTGCCCATCGGCTCGGAAGCCTTGGCCGCAGACATGGCGCCGTGGATGCAGTACTGCATTGAGCAATTCGGTCCGGAGCGTTGTATGTTCGAAAGTAACTTTCCGCCGGACAAAGTCTCCTTTTCCTATCACGTGCTATACAATGCGTTCAAACGCCTCTCCCGGGCCTACACGCCTGCCGAACGCGCGGCGCTGTTCCATGACACGGCGGCGAAGGTCTACAGCATAGACGTCTAGAGTGTGTTATGCACTTTACCCCATAAGAACCGCCACGGGTTGGCGCATCACGCTCGCACAAGCCACGACATGCCAACCCGTGGGTGTCTCTGCCAACTGGGTGTAGTCACGGGCCAGACGACGGAAGCGGGCGGCCCAGGTGTTACGATGCTCCGCCCCCTGCCGGGCCGCACGCCAGCAGCCGGCCTCCCGTGTTACTTGAACTGGGGGATGACCTTGTCGGTAAGAAGCTGCATGGTGTTCATCACCACGTCCCGCGGCACCGAGGCCGTCCAGTTGACTTCAAACATGATCTCGTCGGCGCTGAAGTGTTCCTGGAGAAAATGGATGCCCTCCACCACCTCCTCCGGCGTCCCAAACAGGTTGGCGTCGGCCACGGTCTCGGGGCTAGCCGAACCGGCGTCGGTGCTGCCGATGCCCGCCCTGCCGCTGTAGTAGCGCCGGGCTAGACCCATAAGGTCCTCCGTGAGGCGCTGGGCCTCCGCCTTCGTCTCGGCCACTAGGGTCGGCATACGGACCACCGTGGTGGGATCACCGGGGTGCCCCGCGTCTTTCCAGGCCTGCCGGTAGCGTTGCACATCGTTCTTGAGGACCGTGTACCCACGCAGGTTGTGGGGCGACGTCCCGCCACCGATGGCAATGCGGTAGCCGTGGGTACCCATCGGCTCGAAGCTCTCCTGGCTGTCGACGGGCAGCAACATGGGCGGATAGGGCTTCTGCACGGGCTTGGGGATATTCATGTAGGACTCGTAGAAGGCCGGATACTTATAGTACTTTCCTTCGAAGCCCGTAAAGTGGTCCTCCGTCCAGAGTTGTTTCAAGACGTCGAGAAACTCAAAGAAGTGCTCCCGCTTGGCGTCATTGCCGCGCGTCCGCCCACCGGCGCCGTAGAGAAACCGGCCATGGCTGAGCTGGTCCACGATGGCCACCTGCTCCGCCACCTGGAAGGGGTCTTCTAGCATCAGCTGGTCAAAGGCGTACCGTTCATGCGGCAGCGCCCGCGGGGAGGCGGTATCGCCGGGCCGTTTGAGGATGGGGCGGTGGATGGAGGTGCCAATCTTGATCCGCTGCGTACGGCTCGCAACCGCCGCCGACAGCAGGAGCGGCTGCGGGTCCATACTCCCCTGGGTGGAGAAGTGGCCACCGCCCAGCCAGATGTAGTCCCACCCCATGTCCTCGACCGCTTGCACCTCTTTCCAATTTTGAGCGTACGCCGCCTCCTCCAGAAGTTTCCCGCCGTGATACTCCGGGTCCCAGGGCACTTTGTCGCCAACGTACACGGCATTCCACGTGGTGAACAGTCCAAAGTCCATGAGGCGCCTCCTGTGTTTCTCCATGTTTGAAAAGAACTTACGTCAGCCTAGCACGAGACGCACACGACGTCAACAGCAGACTCTGGCATCGACAATCGGCTTTTTGACCTGAGAAGGGTGAACCCGCCCAGTCCGGTAGCCAGCCGTGCGACGATCCCAGCCATGTGGTCGCGAGGCGTTGGCCTGCGAGCGTGTGGGCCATGGAGTATGCGGTCCCGCCAGCTCTACCCTACCCTACCCTACCCGGAGGCCAAGGGTGCTGCATGCCCTCAAGGCCCCAACGCCCACCGAGGGCGTTGGGCGAGGCGCGTCCCTAGCGGGGTGCGCGACTATGGCACGCGTGCAAGGGCCATAGATTAATCAAGTATTTGATTCTCGACGAGCCGAGTGTTAACATTCTGATTTTTATATTCTATTTAGATTTTAATAGCATATAGCAGATTCACAGCCCTGAAACACCTCCGGCCACAGTATCAACACCGGTGGAAAACAGAGGGCTGATACCGTGACGCTAAAGCGCTATAATGGTACAGGCATCGCAGGCGGCGCAGCTTTGAGAGAGGCGCCGGCCTGCCTGGAGGCGTCAGGTATGTTGTCGATCATCAATCGAAGAAGGAGGAACAGGGTATGAAGTGGTGCCGCTTCCAGATCGGGGACACGGTGAGCTATGGGATCGTGGAGGACGAGGTGCGCGTGATCGCGGTCTCCGGTACCCCCTTCGAGACCTACACTGTAACCGCGACCACCTACCCTCTGAGCGCCGTCAAGCTCCTGGTGCCAGTGATCCCGCCGACGTTCTATGCCGGTGGGCTTAATTATCCAGAACATGTCCAGTGGTGGGCCCAGTACTCTGGCACCCCACCCCGCGTCGCCACCGAGCCCGGCATCGGCTACCGCACCAACAACGCCCTCATCGCGTATGACGAACCCATCATCAAACCCAAAGATGCGTCGGACGAGTTCCAGGTGGAGGGGGAACTGGTGGCCGTGATCGGCAAGAAAGCCAGGCACCTGTCAGCAGAGAATGCCCTGAGCTGTGTCCTGGGCTATACGATCGGCAACGACGTCAGCCAGCGTACCTGGCAGATCCAGGACGGTTCCCTCTGGCGGGCGAAAAATTCAGATGCCTTCAAGCCTATGGGCCCCTGGATCGCCACAGATCTCGACCCCAACAACCTGGAGACGACGATCCGGATCAATGGCCAGGTCCAGATCCGATTCAACACCAGGCACATGCTCTTTAACGCGGCCAGCCACATTGCGAAGATCAGCCGCTACAGCACGCTCCACCCAGGGGATGTCGTCTGGCTGGGGGCGGAGGGCGCCACCCCGAACATGCGACCAGGGGACGTGGTGGAGATTGAGATCAGTGGGATTGGCACCCTCAGGAACTCTGTAGTGGCCGAGGCGTAGACGGCTCTTTACGTCTCTGGCACACAAACCAGTGGCAGGGGACGAAGCCCTGGCTCGCGTTGGGGTGACAGTAGGAGCCACGCCTTTTCACATTACCGACCTCAAGAAGAAGGGAAGTCGTATGCCAACCACGACACAGCGAGAGCATGATCGCCCACGGGCCTACCGTGTGCTGGGCACCCGGCCGATCCGTCACGACGGCGTAGACAAAGTCACGGGCGCCGCCAGATACGGCGCCGATATCCAACTTCCCGGGATGCTCCATGGCAGGATTCTCCGCAGCCCCCACGCGCACGCCCGCATTCGCTCCATCAATACGAGCAAAGCCGCAGCCCTACCCGGGGTGCGGGCCGTGGTCACTGCCGCAGACTTTCCCATCATGGCGCAGAGCGGCATCGACTTTGCCCAGTTGCAGGGCAATGCTCGCATGATTGCGGAGAATGTCCTTGCCTGGGACAAAGTGTTTTACAAGGGCCACGCCGTGGCCGCCGTAGCCGCCACTGACCGCCACATTGCCGAAGAGGCGCTGCAGCTCATTGAGGTGGACTATGAGATCCTACCCATGGTGCTCACCCTACACGATGCGATGCAGCCCGACGCGCCATTGTTGCATGAAGACATGACGACGCGCTTCCGGGTCGAACGCTTTGCCCGTGGGGACGACACCGGGGTGAAGAGCAATGTCGCCGGCCATATTCAGCACCAGCGTGGCGACGTGGAGGCGGGATTTCGCCAGGCAGATGTTATCGTTGAACGGGAGTTCACCACGCAGTCGGTCCATCATGGCTACATCGAACCCCACGTCACCACGGCCTCCTGGTCGACCGATGGCCACGTGACCATCTGGACGAGTACCCAGGGCGCGTTCGCGATTCGGTCGTCCACCGCCGCCATTGTCGGTATTCCCGAATCCCAGGTCAAAGTCATTCCCATGGAAATTGGCGGCGGCTTTGGGGGGAAGGCCGTGACCTACCTCGATCCGGTCGCGGCGATGCTCGCCAAGAAAAGCGGGCGTCCGGTCAAGATCGTCATGACTCGTCAGGAGGTCTTTGAGGGGACTGGTCCCTCCTCCGCGACGCATATGCGCACCAAAATAGGCGCGACGAAGGATGGCACCATTACGGCGGCTCAGCTCTATCTCGCCTTTGAAGCAGGCGCCTTTCCCGGCTCGCCGGTGGGCGGCGGCGCGTTAACCGGTTTGGGCCCCTACAAGATCGAGCATCTGTTGGTCGATGGCTACGATGTCGTCTGTAACAAGCAGAAAGCCCAGGGGTATCGGGCGCCCGGGCAATCGCAGGCGACCCTGGCCGTCGAGACGGTCATCGACGAACTAGCGGAGCGACTCGGCATGGACCCCATGGAGTTCCGGCTGCGCAATGCGGTGCAGGCCGGCGACTTGATGCCCAATGGTGCCCCACACGCACCCTTCGGCTGTCGGGAACTGGAGGCAGCGATGCTGGCCCATCCGCATTACGATGCCCCCCTCACAGGCCCTCACCAGGGGCGGGGTCTGGCCGTGGGCTTCCGTTGGCAAGGGGGGCAGTCCTCTTCCGCGACGATTCATGTCAACAGCAATGGCACGCTCAACCTCATTACCGGTTCGGTCGATATCGGCGGCACCCGGACCGCCGTGGCCATGCAAGTGGCTGAGGTTCTGGGCTTGCAGCCGGAGGCCATCGTCCCCACCGTGGTCGATACCGATACTATTGGGTATACGGCGACAACGGGCGGCAGCCGTATTGCCTTCGATACCGGCCTGGCGGCGATTGCCGCCGCAGAGGAGGTCAGGAAGCAGATGGCGGCGCGCGCGGCCTTGTTGTGGGGGAAACCGGTCGAAGATGTGGTCTACAACGACGACGTGTTTACCTGTACGACGCATCCGGCGGAACGGCTCAGTTTCCAGGAGCTGGCGGGGAAACTCATGAGCACCGGCGGGGCAGTCACCTGCTCGGCCTCGGCCCATTCTACCGGGGTGGGCCCCATCTTTGCTGGGAATATTGTGGACGTGGAGGTGGACCCGGAGACGGGGAAGGTACAGATTCTGCGCTATACCACGTTTCTCGACGCGGGGCTGGCGGTCCACCCCGCCTATGTGGAAGGCCAGATGCAGGGCGGCACGGTGCAGGGTATTGGCTGGGCGCTGAATGAGGAGTATTTTTTCACGGCAGATGGTACACTGGCCAATGGCAGTTTCCTGGACTATCGCATGCCCACGTCCCTGGACGTACCCATGATTGACACCGTCATTCTCGAGGTGCCGAATCCCCGGCATCCCTTTGGACTCCGTGGGGTGGGGGAAGCCCCCATCATCCCGCCGTTAGCGGCTGTAGCCAACGCGATCTACCAGGCGGTGGGCGTCCGCATGGACCGGCTGCCCATGTCGCCAGGCGCCATCCTCGCAGCCTTGCAGAAGAAGCAGACCAACACGACAACGCCGGAGCTGCATCATGGCTGAGCCCGTCACGCTTGGACGGTTTATCGAGCCCGCCTGATGGTGGGCGTGCGGCCCGATGCGTGTCCCCAACGCATGGACAGGTGTGTGCCTGTCCGCATGAAAACAGTCCTTACTCAGGAGGTATGACTAATGCAGATCGTCCGCGTGTATACCGGTGCTGACGGTGAATCGCACTTTGAGGACGTGACCCCCGACCAATTTGCCGCCATCGTCAACAACCGTGGGGATGGACCAGTCACCTTGAACTGCCGTCCCTCCCCGTCCTTCTCCGATTACCACACGGCCCCTCGACTGCAGTATGTGGTCAATCTGTCCGGGATAGCAGAATTTGAGACGGCTGATGGCTCCAAGCGACGGCTCGTCCCTGGGGACGTGCTGATCGCTGAAGATGTGACTGGCCACGGGCACATCGCCCGGAGCATTGGCGAGACATTCCGCGTTTCTCTGGCCATTCCACTGGCCGAGCGCTAGCGGGATCGGCACGGTCGGCGTCTCTCAGGTCGGGAGGGTCTCTCCGCACTCTCTCCGCACAGTGTAAGGCTCTCGACAGCCAGCAGGGGCATGGTCGCTGGCTGTCGAGAGCCTCGCTCAGGCCGGACTGTGTACACCGCCGCTAGCCACAGTGGGCATTTTGCCTATGGAGGGCATGATGGAGGCACGACCGAAGAACCATATCCCCAACAATCGCACACTTCTACAATCCGTCCCACGCGGTGTGCACCGTACGCAGCAGCTCTAGGTGATTCCTGGTCCCGTGCGCCAGGCCACCGAGGTCGTTGCACAGTGTTCTACAGACTCTGCGGCTTTGCGGCACCCACACCCATACGCTATGTTTAGCGACTGCGTGCCCCAAGGCCCTACGCGCGCGAGGAGTGCCGCTCTCCCCCAGCCCGGAAGCGTCTTCAGGCCGCGCTCATCGCGTTTGCCTCAGCCCCAGCAGCCCGGCAGCAGCCGGCGCGGGCGGGGGAAAAGGCCGGGTGCATTGCCTATACTTTCGCTGCGCCAATCCCCTTCCCCTGGGAGCATCAGATTCCACCCCAGCAGCCAACAGCCACCCTGGAGCGTGGCGCTCCCAGAGCAAACCTGCCCACTGGCCATGCATTGATGCAACAGACATCGCGTGTGTCACTACTACCATAAGCTACGCCAGGATACACACCTGAAGCGCACCATCGCAGGGCCCATGGCCGCGCAGGGCACAACAAATTTGGACTTGACATCGCCAGGACAGGAAACGCACACTGATGACTCATCGTCTCGTCTAAAGTATTGGGGTACATAGTCGGGTTGCCGTGCGATGGCATGGTCCCACGGACGCTGTGGCGTTACCGCATCTATGGCGTTGGTTGATTGATACCAAGGAGGGGAATGGTGGTGGGGACGACATTACGATGCCGGAAGTTTTTCCTGTGGCTGGTGCCCGCTCTGGTGCTCATGACGCTGGGCACAGGCGCAGCGCAGGCCCCGGCTGGCAAGGCCAAAGCCGATCGTCTGGTGATGGGATTGATCACGCCATTCCTGGACTACATGCGTCCGTGGATCAATGGCTCGCCAGACCATAATATCCAACACGATCCCGCCTTTGAATGGCTCATAGAGATCGAACCGCACACCAGCCGCTATGTGCCATGGCTGGCCGATAGCTGGCACCAGGCCCCCGATGGGCGCTCCTGGCATGTCAAGCTCCATAAGGGTGTACAGTTCCAGCATGGCTATGGTGAGTTCACCGCCAGAGATGTCGTCCACACGCACGCGCTGTGGTGCGATGAGAAATACCCGGGCCGGCAAGACTTCCCAGCCACGGCGTACCGTAATGGCATTTGCACTGTTGAGCGCATTGAAGTGGTCAATGACCACGAGATCGTGATGCACTGCAAAGTCGTCTGCCTGGACATGCCGTTTTATTACTCTGATGCGTCCAATGTCATGATCTTTAGCAAGGCGCAGTGGGACAAAGAGGGTGAGGCAAGCTATGAGACACACCCTGCCGGGACCGGGCCGTATATCTTCAAGGAACGCCAGCTGAGCAGGTACGTCCTCTATGCAAGGGCCCCGACACCCCATTGGAAGCATGGTGTGGTGGACTGGAAAGAACTCCAGATGACCTGGACCGTGGAAGAGCCGACGCGCTTTGCGCAGCTCCTGGCCGGGGAGACGCATCTCACCGAGGTCAACCGGGATCTGTCGGATGCACTCGTCGCCAAAGGCTATAAGCTGATCCAGAGTCTGGGAGATGCCCAGCAAATTCAGATCCACTTCGGGGGGCTCTATTTTGGGACTGAGGACCCGAAAACAGGGCGTTTCACCGAGGGCGGTGGTACCACCGGGAAGCTGGACACCAGCGTGCCGTGGACCAAGAAAGAGGTGCGGCAGGCCATGAACAAGGCCATCAATCGCGACGAATTGCTCAAAATCTTGTACAAAGGCCGGGCGAAACCGATGTACGTGCATGGTTTTTATCCCGACCTGCCAGGCTGGGACCCCACCTGGGAAAAACGCTTCCCAGAGATGTATGGTTACGATCCGCAGGCGGCCAGGCGTTTACTCACGGCGGCTGGCTATCCCACCGGTTTTAAGGCCAAAGCCTGGCTCTATCCCTTTCCGGGTGCTCCAGAACTCATCCCACTCATGGAAGCCTTGCAAACCCAGTTGCGGGAAGTCGGTATTGATCTGACATTGGAAGAGACCGACTATACAGCCACCGTGCGGCCACGCATGCGGGACCGGAAAATGCAAGGCTATCTCTGGCCCCTGCCCCCGTCGAAAAAGGCGGTCGAGGCACAACTGGCGGCCTACAATGCGGGCAAGGCCATCGTGCACATGTTCGAGACCGATGAACTGTACAAAATGTGGGAAGATCTCCTGCAGATTGCCGATCCGCAGGCCATGGATGCCCACTTGCGTAAGATCGGGAACTACAAATTCGAAAACTTTGAAGCGATACCACTCTTCACGGTAGGTATTGAAGTCGTCGTCGACCCCAAGATCGTTGCCGCATGGCCTTTCCCGGGTTGGGATGGGGGTGACCTTGGCCATACCTGGCTGATTAGCGCGTGCAAGGAGGAGACACCCTGTAAATAAAGGCTGCCAGGAGCAGTCGCCCGGCGACGCGATGGCAGCCAGCGGGCTTTGTCGCAATGTTCATCTGAGGCGATGTGCGGTATGAGCGCCCTCGATGATCAACGGTGAGGCCGGAGGGAGCGCGCCCAGGGCGATCAGTGTCACGGGGGCCCATGTCCCCCAGGCCATCCTTCTGAGGGGGGTGCGCTGGGATGTCGCGTAGCCTTTGAGCTCTTGGCATGTCGAAGCACTCCTGGCAGCGCGTGGGGGTCTGCTCGACTAAGCGACCATCCCGCGCGGGGTCGTCACATACAGTCCGTGGCGGGCAGAAGCGTTGCCGCGCCAGAAGCGGCCCGTGTGGGGGAGCTGGCGCCGCGATGAGGCCTCTATTAAAGTCAAAATTGTCTGGTATTTTAAGTATTAGGAAGTTGACACACAAAGCTACACGAGTGACTTTCTGCTCACGGAGCGCCGCGCTGAGGCGGCCGCCCTCCGGCTGCTGAAACAGGCGATCCGCCGCCACGGCGTGCCGGAGCAAAGCACCAGCCGCCATCGAGAGCGACAACACGGCGCACGGCACCACGAGTGCCATCGTCTCGCCCATCTCCCCCCGCATGCGGAAGAGAAGCGTATCCATGGCACCGACCAAGCACCAGCCGCGCCGCCGTGTGGAGTATCCCCACTTCCTCGCCATCCAGAGCCGCTGGAACGACATGGACAAGTATGGCCACATCAACAATATGGTGTACTACGGGTATTTCGATACCGTGGTCACCGACTATCTCGTCCGCATCGGCCAGCTCGATACGGACCGCGCGCCCGCGGTGGCGCTGGTGATCGAGAGCCACTGCACCTATCATCGCCCTCTCGCCTTCCCGGCCATTGTCGAGTGCGGGCTCCGCCTCGGCACGCTGGGTACATCGAGTGTCCGCTACGACATCGGCGTCTTTGCCCAGAGCGACGAGACCAGCGCGGCTGATGGATATCTGATTCACGTGTTCGTCGATCGCGCCACGAGGCGGCCCACGCCCATACCCGCCCCCCTGCGTGAGGCGCTTGCACCACTGCACCTCCCCTAAAATCGCCGGACGGCACATCATGCGCCTCGAACCCCGGCTTCCACGGTGACGCCCGGGCGCTCTCACGACAGTGCGCCGCTGGGGCTGGTTCTCCTGCCCGTCCGCCGCGACGACACCTCACCTTGCTGGGTGAGACGGTATGAAGCCAGCGCGTTGCTGGGATGGCCAAGCCGCGAGTCTTACGCCGGTGAC
>SXGT01028938.1_pt1 | contig 11045 bp, 9 predicted proteins | sample 3176221 | NCBI WGS metagenome assembly SXGT01 (sample SAMN11356862, study PRJNA531348) | freshwater metagenome | isolation source: freshwater sample F1-120 | place: China: Fuxian Lake, Yuxi | collected 2017-12-25
GGAAGACTACAACGCGGCCGACGAGCCGGTGTGCGCGGCGTTCGCGCCGGACGGGGCGTTTGTGTACGCCGAGCTCGAGGACGCGTCGTCCACCCCCCGCGCCGACGCGGCGACGACCGTGTGCGAGGGCGGCTCGGTGTGGGTGGCGACCGACGCGGCGGTGTACCGGGTGCGCACCAACGTCGCGGTCGGTGGCGCGGCCGCTTCGGCCCAGGAGATCGCCGTGATCGGGGTGCCGCCGGCGTTCGGGGCGGCCTACGGCGAGCGGTTCTTCTATTCGGGGACCGACGGGGCGCTCTACCAGGTGGACGCGAGCCTGTTCGGCCAGCCGTTCGGGGTGGGCACCTGCACCGGCGCCTCCGGCATGGACGTCGACTCGCACGACCGGGTGTTGTTCGTGGCCTGTCACGACGACAACACCGTGGCCTCGTACGACCTCGCGTCGTCGCCGCCCACGTTCATCGAGGCGGTGTCGTTGCCGTCGCTGCCCGGCATCCCCCAGGACCCGACCGACGTGGCGGTGCGGCCCGACGGCGGCAGCATCGCGGTCAGCACCGAGTACCTGTACGGGTCGCGCGACGGGGTCACGCTCCTCGACGTGTCACACGGCGCGTTCGGCGCCTCCAACCACGTCGAGGTCAGCGGTCGGTACAAGTTCTCGTCGTCGCAGGGCGTGGACTACTCCTCCAACGTGCGGCTCTGGGTGTCCAACTTCAGCTACCTGGAGTGTCCCGGCGGGTCGTCGTCGAGCTGCACCGGCGACCCGGAGTACTGGGTCAACTCGGTGGGCTTCACCGAGGTGTCCGACGCGGTGATCGACCGGCAGTTCACCGTGGATGGGCGCACCAGCAACGTTCAGGGCCTGTGGGACGACCGCGCGATCATCAGTGGATTCACCACCATGAACGCGTATGTCGTCTCGTGGGAGTCGAGCTCCGGCCCCGACGCCGAGGTGTTCATCGGCGAGGACCGCCCCGACAGCTTCGCCCCGGTGCCCGACGCCGGACGCATCTTCGTCGGGTTCTCCAACAGCGGGGTGGCCTGCGGGCTCGGCATCATCGACGCTAGCGACGACGACCCCACGTTCTGGACGTACCTCGGCACCGACACCTCCTTGGTGGACTGTGTTCGGGTGGTCGTGCCCGCGGAGTAGTGCTGCGTCGTGGGCCGGGCAAGACGCGGCGACCCCGGGGCGCGGTTCGGCGTCTTCGCAGGGGTGGGGGCCTAACGGTAGGCGCGGCGTTTTGCAGGACTACGTCATCCCCGGGTCCTGCCGGGCCGGGTGAAATTGGCGCTCGCTCCCCCGGCATTTCGCCGCAAGCGGCGAAATGCCGCTCCGCTCGGCCAATTCCACCCGACCCGTCACCCGCCGCGTCACCGAGCCGGCCAACGGGTGGAGGCGTTTGGCACAACGGCGGCACGCCGAACCGCGAGGGTCTGGCTGCACCGGCCCAGGTCGGTGAGCTTGGCGATGTCGAACTTCGAGCGGTATTTTGGTGGGCGTGGCCACGGCGGTGAACCGCACGGGCGGCCGGGCAAGACGCGGCGACCCGGGTCGCGGGTCGGCGTCTTTCGGGGGGGAAACGCGGCCTCCGAGGACGCAGAACGAAGTCACCGCCGGGTCAATTCCACCCGACCCGTCACCCGCCACGTCACCGAGCCGGCCAACGGGTGGAGGCGTCTGGCACAGCGGGGGCACGCCGAACCGCGAGGGGGCCCAGAGCACGTCGAGGGCGTGTTCCGGCGGGTGAGGTCTGTTATGCGGGCTTCATCCCGTCCACGTCACCGGAGTCGTGATGCCCATCCCGTTCCTCATCCCGTTGATCATCGGCGGCGGATCGGCCATCCTCACCGCCGCGGGCGCCAGGAAGGCCTACGATGGCTACAGCGACATCGCGGACGCAAAGCAGCGGGGGGAAGCGGCCGAACGGAAGCACGAGGCGGCGGTCGAGCGTGTCGACTCGGCGCGGAAGAAGCTGATTGCGCACGCCAACGCGTTCGGGGACTACAAGGCGAGTGTCGTCGCGGGGACGATGATGGACGTCTTGGAGTTTCTTAGGAAGATCGAAAAGAAGTCCAAATCGAGGGCGATCAAGGCCCTGGCGGACGTTGGGATCACACACGAGCAGTTCAATTCATTCCGGGCCAACGTGCTGGAGGCCAAGACGGTGTTCGGCGCTGCCTACACGGCCGCAGCCGCTGGCGCCGCGGCCGGAAAGACGGCTGTTGTCGGCATCGGGCTGTTCGGGGTCGCGAGCACCGGAACGGCAATTGGGGGCCTCTCTGGCGCGGCTGCGACGAACGCCACCCTCGCGTGGCTCGGCGGCGGTTCGTTGGCGGCCGGCGGCGGTGGCATGGCCCTCGGCAGCGCGGTGCTGGGCGGCGTGGTGGTAGGGCCCGCCGTGTTCATCACCGGCTTCGTGATGGCATCCCAGGGAGAGAAGGCACAAACCCAGGTGCGGGAGTACGAGTGCAAGGTGAACGTCGCTGTGGAGGAGTGCGACTCCCTTTTCGCGCTGCTCGGCCAGGTCCGTGTTCGGATCGACGAACTCCGCGGGGTGATCGGCGAGCTGGACGGCCGGGTGCGTGTGGCCCTCTCTCAGCTCAACGTCGAAACTTGGCGCGAGGATTCGGATGACGACATCCGCCGCTACCAGACGATGATGGTGCTCGCGCGCGCGCTGGGGGAGGTGATCCGTGCGCCTGTGCTGGACCAAGAGGGCAGGCTCGCGAGGGACTCCGCCGCCGCCCGACTCAAGTACCGCACCCTCCTTTCCTGAGGCTTGACCCAGATGGACAAGAGCAAAATTGTGTCGGCGGGCAGGGCGGGCGCCAAAGGCCTGCGCGTGCTGGACATCGACCCCAGCCGGGCCATCGAGGAGATGGCGCGTGCCTACCGCGACTTCCAAGTGGTCCGCGAGCAGGAGCGCACCAAGCGTCGCGGGATTGAGGCCGACGAGCGGACGGCACTGGCGGAGATTGCCGCACGGCGTGAGCTGTTCCTGGAGTACCTTGCGCGGTCCTTCGACGAGAGGTCGGCCAACTTCACTTCGCTTTTCGTGCGGTTGGACGGCGCCCTGGAGAGGGGGGACGTACAGTCCTTGGCAGTCCTCACCAACGCCATCGTCGATTTGGCCAAGAGCAGCCCGTTCAAAGATCTCGCCACCATCGAGGCGACGCGCGAGGCGCTCAGGAACGCCGATCATGAGTGGGAGGTCTGACCCGCCCCGGCTCGCGAACAGGTCCGGTACACGCATGTTTGGGCTGGTCCCGCCCTCGGCGCCGACACGCCGTCGGAACGGTTGCCGCGCATTCACGGACATCACACCCGCGCGCCGCGCTCCCGTCGCATCTTGATCCAGCTCTGCAGCGCCTCCGGCCCCCAGCGCAACAGCACCGTCGCCAGGAGCGCCGCGTTCGCGCCCGACAAGATCACCCAACGCAGCGCGGGAAAGCTCGCCGCGCCGAAAAACGCCAGCAGGTACACCGCCCCCGGGATGGCCAGCCACGCATCGAGGATGATGGCGAACAACGCAGTGATGATCGCCGCGTTGAGCGGGAAGAAGACCACCACGGTCGCCGCATCCAGTCCGAGCAACGACGCGCCGCCGATCATCGCCAGGTGCACCGCCGGCGTGGCGATGAGCCCGCGGATCATCGAGCGGTTCAGCAAGCTCTTGCTCAGCGAGTCGCGCGCCCACACCCACATCCCGGCCATCGCCGCCATCACCAGCGTGGTGCCCACCGCCACCTCGACCATCGTCGCGTCGCGGTGGAAGAGGTGCGCACCCATCGGCGCCAACGTGATCAACAACCCGAGCACCAGGCTCAGGAACGCGCGGGTCCGGATGCCTGCGCCGGGGTCGTGGTCGGCGAGCAGCCGCGTGGCTTCGGCCGCGTCGCGCTCGGCGCGGACGCGCGCACGCTCCACGTCGGCCACCCGGGCGGGCGGGGGGGCGCTCACCAGCGCCAGGTGGGCCGCCGCCGCGGCGATGTCCTTGCGGCCGAGGTCCCACCGCACCCGCAGCGTGTGCGCTTCGTCGAGGCCGGCGCGGGCGACGTCGTGGCTCGGTTGCCGCAACAGCGCCTGCTCGAACGCGAGCCGGCACCCGGCGTGGAGTGTCGGCACGGCCTCGGGCGCGGCCTCCGGCGCCGCCCGGAGCTCGGCGAGCGTGGACACGCCGGCTTCGCACAGCGCGTCGGCGTCGCGCTCCTCGAGCCACGATTGCAGCTCGCGGCGGAACACCTCGGCCGTCGCCGGCCGCTCGGATGGTTCGAGGGCCAGCGTGCGCATGCAGATGGCCACCAGGCGCGCGGGCCCGGCGGGCACCGGCGGCAGCTCCGTCGCCGCGGCGTCCACCACCGCCTGCACGTCGGGGCCGACGTGCGGGGGACGCCGCGCCAGGACCGCGTAGAGCAGGCTCCCGAGCAGGTACACGTCGGTCGGGACCCCGAGCGCCGCGCCGTCGGCCCGCGCCATCTCCGGGGCCATGTAGTGGGGCGTGCCCGCGAGCCGCACCTGCTCGGCGGCGCGAGGGAGGCGGTGCGCCGCCCGGTCGTCGATCGCCACGGCGATGCCCCAATCGAGCACACACACCTCGCCCGACGGACCGACCATCACATTGTCGGGTTTCAGGTCGCGATGCAGCACCCCGCGCCCGTGCGCGTGGTGCACGGTGGCGGCCACGGTCATCAGCACCCGAAGATGCCACTCCAACACATCGCGCGCGCCGAACCGCGTGGTGACGGCTTCGGGGTGGTTCAGGAGCTCCGTCCACGTCCACCCTTCCATCCGCCGCATCACGATGTGGGGGCACCCCGCCTCGTCGACGACGAGGTCGTGCACCGGCACCACCCCCGGGTGCTCCAACGCACCGGTGACCCACGCCTCCTGCAGCACCCGTGCCACGGCGCCGGGCGTGTGCGCGGTGTGGGGCGTCTTGATCGCGACCTCGCGGTCCAACGACGCCTGGTGCGCCCGGCGGACGACCGCCGTGCCGCCGGTGCCGATCACCTCGGCGAGGACGTACCCCTCAGCGAGGCCCCGACGTGGCCCCGGCGGCGCCTCGAGGTCGGGCGTCTCGGCACGGATGGTGTGCTCGGGGCCGAGGGTGAACGGTCCGGCGAGCGTCTCACCGCCGGAGGAGTGCGGATCCATGCGGCGTTGTAGCCGCTCACACCGACGCGAGCAGGTCGTCGAGCGCCGAGAAAAGTTCCTGGTTGTCACGCGGCACGTAGTCGGTGGCCGCCGGGGCGCCCTCGACGAAGTCGGCGATGGCGTCGGGGTCGAACCGCTCGGCAAAACGCCCGTACCCGAGCATCGCCAGGTACCGCGCGTTGAGCACCTGCTCGTACTGCCCCTCCAGCGGCACGCTGTACATCGGCACCTGCAGGTGCACGGCTTCACTCATCAGTGAAAACCCGCCGCCCGCCAGCACCACCCGGGCGGTGCGGAGGTCCTCGATGAACCCCGCCTCGGAGAAGTCGCAGAGCCGGACGTTCCCGCGCTGCTCGTCGCGGCGCATCCCGTACAACCGGAACTCGTACGGCAGACGCTGTAAGAGCGGGATCAACGCCTCGTTCGCGGTGGCGGTCTGGTACACCAGGACGTGTCGGCCCGGCTCCCGCTTCGCCGCGAGCACCTCGGGCCGCAGGATCGGCGGCACCAGGGTGGTGCGCGGCTTGCGCACGGGCGGACGGAAAAACGTCGTCACCAGGTAGTGCGCGGCCCCGGGGAGCTTGGCCTTGACCGCCGCCTTCGCGAGTTGAAAGTCGGGGTCGTCGGTGATCGCCTCGGGGTGCTCGCAGCGGTTGATCACCTGCATGTTGTCGATGCTGATGACCGGCTTGAAGTGGTTGAGCCCGTAGAAGAACGCCCAGCTCTCGAAGTCGGAGATCACGGCGTCCGCCTCGAAGTCCATCCGGCGCCAGGTCTCGAGGTTGCGCAGGAGCGACGCCGGCGCTTTGCCCAGGTTCTCGACGATGCTCCGGCCGAGCGCCACCGCGTTGCCGTCGTAGGCCATGTGCAAACCGGCGATCTCGTCGAGCTCCAGGCCGGCGCGTCCTGCGAACTTCTCGGCCAGGAACCCGTGTGCTCGCCCGCTGACCACCACCCGCACCCGGTGACCGCGCGCCAGGAGGTGCTCGATCACCACCCGCGACCGGGTCGCGTGACCCATGCCTTCGCCCACCACGCCGTACAGGATGCGCATCGGGCCGGTCTATCGCAGCCCTTGGGCGACGCGCCGCGACCGTCCGCTCGTCGAGCCGGCCCTCGCGCGCGTCGCGCTGCGGTGCGGGCCTGCCCCGCCTCGCTTCGGGACGGGCCTGGCGCACCGCCCGAACCGACCCCTCACCGGCACCCGCCGGACTCGGTCGAACACTCGAGCGTGGCCGCGGCACCCGGCTCCTCGGCGCTGAACCATCCGCCTTCTTCGCGCCGGCCGCCGAGGGCGTCGGCGCCGTTGGTGGTCGTCGCGCCGACCGCGACGGCGAGGAGCTGCAGGCTGCCGAGGTCGAGCCACGCTGCGCCCGCGAGGGTCGCCGTGTTGCCTTCGATGGTGCCGCCGTCGAGGACCAGGACGCCGTCCTCGTCGTGATCGAAGTCGCCGAGGGCATACGCGCCGCCCGACGCCGCCGCGTTGCCGGAGGTGTCGAGGTCCTCGCCGTACACGCGGCCCACCAGGAAGAGCCCGCCGCCCCGCTCGGTGGCGACGTTGTCGCGGAGCTCGACGCGGACCAGCGACGCGCTGCCGCGAATCAGCATCCCGCTGCCCCGATCGGCGGAGTTGCCGGAGACCACGCAGTCCTGGACGGTCAGCTCCTGCGCGTCGGCGTACAGGCCGCCGCCTTCGGTCCGGGCGCCCGCGCGGCCGGAGCCGCCGGTGAGCGTGAAGCCTTCGAGCACCACCCGATCGGCGGACACCACCACCGCCGGCCCGAGGTTGGCGCCGTCGATCACCGTGACCTCGGCCCCGTGCAGCGAACGCAGCGTCATCGTGCGCGCCACCACGACGTTCTCACGCCAGGTGCCGTCGCAGACGGTCAGGGTGTCGCCGGCGGCCGCGGCGGTGAGCGCCGTGCCGAGCTCGTCGAAGGTGCGGCCGTCGCCGAGGCTCACCAGGCCGTCGTCTTCGGCCGCGCCGGAGCAGTCGTCGTCGAGGTCGTTGCAGCGTTCGTCGGCGCCGGGGTGGATGGCGTCGTCCAGGTCGTCGCAGTCGGGCTCGAGGTCGGGAGCTTCGCCGGGGCCGTCGCAGGCGAGGTCCTCGGAGCGGGCGATCCCGACGGAGGGCCAGCCGTCGCCGTCGGCGTCGATCCAGCACGCTTCGACACCGTCGCAGTTGGCGTCGCGCTCGTCGCCGACCCCCTCGGGCGCGCCGGGGTGCACGGTGGGGTCGGTATCGTCGCAGTCGTCGTCGGGGTCGATGTCGCGGGCTTCGCCGGCGTCGAGGCAGTCGGCGTCGCTGCTGACCACGGTGGAGTTCGCGGCGTCGGCGTGCTCGTCCCGGTCGGCGTCGGCCCAGCACAGCTCGCCGCCGTCGCAGTCGGCGTCGACCTCGTCGCCGGGCGTCTCCTCGGCGTTGGGGTGCACGGCCGGGGCGTGGTCGTCGCAGTCGGTGACCCGCGCGAGGTCGGCGATCTCGCCGTCGTCGTCGCAATCCAGGTCGTCGGAGGCCACCAGGCTGCCGTCGGCCGCGCCGTAGCCGTCCTGGTCGAAGTCGGCGAAGCAGGCGTCGCCGCCGGTGCAGTCCTCGTCGAGGCCGTTGTCGGGGAGGTCGGCCTCGCCGGGGGCGCGGGTCGGGTCGTGGTCGTCGCAGTCCACACCCTCGGGGCTGCCGTCGGCGTCGGCATCGACCGCCGACGCCGGGTCGGGCGGGTCGCCGACGTCCGGGCCCGCGCAGGCGAGGAGCATCGCGAGGAGCATCGTTCCCAGGCTAAGCGCGGAACCGGGTGAGCACCCGGTTGCTCGCCAACGGCAACGGCGTGCCGCGGCGCTCGGCGAGGGCGAGGGCGCCGCTCACCTCGATGGGCAGCTCGTTGTAGGCCCCCCACTCGTGCGTCATCGTGGCGTCGAGCTTCTCGCGCAGCCAGGTGGCCAGCGCCTTTTGCATGCCGGCGCGGTCGGACGCCACGCAGGCGAGCGCGAAGCGCTTGAGCGGCGCGCCGAGGCCGGCGTCGGACAGGTCGCACTTCTGGCTCGCGGCGTCGACCGCGGCGTCGTCGCCGGCCAGGAGCCCGGCGACCATCCGCGCGTTGTGGACGGCGCCGGCCGGTTGCCACCCGGTCATCGCCAGGAAGCCCGGGAGGATGTCCAGCGCCACGGGGGTGGGCGCGATCGACACCGCCAGCCAGCCCCGCGCCAGCGCATAGTCGGCGAAGCTGGACGGCCGGGCCCGCCCTTCGCGCGCGGCCCGGACCCATTCGCCCGTGCGAACCGCGGCCCGCGCGACGAAGGCGACGCCGTCGGCCTCGCGGTCGCTCAGGCACGCGGCCGAGGCGCAGCGCATGAGGTGGTTCACCAGGTTGCCGTACTCGCCGGCGGCCAGGAACCGCTGTTCGTGCAGGTCGGCACGAAGCAAGAGCCCGTCGAGCCGCTCGAGCTCGAACTCCGGCCAACCGGTGGTGACCGTGGGGGGATGCACGCGGCTGTACTATCCGGCCTCCCCGGGGAACGGATCGGGTTTTGGTGGCGGCAGCGTGGTGTTCGGGGGCCTGTCACCTTTGTCGCAGTCGTTCGTAGTCCTGGCATGGCTGAGCTCGTACCGAGCCTCGTGCGCCCCTCCCTCTGGGCCCTCGCGCTGCTGCCTCTGCTGGACTGGCTGAGCCTCGGCCTGCAGCAAGTGGTGCTCTGGCTGGTGGTGGTGGTGGCGACGTGGCAGGCCGCCGCGGGACCGAGCCCCGTGGGCGGTGCGTGCGAGCGCGTCTCGGAAGCCGTCGCGTGGGCGGGGTGGAGTGAGGCGCCGAGCGTCGAGGTGGGAACGGACAGCGCCTCCGGGCGCGAGGTGCTGACGGTGAGCGCCGCGGTGCCGTGCTTGTCGACGCTCGGGTGGCTGCCGTTGCCGCCGAGCCTGCACGCCTCGGCGCGCGTGCCGATCAGCGGTCGGTGAGCTCGGGCCCCCGGAGCACGCCGTTGACGCCCCCGTAGCCGTCAGGCTCCAGGCGGTCGGCGTCCGGAGGCACCAACACCTTGCCGTCGACCACGTAGACGTAGGTGTTCCAACCAGGGTCGAGGGTCAGGGTGGTCTCCCAGGCACCGTCCGCCGCGCGGTGGAGCGGTACGCGCTGCCACCCGGTGAACGAGCCCATCACGGCCACCTCCGTCGCAGCCGGGGGGCGGACGCGGAAGCGATGTCGGTCGGGCGCAGCGTTCGCGTGATGGCGGTCGAAGCGGAGTTGGACCCCGAGCATCGCCCAGCTCCCGATGCCCGCTTCGTCGGCGGCGGCGCCGAGGCGCGCCGAGAGGCCGACGGTGGTTCCGGACCACCACGTCGCCGCACCTTGCGCCCACGCCCACGAGGCGTTCGGGGCGCCGGCGCTCGCGACGCCACCCCCGATCACGCCCGAGAGCTCCCATCGCCGCCCGGGCCAGGCCCGCACACCGACCGTGCCGCGCGTTCGGGCCCACGGGGCCTCGGGATCGCCGACCTCCGCTTCCAGGCCCAGCCCGAGGCGCAACCGGGGGCCCAACGCCGCGCCGGCCTCGACCTCTCCGCGCACACCGGGGACGAACGGGTCCGCCGTGCCGAGCAGGACAGGCCCGAGGCGGGCTTCGACGGCCCGGTTTGCGTCGCCTGCCCGCAGCCGCCCGCTCAGCGCCACGCTCCACGTCGGCCCATCCCCGACGGTGGCGGTGAGGGCCGCGCCGGGATGCGGGCCCTGGGGGGCGGCGAGGACGAGGTCCAGCGTCTCCCGGAACCCGAAGGTCGCCGGTTCGAGGACCACCTCCTCTGTGCCCCACCACCCGGCGCTGACCTCCACGCCCCCACGGGCGACCACCCGTGCGCCATGCTCGAGCGCGCCCGCGCCGCCGGGCGGCACCGTCGGGTCGTCACCGATCGCGAAGCCCGCGTCGGCGCTCACCCAGAGCTGGTACACCTGGAGCGTGCGGAGCGGCGCCGGTGCGAGCTCGGCGCCGGCGGCGAGGCCAGCCACGAGGGCGAGCACCCGGTCACAACACCAGGACGGAGTTACGCCGCCCGAAGCCGTCGTCACGCGAGAGCGGCGCGGCCGGATCGGCAAGCCACCGGCCGTCGATCACGAGCTGGTACTCGTGCTCCCCGGCCGGGACGGTGACGGTGGAGCTGAAGTAGCCGTCGGCTCCGCGGTGGAGGACCACCTCGTCGGCCCGCCACCCCGTCCAGCTCCCCGCAACGTGGACCTCCCGGGCCTCCGGCGCGTAGACCACGAAGCGCACCGGCTGTGCGTCGGGGAGCATCGCTGCGGCCGCCGCTGCGGTGGGTGGGGTCGCCGCGGTGGCGGGCGGCCGAAGCGGCGCGTGCTGCAGGAACTGGACGGCCAGCACCGCGCCGGCACCGAGCACTGCGCCGACGGCCCCGGACGACGGCGACCAGCCGGTTGGGCGCTCCCGCGGTGCGCTCGCGCGGCGCATCGCGCGGTCGAGGAGGTCGGCGGGGGCGCGGTGCGGAGGCAGCGGCAGCGAGCTCATTTCTTGTCGTGCCCCTTCGCCTTTCCTGGTGGTTCCTTGTCTTTGCCCGTCTCCTGGTCCTTGTCCTTGCTCCCGCCCGCCCCCCAGGCGGGTGGGGCGTGGTCGGGAGCCGCGCCACGGTCGAGCGCGGTCGCGACCGGCTCGCCCTGGGCCAGGAGGCTGAAGGTCGTCTCGAGGCGGGCACGGAGGGCGGCCGAAGGGTCGGACTCCTGCGCGGCGCGGTGGATCAGCGCCAGGGCGCCGGGCTCGGGGCATCCGGCGGCGAGCAGGTCGGCGAACCCGCGTACGGCAGGGGCACGCAGGGTGGGGGTACTCTCGGCGAGCTCCAGGATCGCGGGACCGGAGCCGCCGGCCCGGAGGGCGGCGGCGGCGGCGGCGA
>SXGT01290213.1_pt1 | contig 11045 bp, 9 predicted proteins | sample 3176221 | NCBI WGS metagenome assembly SXGT01 (sample SAMN11356862, study PRJNA531348) | freshwater metagenome | isolation source: freshwater sample F1-120 | place: China: Fuxian Lake, Yuxi | collected 2017-12-25
ACGGCCGTGCCCTTAAGGGTGGTGATGCGTTCGATGCGCCGATATTGGATCGCCTTGTTGCCATTCCAGGAGTTGAAGACCGCGTTGATGGCAAGCAGGAGTTGCTTCTTCGGGTCTTGCGGGAAGTCCTCCTTGACGTGCTTCTTGTAGACGGCCTTGTAACGCTTGACAAGCTCCTTGAGATCATCGACGGTCAGATCGGTGTCGAGCTTGACGTTCTTCTCTTGTTTGAGTTTGGAGATCTCGTGCTCGAATTCCTCATGCTCGACATTCATCGCAGTGGAACCGAACATGTCGATGACGCGCCGATAGCTATCGTAAGCGAACCGCGCGTTGCCCGTCTTCTTCGCCAGGCCTTCGACGCTGGCATCGGTAAGGCCGAGGTGAAGGAGGGTGTTCATCATGCCGGGCATGGAGAGGGCGGCGCCGGAGCGGACGGAGACCAGGAGTGGGTCGGACGGGTCGCCGACTTTCTTGCCGCCGAACGTCGTTTCCATCTTGGCGAGGGCTTCGTTGATTTGGGGGAGGACGTCTTCGGGGATTTTCTTGTTGTTATCGTAAAAGGCCGCGCAGACTTCGGTGGTGATGGTGAAGCCGGGCGGGACGGGGATGCCGATCTTGCACATCTCGGCGAGGTTCGCTCCCTTGCCGCCGAGAAGTTCTTTCATCGTGCCGTTGCCATCCGCAGACTTGCCGCCGAACGAGTAGACGTACTTGGCCATTTCGGTTTCCTGTGAGGAGAATTTGCTTGACAATTGAAGGAAGTATACGGATGGGGGGAGTTGGCGGCAAAATGGCTTGCCTTGGGCTTGCGGGTTTCACGCACACTATGCCGATGCGTTTACGGCCGGTTTGTCGTCGTTACCGGCGGTGTACTGCCACCCGTTAGGCGTTTCAGCAGTTCAGCCGGCTCCCACACAGGAATTGGTGAATGTGAAAAATCAGCGAGGTTCCGTGTGACAATCGCGTCTAGCTTCGCCGAAACGGCGGCCGCGATCAGAATGTTGTCCTCGAAGTCCGCGCCGGGCATGGCGTCGGCGTCGAGCAGCGTTTGTTTGTCGATTGGAAGAATTTCAAAGACAGCTAGATAATCTCGCACGGCAGTTCGCGCCGCGGCCGTCCCGATTGCCTTTCGGCCGATGTAGAAAGTAGTCGCCAATGATAGAGTGGTAGCGGCACACACAACCTGCCCTTGCGCGCGGGCTCGCAGGATTGCGTCTGCCTCCTGATGCCAGGGGCGGCGCTGCATCATCGCGTCGAGGATCACATTGATATCGAGCAGGACGCGCATCAGCCGTACTTCTTCATTCTGTACTCGTCAATGATTTGTTCCACTTCTTCGTCGCTCGGCGGGTTGTCGGTTTTCCAGATGCCGATGAGGCGGAGCGCCGCTTCGCGCTGCTCTTTGGAGACTGGATACGGTGGTCCGCTCTGCTGCTCCACGGCAGGACTAATCACGGCGATTTCTTCGCGGATTTGTTGAAGAGGAAAGGTAGGTTCTGCGGCGGAGGCTTTCAACTGCTCCTCCAACTCCGGATGTTCAAGTAAGCGCAGGCGTTCGCGCAATCCAGGCGGAACCAAGTGCAGGTAGAGGAATCCCTCCGGATCGCAAACGTCAGACTCTTGCGCGGGTCGCTCGCCGAGCAGATCGCGCAGAAGCGAATATACCGCGAGCCGTTTTTTTTCCGCAGGCCAATGTGCAAACTGGCCTAGCAGAATATTCATATACCCCAAGGCGGTGTCATCGGTCTCGACTTCGCTCGCTGATGCCTTGACTTCGCTATTCGACATGACTCTCTCCTTTCGGCTGCCGTTCGGGCGTAGCCACCTGCAATCAATTATAAATCGGCCGGGCGAATCCGCTAGCCGAATCTCGGTTGACGTGGCGACGGGTTGTCGCGGCGTTGCGAGCCCCTCCGCGAGCCATCCCCGTGATTTAGTTGCTTCTTAAGTTGACGCCAGGTACGAGGGCAACGAGGCCAAAACATTTTGTGAAGAATTGGGCGTACAGGGCTTGTTTGAGTTTTACATGCGCATATAATAAACGGTGCAGCCCAATGGACGTGAGGAATCACGGCTTTATATACCGGGGGGCAGAATCCCGCCCCCGGTGCGAAAGTAAGGTTGGGCCCCTGTTCGTTCATTCGACAATTGTTCTTCCGTGCTTCAGTAGCGAGTTACCCGTCCGTAAGGCGGGGGCGTATGCAATCCAGGGATTCAAGCATTGGTAAGAACGCATTCTTTGGGAGCACCACGATGAAAATCGCAGTGTTTCTGACGTTGCGTTCATGCCGTCGGCTCCCGGAAAGGGATTGCCGACGCCATGAACCAGCGCCACCCCCACCAGCCTGAAAGAGAAGTCGTTTCGCCGGACTATTCGGCATTTCACGACGTTGAAGTCGTCGAGGTGACCGAAGTCCGCCACGGCATCTCTTTGGTGAAACGCATCGTCGAATTCATCATGACTTGCCGCGCACCTGGTATTGTCGCCGTGTTGACGCCGTTCGCGCTTTGGCGCCTCGGCCACTCGATGAGTGAATGCGGCGACAAGCTAAGTACCAATGCCTTATGGGGCAATATCGCGAGCATTATCGCGATGATTGCCTTCGGCGGTGTTGGACTTTTCCTGGATTGGACGCATCATGCCACGATTAGCCAAAAACCATCCGACCTCGCGGCTGAACCTGGAAATGGGGGAAGCGGCGCGGCAAAAGCTGGAAGCTCTCCGTGATCTGACGCAGGCGAACAGCCTCACCGAAGTCGTCCAGCGGGCCCTGGCGGTGTACGATTTCTTGCACGCGGAAAAAGCCAAGGGCAACGCCCTCGTCGTCAAGGATGTCGAGGGGGGCGAGAAGGAAGTTGTGCTGCTGTAGGAGAGTCCCCGTTGAGCGTTCGCGGGCGTCGCGCGGGCGCTAAGCGAGGAAAGTGCTTGCAATCCATCCTTTCGTCTCCCAGAATATCCATCCATTACCCCACTTCCTTCCTCTATTGCCCAGGAGGCAAATCATGGACAAGGACATCGGCATTCGGCTCGGTCAAATTTGTGAATATGTGTATGACTTCAAGGACAAGGACCTGCCGGGCCTTGGCAATCCCACGTCCGTCGAAATCCGCGACGATGAGGATGACCCAACCTCGTGGGCGGGAGTGCTGCGCTATACGGACTGCACGGTGCTGGCGTTTCAAGGGACGAGAAGGTCCGCCAAAGATTGGATGCAGAATTTTCGGGTCAAGAAGGTGAAGGCGATGAAGCTGCCGGGACTGGTGCACGAAGGCTTTGTGGATCAACTAAAACTCATCTGGAAAAAGGTCAAGGCGGAACTCGCCAACGGAATCACTGGGCCGCTCTACGTCACCGGCCATAGCCAGGGGGCGGCCATTGCGGCGCTGGCAACCAAGGCGCTGGAGTTGGCGGATATTGAAGTTACGGAAACCTACACTTTTGCAGCACCTCGGCCAGGCGATGCCAAGTTCGCTGAGTCGGTGGCAACGCCGGTCTATCGCTTCGAGTATGGCGACGACCTCGTGCCGCATGTGCCGTTCCACCATCTGGACCTGGGGACCTTTCAGAACAGGATCAACGCCGAGATCGTGGAAAGGGTGCCGGCCTTGAAGTCCCTGGTAGCCACGGCCGCCGACGGGTACGTGGGGGTTGGGCCGCTCTACTACCGTCGCCCCGACACCAAGCTTCAGGAAGCCCTGACCCCAGACGAGGAAAATACGCTGGCGCGCAAGCGTGACATGCTGCTCTTGTTCGCGGGCAAGGATCTATTCAATCATCACCACATGCCGCATTACATTGACATGTTTTCGTGACATGCCGACTTCGCCGCTTGCGGCGTAGCATTTGCGTGGCGACGCGCAAATGCTACGCCGCAAGCGGCCTGGCATTTTGATTTCACATCGGATAGACCTCTCGCTCTTCGCAAGCCCCCTTGGCCGGAGATGCGGGAATGGCCTCGCCTGCCCAATCTGTGCAAAGATCGCTCGCTGCCCGTCTTTCACTGGCTGGTCGGCGTTTGCTGGGCTGCGCCGTGGTAAGCCTGGGTGTGCTTGGAGTCGTGCGGGCTCTGACGGTAGAGGCGTTTCATGTGCCGACGGGGAGCATGGCGCCGGCTTTACTTGGCCATCATCGTCGGTGCCATTGCCCTCGCTGCGGCCAGGTAGTTCTTGTAGGCAAGCCCGCGAGTGATACGGACGGAACGGGCAATTCTCCCTCGTATCGCAACGCCTTCTGTACCAATTGCGGGCATCATCCGCTGCCGGTTACGAATTCAATCGTGATCCACGGCGATCAGATCAAAGTCGACAAGACCGCGTACCTGCGGCGCGCCCCGTCACGCTGGGAAATCCTCGTGTTTCGGCTCCTCGACGCGTTTTACATCAAACGGCTCCTCGGGCTTCCGGGCGAAGAAATTCGAATCCATGAAGGCGAGGTCTACGCCAATGGCGCCCTTTGCCGTAAGACGCTGGACCAAGCCCGGCGAATGCGCGTGCTCGTTTTCGAGCATGAGAAGGCGCCGGCAGCGGGGTGGAAAGACCGGTGGGAATATCAGGCCCCCAAGCCTGACCCCGCGGATACGATTGAGAAAGTGCTCTCGCTGCGGGCCGGCAGCACGCTGACCTATCAGCACTTTTCAATTGACGCGCGCAAATGCGAGCCGATCAAGGACGAATATGCCTACAACGCCGGACTGCACGCCGACAGCGAGTGTGTGCATGATTTCATGATCGAGACCGAGTTGCAACCGCTGGCGGGCCGCGGCTCGGTGGTTCTGCGATTGTGTGATGGACAGGACTGGGTCGAAGTCCACCTACCCATCGGATCAGGCCGCGTGGCGGAGGCGTTTACCTGGGCGATGAACACCCCGGGGCAAGTACACAAAATCGCCGAGACCAAGAAACCCATGGTGCTGCGGACAAACAAGCGTTACCACGTCGAGTTTGCCTTCGTCGATCGCCGGCTCAGCCTTGCAATCGAGGGACAACCGTGGCTCAGCGCCGACCTGCCGGAACCCGCTGGACGATCGGGAGTCAGTCGGCCGTTCCAGGTTCATGCCAACGACGTTGAGGTGCGACTGGAGAGTTTCCGCCTGTTTCGCGACGTTCATTACAGCCAACACGGGCGGCATGCCGTTCAGGGCAAATCTGTTCGTTTGGGCAAGGACCAATACTTTATGCTGGGGGACAACAGCGCTAACTCGGAAGACAGCCGCTGCTGGCCGGACGAGGGACGGGTACATCGGAACGATCTCATTGGGCCGGTGTTGCGTTGAAGGGCTGCTACGCCGCGAGAGACATAATCAGGGAGCAAGTGTTTCATGCCGGAAGAGAAACCGCCAGTTCCCGCGAGCGACGGCGCCATGGCATCCGGGATTCCGCCTGGTGCGGCCACGCCCCCCGGCGCGGTAGCATCGGAGCCGATGAACTTACCGCCGATCTCACTTGAGCCCCCGGTGCGCAAATCCGGTCCCGCCGCGCCGCCGATCGCTGTCAAGAAGGACGAGGGGAAGGACTCCTTCCGCGAGTTGATCGAGACGATCGTCTTCGTGGTCGTCCTTGTTCTCATGTTGAAGACATTCCTTGCCGAAGCATTCGTCATTCCGACCGGATCGATGGCCAACACACTTCTCGGGTACCATTACAAGGTCACCTGCGAGCAGTGCGGCTTCACAAACTGGGTGAACGCCAGTGCCGAGGCCGAACCGCCGCCGCATATGCGCGATCCGCGGAATCTACCGAAAATCATCCGCTGCCAGTGCGTGAATTGCAAGCACATGCAGACAATCTCCGGCAACGCCGAGAAGGTGAGAGAGATCGCACCATGACACTACGCAAATGGATTCTGATCTCGCTGATCTTCGCCATGGTCGCCGGCTGCGGCGGGCCGTGGAATTCGGGAGACCGAGTCCTGGTGCAAAAGTGTACCTACGACAACGGTTTTACGAGTCCCAACCGTTACGACGTCGTCGTCTTCAAATATCCGAAGACGCCGATGGACGACAATACACCCAAGAATTACATCAAGCGGCTCCTTGGCTTGCCTGGCGAGCTACTCGCCATTTTCTTTGGCCGACTCTATCACTGGACGCCAAAGCAAGGGGAGGCCCCGCCGTTCGACGACCGCAATGCTCTGGACGCCAACGGCAAGAAGGTCAATCCGAACGAACTGTGGCGCGATCAGTTCCTGCACACCACCGACGAGAAGACTCGCAAGTGGTTCGAGGAGGGCAAGTTCGAGATCCTGCGCAAGCCGCCGCACGTCATGATGGCGCTGCGACGCATCGTTTATGACAACGACTATCAAGCCGCCGATTTGAAAAAAATCAACCTGCACCGCTGGGACCCGAGTCCGAACGGCTCCTGGAAAAACGATCAGACCACCGGCTTCGTTAACGATGGCAAATCAACGGACGAAGTCGCCTGGATTCATTACCAGCATCTACTCCGCCCGGATGGCGCCCTTGGCGCACGCAAGGACATCGAGCCGATGCTGATTCTCGACACCCTCGATTACAACACAGGCCAGCTCAAAGACTCGGACAACGCCCGGTTTTTTCAGGACATCTACAGCTATGCCCACTGGGTCGGCGATCTCATGATCGAATGCAACGTCGAGGTAACCGATCCAAAAGGCGAGTTCTGGTTTGAGCTCAGCAAGGGTCAGGATCGCTTCCAGGCACGTTGGGATCTCGCCTCCGGCAATTGCACACTCCTCCGCGTCGGCGCCAACAAGCAGACCACGGAACTCGCGGTCAAGACCACACGCGTCAAGGGACTGGGTAATTACATGCTGCGCCTCGCCAACATCGACGCACGCCTCACCGTCTGGGTTGATGGCGACCTCCCCTTCGGCGACGGCAAGGAATACTCTCCGCCGGAGATTCTCAGCGCCAAGGACATCGAGGCCGGCCTGACATGGGAAAAGATCGAGTCCCGCCGCGGGCCAACGAAGAACGACCTGAATCGCCCCGCCAGCATCGGCAGCAAGGGGGGCGCAGTCAAGGTGACTCATCTGCGGCTCTGGCGCGACACCTACTACCGCACCAACACCACCGGCGTGGATTTCAAGAACCACTCGCCCCATAACAACCCGCTCCGCCGCGACGATTGGTCGAAGCCGGAACGCTGGGACGAATTGCGAAAGGAATACGACTACCTGACGATGTACGTGCAGCCCGGCCATTATCTGTGCCTGGGCGACAACAGTCAGGCCAGCTCCGATAGCCGGGATTGGGGCCTCGTCCCTGAACGGCTGATGCTGGGGCGGGCGCTATTGGTGTACTATCCGTTTGATCGGGTGGGACGGATTCGTTAGACCGCTTGCCGTTTAGCGCTCGCATGACAGCATGCGAGCGCTAAACGGCAAGCGGCGTCATTTCTTCTTCGGCAGCGGCGGAAACTGCGTGATGCTCAGGTCGCCCGTGAGGTCCAGCAAGTCGATCCGCCCGGCGTCGCGCATTCGCTTGAACAGCCCGGTGATCTCGTCGAGCCAAAGTGAATTGAGATAGTCGGGATTCTTGGCAGAGAACTCGCGATACTGAGCTAGCCGCTTCCTGAAGCTGTCCGCATCGGCTATCGCCTTGATGTGCTCCTCACGCGCATACGACACGGCCTGCCTTTCGATCCTGAACACCTCCGCATTCGCTTCGTTGCGCCGGGTGGCTGCGTCCTGCTCAGCCTGGTTGACCTTGGTACGAATGCTGGCTTCCGCCTGCGCAAGTTTATCGAACGCAGCCTTGACCTCGCCAGGGGGTTCGAGCTTGGGAATACTGGCGCTCTCGATTTCGACGCCTAGGTCGTATTTCTCTAGACGCTCGGGCAGTCGTTGCAGCAAGTAATCGGCCAGCCGGCTCTTGCCGTGACGTCTTACATCATCGACCGAATGGGCGGCGATCCACTCGGCGAGAAGCGTTTCCGCAGCGCGAGCCACAAACGCATCGATCTGGTCCTTTTGCAGGACGTAATCCTCCATGTCCTTCTCGCGATTGCGAACGCGGAAGTTAATCGATGCCTGCACGTTTACCAGGTTGTGATCACCGGTCAACATTTGGCCCGCAGGGATGACGTCGTCTTTCTCCTCCTTGTCGCTGAAGCCCACCGTGATGCTGCGTACATGACCGACCGGCGCCAGGTCCACGCGATCAATGCCCCAGGGCAGGCCGATGTAAAGCCCCTGCTGCGGCTTGTGATCGAGGATTCGGCCAAAACGTCGGATGACGGCGCGCTCGTTCGGCTGAACCTGCGTCAACGAAGTGGCAGCAGTCCACACAAGGAAGACCAGCCCGAACAGACAGAGTGCATTTCGAAACATCGCGTATACCTGGCCGCGTCGTATTCCAGAGCGGGGTCGCATCGGTGCCCCCGCTCGCATCGCCGAGTTACTTCTTTTCTTTTGCGCCGTCCGATTTTGGCCGCGGCGGCGCGAACAGCCGCTCGAACATCGGCCGATGCGTCGAGAGCAACAACATCGTCCGGTCGCCGCCGACGATGCTCTGCAAAGTTTCCATCTGCTTGACAAATTCATAGAAAGCGGGATCTTGTCCGTACGCCTCATTGCGAATCTTCATGGCTTCGATGTCGGCAGCGGCCTTGACCTTCGCCTCTTCCGAACGGGCCTTGGCCAGGGCAGTACGAACCTCCTCCTCGGCCTCGGAGTTTTTCTTGCTGGCCTGAAACTCGCCTTCGCTGAGATACCGGGTCGCCTCCTTGTTGCGCTCGCTGCGGATGCGCTGGAAGATGGAATCACGCACGCTGGCGGGATGATTGAAACGGCGCAGGCGAATATCGACCAGCTCGATGCCGAACTGTTCGCGGGCCTTGGCCCGCAACTCAACCCGCAAGCGGTCGCGCAAGGTTTCCAGCGTGACATCGACTCTCTTCTTGCCGCTGGCGGCATCTTCCGCCGTGGTGATCAGGTCATCGGTACGCATTCCCCCCATGGCGGCGCCGAGCCGGCTGATGATGAGCGGCTCCAGAATCTTGCGTGCCCGCTCGGCATTGCCGATGCTTTGCACGAACCGATCGACGCTCCCCGGGCTGATCTTCCAGCAGACGTAGGCCTCGATCGAAAGGAGCTTATCAACCGTCTTGCCTTCCTGGGTCAATTGATCTGTCGGCGGCAGATCGAATTGCTGCAGACGCCGATCAAGCCGCTGCACTTGCTGGATCGGCCAGGGCCAGCCAAACTTGAGGCCGGCGCCGTCTTTTCCGTCATGGGTCGCGCGGTGTTCGCCGAGAACGGTCACGTAGACGTACTCGGCCGCGTCCACGGTGTAAAACGACCAGCGCGCGAGGAGAAGGATCGCGACGACGGCAATAGCAGTGAGAAGGTATCGTTTCATGTTGCAATCTCCACGCCGCTTGCAGGTTCACGCTCGCCTCCCGGGCGTCTGGTTGATAGACGCTATGGCGCGAACGCTAAGCCGCAAACGGCCAACCGCTATGGCCCTTCCTCATGTGCCCCGGGCGTCTTGAACGGCGCCCGCGGTCCACGATCCTGCGGCAGCAGCACCGGGAACGGGACACGAAAGATTTCAGGATCAAACAGCATCAAATTGCGTTTGCCGGTAAACTTGTCGCTATCGATCAGCAACAGGTCGCGGCCCGACAACGCCCGCGCCGCTGCCTCCCAGTACATGCGAAACTCGACGAGCGCCGGTTGCAGCGCCAGCAAATCTTCGCGGTCCTTTTGGTATTTGGCGAGACTGGGAGCCGGTTCAGCGAGCATGCGCAGGGCCAGCTCCACCTCGGTAGCGACGCTCAATTCCTTGCGCGGCCGATAGTAGGCGAGGAACCGTTGCCGATCAGCCTCGGCTTGCTGAATCTTTTCCACTTTCGCCGCGCGGGCCTGGGCGAGAATACGCGTAACGTCCGACTCGGCACGCTTTTTCTTGCTGATCGCCTGCTCGTCAGCCTCGTTGATGCGCTGGTCGCGACGTTCCATCGCCTTGGCGACGTCGTAATACGAATCGACAACCTCGCCAGGGGGATGCAGGTCAATGATCGAAAGGCCCTCGATGGCGATACCGAGATTGTCGGGTGAAAGCTCCTGAATGCGTATCCGAACCCGCGTCAGTGCGGCTGCCTGGAATTCGCCTCGCTGGGCAGTCAGCAACTCCAGAAACGCCCGACTGGCGACCATCGCCCGCAACTCCGATTCCGTTGTGGCACGCAGAATTTCGTCAACATCCTGGACCTGGAACAAATAGACTCGTGGCTCAGCCACCCTGAAGCGGACGGTTACGAGCAAATCAACGAGATTGCCATCACCCGTCATCATCATCGCCTGCTCCGCGATGCGCGTTTCTTTGCGATGAGCGCTCGACCAGGTCAGGGCGCCCGTCTGAGTGTTTTTTTCAACGGCCTCCTTGAAGCCAATGCTGACGGTGCGTATCTGCTTGGAAACTCGGAGCGTATCTTCGATCGGGTACGGATAACGCCAGTCCCAGCCCGGCGGCAGATCTCGCACCGGTCGGCCGAAACGGCGTACGATCCCGAATTCGTCCGGGCCGATGATCGTCAAGCCGCTCGCCACGTATCCCGCGCAGAGCAGGCCGACAGCTATAAGGACGAGGCGTTTCCAGTGGTGCTCGCACCAGTGGATTGCTGCGCCCAGGTCGAGATTGCGCGAGATCCAGTGGTCCGCATTGCTCAGCCGGTCCTTCCAGGCCTGCCAGGCGGGGCTGCTCGACCCGCGTTCGAACCATAGTAGCCGCATCGAATTGAGCAGTACCAGCAACGAGCCGAACTGATGATAGATCACCGCCGCGACCGGCGATTGCTCGTACCAGCTCTCCGGGGTAATGAGTGGCCAGAGCCACGAGGTAACGAGAATGCCGACCCCATTGACGCCGAACGCGAACCAGAGGATATTCTGCCGGATGATCGCGACCATCTCGCGCGACAGACGAACCAGCAAAGGGAGCGGCTTGAGCGGATCGCCCATGAGGACGATATCGCCGGCCTCCGCGGCAATTTCGGTTCCCGATCCGACGGCGATACCGACGTCGGCGCGTGCCAGCGCCGGCGCGTCGTTGATGCCG
>SXGT01640648.1_pt1 | contig 11045 bp, 9 predicted proteins | sample 3176221 | NCBI WGS metagenome assembly SXGT01 (sample SAMN11356862, study PRJNA531348) | freshwater metagenome | isolation source: freshwater sample F1-120 | place: China: Fuxian Lake, Yuxi | collected 2017-12-25
ATCGACGACAGCTCGACGAAGCTTCCAGGTCCGCGGCCGCATCCCTTCACCGGCGTGAGCACGCTCTGGGCATTCGACGACTTCACCGACACCAACGGCGCAACCGAGCTCATCCCTGGCAGCCACCACTGGGACGACAGCAGGTTCCCGGCACGGGAAGCCGACGCGGTGAAGGCGATCATGCCCGCGGGCTCCGCCGTGATCTTCCTCGGCAACCTCGTGCATCGCGGTGGTGCCAATCGCAGTGCCGGCACACGGCTCGGCATCACGCCGCAGTACTGCGCGCCCTGGCTGCGGCAGATCGAGAACATGGTGCTGGCCGTGCCGCCGGACGTGGCGCGGCAGTATTCGCCGCGCATGCAGGAAATGCTCGGCTACAGCACCATCGATCCCGGGTTCATGGGCTATGTCGACGGCGTCCATCCGCGCCGCCTGATCGACCCCGAGTACCGGGGTCGCCGATCGCGCGGGCAGCGAAGCTGACGCATGCCCACTGGAAGCAGCGCGCGATCAGGCCAGCCAAGCAAGGCATGAACTGCCCCGCGCTTCCTGATCAGCCGAAACCGCACCCACCTCACGACGCGCGCATGGGCAACGCGCGTGCACGACATCGCATGTTCGACCACTCGGCCCCGACTCGAGGACCAATGGCAACGCCCCTCCCAGCAGACTCACGCACATGGGGAGTGCGGGACATTGCAGCAAAGCGCGGCGCAGGCGTAGCCTCGGCAGTCGCGGTGCTGGATGGCACTGCCCATTCGCCTAAGGCCAACCGGAAGGACATCGCACATGGCCCGAAGAACGAATCTGCGGCACTCCCCACTGTGGAAGGGCCTGGCGACTGGCGCGGCGCTATCGTGCTCGCTCACTGCATCGGCCGGTCTGATCGGCGACACCGTGCAGGTGTTCGGCTTCAACACGCCCGGCAATGCGGTCTACATCGATCAGTCCGCAATCGTTGGCGCAGGCACGGAATTCGATGTGTGCACCGTACGCAGTGCCACCGGTGACTGCCTGTTGCGCCTCGAGATCGACTTCACCGACGACAGCGTGACTACTCGCACGACCAGCCTCAGCCCGAACACGTTCGCCATCAGCGCAGGCGTGCTTGCGTTCGGCGATCTCGATGGCGGGGGCCCGCTGCAGCAGTTCCTCACGATCGAAGACGAGTATCGGAACAACCCAATGTGTGTGCTGACGACGAACTCGGCCACATGCACCTACAACGGCTATCGACTCCCTCCCGGCGTTGCCCTGCAGTCGGTTGGTCGATTCGTGTTCTCCAGCGTGCCCAACCCGGCCCCCGTGACAATGCTGCTGTTCGCCGTCGGTGCCGCCGGTGCCGCGCGAACATGGCGAAGGGCTCGCGACAAGGCTTGAGCACAGGCCGGGCGTCCAGCGCGCGGCAGCGCGCAGGCAACTGTGGCCGATCGTGCCGTGGCCTACCCCAACGCCGGCCGGATCGACGACAGGAACTCGAGCGTGCGCTCGAAGCCGCCTTCCTCGAGCGGCAGGATCGACGCATTGAAGTCGGTCACGCCCATGTCGCGCAGGCGGCCGATCTGACCGCGCAGCGCGTTCTCGTCACCCAGGATCGCCACGTCACCTGGTAGCTTCGCGCCCTCGCGATCGAGCATCGCGCGATACGACGGCAGCTGGCCATAGATGGTCAGCGCCTGGCTGACCTGGGCGCGCACCTCGTCTGGCCTGTTGGTGAGCAGCACCGGGTAGCCGCCGACCACGGTGGGCTCGCCACGACCCGCCGCCTCGGCACCGGCGCGCAACGTCGGAATGATGTGACCATCCATCGTCTTCGGGCCGACCATCCAGGTGGTGGTGCCGTCCGCGAGTTCGCCGGTGAGACGCAGCATCGCCGGCCCGAGAGCCGCAACGATCACCGGCACCTTCGTGCAGCCCGGCACGCCGAGCTGCACGTTGTTCACCCGGTACTGCTCGCCGTGGAACGTGGTGGACTCGCCGCGCAGCAACGGGCCGAGCACCGCGAGGTACTCGCGCATGTGCTTCGCCGGCTTGTCGTACGAGAAGCCGAACATGCCCTCGATCACGAGCTGGTGCGACAGGCCGATGCCGAGCGAGAAGCGGTTGCCCGTGGCTGCCGCGGTGGTCATCGCCTGCTGCGCGAGCGCGGTCGGATGGCGCGGGTAGGTGGGCGTGACCGCCGTGCCGAGGCCGATGCGCGGCACCTCGCGGCCGATCAGCGCCAGCGTGCCGATGGCGTCGAAGCCGAAGATGTTCGCCATCCACAGGTTGTCGAGGCCCGCAGCCTCCACGCGCTTCGCGATGCCGACCAGGTCGTCGATGGTCTCGTTGGCCGAGCCGCCGATCATCACGCCGATTCGCATTGGGCTGTCTCCGCCTGCAGGGTTGTGGGGCAGCGGAGTGTGTGGCCGGCAGGCCGGCCCCGCAACGCGCTGCGCGGCCTCGCGGCGTCGTGCAAGCGCGCGGCCGCGAGCGAAATCGCGGCGCAACGTTCCGCACGCTACGTCCCTGCCGCGCCTGCCTGCATCCGGCGCAGCGCCACGAGTGCCGCGGCGCCGAGCAGCATGCTGCCGCCCACGGGTGCGGGCACGCCTACCGGCGGGTCATCGACCATGCGCTGCGACTGCACGACCAGCCGGAAGCGCTGGTTGTCGGCGTCGGTGCTGCTGCCCATCGGGTCGATCAGTTCCTCCACCCAGTCGCTGCCGGACAGCGTCAGGCCATCCGAGAAGGTGGCGGTGATCGTGATGAGGTCGGCGCGCAGGAACCGGCGCACGTCGATGACCGCACTGCCGCACCCGGGGGTCTCCGGGTCCACCGAGTAACGCGCGAAATCACCTGGGTCGAAGGACGTGTACTCGTAGGTGATGCCAGGCGTGCAGCCGTTGTTGCCGTCGGTGTTGCGTTCCTCGCCTTCGATCAGCGAGCGCGTGCCGCTGGCGGGAACGACGTTCTCGGTGGACGACCCCACCGCCCCGACGTACACGAAGTCCCACGGCGCGCCACCCGACATGCGGATGCGCGTGATGGAGATGCCCGGGCTCGACGCGTTGTCGTAGCGGAAAACGGGTGCGGAAAAGCTGTTGCCGGGGATGCTCACCGCAGCGGCATCGAGGCGCGTGGTGATGATGGCCGCATCGGCACTCGAGGCGACGATGCCGGCCACGAGCAGGGCGACGATGGGTCGACGGAACGAAATCAAGCTACACCTCCAGGATGAGAAGACGCGATGGAACTGCGCGGCATGCGCACCTCCGGCAGGTTCAGGACACGGGAACGATGAACGACGTTGCCTACGACACCTGCGAGGCGCACGCGGCGTTCCGCACGCCGCTGCCGCCGCGCAGGCGAAGCCGGTCAGCCACCCTGGCGCCGCGCCCGGGCGCGGCGGGCCAGCAGCGGGGCCAGGCCGAGCAGCAGGAGCGCCGCACCACCGGGCGCCGGGACATTCACCGGGTCCACCACCGGGTCCGGGTCATCGACCGGATCGGGGTCATCGACCGGGTCCGGGCCGTCGACCACGATCGGCGCCATGACCACGCGGTACTCGCCGAACACCTCGTTGTCGTAGGGCTCGCGATGGGAGGTGCGCTCGACCAGCTGGATGCGCGTGAACGGCGTGTCGCTGACGACGCCGAAGAATCCCGTGCTCGCGTTGCTGAACGGCGGGTTGAAGTTGTAGCTGCCGAGGATCGCCGCCCCCGTGAAGAGCGTCACGTCGAACCTGCTGTCGCCGCAGGTGACGACGCACACGCCCGAGCTGGTCGAGTCCATCGCCTTGAACCCGAACGCAAGCGCCCCGGCATCGTGGAAGAGAATGCTGTGGTTCTCGTTGGCACCGTTGTAGATGTTGTAGTCGACGCCCGTGATGAGGCTCGTGCTGTTCTGGAACGTGTGGATCGAGGCCGCGATGGTGGGCCGGGCGCTGAAGGTCACGAACTCGAACGAGAAGTCGACGTTGTCGGTGCCGCTGGCGACCCAGATGCCGTCGGCGGCACCGTGCAGCGTGTCGGCCGCATTGATCGCCGTGCGCGCTGCGGCATTCGCGGTGATCGCCGACATCCCGGTGGGATCGAACCCGCCGGGTGTCGCCGCGATGAAGCTCGCCTGGTTCGAATAAGTGGTGATGATCGCTGCCTGCGCACCGGCAACGGGCAGCAGCGCGACGACGATGGCGGGGACGATTTTCTTCGGCACGATGGGCACTCCGGGTACTGCTGGGCTGCACACGCCGGCGTCGCCATGGCGCGCCAGGTGAGTGAGGGAACTGGCAGCATTGCGACATCCGCTGGGCAGGCCGCGAACCCCCGATTGGGGGGAGTACCCCCTGAACGGAGGGTCTGCATGGTGGGGACTTCGTAAGGCTTGTAAGCAATTCGCAGGTGCGAACCACGATGTCTGACAGCGGTGACAAGGCGCACGCGGCGACCGGCGAGTTCGCGGAGGACTTCGCGGCGCTGCTGCACGCCGACGATGGTCGCGCCAGCGGCTTCGTCATGCCGTCGCTGGGTGCGCGCCCCGCCCGGGTGCAGCTGGTGGATGCGCGCGCGATCGCCACCGCCGCGGTGACGGCAGGCGGCGCAGTCGTGGCGGCCGACGACAACTTCGCGCAGTGGTTCGGCCATGCGGGCATCGACCGCCGCATCGTCGCGCGCGTGGCCGCGCGCGGCAGCATCGAAGGGGGGCTGGTGCCCGATCGCGACGGCGCGCTCGCCCCGCTGGCCTATGTCGGCGGCGGTGGCGCCGAGCTGTGGTGCCTGCCCGAGGGCGTGCGCGCGGTGCTGCAGGCGCGGCGCGCGAGCGTGGCGATCGTCGGCGTCGACGCGGCGTGTGCGGACGTGCTGCACGGCGACATCGCCGGGGCCTTCCGGCTCTCCCCTGCAGAGACCCGCCTCGCGAGCGCGCTGGTGAGCCGCGGCGACCTGCGCGCCGCCGCGCACGCGGTGGGCGTGGCCTACGAGACCGCGCGCGAGACGCTGGCGGCGGTGATGCGCAAGGTCGGCGTGCGCGCGCAGACGGCGCTCGTCGCACGGCTGCTCGATCGCGCGCTCGGCATCTGGCGTGCCGACATGCCGAACGTCGATGCGACCGTCGCCGCCCTGCTCGGGCTCAGCCGGCGGCAGGTGCGCATTGCGCTCGCGATCACCCAGGGTGCATCACGCGAGCAGGCGGCCGGCCAGGTGGGCGTGTCGGCAGCCATCGCCAAGGACGAGCTGGCCCGGGTGTACGCGACGTTGCGCATCGACCGCGCGACCCGCCTCGCCCGCTGCATGACCGACGCGACCGCGCTCGTGGCCCTGGTCCACGGCGAGAACGGAGAGCGCGTGCCGCACTCGCCGGGTGGCGAGGCCACGCGCTTCATCGCCCGCCGCGACGGCAGCTGCATGGCCTACACCGACCACGGCCCGGCCGATGCTGCGCCCGTGCTGCTGGTGCACAACACCGGGACGACGCGGCACGCGCCACGATCGCTGGTGAAGGCGCTGCAGGCGGCCGGCATGCGGCCGATCGCGATCGACCGTCCGGGCTACGGCCAGAGCGACATGCCCGCGGACGCGGGTGCCGGGTCCACCGACCCCTTCGTGCGCGCAGCCGACGACATGCTGCTGCTGTGCGACACCCTGCGGCTCGGCCGCGTGCGTCTGCTGGCACGCGGCAGCGCGGCCGTGGTGGTGACCTTCGGGCAGCGCACTCCCGAGCGCATCGAACGCGTGGTGATGCTGAACCCCGGCGTGCCGGAGCCCTTCGACAGCCATCGCAGCGCACCGCTCGCGATCGTCAAGCGCGCGCTGTACCGGCATCCGCGGGCCATCGAGTACGTGATACGCATGCTCGCGCAGCCGTCCTCCAGCGAGCTCACCGCGCGGCGGCTGCGCCACGGCCTGGCCTCGAGCCCGCCCGACCTCGCGCTGCTGGACGATGCCGACGAGGTCGAGGACTACCACCGCGCGACGCGCCTCATGTCCACCGGCAGCATCCACGGCTACATCGCGGAGCACCGTGCCTACGCTGCCGGTTGGGTGCCGGCGCCGATCGCAGACGCGTGCCACTGGACGGTCGTCTGCGGCGTGCACGACCCCCTGCACGATGCCGCGCGCACTCGCGCGTTCTGGCACCACGCCCTCCCCGCCGCCACCCTGCTGGAACTCCCCGACGCCGGCCGCCTGCTGCACGTGACCCATGCGCGGACGGTCGCGCAGTTGTTGGCGGACGGCGCCCGAGCGGCCTCCAGAGCATCCGGGTTTCTTCGGGCATAATCCCGCCCCCTTTCGCCGCCCCGGCACCGCCGTGGCGCCTTCCGAAGCCGTTCTGGAGCCATGCGCGATGACTGACAAGAAGGAAACGATCTCCATCCTCGGCGGCACGGGCGACCTCGGCACCGGGCTTGCGATCCGCTGGGCGAAGGCCGGCCACGAGATCGTCATCGGCTCGCGCACCCAGGAGAAGGCCGAGAAGGCCGTGGCCGACCTGCAGGCCATCAGCCCGAGCACGAAGGCACGCGCCATGTCGAACCCGGATGCCGCGGCGGCGGGCGACGTGGTGGTCCTCACCGTGCCGGCGGAACACCAGCTGTCGACCCTGGCGAGCGTCAAGGAACATCTCGAGGGCAAGATCCTGATCGACGTCACCGTGCCGCTGGTGCCACCCAAGGTCGGCACCGTGCAGCTGCCGCCGGAAGGCTCGGCCGGCAAGCGCGCCCAGGACCTGCTCGGCGACAACGTGCAGGTGGTCACCGCATTCCAGAACATCGCCGCGCACCTGCTGCAGCAGGACGTGGCCATCGAGTGCGACGTGCTCGTCGCCGGCAACAAGAAGGCTGCACGGCAGACCGTGATCGACCTCGCGGCAGAAGCCGGGATGCGCGGCTGGCACGCGGGCCCCATCGAGAACTCCGCCGCGGCGGAGGCGCTCACCTCCATCCTCATCCAGATCAATCGCAGCGGCATCCTGTCGCACTCCGGCATCAAGATCATCGGCCAGGAAGACGGGCACTGATCGTGCGTCAGGTCAGCCTGACGACGCTGCCGGGCATTCCGCTGGTCAAGCCAGGGGATGACCTCGTGGCCATCGTGCTCGACGGTGTGCGCGCCGCCGGGCTCGAGCTCGTCGATGGCGACATCGTGGCGCTGGCGCAGAAGATCGTGTCGAAGGCGGAGGGCCAGATCGTGCGCCTCGCCGACGTCGCGCCTTCTGCGGCCGCACTCGCCTGGGCGGTGGAGACCGACAAGGATCCGCGCCTGGTCGAGCTCGTGCTGCAGGAGTCCACCGAGGTGCTGCGCGCACACATGGGCGTGATGATCGTGCGCCACCGGCTCGGCCACGTCGGCGCCAAGGCCGGCATCGACCAGTCGTACGTCGCGCGCGAGGAGGAAGACCTCGCGCTGCTGTTGCCGAAGGATCCGGATGCGAGCGCCGCACAGCTTCGCGCAGGCATCCGCGAGCGCACCGGCCGCAATGTCGGCGTGATCATCAACGACAGCATCGGCCGGCCCTGGCGCATCGGCAACCTCGGGCTGGCCATCGGCAGCGCCGGCATCATGGCGCTCGAGGACCGGCGCGGCGACGTCGACATGTTCGGCCGCGAACTCAAGATCACCCTCATCCCCCGCGCAGACAACCTTGCCGCAGCAGCGAGCCTGCTGATGGGCGAGGCGGCGGAAGCCAGCCCGGTTGTCGTGATCCGCGGCTTCCCGGAAGAGGACAGCGACCAGACTTCCGCCGTGCTCGTGCGGCCGAAGGACAAGGACCTGTTCCGGTGACGCGCATCCTCGCACTGACGGGCGGTGTGGGGGGCGCGAAGCTCGGGCTCGGCCTGGCGAAAGTGCTGTCGCCCGACGAACTGGCCTTCGTGGTCAACACAGGCGACGACTTCGAGCACCTCGGCCTGCGCATCTGCCCGGACCTCGACACGCTGATGTACACGCTCTCCGGCGAGTCCAACCCGGAGCAGGGCTGGGGCCGGCGCGACGAGAGCTTCCGCTTCCTCGACGCACTCGCACAACTCGGTGGCGAGGCCTGGTTCCGCCTCGGCGACCGCGACCTGGCCGTGCACGTGCAGCGCACACAGCTGCTGCGCGAAGGCTTGACGCTCACGGCGGCCACGCGTGCGCTGAACGGCGCGCTCGGCATCGCGCACGCGGTGTTCCCGATGAGCAATGATCCCGTCGCCACCGTCGTGCACACGACAGGCGGACCGCTCGCGTTCCAGCACTACTTCGTGCGCGACCGTTGCGCACCCACGGTCACAGGCTTCGAGTTCGAGGGTGCGCCGATGGCGGACCTCAGCACATCGCTGATCGACTGGCTCGATGCACATCCGGTCGACGGCATCGTCATCTGCCCCTCGAACCCGTTCGTGAGCGTGGACCCCGTGCTGTCCATTCCGGGCATGCGCGACCTGCTGCGCCGCACCACGGCACCGATCATCGCCGTGTCCCCCATCATCGCCGGGCAGGCGCTGAAGGGTCCGGCGGCGAAGATGATGGCCGAGCTGAAGGTGCCGCAGACCGCCACCGCAGTGGCCGAGCACTACGGTGACCTCATCGACGGTTTCGTGCTGGACGCAGCGGATGCCGGCCTCGCCAGCGCCATCGAGGGCCTCGGAGTGGTCGCCCACGTCACGAATACAGTCATGGTAACTTTGGCCGATCGCATCCAGCTGGCCGAGCAATGCATCGCCTTCATCGATCGCCTGGCGACGCCGCAATGCTGACCTTCGCCAGCCCTGCATCCGCGAGCAGATGCGGCGCGGCAGCTGCGTCGATCGCGCGCCAGCGCTGACGTATCCGGCCATGTGGGCAGTCATCCCCGTGAAGCGCTTCAGCCTTGCCAAGCAGCGGCTCTCTGCGGTGTTGTCGCCCAGCGACCGCGAGGCCCTCGCGGCGGCCATGCTCGAGGATGTCCTGTGCGCGCTGGAGGGCGTGCCGGAACTGCAGGGCCGGCTCATCATCAGCCAGGAACCCCGAGTGCGCGCACTCGCGGCAAGGCACGACTGTGAAGTGCTCGACGAAGCCCCGGACAGCGATCTGTGCGGGGCGCTGGAACAGGCCGCTCGCCATCTCGAGGCCAACGCCATCGCCGGCATGCTGGTCGTGCCGGGTGACGTGCCGCTGCTGCATGCGGCGACGGTATCGACGCTGCTGCGCGAGCATGACCGCGTGACGGTCGTACCCGATCGCGACGGCATCGGCACGAATTGCCTGATCGTCTCGCCGCCGCGGGCGATCGAGTTCCGCTTCGGCACCGACAGCTGCCGTGCCCACCAGCGCGCGGCGCATGAGCGCGGCGTGACCGCCATCGTGCGCGTGGTGCCGGAACTCGGGCTCGACATCGACCATGCTGACGACCTGGCCGAACTGAAGCAGCGCGGGGCAGCCGCACATACGCGCGCGGTGCTCGACGCCGTGCAACGAAGCGAGCACTGCGCCCAGGCCTCACAGGGTCTGGGCTAGAGAAACCCGGGACCGTCCGGCCTGCGCTCCGGGGCGCACCGGCGGGCCCACCGCGCTGCCTCCCCCGCCGGAGGACGCAGCGCCCTGGTATGACGACCATGACCCAGTCGCGGGCGCGCGTGCGGGTCAGGTGACTTGTGCAGTACGAGGTTACTCATGGCCGATCATTCCAACGGGCAGGTCCTGCCTGCCTGGCTGCCGTCGACGCGCGACGGCTACGTTCCCACCGAGGCGGAGGCCCTTGCCCTCGCCGACGCGACCGACATCGATGCGCTCGTGCGCGCGGCCGGGCCGATCCGCGATCGCGGCTTCGGCAACACCGTCACCTCTTCGCGCAAGGTGTTCATCCCGCTCACCCACCTGTGCCGCGACGTGTGCCACTACTGCACGTTCGCGCAGGTGCCGCGCAAGGTGATGGCGCCCTACATGAGCATCGACGAGGTGCTTGCGGTGGCGCGCGAAGGCGCGGCGCTCGGGTGCAAGGAAGCGCTGTTCACCCTCGGCGAGAAACCGGAGCTGCGTTACAAGACCGCGCGCGACGCGCTCGCTGCCATGGGCTTCGCCAGCACGCTCGACTACCTGCTGCACGCCGCCACGCGCGTGTTCGAGGAGACGGGCCTGCTGCCACACCTCAATCCGGGCACGATGACGCCGGACGAGATCGCGCGGCTGCGCGTCGTGTCGCCGTCCATGGGCATCATGCTCGAGTCCGCGGCGCACAGGCTCACCGAGAAGGGCATGCCGCACCACGGCTCGCCCGACAAGATTCCCGAGGTGCGGCTGCAGACGCTGCGCGACGCCGGCAAGGCACAGGTGCCATTCACCACCGGCATCCTCATCGGCATTGGCGAGACGCGACGCGAGCGCGTGGAATCGCTGCTCGAGATGCGGCGCATCCAGGACGAGTACGGCCACATCCAGGAGATCATCGTCCAGAACTTCCGGGCCAAGCCGGAGACGAAGATGGCCGAGGCGCCGGAACCGGACCTCGACGAACTGCGCTGGACGCTGGCCGTCACCCGCATCCTGTTCGGCAGCACGATGAGCGTTCAGGCACCGCCGAACCTCTCGCCGGGGGTGCTGCCGCAACTGGTGGATGCAGGCATCAACGACTGGGGCGGTGTCTCGCCCCTCACACCGGACTTCGTCAATCCCGAAGCGCCCTGGCCGCACCTGCAGCTGCTCGCCAACGAGACGGCGAAGGCGGGCAAGTGGCTGGAGGAACGGCTCACGATCTATCCGCGCTACGCGCTCGAGCTCAACCGCTGGGCGGACGCGAACCTGCACGACGCCATCCTGAAGCACATGGATGCCGAGGGCTTCGGCCGCAGCGACACCTGGTCTCCCGGCGAAGCCGAGCCGCCGCCGAAGGCGATCCTCGACCTGCTGCGCAAGCCGGTCACCCGCGTGGCGAAGGAGCTTCGGCAGATCCTCGACCGCGCCCAGGCCGGCGACAACCTCTCCGAACCCGAGGTGAAACGGCTGTTCATGGCCCGCGGGCCGGAGTTCACTGCCGTGTGCGCCGCGGCCGATGTGCTGCGCGAGCGCGTGAACGGCGACACCGTCAGCTTCGTCGTCAACCGCAACATCAAC
>SXGT01934475.1_pt1 | contig 11044 bp, 7 predicted proteins | sample 3176221 | NCBI WGS metagenome assembly SXGT01 (sample SAMN11356862, study PRJNA531348) | freshwater metagenome | isolation source: freshwater sample F1-120 | place: China: Fuxian Lake, Yuxi | collected 2017-12-25
AAGGCATCGAAGCGGGTTTGCGCATCCTGATTATTCAATAACGTGATCAAGGCCTGTTCGGCATTCGTCACTACGGATAACAGGATATAGGGGGCATGCTGAGATAGGTGCCGACGCATCAAATCGATGTCGAACGCATTATGTTCTATCAACAGCACCCTGAGTACATTGCTTCGCCGTTGCACACTGTCACTAAACCGTGCAAGTGCCTGACGCAGCGTCTGCGACATACGGTTCAGATAGTCGGTACGTTTTACCAGATAATCATTCGCACCGGCTTTAATTGCGGCAACTGCAGATTCCTGATCGCCGAATCCAGTGAGAATCACCACCGCCAAAGGTAATTCATGATCTCGCACATAATTGAGCGCTTCCAGACCATTTCCATCCGGTAGATTCAGGTCGGACAAAAGCAGATCATAGCTTGCTGGCTGCTGCTTTAACTTTGACATACCTTCGGTCAGGGTGGATGCAATATCCAGTTCGATATCCGGGGCAGTTTTTTGCAAAGCTCGGCGAGTCAAATCCGCATCACTGGCAGAGTCTTCGATATAAAGCACTTTCATGACGATTCAGGCGGAACGGCTATCAGGCATAGAATTGGGATTACTTAAACAGTTAAATAGAGGGCAATTTGTTGAACACACACCAATACATCTCAATTTGCTGGGTCACTTCCATGAATTTTTCAAATTCCACCGGTTTGACAATATAGGAATTGGCCCCCAAATCATAAGCGGTGGTAATGTCCAAATCCTCGCTGGAAGTCGTCATGATCACAACCGGTATGCGTTGAAACTCAGGATGACTTTTTAACTGTTTCAGCACGGTCAATCCGTCCACCTTGGGCATTTTAAGATCCAGCAATATCACTGCCGGTTTGGCTTCGCCAGCCTCCCAGCGCGGCAGCCAGGCAAGTGCTTCCTCACCATCGCGAGCCACCAGTATCGGATTGGCTAATTTACGGCGTTTGAAGGCACGCAAGGTCAAATCGACATCGACAGGGTTGTCTTCTACAAGCAATATGGGCGGATTATTCGTCATGGCAAATTTGCTTCATTGAAATGAATATGAGGACGCTTGTCATCTTGTATCCTGAGAATGGATTTGAATCAAAATGTGATTTCTGCCCACCCGTGAGGATTTCCAATTTATCTCAATATCCGGTGGAAAGCGTCCGCACAAAAACGAATCCACGACAGGCATGAAAACATCATACTGTCAAAAAGGTCAAGAATAGTCATCGGCTTCAAGGGCAATCGGTAATTTCAGAAAAAAGGTTGCGCCGTTACCGGGAGTGCTTTTTGCCCAGACTTCGCCCTTCATAAGCAACATGGCCTTTTTCACCAATGCCAGGCCGATACCGGTGCCGGGATAGTCCTCCATGCGATGCAAGCGCTGAAAAATCTCAAAAATGCGGTCATGGTAAGTCATATCAAAACCTATGCCGTTATCCGCAATGCTAACAATCAAATGCGCATTTTCAAAATTACTGTTGATTTCGATCCGGGGTTGATCTGCATGGGCACTGAATTTGAAGGCGTTTTCCAGCAAATTGCGCAAAACCAGCTGCAAGCCTTGCTTGTCGCCTCGAACACGCACCGTACTCAGCGTATTGACCACTAACACACCCCGTGTATTGATTTCATCGCCCCTTTCACTCAGTAATTCGGCCAGAAGCGCATGCAGTTCTACCGGTTTGTCCTCGAGCGCCCGCCTTTCCATACGCGAATAGGCCAGCAAATCGTCGATCAGCTCACCCATGCGGGCTACGCCATTGCGTATTTGAATGATAAATTGCCGACCGTCTTCATCCAGCAATTGATCGTAATCCTCCTGTAACAGTTGGCTGTAGCCCTGAATACCGCGCAAGGGTGCTTTCAAATCATGGGATACGGAATACACAAAACTTTCCAAAGACTGGTTCAAGGTTTCCAGTTCAGCAGTTCGCGCCGCCACACGCGATTCCAGACTGGCGTTGATAGCCAGCAACTCGTCTTGCGCCTGGCGTAGAGAGGTGATGTCGCGAGCAACACCCAGAACCCCGACGACTTGCTCCTGCGCATCAGTCATAGGGGTTTTCAAGGTTTGAAACAACCCCCTATAGCCATTATCTGCAAATGTCAGCCATTCTTCGTTGATCATGGTATGACCTGCGTCCAGAGCCCGGCGATCGTTGGTACGAAAAAAAGTCGCCAGTTCGGGGTTACAAAAATCATAATCTGAATGGCCAATCAGTTTGTCTTCGGAAACGGCATAAAGACGTTCGAACGCCGAGTTGCAAAGCAGATACACCCCGTTCACATCCTTTAACCAAATCAGGTCGGGAATCGAATTGATCAACACCCGCATCTTTGCCTCGCTATTGGCCAGCGCAGCCAGGGAAATTTCAGCTTTTTCCCGGGCTGCGTTGGCATCCTGCATCTGGTTCAGTATGGCCATGCGGGAAGCCAACTCCTGCTGCAAAGCCTGTTTCCTGCTGTCGGCCAAGGCCTGCTCGGTATGTTTACGTTCGGTCAAATCCATGACATAGGCAAACAGATACTGCGCCTGACCATTCGATTCGCGGAGCAGCGTAATGTCGACCAAAATCGGAAAACGGCGACCGTCCCGGCTCAAATGCTCGCTTTCGAACACACCATGGTCGTTGGTATCCAGTTCGGCAATCATGCGCTGCATATCGGTTTGACATTCGATGGGAAACAATTGCGTCTGCAGCATACCGATCAGTTCATCCGGCTCGTAACCTCGCTCAAGCGCAAATGCCGGATTCACGCTGATGATGGTGTTGTCATTGGCATTAGCAATGATCAACCCCATATTCGTTTGCCTGAAAGCCTGTACCCACAATGTCAACTGTCGTTCAGCCTGGCGTTGCGCGCTCACATCGGTAAAGGTTCTCAACAAACCGTCTTCTATGAAAATGCCGGCAATTTGCACCGTACGCACACTGCCATCTTTGCAGGTCACCCGATATTCACCCGCCACCAAATTGCCATCGTCTTGTTTGGCATTGGCGATGGCTGAAGCCCAGCTTGCCTGCACACTCCGACGGTATTCCGGTTCAGGATACGCCAGCGGCCACCAATCATCCAGACAGCCGACATCGGTCGAATTGTAGCCAAACAAGGTTTCGAAATGCCGGTTATGCGCCAAGAATACGCCTTCGTCGTTCACCAACGCCATCGCAACCGGGGCATTTTCGAATAAATGGCGAAAGCGGTTTTCACTGCGCAGCCTGGCTTCCAACGATAAGGCCTGCTTATGCAACGCCCGCTGCCTGCGGCTTACAGCCCGCAATAGCAGGGTCAACAAGGTGGCCAAAACCAGAGCGGAACCGAGCAGATAAAAAACAAAAAGTCGGTCATTTTCTGCCGACAGTTGACGAATGCGTTTTTGTCCGGTCACCTCAAGCAGTTGGGTCTGCTGTTCCAGATCCGTGAATGCAATGCGCATTTCTACCAGAAACCGGGCATCGAAAGGCTCACTTGCCCCCCAAGACTGAAGCTTTCCAGAAAATACTGCTGCGCTGCGCTTGAAAGATTCGACATCCGTTGCAGAAAAGGCAGGAAAGTATCCAATTGCCCGTTCGATTGAACGCATGGACTGTGCGATCAATGACTGTCCGGCTCGACGAGAAAAAGGACTTTCCTGCTCTTTGGCCAGACTGATTTGCAAAAAACCTTTATTAAGATCGATTTGAGCTTGTTTGAGTCCATCCAATTGCAAACTCACTTGTTCCAGTGCCTGCCGATGAGAAAAATGCAGCCAAAACAGAAACACAACCACCAGCAGGGGCAGCAATATTGGTGCCCAAAGCCAAAGGCGGAATATGCGGGAAGCGTTGATGGACGATTGTAGCGCCATCATGAGTGCAGCAGCGATGTTGACATGCTCAGGAGGGGCGACATTATGGCATCGGCCAATCGGATTTCATTGCAGCGACCATCCAGCGTCCTGATCAACTGATCGATCCCGATTTGCCGCCATTCAATGCGCGGCATGCCGATTTTGCTGACCACAGGCCCGGGAATTCCCGGCGCTTCGCCGCAAGTTTCAACCTGATCGTCTATAACAGTAATGGGGGCTTCCAGGGCATAGCCGATCCGTATGATGCCTTGCGCAAGGCTTCGCGCCGGGGTGTTTTCCGGCTGCATCGCTAGAATTACCCCCGCCAACACCAGCAATAATCCAATACCCAACCAGGTTAACTTCATGTAGATCCTGTTTTTTGATCCTGCTCGAAACTCAAGTCGTAAGGCGCTTTTCGGCCCATTTCCACTGACAAGCAGTTGATTTGCCTTTTGAGCTCTACCATTGCCAATTCCCGCCCCACCGATGCGGCATTGAATTGTTCCAATTCCTGGTTGCGTAATTGCAAGGCTTTTTCCGCCTGTTTGCGTTCAGTAATATCACTGATTACCGCCACTCGACAGGGCAATGCCTGATAGTTCAGATCATGGGAATACACCAGGATATCGATCAGCTCTCCGTTTTGCTTCAGGTGATGCCATTCGCCAACTTCGTTATGTCCAAACAGTTTGCGTGTCAAATCGGTAATTGCCTGCCTTTCAAATTCCGGATACAAATCGGGCAGTTTCAGCTGTAAAACGGTTTCAGAACTGTAACCGTAATGGTGCAAAAATGCGTCATTCACTGACAGTATATGCAGATGGGTACGTTCATAAATCAACATCGGGGCAGGATTTCGTTGAAACAGGTAGCGATAATGGGCTTCGCTGCTAACGAGTTGTTCTTGTAGCAGTCTGGTATCGTGTATATCCATACAGGAACCGATATAACCGAGAAAGTGGCCATCGGCATCGTAACGCGGCAACCCCTGATCCAGCAGCCAGCGAAAGGCGCCATCTTTCCTGCGCAAACGGTATTCCATGGAAAACGGCTGTCGAATATCGTAGGCCTTCGTATACGTATTAAAACAATACTCAAAATCATCCGGGTGCACCCCTTCGGTCCAGCCATGACCCAATTCCTGCGCCATACTGCGACCGGTAAAATCCAGCCAGCGCTGGTTGAACCAATTACAGCCTTTGTCCAGACCGGAGGTCCAGAACAAGACCGGAGAAGCATTGGCCACGGTTTCCAGATGCCTCAACGTTTGCCGGAGTTGTTCCTGGTAGCGCTGCTGATACTCCGCCATGCGATCCAGTGCCGCGCCAATGGTGGCCAGTTCATCATGACCACTCAACTGAGCACGCACATGCAAATCACCCGACCGCAATTGAGTAGCCACTTCAGTCAGCTGTTTGGCCCGCTTGAACCAGAGAAAATGCAACAATAAGCCGACAAATAGTGCTATGGCAACCGTCATACCTGCCTGTACCAATAAATGACTCAAACCCAGTTGCATGCGTTCCGTCAGAGCGGGATTCAAGTCCAGCCATACCAACAGGTGGTGGCGGGGATATATCAGCACAGTACCGATCAATGATTGCTCTGATTCGATGACTTTTATCTGGATATCCGGCTGCTGGGAGGTTAAAACCTGCTTGAAACCATCATTCAAAGCCTCTGGCAGGGAGGAAAGCAATTTATCCAGACTGAAATCCAAGTCTGTGCGGGACAAACTACCGATGATCACGCCCTGATCATTGACCAACCACGCCTGGCGAACACCACTATGCAGCGCCAGTCCTGATACCAGACGCCGGACCTGAGACAGATTTCCCTGACCGACCAGTTCATCCAGCCGGGTTTGCTCTACGCCTAAACGTTCACGCAGTCGCTGTTGTTCGAAGTGATAGACATAAGAAGAAAACTCGCCGACTTCCAGCCGGTAGTGCAAACCCATGACTGATAATGCCGTGACTACGAACACAAGTGGCACCAGCATGCGCGCCGGCAAGGCCAAAAATGGCTGCAACATCATGGTTGTGACTCCATTTGCAACGCCAGCCTGACGGGAGCAATATCCAGAATCTCGTTCCAGCGTGGAGGCTGTTTCAGCAATGCCAATTGTGTCAACGTTGCGACCAAACCCTCTGCATTTTGGCTCAGGGGGGATTTAACCCCAGTCATTAAACCGAGGCTTTCCTGTAAGGAGACAAAATGCAAGCCTTGCAGAGACTGCAAGTAATCGGCTTGATTCAAATCGGTCCCCGGGGCCAGAATGGCTGCTGCGGCAAGATAATCCCTTTGCAGGGATTGCAAACCAATAGCCCAGTGCAAGAGTAATGCCGTCGTACGTTCAGGCTCAATACTGGCCTTAACCACCAAGACATCGATGATTTCACCGGGTATCTGGCTACTGTCGAATACACAATGAAAACCTTGCTTGAGTAATTGACTTTTCATCGGTTCAAAGCTGATCACCGCATCGGTCAATCCATTTTTCAGCGCTTCGACATGAAGCGCCGCTTCGAACTGTATAGTTTTGACATCTTCGGGCTTGAGATTGCCGACTTTCAGGAGCTTATGCAACATCAATGCCCCCAACGCAGTTTGCTCCACCGCAATGCGTTTACCCTTCAGTTGTGCCGGAGAGGTGATTTCAGGGCGGGAAAGTACTGCATCGGCACCCTGGGAGGTATCCAAAACAGCCACGATTTTGATGGCTGTGCCGGCATCAATCAGACGTAAAGCTTCGTCCAAAGTCAACGCAGCACCATCCAACAAACCATTTTGAAGCGCGCGGGCGCTTTCGCTGTTAGATATCAGCTCGATAATCTGTATTTCGGGGTAGGTTATAGAATAGTTATTCAGCAGCAACAGCGGATCGTAGCCCACCCAAGGATTGATTCCTATTTTGAGCGGAGGTGGTTTCGAATCACTACAACCAACAGCCAGCAACAAGAATGACAGCATGAATCGTGCAAACAAAGGCATAAATGCCAGGTCCTGAGAAAGCCGCTGAAACATATAAGGGGTTAACGATTGAAATGAAACAGTGTGACAGCCATTTCGGTGGTTTCCGGAAGCACCTGTTGCAGCGCCTCAAAAACTTGTTGCTGACTGGCCTGATCTATACCGAGTTTATCCAGATTGACCAAATCGGGCAATGTTTGCCTGCTGCGGGACAACGCGCTAATCATGCAGGCTGCAGCCTCTACCAAAGCCACATGTTGAAAGTACAAGCCTTCATAGCTGGGGTTTCTATGATGCCGAATCACCTCCACCAACTCCTCGGGCAGGCCCCAGATTTCAGCAAAATAGCCACCCACCTCGCAATAATCGGTGCCCAGAATTTGGGAAAGAACGCTATTTAGGGTAAGTTCCGACTCGCTTTGATACTGTTTTAAGGCCTGCTGCGTTTCTTTGGGCAATAAATCCGCCAAACACAGTAATCCAAGATGATGCAGCAAGCCTGCAGTATGCAGTGATTGAACTGCATCGTAAGCCGGAGGGTTGGGTAATTTTGCCGCCAGCCATACTGCGCCATCGGCTACCAGTTTGCTACTGACCCAAAAACGGCTGAGGTCGAAAACAGGACAGGATGTCACATTAAAAGGTGTAATCAGTGCCAGACCGATACTGACCGAGCGAACCAGCGTCAAGCCCAGGTTTAGACAGGCTCGCTCGACCGAATTGACTGGTGTCGCGGGCGCAGCCCAGGCAGAATTGGCTAAGGCAATCAGACGCACTGCAATACTGGGATGGTCATCGATGACTTTTGCCAACTCCCGCAATCCTAGATTCTGGTTAGCAAATGCCTGCAATAAATGCCGCACCTGATTAGGCAGATTGGGAATCCGATGACTTTTGGCCATGTGTTGCAGTAAGGCGATATTGCTCATGGGCATCCAGTGTCGCCGGAAAGACGGTTAATAAACAGGAAAAGATATCCAGCCAAGCCGGGAACGCTCTGTTCAGAAGCGGTTTGCGGAAATAGCAGCACCATATGATATGACAACACGCACCGCTAAACCCGAGTTTCATGCTGTCCTTGCAAAATAAGCCTGAAAGCGGCGAATGCGGCATCAACCCAGCCAATGAAAACCATCGGGTGGGAATTGATTTAGCCACGATTGAAGACTATAGTCGCGCCAACATTGCATTTTCACAGAAATCCAATCCGGGATTCCAGCCCTTTTATCCAGTGGCAATTCAAGCTGCATTTTTGTATTTTCCAACAGTAGTTTCTATTGCAGGTATACACCTGAAAGGCGGTCATCATGTCAAACAATCTGACACCCCCCCAATGTACCCCTCGCTTAGTCATCATTGCACTTGCAGTTATTTCTTTGTTTACCGCATACCCGGGCTATGCAGCTCCGAATGGACCACCGCCGGGTGGTGTGCGCGAATTACAACCCGGTCAAATTCCAGCCGTTTGCACAGAATCTGATAATCCTTTCAATATAAGGGGTGCCACCTACGGTGCTTACTGGTCGGAATCAGCGCAGACCTGGGTCTCGGCGCCTTACTGTTATGCGCGCTGGGGATTTCTGGAAGCATCACCGGCTCAGATTATCGCTTCAGGTGATACCGTTAGCGTCACCGCCACCCCCGACGACGGCCGCATGGCCGGTTTCGTGGCGATTCAAGGCGGCATGAGCTGGACCTATCCCGGCGAACGGGTATCGGGTTGCGAATCAAAAGACATGACCTGTACGGTAAAAATCGGCAATGAGGATGAGCCGCCCAGTGAGTGGCAATGGCATGAATTTCATGTCAGCGGTCCCGGTCGCGTATTCATCCTGCCGCCCAGCTATGCCCCACGCTGTCAGGCGGATAACCCCTGTCTAGATCTTTATACCAATGCCTGGTCTTACGTGGGGATCGCACCAGGGGATCCGTGCGATATCGAACAGGCCACTTCATTACAACTGCAAAAGAACACAAGCGCCTTACAAGTAACGGCACAATCGCCGCTATGTAAACAGTTGGGTTTAACCTGGCGCGTCGAGGATAACCTCAAGTATGAAGCCTGGTCGACCGTCGACGGAGTGATTCCAGCCGCCTTAGTCAAGCGAAAAGATTTTTTTGTGAATCTTTATCTTCTGAACGGCCAGGAAGAATATAAAACCTGCCCTGCCAACCGCTATTACAAATGGAAGGTGAAAAGCCCGGGTAAGAAAAAAGCTAATATTGCCGGAGAAGGCTGCGACCCCACACTGGCCGCCCGGGAAGAAGGCGTATACAAGGTTTCGGTGACAGAATTCAACAGTAAGACGAAAAAGCCAACCGGAAGAGGCTTCGACAATCGAGATGTGATTGTGCAAGACTGGCTGATTGTCGGCATGGGCGACTCGAACGGCTCCGGCCAGGGTACCGATGTCGCAGGAGATGGTTATGCTTATGAATTCAAGCAGTGCGACCGTGGCAGTCGTTCCTATCAATATAAAGTGGCGCAAATGATCGAAGCGGCTGATGACAAAACATCAGTCACCTTTATACATACGGCTTGCTCAGGTGCTCGCACCGTGCACCTGTTTGGCAAAAAATACGTTGGCCAGGAAGTGAATTTCGGCAATCCGCTACCACCGCAAATCCGCCAACTCAAGCAGCGTATCGATACGGGCACGGAGAATCTTGAAGTCGATGCCGTGATTTTGTCGATTGGCATCAACGATTCTTTGTTCGGTGGAATCATCGGTAACTGCTTATCCAGTCTGATGCCAAACACCAATTGCCACACCCGCACCTACAGGAAGTACTTCAATCCCGATACGGGCGGCGAGCCTGATTTAGCGCTGGCTTCCGATACCGAACCCGGAGCAGATACGATGGCTAATCTGGTCGCTGATGCAGTAGCCAGTCTGCCATCACTCTACAAACCCGTAGGCATTGGTCTTAAACAGCTAGGGATATTGCCCAAACGAGTCTTTATTACCAGCTATCCGGATGCCATGACGGACGACCAGGGCAATCTCTGCTCAGGCAGTTATGTACTTGGTCTGACTTCCGCCGATTGGGCATGGTTGAGCAATATTGGCAGTCTGTTACGCGGACAAATCATGCAGACCCATGCCCAACGCAAATGGACGCCGGTCGGCAGCATAGGCGACCCCTTTACTACTCATGGATATTGTGCCAGTGATGGCTGGTTTCAGGGCCCCTTTGGCGCTTTTGCCAATCAAAGTAATATATACGGCACGTTCCATTCCATCGAAATTGGGCATGAGAAAATGGCTGAGCAGGTCTTACCCCATGTCTGTCAGCAAATGTATGGCAACGATGATTGCAAGAACGCAACTCCCAGACCGCCACGAAAAAAATAACCGCCAGGGGCTATTGAATTTCAAACGGGTTAATTCAAGACGCATCAATGCTTCGGACCCCAACCAAGCGAGTAGCGAGTAGCCTGGATGAAGCTTACGGAATCCCGGAATTCGTGGCTTTGATATTCTTTGCGCGGAACGAGGTTTGAACAAGCTTAAGCAAGCTGCCTGTGCAGCGAATTGCGAGTAGTCTGGACGAGCTTGGCTTTCGATGTCAGCGTTTTCGCTGCGTTGCCTTCGGACTACAACAGAGGTTAGATAGGATTTAAATCTTGCTGTGCGTTTTAGACTAATATGTCTTCCCCAATGTTATTGGGGTCTTCCCTGATGATATGGGCTTCCATCTCAAGTACCCTGGAGGTTCTCCATGCGGCCTATTTTAAGAACGCTTTTTTGGGCGGTCCTATGCTTTGTGCTGCCCTGGCAAAACGGCTATGCCGCTGAAATACTCGGCAGCCCGCTTAAAAACCAAATCAAAATCAGCATGGGGTCGGCACGCTTCAACAAACTGAGCGGCCAATACGAAATCAAAGTCAAACTGTCCAATGTGTCTCAAACAAAACAAACCTTGTACGGACCGATTGCACTCAAGCTCAATTCCGTCAGCCGAACGGGTGTCACACTGCAGGATGCTGCCGGCACCGGCAACGACGGCAAAGCTTTTTTGCTGATCCCAATTGGCACACAAGGTTTGAAACCTCAACAGGCGGTCAAAAATATACTCCTGCACTTCAACAGCGCAAAACGTAAAGGGTTTACTGTCAAACTCAAAGCCTATGGTTTTTTTACGCCCAATCAACCCCCTGTGGCAACCAACCCCATATCGCTGACCGCTGTGGCCACCGAGGCTTTCAGCCATCAAC
>SXGT01004251.1_pt1 | contig 11043 bp, 10 predicted proteins | sample 3176221 | NCBI WGS metagenome assembly SXGT01 (sample SAMN11356862, study PRJNA531348) | freshwater metagenome | isolation source: freshwater sample F1-120 | place: China: Fuxian Lake, Yuxi | collected 2017-12-25
GGAACTGAGCCAACGTGAAGTGCCGTTCCTCACCGGCCATTGCAAACGTATTTCGCTCTCCACCTTGCGACGCAAGGTGCGTCGGTACCGCGAGCAGCGGCTGACGGGACTAAAGCGCAAGCGCCGCAGCGACCGCAGCCATCGGATCGGTTCAAATAATGTGAGCCACACACGTGCAAATAATTTGAGCCGCAGCAGCTGGGTGAGCTAGCGGCCCTAACATTCGCAGCCATTCCGATTGGGCTCCTCCTCGGTTACTGCTTTGCCGCCATACTGATGATCGGGCTGGACACGGAAACGCAGCGATTCCCATTAGTCATTAGTCGATACACGTACGCCTTTGCCGTCGCAGCCACTATCGCCGCAACGCTCCGCTTGAAGCGCGCGTCCGCCTGGTAGAGCCTTCCGCATTTTTGAAGGTTTCGGCGCTCGGTGTCGAGGAGCAACGAGTCAACGTCATCGCCGATTTTGTCGACCCGCCGAAGAAGCGGCCCACGGTCGGTGATGCTTACCGAATCGAAGCCCGAATCGTTGTTTGGGAGGCAAACGACGTTCTCAAGATTCCGGCCGGCGCATTGTTTCGCGATGGCGACGATTGGGCGGTGTTTATGTTGGAGTCTGGGCGAGCTGAACTGCGCAAGGTGCGAGTCGGGAAGAACAACGGCCTTGAAGCGGAAATTATTGACGGTCTTACCGGGGGCGCCCAAGTGATTGTTAATCCGAGCGATCGCGTTCGCGCCGGCGTCTTGGTTGCCAAGCGGCTATGATTGGGTACGGATACCGCTGCGCCCAGTGATGGTTATGAGGCAGCAGTGAGTGTTTTTCCCGCGAAACGATGGAATTGGGCGCCTCGATCAGCTTCTGATTTCTATCTGCCGCCAATTCTTGCAAGCGGCGAAACGCGTCTTTTTCGCTGATGCCCGTCGCCCGCATCAGGATGCCCTTGGCCTGCTCAATCACTTTGCGGTACGAAGATTCTCACTGATAGTAATACATTGGATAATCCGTCGGCTTGTACGGTTCCAACTTGTATCGCGATTGAAGAAACGCCACCAAGTCGATCAGTTGTTGAATGGTCAACACTTCGTTGTAATTTGTCATCTTCGATTCCCCTTCGGCGCCAACCGTTTCCTTGGAAAAGCCACTGGCGAGACGATGGGAAGGATTGATGATTGAAGTCACCAGTTCACCGTATGTCTGAATGCGTCCGACCTCACCTCCTAGTGCAATCAGCTGCTTCGATTGTCCCTCAATCGCCGGAAGCTCGGTGCCGGAAATGGTGTGACAGGCGTGGCATTTCAACTCGACAAACTTGGCTTGCCCCACGTCAGGTCGGCCATCGGGCAAAGTAAACCCGCGCGACGACTTCAGACCACTCGATTCGCAACCGACGACCGCCGCCAACAGCGTTACGAATGCGGAATTGCTCAACCATTTCATTGCGGTGTTCCCTTCACTTGTTGTCTATAACGGCAAGCGTCTTTTCGAGCGAGACGATTATCTTGGCCGCCTCGATTAGCTTCTGATTTCTATCTGCCGCCAATTCTTGCAACCGGCGAAACGCGTCTTTTTCGCTGATGCCCGTCGCTCGCATCAAGATGCCCTTGGCCTGCTCAATCACTTTGCGGTCCGCCAACGCTTGGCGCAAGTCGGCAGATTCTTGACGCAAAACCTGCATCTCCGTAAATCGACGCATGGCGACGGCAATCGCGGGCTCCAAATCGGCCTTGCCGATGGGTTTCACAAGATAGGCCAGGACATGATTGGCCTCCGCGCGTTCGATCAACTCGGGATCGTGGTATGCCGAGATCAGAATCACCGGCAGCGGTTGCTCGCGGCAAATTTGTACCGATGCTTCAATGCCGTCCATGTCGGGCATTTTGATGTCGGTGATCACGAGATCGGGCTTTAGTTCGCGGCAGTGTTCGACGAGTTGGCGACCCGTCTCGGCCACCGAAACCACTTGATGCCCGCAGTGAGGGAGCATCTTTTCAAAGAAGTCTCGCATGTCGAGCTCATCATCCGCAACAGCGATTCGTAAGGACTGGCCCATGGTTAAGCTTGGGGAAGGGTGACAATGATCTCAGCGCCCGCTGTCCCTGCAGAGCCCAAACTAATCCGACCGCCGTGTGATTCGACAACTTGCTGAGCAATTGCCATACCGAGGCCCGTGCCTTTCGTCTTCGTAGTAAAGAAGGGCTCAAAGATCCGCTTGCGCTGTTCTGCCGTCAGGCCGGGTCCTTGATCGCAAAACGCAACACTGATCGCCGGATGGTTGTGCAGGCGAGTTTCACAGCAACGGATGCGAATTTCTCCGTTCGGCGGTGACACCGCAATGGCGTTTTCCAGAATGTTTCGAAAGACTTGCCCAATTGCAAAGCGATCGATGTTGGAAGACAAATTCGCCAGATCGACTTCCTCGCGCCGCGAAAGCTGCTTGCTCTCCATGATGTGTGACAGATCGTCCCAGATTTCACGCCACACGTGTGCCAAATCGCACGGCTCCCGGCGAAGGTGGATCGGCGCGGCATACTCGCGCACTTCTTCGTAAAGTTGGGTCAGATAATCCTGCGCGTGCTGAACTCTCGTCACCAGATTCAACGCCTCCGGTCGATCTTCCACCTCCAGTGCCAACATTTCCAGGCAGGCTTTGCTGCGCTGTAGAGCATTACGGCTTTCATGGACGAGGCCTGTCATCGTCTCGCCGATCGCTGCCAGGCGTTCTTGCTGAAGCCGGCGATCCTGAGACCGCTTCCGTTCCGTAATGTCCAAGAAGGCGCCAACCGCCCCCACGGATTTTCCATCCTTACCAAGGAGTGGGGCGGCAAACGAAAGCAGGCTAACAATGGTGCCGTCTGGTCGCATCAGATCAATGTCCATGTCGCGCACTTCGACGGAGTGCCGCGCCGCAAGTTGCATTGGCAATTCCTCCGCGCTCAGTTCGCGATCGTCCTTCAGAACTCGAATGTTGGGTCGCTCGTCAGGAATGGCGCTCAGTGAGGCGTTGGCTTCGCCGTCAATGCCGAGGATATGAGCAAGTGGTGGGTTCGCACGAATGTGCCGACAGTTTGCGTCCTCCGCGATGCCAATGCCGATCGGAATGACGTTGAATAAAGCTTGCAACTCATTCACACGTCGTTGCAAATCGCTGTTCAGCCGGACGATCTCCTGCCTCGCACGCCAACGCTCGGCAATCCGCATAAGGCTTGCACGCAGCAGGTCCGGATTGATCGGCTTCAGCAGATAATCCTCGGCGCCGTTACGGAGCGCCGAAATTGCGCCATCCAAATCGGCAAACCCGGTTACTACCAAGATCGAGGCCTGCGGTGCAAAGTCTCGCAGTCGGGGCAGTAGTTCCTCCGCATTGCCGTCCGGAAGCCTACGGTCGAGGATAATCGCCGAAACATCTGCCCAATCAGGTTGAGCCAATGCCTCGGTTGCGGTGGCTGCTATGTCGACCAGATAGCCGTCGAGTTCAAGAATGTCAGAGAGGTTCGAACGAGTGTCGGCATCGTCCTCCACGACGAGAACTCGCAGTTTTTCGTTCGCTGTTTCCATGCCTCATTTGACCAAGTGACCGACGGTTTCCAGCAGGTGTGTGAGGTCGAATGGTTTGTAGCAAACGGCATCGGCGCCACTCGCAATCGCTTGCTCGACGAGCTGCTCCATTTCACCTCGGTGACCGGCGATCATCACCGTGCGAACTGAGGGATGTCGCTGGCGAACTATCTGCAGCACCTCGTCGCCGCTCCCTATAGGCAACTTCATGTCGATAAGTACGACGTGATATCCCGCGTTCGCGAGGCGGCTCTCCGCTTCGGGCAAGTTGTGCGCCAAGCAAATCCGATAGTCGTGCTCGCGGAAAAGGTCCCAAAGCGATTCGCAAAGATCGTGATCGTCGTCGACCACTAAGATCAATGGCTGTTCGAGCGCTACGCCCACTAAATCGAGTAGTTGCTTGAGATCAACCGGTTTCGGTAAAATGCGCCATGCGCCGGCATCAATCGCCGCTTTTGCGGTCTCACTGGCGGCATATGCCGTAACAATAAGCGCCACCGTTCCGGAAGACAATTCACGAATTTTGCGGTACAGTTCCAGCCCATCCATGCCGGGCATTTTCAGATCCAATAGCGCCACATCAAAGTGCTTTGACTTAACCAGTTCCAGCGCGCTCGGACCGTCGGAGGCAACATCCGTCGCGTAGCCAAGGTCGCTGAAGATGTCCTGCAGGTTGGCGCAAGTATCCGGCTCATCGTCAACGATTAGTAAACGGGCGCCCTCACTCACGCTGACACCTCCTAAGACCGCTTGTCGTCGCTCGCCGCGGCCTTGAGACCGACCCGCATGGTCGTACCTCGTTTGAGCTCGCTTTCAATTGTTAACGTACCAGAATGCTTGTCAAGTATTGCCCTAACTATCGCCAAACCTAAGCCGATACCTCGTGATTTGGTCGAGTATAGCGGCTCCATAACCCTGCCGAAATCCTCTGTGGGGATACCAACCCCCGTGTCCGCAATGGCCACTTCAACTCGGTCGCGCTCATGGAGGGCTGTAATCGTCACCGCACCACCGTCGGGCATGGCATCACGCGCGTTGCGAAACAAGTTTCCGAATACAATCCGCAACTGATCGGCGTCAGCCAGCACCGGCGGCAGCGAAGGCGGACATTCGATCGTAACCCGAACGGAATTGGTGACCGGAGTTAGCTCCGCCACGTCGTTCAATAACGCTGCCACATCAACCGGTTTTAACTCCGGGATGGGAAGTCTGGCAAAATTGTTTAGTGCGGTAATCACGCCGTCGGCAGCCATCACCTGACGATCGATGCGTTCCAAGTGCGTGGCACGCTTCTCGTCCGACGGGTTCTTCGCGGTTCGCAGGTAATAAACGGAAGTCTTCACGACGTTGAGAGGGTTTCTCAATTCGTGCGCGATGCCGCCAGCGATCTTGCCAATTGCCGCCAGTCGTTCAGATCGCTGCTGACGGAGATGAAACTCAGTCTGATAAGCGTCTTCAATAATCGCGAGATCCAGATCGATTAACTTGTTGATGGCCGAGCGAATGGCCGCCGACCTCGCGGGATCCCCCCGCCAGGTCTTGTTGAACGCCTCAAGCAAACCAATCCGTAGTCGCGACATGGCCATGTTCGTGAAAACCTGATCAAGTCCGATTTCCACATGCCGCCAACCGACTCGCCACCTGCGCGCGACATACTCCTTGTCGTAGCTGCTGGAGACGAGCTCATCGAGCCATTTCAAAAAGGTGCCTTTCAGACGTTGAATCTGTGGCTCGCCTCCTGTAATCACTTTTCGCGCGTTGGGATGCCGCTCGATTTCGGCATAGAAGTCATCGATCAACGGCTCAAAACAGGGTCGCAGGAGACCCGCCACCGAATGAACTGACTCGGCATCGGCATCTGTCCAGCTGACGTAGGCTTGCAGTTCCTGATAGCGTTCAAACAGCTGTTGGGAATCCATCGAACTTCTAATTTGACGAAGGCGTGCTTTATCAAAAATGGTTCAACAAAAAACCCGCTTACCCTCATGGTAGGTCGCGGGCGAAATCAAACCGGTTGTCGGACCCATCGCGAGCCCAGCGTCGCTGTTCATTGTAGGCGAATTTCCGCAGTAGCCAATCATGGCGTGGGACGAAAAAGGCGTTCCTGTTCGTTTTTCTCATCATACGAGCCACAGACCCACGAGCAGATAGATGAGCACGGATACCACGTCTTGAATTACCGTGGCCAGGGGCCCAGCGGCGAAAGCCGGATCTTGACGCAGCCTCCGCAGGATCCACGGTAATACCATTGCCACCGTGCTGGCAACCGAGCATGCGCCCAGGAGAGCCAAGGCAACAGCGCTCGCTACGTCGGTGCGGCCCCATCGCCAAATAACAAGCGGGAACGCTAAGGAAGCCAGCAATGCTCCGGTCAAGATGCCCGCAACCATTTCACGTCTGAAGGCTCTTTCGATGGGAATTCCCACCGATAGCCCGCGGATCACCAAGGTTTCGGTCTGCGTACCAACTGCATCGGCCAGATAAACGATGCCTGGAACAAAGAAGGCAAGGATGACCTGGGATTGCAATTTGGCCTCGAACATACCGACCAGATCGGCCGAGAGAATTGCACCCAAAAGACCAATTAAAAGCCATGGCACGCGGTGTTTCAGCCGCCTCACGACTGACTCATCGCTGGCCGTGAGTGCCTCGGAGCTGCTCGCCAGAAAGCCGCCCAGCCGAGCGGTATCCTCATCGTGCTCCCAAAGCAAAACTTCAAAGATCCGCCGTGGAGTGATGATCCCCTGAAAACGCCCTTCCTCATCGACCACAGCAAGGCTCGCTTCGCCGTGCCTGATCGCCTGCCACGCGGCGACTTCTTGATCGACATTGGATGTTACGACGGGCGGCGACGGATCCATGATCGCTTCCAGCAGAACATCGTCATCAGCCGCCAATAAGTCTTCGATATTCACCAGCCCAGCAAGTTGGCCGTCGTTGTGGCATACCACGATCTCGCCGGCGGAATCGTATCGCTTTCCGCGGAGTAATTCCCGCACTTTGGCTACACAGTCCTCCGGGGAAGCCAACGGTACATGGCGCGTATGATGTTCGGCGGCCGTTTCGAACTTAAGCTCCGGAAGCGGCGTCAATCGGTTCGGCACGGCGGTGGCTCCTAGGAATTGATGCAACGCCAGGTTTGCGAACGTGCTAGCAGAAATTATGCCATAATCGTCGCAGCGCGCTGATGGCTTTCAAGCGAAGCCTTCAAACTCGCGTACACACATCGAAACGCCGTCTTGACATAATCCTCATTCTGGATAAGCTGTAGGCTGTTGTCGCACTCATGGCGGGTGCGTCTTGAAAACGGCTGAAGACGCTCGGCACGAGTTTCGTGCTAGAGAGTTTCGTTCTCAGCCAAAGCCTGTGCATCGGTTCAGCGACGAACCGCTTCTCGTCGCACGCGGCTTTCCCGGTGTCGTCCGGGGATCGTTTCCGTCTCCCCTGGCTATGGAAAATCTCATGGTTCAAGCAATCGCAACTGCGTGGAAGTTGCAGGGCCTGGCAACCCGCTTGACCGTCGGTCCCGCTAACTGAGGCGCGCTGGCCAACAGCACTCAAACCCTTTATTTTGACCCGTAACTTTCCGCTTAAAACCCAGAATTTCACGAGGAGATTTGCGATGTTAGTGTTAACCCGGAAACTTGGCGAACAGACTGTCATCGGCGATAACATTGTGATTAGCATCCTGGACGTGGGACGTGATCGCGTCAAACTCGGCATCACGGCTCCCAAGGAGGTGCCCGTCCATCGTCAAGAGGTTATGATGCGGATGGTGCCTGCCGATGCTCGATCAGCTGTTCATCACCAGGCCTGTTTAGCGGACTGCGCATGACGAGGATATTTTCGTTGCTCATCGTTGAAGACGATGTGGAGTTCCGCGCAATCGTGGTGCGGCGATTTGAGCGACGTGGCTGCCAGGTGGTAGCGTGCGATTGCCTCGAGGGTGCTCTCAGCGCCGCCCAGCAGAACCGCTTCGACGCCGTGCTAATGGACCGCACATTAGCGGGTCAAGATTCACTCAGTCTCATTCCACAGCTAAGAATTCTTCACCCCGAGATTCAGTTCGTGGTCCTGAGCGGTCGCAACGATCGCTCGTCGGTGGACGAGGCAATGACGGCAGGCGTCTTCGAGTATCTCACCAAACCTTGCAGCCTGGCCGACATGGAACTCGCCATCCAGCGCGCGTGCCCAGCACCCGCGAAATAGCTTTCGCACTTTCCACCAACAACAGGCGGGGCGTTCCAGGTCCACGGCGAATTGAGTCGTTTCCGCACACACCTGTGCTATTTCGCATACTGCCGTGACGATGCGAAGCGGTGAGAAGCCGTCAATCAACGTTGTTGTGGCACAAGCGCGCTTGGAAATATTGCTGGCATACAAACTGCTTGAACATGAAGGCGAAACGGTCCTGCGACTACCTCCAGGCATGGTTATGAGCACGATAACAACGGCGACCGAATTCATCCGCTGGTTCCGCGATTTGGGAATCGAAGACATTCCCAACGTGGGTGGCAAAAATGCGTCACTGGGCGAGATGGTTCGCGAATTGGCGTCGGCAGGCATCAACGTCCCCAACGGCTTTGCCATTACGGCCGACGCCTATCGCTACTTTCTTGCGGAGGCGGGGATCGACCAGCAAATCACCAGGCTGCTCGACGGGCTCAACCCCCAGAACCTGAACGATCTGCGCCGGCGAGGTGCTGAAATTCGCCACTCGATCATCGCCGCTCCGCTGCCTGCCGACCTCGAACAGGCGATCATTGAAGCCTACCTGGCGCTGGGCCACGACCGCATCGTTCCGCTCGACGTTGCCGTTCGCAGCAGTGCCACGGCTGAAGATCTGCCGGACGCCAGCTTTGCCGGGCAGCAGGAAACGTATTTGAACGTGCAAGGTCCGACGGCGCTTTTGGATGCCTGCCGGCGATGCTTCGCGTCTTTGTTCACTGATCGCGCAATCTCCTATCGACACGACAAAGGGTTTGACGATCTCAAAATTGCGCTATCGGTAGGCGTGCAGCAGATGGTTCGCTCGGATCTTGCCAGCTCCGGCGTGATGTTTTCCATCGACACCGAAACTGGTTTTCGTGATGCGGTGCTGATCAACGCCGCATACGGTCTCGGCGAAAACGTCGTTCAGGGCTCAGTTAACCCAGATGAATTCATGGTCTTCAAGCCAACGTTGCGCGCCGGTTTCCGACCGATTGTGAAGCGCGCGCTGGGAAGCAAAGAGTTCAAGCTGATCTACGATGTGGGCGGCAGCAAGATGGTGAAGAACGTACCGGTGCCGCCGGGTGACCGCGCTCGATTCTCGACCAGCGACGAGGAAGTTCTGCAACTTGCTCGTTGGGCGTGTCTGATTGAGGAACATTACGGCCGCAAAAAGGGGGAAGCGTGCCCGATGGACATGGAATGGGCTAAGGACGGGCAGACCGGTGAACTGTTCATTGTGCAGGCGCGGCCCGAGACTGTGCAATCGCGCAAGCCGACGGACGTTATCGACGCCTACCGTCTTAAACAACGCGGGCGAGTTCTGGTAAGCGGGCAAAGCGTTGGCGAGAAGATTGGTGGGGGACCGGTTCGGGTCATCAAGGACGCTCAGCATTTGGCGTCGTTTCAGTCGGGTGAGGTTCTGGTAACGGACAAGACAGACCCCGATTGGGAGCCGGTCATGAAGCGTGCCGCAGCAATCGTTACGAATCGTGGCGGCCGGACGTGCCACGCGGCCATTGTCAGTCGCGAGTTGGGTGTGCCAGCGGTGATCGGCACGCAGCATGGGACTGACCTGCTGCATGATGGTGCGCTCGTGACGGTATCTGCGGCTGAAGGTGCAGTTGGAAATGTCTATGAAGGTCGGCTTGAATTCGACGTCGAACGAATCAGCCTGGCGAAGACCGGACGACCCAAAACCAAAATCATGCTTAACGTTGGCAATCCTGACGAAGCTTTCGCGCTTTCATTCCTGCCCAACGACGGTGTCGGACTCGCGCGAATGGAATTCATCATCAGCACGGCCATCGCCATTCATCCGATGGCACTCGTGGAGTACGAGCGACTTGATGACCCTGCCCTGAAAGCGGAAATCGACAAGTTGACGAGCAGGTACCGGGACAAGCCGCAATTCTTCGTCGATCGACTGGCTGAGGGGGTCGCCCAAATTGCTGCTGCTTTCTATCCCAAGGACGTGATCGTACGGCTGAGCGATTTCAAGACCAACGAGTACGCTAACTTGCTCGGTGGAAAGCGCTATGAGCCAACGGAAGAGAATCCGATGATTGGCTTCCGCGGGGCATCTCGCTATTACGATCCGCGCTATCGCGACGCCTTCGCTCTGGAATGCCGCGCGATGAAAAAAGCCCGTGATGAAATGGGGCTGACCAACATCAAGCTGATGATCCCGTTCTGCCGCACGGTGTGGGAAGGCGAGTGCGTGCAGCAGGAGATGGCCAGGCACGGTCTTCATCGGGGGGAAGGCGGTCTTGAGCTATACGTGATGTGCGAAATTCCCAGCAACGTGGTTTGCGCTGCGGATTTTGCCGAAATCTTCGACGGCTTTTCGATTGGATCAAACGATCTGACGCAGTTGGTTTTGGGCGTGGATCGCGATTCGGAAATCGTCGCACATGTCTTCGACGAGCGTAACGCGGCTGTCGAACGCATGATTGCGGAAGTGATTCAGACCTGCAAGAAAATCGGCCGAAAAATCGGCATCTGCGGCCAGGCGCCCAGCGATTATCCGGAGTTCGCCAGGTTCCTGGTCGAACAGGGCATCGACAGCTTGTCGCTCAGTGCGGACGTGATCGTGAAAACTACGGCGCAAGTTCTCGAAGTGGAAAAGGACTTGGAACGATCGAGAAATTAATCAGCATCAAATCCAGGAGAAATTGAAATGTCCCACAAGCAATTACTTTTTGAGGCGAATGCTCGGGAGAAGCTTTTGCGCGGCGCTAGCGCGTTGGCAGATGCTGTGCGGCTGACGTTAGGCCCCAAGTCGAAGTGCGTGCTGATTCAGAAGAAGTGGGGCAAGCCCATTGTCTCCAATGACGGAGTGACGATCGCCAAGGAGATCGATCTCAAGGATGCCGAGGAGAATCTCGGAGCACAGATGATCCGCGAGGCAGCGGAGCGCACAGGCGAATCTGTGGGTGACGGCACCAGCACATCCGCGCTGCTGGCTCATGCAATTGTCGCTGAAGGGATGCGGAACGTGGCCGCTGGCGCGAGTGCAATTGACATCAAGCGCGGGCTCGATCGCGGCTTGCGGGTGGCGGTGGAGGCCATTCGATCGCTTTCGAGGCCTGTGGAAACTCGCCGCGAAAAGGAACAAGTGGCAACAATCTCAGCCCATAACGATCCAACTTTGGGGACACTCGTTGCCGATGCAACGGAGAAAGTGGGGCGCGAAGGAGTTATCTCGGTGGAAGAAGCGAAAGGGACCGAAACCACGCTCGAAGTGGTCAAGGGCATGCAGGTCGACCGCGGCGA
>SXGT01394986.1_pt1 | contig 11043 bp, 9 predicted proteins | sample 3176221 | NCBI WGS metagenome assembly SXGT01 (sample SAMN11356862, study PRJNA531348) | freshwater metagenome | isolation source: freshwater sample F1-120 | place: China: Fuxian Lake, Yuxi | collected 2017-12-25
CGCCGCCGCCGCCGCCGCCGCCGCCGGACACGCCCCCGCCGCCCAAGCTGCAGGTTCGTGAGCCGCTGCCGATCGCGGATGCGCCGCCTCCCCCGGTGACCCTGCCGGTCGAGGCGACGAAGAAGGAAGACCGTCAGGAATACACGGGTCCGCCCGTGATCGTTCCCGGTCCGCCGCCGCCTCCGGCGCCTCCGGCGCCGCCGCGCCCGTCGGTCATCACGAATCCGGACTGGATTCGTCGTCCCGACGGCAACGACCTGGCCCGGTTCTACCCGAGCCGCGCCCAGTCGGACGGCACCGAAGGCACCGCCACCATCGAGTGCGTGGTGCAGGAGAACGGTCGTCTGGCGAACTGCAGCGTCGTCAGCGAGAGCCCGGCGGGCGCCGGCTTCGGCCGAGCCACCCTGCAGCTGGCCTCGCGGTTCCAGATGCGGCCCCAGACCCGCGACGGCCAGCCCGTCGGCGGTGCCCGGGTCCGGATCCCTATCCGCTGGCAGCTGGGCTGATACGGCTCAATCCAAAGAACGACGCCCCGGAGGAAACTCCGGGGCGTTTTTCTTTGTGGCTTCCGCATCGGGAGCAAAAGCGCCAGCTTGAGCGTTAAGCCCGCACACCGCTGAGGGAGCCCCATGATGATCCGCAAGACCGCCGCCGCCCTTCTGACCGCCACGGCCTTGAGCGCCGCCCTGGCCGCCTGCGCCTACAATGAGACCCTGGGACGCAATCAACTGCTGATCGTCGATGACGCGGCCCTGCAGCAGTCCGCCGACCAGGCCTGGGACCAGGCCATGCGGGAGATGAACCCCACCAACAACGCCGCGCAGAACCAGCGGGTCCGCACCGTCGGCGGCCGGATCATCACCGCGGCGAACCTGAACAGCCGCCTGCGCTGGGACTACGCCGTCTTCCAGGACGAGACGCCCAACGCCTTCACCCTGCCGAACGGCAAGATCGGGGTGACGACGGGCCTGCTGAATCTGGTCGAGAACGACGACCAGCTGGCCGCCATCATCGGGCATGAAGTGGGTCACGTGGTCGCCCGTCACGCCGCCGAGCGCTATTCCCAGACGGCGCTGACGGCCACGGGCCTGCAGGTGGCCCAGGGGGTCGCCGGGGATTATGGCCAGGCCATCGGCGCCTTCGGCGGCATCGGAGCCCAGCTGGGCGTCCTGCTGCCCTTCTCCCGCAACCATGAGCTGGAGGCGGACCGCCTGGGCGTGGATTACATGGCCGCCGCCGGGTATGAGCCGCGCGAGGCGCTGGACCTGTGGCGCATCATGGCCCAGCAGCGGCAGGGATCGACCCCCGAGTTCGCCTCGACCCACCCGTCGGACCAGACCCGCATCGCCCAACTGGAACAGTATATCACCAGCCGCGGCTGGTAGTGCCCTTCCCTGCTTGATTGCGAGGCCCGGTGCGGCTAGACACCGGGCCTTCGCGATGCGCGCCGCCCTAGCTCAGGTGGTTAGAGCGCGAGATTGTGGCTCTGGAGGTCTCCCGTTCGATCCGGGAGGGCGGTACCATCGCGGGGCCCTTATGGGGTATAGGGTTCAGCTCCGGCGCGCTCGCCGTAGCGGCGGTGGATTTTACACCTTTTTTCCAACTCGTTTTTCACTCTCCGTTCCGGGGCTGTTCCAACTCTGCTGACGAAGACGGAGTTGGGCGACTTTCTCCGCCGCGTTGTCAGACATGCGTATGCGGTCAGCTTGGCGGCGGTACTGGGCAAAGCTGGCAGGGCTCGCTTGGCCAAGCTGAGAGGCGCCCTCAGCATCTGTTGCCCCCGCAAGGGCAAGCTCGACGCCACGCGTGTGGCGAAGGCCGTGAAAATCGTAGCGGTCGCTGTCGAGCCGGCCGCTCTTGTGAAGTTCTCGGATGAGCTTGCCGAGTTCCAACGCCAAGCCATCCGCAGTGTACGGCCGGCCCTGCCGATTATAGACGAGGGTTGTAGGCGTTGTGAGCGTCCGCCGTTTCGCCGCGCGGCGCGTAGCCTGCCAGTTCGACAGGGGCTGGGTGTCAGGCGTCCCATCAAGCCATCGGCTCAGTTCCGGCTCCTCCCGGATATCAACCGGGACCCGGCGTTTCCCCGAGAGAAAGGCGAACCGGCCCTCAGTGCGCGAACTCCGGGCAATACGCGTCACGTCCTCCCGGCGCGCGCCGGTGTATCGAGCGATAGCAACAGCGCGCGCCAAGCCAAATTGCTTGGCCTCAACTGACGCCGACAGGACCGTGTGGAGGACTTGGCCAGACCAGATGGGATGGGGCTCGGGGGCATTGGCCGGGCGCCTCACCTGCGGGATGCGGCCGAATGGATCAGTGATCGTCTCTGCAATGATGGGGCCTGCCAGCACATTCTTGAGAAGCTGGAGCCGGATGTTCGCCGCCCGGTGTCCCCGGCTCGCCCAGGCATCTCGGAGGCCCTTAACAAACGAGGGGGTCATCACCGACAGGGGGAGGTCGGCCAGGTCTTGGGTGAACTCCTTCAGGATGAGGCCGTATTCGTATCGCGTGGAGGCGGCCAGTGCCGTGAAGTCTGGCCCCAACTCATAGTCCCTCAAAGCGGCCCGAATGGTGCCCACGCGTGCCTTCGGCGTGGAGAGAGCCTTAACCAGGCCCGCCACTTCAGCTTCAACCTCGGCCGACCCCTCCGGGTTGGCGAGACGGACAGAGGGCAGGCCTCGTTTCCGCAGGTACAGATAGACCTCGCCAGAAGGCGTTGCGATCCGCTGAACATACTTCAAGGCCCGCCCTCCCCCACTACCGCCCGCGCGTGTTGCGAGCCATGACCCGAGCCAATGCATTCTCGGCGGTCTCAGCATCGGACGCAGTGCAAGCCCCGCCAGACGCCAACGAGGGAGAAGAATCTAGGCGCAACGGTAGGTTGTCAATCAGGCGGTCGAGGTCGCCCCTTTTCCATCGCACACCTCGCATGGGCCCCATATCAACGGGCTGCACCCCCCTACGCGCGGCGAGACCCTGAAATGCGCTCTCGCTGAGGGAAACGTAGGCGCTGGCCATTTCCGTATTCATGAGCCCGGGCCAATTCGGAAGAGAGGGCATCAGCATGGAACGCCCCCTCCGCCAAAGATGACTCCGAAGGCCGCTTCACGATCTTCCCAGTAGGCCGCCCGGAGCGCACCCAGATCAGGGTGACCGTTGGCCAAGGCATCATCGCGCCGCACATAGAGCCGCCTCAGACGCGGGCCGCCGCTCGGGCCATCTCCCAGCCGGTCCGGCTTAGGGCCGAGTTCACAGCGGCGAAGCTCTACAAAGCCAACTCGTTTAAGAAGGTTTGCCAGCGGACGGTTCATACGGCCCCGGTCGCCCAGTTCCTGTCGCACCCAGCCTTCGATTTCGTCCAAGGCCAAAACGCGGTAACTGAACGGCCCGTCGCCATCGTTTGCGGCATCCTCCACCACAGCCTCCCACGCGAACCGTGACGCCTTGCGCATTGCCTCCTTCGCGGATGACGGCGGGGCTTTTCCTTTGGGGCGAAAGTCAGTCAGATCACGCTGCAGCAGCCAGCGGGCGGCTATTGCCGCACCGCCGTTCTCATACCAAGCCACCAGGGCGGCATAATACTCTGGGTCCCGGGGTGGACTCTCATTCCAAGCCACAAAGAACCGCCGATCCTCCGCTGACACCGCCAATGCGTTCGAATTGTTGGTGAAGAAGATGGACGCAACGATGTTCGGCACCTCGTACTGCGGCTGATGCTTTACGTTGACCGGCAGCGTATATGGTGGAGACGCAATCAACGGCTTGAGCCGGTTCATGGTGTCTTTGCGCTCGGAGAGGTGCATCTCCTCCACGATCAGGAAGCGCGTGCGGGAGAGGAACCACGTCCAACCGGACATGAGGTCCCCAGGACCGATTTCCCGCACGTTGTCCGCCCCGAGTGCGAGGCGCACGGGCTCCAGCATCAGATCCTTACCGAGCCCTTCCCATGTTGAGCCAATCATCAATGACCAGTTGGGTTTGTCTCCCGGGAACTGAAGGGTCCACGCCAGCCAATCGAGGACGATATTGCGCTCGCGCTCTTCCGGGACCACGAATGCAACGTGCTCCAGCCACATAGCCGCGTCGTCGTCCGTCGCCGTGGCCGGCATTTGAGGCGCCGGATCCCGCCACTGGTTCACACAGCGGCCCGTCAGGCCTGCCAGACGCTCCTCCACGAACAGCTCGTCGCCCGGCCGGTAGGTCACGCCCTTGACGGTCTGAAGGCGTCGGGGGTGAGCAAGCAGGACCGCCCACGCACATTCCTTCGCGCTTGCGGGCGAGCCGATATGGCGGTTCCGCACGTTGAACTGCTCGCGATCCAACAGATCGCCCGTTTTCAGATCACAGACGCGCTTAAGGACCTCCACCCACACGTAGCGGGCGAACATTTCGGTCAAGGGGCGTGTGCTCTGCGCACCTGCTATGTCTGCATCGGCTGGGGCGGGCTGCAGCGCCTCAAAGTCCTCGTGTGCGCTGAAGAAGGAGCCGTCGCCCTCCTCGGTGCATATACGGGCCAAGTAATCCCAGCCGACCCTGAATGGAGCGCTGAACGAAAGCCATTTGGCCAAGACGGCCTCGGGCGTGTTATCCGGGTAGGTGAGGCTCCAGTCCTCCCACAGGGCGAATGCTTCCTCCTCGTGCTCCGGCCCGGCTGACGCCTTCACAGCTATGCCGATTTTGAGCCACGTCTCGTAATCGACCTCATTCGGCAGTGCCGCCAGCGCGCGCTCTATGGCCTCAATGGACGGGGCCAGGAGGCCGTCCTGCAAAACACTGCCGCCTTTGCGCCCACCGGCACGGCCCGTTGGACTGACCACGCACCCTTGGCCGACGAGAAACTTCTCCAACTCGACCCAGAACGCCATAACGGACTTGTCGTCGAGCACGATGAGGTTCGCTTCCCCATGAGTCGCCAGAGATTTCCCGTCTCGCCACTCATACGGAAGCCCAGTTTTCGGGTGGATGCCTTCCAGAACGTAGAAATGACGACCGCCGATCCACTCAATGGCGTGGTCAGTGCCGTCTCCGGTCTGGAACGGCATCCGCATTTTTCCCACATCGCTGCCTGCGTATACCAGCAAGCGACGTGGCCGCCGCCCGAACCGACAGGGTGCCGGCCCGAGTTGCCCTGTGGCAAATTGCTCGATGGCCTCGGCCAGTTCCGGATCATCAACGTCAATGTCCAGGCCAGGATATTGACGACTTTGGAGCCCAACTCCTGCGTTCCAGCCTTGCCATTTATCGAGGTCCGGAGCCGTCGAAATGGAGGAGGTCCACCCGACGATGCCCCCCCAGCCATCAGCATAAAGTGCCCCGGGGAGTTTCCCGATTTTGTCAGGGTCAAACCGGCAACCCGGTGAGAGCTTGGAGCCGGGTGGGATGACAGGAAGGAGTTCGGAAGTGAAACCAGCTCTAGCGTAGTCGTGAAAGGTGGAGGGCACTGGAATGCCTTTTCGCTGGGCAACGCCAGGGAGCGCAAAGAAGTGCTGCTTCGCCAAGGACGTCGCATTGATGGGAAAGGTTGGTCGCGCTGAAGCGCATCCCCCTTGCCCATGCGAACTGGCCTTACGCTCATCCCCGTCACGAACCGGGCTACGTGTCCTCGGGAACGAACGAGGCATCCAGATACGTTCCTGCGTGATCTCGGGGGGAGACCAGCGCCTTAATGCATGACTCCTCTGAGTCGCATTCGGCGCCAACCCCGCATCAGTCGTTTTGGAGGAAATTTTGTGGGCGGATGGGGATGGCCAAATCAGAAACCCTGCTCGCCCCTCCCCCGGGGGGTGGGAGGTCGAGCGGCTGGTGGAGGCTTCGCGCATCGCTCGTGCGTCACGACTGGGACAGTCCCGAAAACGATCGTTTTTGGCACACAGCGACGAGTCTAGGGAATTCAGTGACTTGCGCGTCCCAAAAATCCGTCCCAGAATCTCCGCATGAAAATTGGATATGCCCGCGTCTCCACTGGAGAGCAAAGCCTTGACCTGCAACTCGACGCGCTTCGTGCTGCGGGCGCCGAGGACATCTTCACCGATCAGTGCTCCGGGGCCAGCACGGAAAGACCCGGCCTTGAGCAGGCGCTCAGACGCCTGGACACTGGCGACACCCTTTTGGTTTGGCGGTTGGATCGGCTCGGCCGGTCGCTGCCGCATCTGATCTCCACTGTGTCGGACTTGGGAGAAAAGGGCATCGGGTTTCAGTCTCTGGCCGACTCCATCGACACCACACATGCGCAGGGCAGGCTCGTGTTCCACCTGATGGGCGCGCTCGCGGAGTTTGAACGCGCGCTAATCAGCGAAAGGACCCGGGCAGGACTGGAGGCCGCCACGGCGCGGGGCCGGAAGCTGGGGCGTCGCCCTGCCCTGAACCCTCAGCAGCTTGCGCACGCCCGGCAGTTGATGGCCGGCGGCGCTACACCAACTGACATCGCCAGAACGCTCGGCGTTGGTCGCTCCACGCTTTACAGGGGATTGAGGGCATCAGCCTGATCTCTCGCCTATCAGATATCAGATGCTCTCTGGGGAAGTATGCGCATAGGGTGACGTCACTATGCTTGGGGCCACGACCTGCCCGGATCGCCTCCGATAGGTGAGTGCCGATATAATTGCTGAGTGCTCAAACACGGCCTGCTCCCGGGCCAAGCCTTTGGATAACTGTTATAACATAACGCTCTTTCCCGTTCTTAACGACCGCTTGAAGGGCATGACAACTTGTAGAGTATCCGCGTGTGCGAGCATGGCGTCAGCCTGTGCGAGCTTGGTCAGGGAGCCTGCGGCCGCGCCCACCAGATCACGACGCCACCGCCCCAGCCGACGCTCCCTGCACCGGCGTTGAGGCTCTGCGCCCTGTAGGAGAACCGGGTGATCACCTGAGCCGGCTGGCGTACCCCTATCTGCTGCGCGGCCAGCAGCAGCCGGTCCAGTGCAAGATGGGTGGCGGTTGGGGATCAGACGCTGCGCGGCTGGAAGGGCTGTAGGAGGTGGCCTGACTGTTCGACCTTTGCGCAGCCAGCCCCTAGGATTCCGCGTGGGAGGCGAGCATGGACATATCGATTATTGCATCAACGGTTCTGACAGCCCTTGCGGGCTTGGCGGGATTAATCGTTGGGGAAATCCGAGCCACGCATCGATGGCGCGATGATCGGGAAAGCCGCCGTTGGCTCGAAATCATGGAATGTTTGCGGATTGTCGAGAATCCGATGGAGGCGCCCCGGCTGAAAGAGGTGGCAGCGCGCCGTCTCCGACAACTCGAAATCCCGCAAGATATGTCCGTAAAGAACGCCTCCCCCAACCCGCACCTAGAGCCGTCTGTTTTGGTGCCGGGTGGGGGGACGCTTGATCCACGTTCGCCTGGCCGGCGGAGCATAGGTTACGAGTTCTGGCATCGCCCCTCTTGGGAAAGGATCAAAAGAACCGGCATTCGGTCTCGGATAACGGAAGCTGCAGTCATTGCCGCGTTGGCGACAGCGTTCGCCGCTTTGGTTCAGACTTTAGTCTAGCACTCAAAGTGAATTTGCGACCCGTCCGGCAACGGCCCCTGCAACTCGGCCGCCGTATCCCACGGCGCAATCATCGAGATCTAAGCTCGTTCGGCTCGGCCAGGATGACGGGCATGGCCTTGGGGGGACGGCGGCCACCTCGGCATTGGGCTCGCTGGTCAGGAAGCCGAACAGGTCGGCAGTGACCTCGCCCTCCTTCAGCTAGCGAAAGCTGGTCCACTGGGGCGTTCAGATGCCTGCGAAGAAGGCCTCAGGTTCGAGGTCGCCGCCGTTTAGGCGGAAGCAGATCGGGCTCATATTTGCCGTCGCGTCGCGGCCCGGCTCGCTGAACGACGTTAGGGGGGCCAGGCAACGGTTTTCTGGCTTCGGCCAGCGCCGCCAAGGGGGCGAGCGGGTGTTGCGGATGTTGGTCACACCCTTGTCCATCTTGTTGCCCTCTAGGGAGATGGCGGGGGATGGCATCTCCCAGCGGACGGATGTCAGGGTGCGATCGCCTTTCGTGTCGGTACGGACGATGGGGGCGGTGTAGTCGGGCCAGATACTGCCGGGCTCCATGCAACCGGCGTCATTGCGCATGGCGCGCGCCAGATCGAGGATCGCGGCCCGGCCTTTACGTATGCTATAGAGGTTGCACAGGGGACGGGCTGCGTAGGCAAGCAATGCGCTCGAAATCCACCACGCCGCTGTGGCCGTCGGCGTCGTAGTACCTGCGCACCGGCCCACCTCCCCGAACTAGATCGGCGACGGTCTCAGGTACCATTTAGGTCCGCAGCCGCGTCGCGCGCGGGCGATGCACGGAAAGAGACTTTTCCCTCGCCGCGCCGGGGACCGTCTAGGACTCCCCGTTGCTGGCGCCCGGCTCGAGCGATGCCGACTGAGCTCTCCCCAGGGCAACCATGACCCCTGACACCGCCTCCTTGATGATCAGATAGAGCATCGCCTCACATGCCCATGGCTGCGCCGCCCGGACCATACTCCATGACCAGCATCCAGACGGCCATGGCGATCATCATCAGGTTCTCGGTGAGTGACAGGAACCCCAGCGGCACATTGCTGTCGCCGCCGACGTAGGCGCACTTCAACTCGCGCTTGTCGAGATAGACGGCCTTGAAGACGGACACCGCGCCGATGCCGCCGATCAGTAGCGCCACGGGCGCCGACAGCCAGGTCAGCACGCCCGCCACCATCAGAGCCCCTGCGCCGAACTCGGCGAAGGGATAGACCTTGCCGTAGGGAACCCAACGTTTGGCCAGCAGGTCGTAGTTCAGGAACATGGTCGAGAAGCCGTCCACGTTCTGCAGTTTCAGCATGCCCAGGACCATCATCGACAGGGCGATGAACCATTCAGCGGCCGGGATAGTCAGCGGCGTTCCATGGACCGTCAGACTGAGCATCGCCGCCATCACGGCTGTGGTCGCGAACACCACAACGACCGGCGTATAGGTGGTCGCGTCCGGGTCGCGGACCTTCAGGCCCAGAAAGCGCCGAAGATCGTCGTAACCGCCGATGCGCTTGCCATCGATGAAGGTTTGGGGCGTCGTCCGGACGTCGTGCTCAGCCTTGAAGGCGTCGGTTTCCTCCCGGGTTCTCAGCCATCGGTCGTCGACCTGATAGCCTCGACTTCTCAGCAAATGCCGCGCCTTGAGCCCCCAGGGACAGACGTGGCCGGGCATGACCATCCGATAAAGCGTCGCCGTCTTTTTCATCTCAGCCTCCGTGACTGTTCAATTCGAGGCCGTCACCCTACCTTCCGTACTCTGGTACGGAGTCAACCATGAAGATTCGAACGATCGCAGTTCTGGCGCGCGAAGGCGGTGTTGGGGTGGAGACTGTGCGTTTCTACCAGAGACGCGGCCTGATGCCGACGCCGGAGCGCGTCGCCGGGGATCGCGCTGGCGGCGGGATTCGCCGCTATGGCGACGAGGATGTGCGCCGCCTGCGCTTCATCCGCTCCGCGCAGACAGCGGGCTTCACCCTGGATCAGATCGGTGAACTGCTGGCGCTGGACGCGAGCGAGGATCGCGCCAGGGCCCGCAAACTGGCGACCGAACGCCTGGGGGCTCTGGACCGGACCATCGCCGAACTGGAGGAGGCGCGCACCGCCCTTCGACGGCTGGCGAGCGCCTGTTCTGAAACCACGACGGGGCCTTGTCCCATCATCGCCGCCTTTCAGGGCGTGGCGCCGCGCTGAGGCCGGGCCCCCTTATGGCCAAGGGGCATATCGCCCTCTTAGAACCAGGCCTTGATCCCGACCACCACCCGCGTGTGTTCGGTCTCGCCGCCGAGGGCGCGGGTCAGGTCAGCGGTTTCGCCCAGGTCGCGGCTCCACTCCACCCCGACATAGGGGGCGAACTCCTTGGCGATCTCGTACCGCAGTCGCACCCCCGCCTCCACGTGGGTCAGGCCTGACCCCAGGCCCAGCTCGGGAATGTCGGAGGCCGAGGCCTCGAGCTCGAACCGGGGCTGCAGGATCAGGCGCTGGGTGATGCGCTGGTCGTATTCAGCCTCGACGCGCGCGGTCAGATCGCCCTCGGTCGACAGGAAGGCGGCGGCGTCGACCTCCCACCAGTAGGGGGCCAGGCCCTGAACGCCGAGCACCAGATGGGTGGGGTTGTCACCGCCATCGCGGAAATCCTGGCGCACCCCGGCCTGCACGTCCCAGAAGGGGGCGACGGCGCGACTGTACAGCGCCTGGACCTCGCCCTCGATCTCCCCGTCGAGATCACCTTCGCCCTCGGACTTCCACCAGAAGCGGTTGATGTCGCCGCCGGACCAGCCGCCCGCATCCCAGAGCCAGCTTTCCTCCCCATCACCAAATCCGGCCTCAAGCCGATCGATCACCACGGCGGTCGTGCGCATGTCGCCGTTCTCGCGCAGCAGGATTCCCCGCGCCTGCCGCATCGCCGCCTCGCCCCAGACGGCGTCGGCCGCGTGAGCGGGGCCAGACAGCGCGGCGGCAGGGGGCGGCGTCTCCGGCGGCCGGCCGGGAGTGTCAGCGCTCGTCGTCACATCGGGCGGGCCCATGTCATGGCCGGCGTGAGGATCGGCCGGCGGCCCCATGTCGTGCCCGGCGTGGGGATCGGCGGGCGCTCCCATGTCATGACCGGCGTGGGGATCGGCCGGTGGGGCCATGTCGTGCCCGGCGTGAGGGTCAGCAGGCGGTCCCATGTCATGACCGGGGTGAGGATCGGCCGGTGGAGCCATGTCGTGCCCGGCGTGAGGATCAGCAGGCGCTCCCATGTCGTGCCCGGCGTGGGGATCGGCCGGTGGGGCCATGTCATGGCCGGCGTGAGGATCGGCCGGCGGGGCCATGTCGTGCCCGGCGTGAGGGTCGGCCGGCGGGGCCATGTCATGACCGGCGTGCGGGTCCGCCGATTCCGGCTCGGCGCTCATGTCGTGACCCGCATGGGGATCCGCCGCCGGCGGCGGCGGAGGGGCGTGATGGTGATCATGATCCTGGGCGGCGGCCATGCCCGCGACGGCCACAAGCGGTGCAAGGCAGATCAGCAGACGGCTCATGCGGCTTCTCCATCGAGGGGGCGGACGGTCAC
>SXGT01449070.1_pt1 | contig 11043 bp, 5 predicted proteins | sample 3176221 | NCBI WGS metagenome assembly SXGT01 (sample SAMN11356862, study PRJNA531348) | freshwater metagenome | isolation source: freshwater sample F1-120 | place: China: Fuxian Lake, Yuxi | collected 2017-12-25
ATTAAAGAATGGCGTATGACGACCACCTTCATCTTTAGATAAGATATAAATTTCTGAGTTGAAATATGAATGCGGCTTAATAGTACCTTTATGAGCCAACACCTGACCACGCTCAACGTCGTCTCTTTTTGTTCCCCTTAACAGAATACCGACATTATCCCCCGCCTGACCTTGATCCAGTAACTTACGGAACATCTCAACACCCGTACAGGTTGTTGATACGGTAGGCCTAATACCGACAATCTCGATTTCCTGACCCACTTTAATCACACCACGCTCAATACGACCTGTTACCACGGTACCACGCCCGGAAATTGAGAACACATCTTCAATTGGCATCAGGAACGCGCCATCTACCGCTCTTTCTGGCAATGGAATATAGCTATCCAAGGCATCAACCAGCCTGACCACCGAAGGAACGCCAATTTCACTGGTATCACCCTCCAAAGCCTTCAACGCCGAACCCACGATAATAGGGGTATCATCACCTGGAAACTCATACATATCCAGCAGCTCGCGAATTTCCATTTCGACCAATTCGATTAATTCCGCATCATCAACCATATCCGCTTTGTTCAGAAACACAACAACGTAAGGTACGCCAACCTGTCTTGACAACAGAATGTGTTCTCTGGTTTGCGGCATTGGACCATCCGCCGCAGAACAGACCAAAATAGCACCGTCCATTTGGGCCGCACCGGTAATCATGTTCTTTACATAATCAGCATGGCCTGGGCAGTCCACGTGTGCGTAGTGACGCTCGTTCGACTGGTATTCCACGTGCGAAACCGCAATGGTTACTGTCTTGGTTGCGTCGCGGACGGTTCCACCTTTGGTGATGTCCGAGTATGAGATCGGCGTTGCCAACCCACGGCGGGCTTGCACTGCCACGATCGCAGCGGTGAGGGTTGATTTACCATGGTCAACGTGACCGATGGTTCCAACATTCACGTGCGGTTTAGTTCTTTGAAACGCTTCCTTAGCCATTGCGAATCCTGATTTTGTTTATGTTCTACTGTTAAATTACACCGCGGTTAGGCGTCGGCTTGTGGAGCCCATGATCGGGTTTGAACCGATGACCTCGTCCTTACAAAGGACGTGCTCTGCCAACTGAGCTACATGGGCTTGTTTGCACACTGCAAAATTTCAATCTTCCCCACAAAACGACAAAAACCCGTCGCCCCACGTTTGCTTGCGCAAGCCTCCGGGGCCCAAGTTTTAGTATTTTCTATCCGTTTACTGTCCGCCAATATAGGGGGAGATGCCCGGGTGTCAAATGTTTTTCTTCCTAGTTTCCAGTCTCTTTTCGAGATGGGGATGATTCATAGTGAATCAAGGCGAGTTTACTTTAATTTGATTCGATAGAAACCGTGAGCGGGGAGAGTGGTTGACTCGATCGTTTGGGTGGTTGCACCTATTGCGGTAGTTTCTGTAAGGGTGTTCCAATCGGGTTGGTTTAGGTTCGTTTTGAATTGGATTTGATAGGTGCGACCGATTTGTGAGGTCCAGCGGAGGGTCACCTTGTTTTCTGGGGTGAGGCTGGCTGAGGTGATCTGAATTATCGAATTCTCCGCGTTGGACATCGCGGGGCTTGCGTTCGTGAAGAAGCGGAGTTCGTTCGCTCCGTCCGGCCAACGGCCTTGGCTGATGTTGTTGGTCTGATTGGTAAAGGTCACTGAATCGATCATAACCCCGTTGGGCGCGAATAGGCCGATGCTTTCGCCTAGGCGATCTAGTTTAAAGTTTGCGTGTAAATGAGCGGAGTTTGTGGGGGAATCAGCGTCGGCCCATACGCGGAGAAACCCATGGGGTGCGATTGACCAACCGCCGGGGATTGGCCAACGTTCGCGAGGATCGAGGAGGTTGTCGGTTAAACTAAACCCAGCTAATTCGATGGGCACATTATTCGGATTATAAAGTTCGAACCAGTCATCGAACTGGCCATCAGAAGGATCCATCGTGGTGGTATTGCCTGCCATCCATTCGTTGATGAAGATTTGTGGAATCGGTGTGGATCCATCGTTCGCTGAACCCGGGGTTGCACGGGCAAGGATTTGGAAGTTCCCACTGTCGCCTTCTGGAAATCGTCCGAGGGACCGGTCGCTGGGGACGAGGTTGTAGTCGATTTCGTCTAAAACAACGGGTGTTCCTTCCATTGGGAAAACCAGCGCAACGGTGCCAGCATTTGCTGCGACGCGGAAGTTCGCATGGAGCGTCGTTGTGCTGGAGCGCATGTCGAGCCAGACGATCCGTCGTTCACCCGGAAGGAGGGTTGAGCCGTTGGGGAACGCCCATCTTGTAAGGTTGGTGGGGTGATCCGTGAGGTGCCAACCGTTCAAGCTCACCATCGTGTCCCCATGGTTAAAGATTTCGATCCACGGTTCTCTTACCCCAAATTCATTGGTGGCACCGTTAAGATTCAAGAGTTGGAGTTCGTTCAGCCAGACATCGGGAAACTTCGGAAGCGACCGAGCCACGGAATTCGATGTTCCGGGAGTTGCGATGGAAGGGGCTAACGGTTCTGAATCTAGTGCGAGCCCAAAAACGACATCGCTGCTGCCTGCATTATTCTGGTGAACTTCTGCGGAAAGAAGATTATCGCCTTGGCGTAATCCATTTGCCGATCGCAAAAATGGTCCTTCAAATCCGGCATTGTCCACGAGACGAGTCGAGAGGGTAGTATAATTGACGGGATCATCCATGCCGAGGCGGTGAAGTTCTCGACCATTCAGGTAAATGACGATTCCATCATCGATCACGGTGGAAAGTTTCAGTGCGACTTTGCTCGGGTCACCTGCAAAGGAAAAGTGGGTGCGGAAATAATAGGCGGTGCGACCAAGGGTCAAGGGAGTGAGGTTAGGAGCGGGCAAAGGGGAGCTTTCGACGTAAAATAATCCGCGTCCCGCAGGCCAAAGACTGTCGTCGAAGGTGTTGGTGTTCCAGAGGGTTCCGAGGTCAATTCCGGACTGGTCGAATTTCCAGAGATTGGTGATAGCGACTAATTGTTGGGGTATTTCAGTGCTCGGAACCGGCAACGGAGCAGCCCAATTCAATGACCGAGAGTTATCCTGCGAGGCATCGATTAATTGCAAGGATGACCCAGAGCCATCCGCAGCGGCAGGCCAAGGAGCGGCGTCCGAATACGTCACTCGGTCGATCACGAGGTCTTCGGTGAGGATTGTGCCGGGTTTTATTAGCCAAAGTGTTTCGGTGTCGTTCTGAAGTTGTCCGCCGAATTCGCCTGCGATGGGGATGGAGTTTCCGTAGTTCTGAACAAACGCAGCTCGGTCTTTCGCAACCACAAGGAATCCACCGGGAGGGATGATGGTTCCGCCGGGGAAAGTGAAACCAACCCCCTCGATGCGCCAGTTCGATAAATCAAAGGCGGTGTTCGTTGCTAGACTGTGTAATTCGATGAAGGCTCCTCCCGAGTTTGTCGGATGATACATGATTTCATTGAATACGATCCGACCGATTGAAGACTCTAGGGGTCCGCGATACGTGACGATGATCGAGTCGGTTGCGGTGGAGATTGGGGTTCCATCGCGCTGGAGCGCGGCTAATTCGAAACGGGTGCTGGCTGAAGACAGGGGAATGCGCATCGACCATGTGGTGTCGCCGGTCCATGCCACGGGATAGGCGATTCCATTGACGAGGATCGAGGTAACTTCAACAGGTGCGGTTCCTGTCAGTGAGACCGTATTGGAGGGCGATTCGAAATCATTTCCTGAATTATTTGTAATCGCGAACGGGGTCGCGAGTGCGGTCAGTTGTGTGATTAAAAAAGCGCGACGTTGGCTGAGCCAATTTCGAATCGGATCTGGATTGGTGAGGGCTGAGCCTGCGCTTCGGGTCACTCCGCTGGCGACGAGCATCGCATACTTCGCATCCATCACGGGGTTCATGTTGGTCGCGGCCATGCCTTCTACTGCGCGTTGCACGTTTCGGAAATAGGCACGACGAAATGGAGGATGGTTATACATGCGGGTGACGACTGGGTCCTCACACGGTGTGAATAATGGAGAGGTAGCTGGGTAGCTTGAGCTTGCTGTCATGAGCCAATCGTTATCGAACATAAAGGTCATCCAACGACCTTGACGGGGCTTATACGCATACATGTTCTTGCCGATCTGGTGGCCCCAACTATCGAAATTACTAATGATTCGTTCGATCGCGAAGATCCCCATGATTTCTTCCATGTCCGCGAGTGCCTCGGTTTGCGATGTGTAAGGCTCAGGGCTCGGAGCGTTGACGGCATCCACCCAAGCGAACACATCATCGAAGTCGTTGACGGAACCTTTCACGGCGCGTGGTAGAAAAATCCATCGGTAACGAGCCAGTTTTTTTGCCCCGCCGGTAGTGACGTAGTTTTCCAAACGTGGCTGTGGATCCGCGATTCTGGAGAGAGTATCTGAAAACTCAAACCACCGTTCGACCTTGTAGAAATTACCGTCGGCGTCGTTCGGGGACCATTCCTTGACCATGTCATTTCCCGGTTGTTGGACATCCTCGTAGACGCTGCCTCTCGATTGTTCGTTGACCCCGTTGACATGCAGGTGGATGAACCGTCGATGACCGTTGGGGAGACCCATCTCATCGGCAATGAAATAGGACATTTGCTCACCGACCCCTGATGGATCACGACCGGGCCAGTCGAGGACGAAATCGTTTACACCAAGGAATAAATCGTCTTTAGGAAAGGCACCGGTGTAACCGCACAAACCTCCGGTGGGTCCGTTGTAGCCGGGTGCAATATAGGGACTGCCGGCATAGAGCACCTGCATGTTGTAGATGACGCGTTCGTTGCTATAAACAAATGTTGCGTCCAGCGGAGTGTTATTCAAAGGACTCCGAGAAGTCCATGTCGTGCGCGTTGCTGTGGTCATCCATAACCGGTAGGTGCCGATCGGCCCTGCTGGTTGAGTTTCGCCTATTCGGACGAGGCATTCTCGAACGGGAGCATCGCTTGGGAACTTAGATTCTGCACCCAAGCCATCGACCGCACGGACATAAAAAGCGATCATGGATCCGCTGGCAGCTCCGGGGATCTGTGCGGTAAATTCTCCATCACCTGCAATTGCATCCCCGCCGGAGCCGTCGTCCTTCATGGGCAAGGTTCCGGTAGTGGCGGTTCCGTCGATGCGATAAACGGTCTGCAGAGTAGGAACGGAATCTGGGTCTTGCACGCGTGCCTTTACTAAAAACGGCTGGTTCGCCGCAGGCAGAACTGGGGAATGGATCACATCGACGATGGCAGGACCTGAGTTGGAAAGTGTTCGGCTGTTGCGTGCACCGGGGGTGCCGAGGTTTTTGGGGACGGTCAGTCTTCCAATCGCTTCCAAGTAATTCCCTCGGAGGCGCAGCAACATTTCAGGACGACCACGAAGCCAGCGCGCTTTCGCGCGAATTGTTCCCATGGTGCCCGGAACCAAATTTTGATTTAAGCCTCGGCGGATCCGGTTTGCCCCAGTATCCCCACGATCAACCGCGCGTAGGTGGAAAGATCGTGTGCTCTGAAAGCCTTCTGTGGTTTCTAAGCTAGACCGGGATTGTGTCCCCTCAGCCGTCCAACCGAGCGGATCAGTTTCGAAATTTCCATTGGAAATAAGATTCACGAGGCTCGGCCCCATGACTTCAACGTCATCGACGAGGCATTCGCCCGCTCCTTGAAGGTGCATCTGTAATTGGTCTGCTGTGCCGGTGCCATGATCGAGGTTCCCTGTGTGTTCGACGGAGGTCCACGGAGCTTTTCGAGTTTCGTCACTATCTGCCCAACTTGTCGCGAGGCGACGATTGGCGCGGGGATCGATCAGCTCCAGACTGCTCCCGCCGCCATCAGCCCACTCGGGCCATCGACCACCGGTGCCGTAAGTGACTTCGTCCACAGCGATGTGAATCTGGTTGGTGACAACGATGCCATTTTGATTGGTTGAGAAAACTTCGTCAGGCATGGAAAGGACGAGGCGTTCTCCTGATCCAGCCAATTGGCCCGAAAAGTTTCCGAACGTGTTGGTCGAATTGAGGTTTGTGTAATTCGACAACATTCGAACCACGTTTTTTCCGACGACCAAGTATCCTCCGGGCGAAATCTGGGTTCCGGGTGGGAATTCGAATCGGATACCCTCACTCAACCGCCAACCGGTCAGATCCACGATCGTGGAGCCCCAGTTCAGAATCTCTACAAATTGATCCGCATCCTCTTCACTGATGGGATTAAACATCAATTCATTGATGACGATCCGACTCTCCCGGATGCCGGTGCTGGAGGTGCCCGGGGTGCGGGTCTTCTGACGATGCCACGCTGTTCCACCGTCCGGAAACCGCCCAAAAGAAATGGAGTTCTCTTGGCCGCCGAACCGAATCGAATCGATGATGCGCGTCCCATCCGGATTCTTTAAATAAACGGTCTCGCCCATCGCGCTCAAAGAAAACCCCATCTGAGTTTGGTTGAAAGCAACCCAACCACCCGCGTTGACGGTGACGTTTCCAATCACGAATTTGTTGGTCGTGGGATCATCCGTTAGGATGCAACCGGTCAAATTCACGGATTGGTTCGAGCGATTGTAGAGCTCGATAAAATCTACCAATGGATCATCTGTGTGCGCTAATAATTCATTGATGAGAATTGACCCCAAGGCGTCTGAAACAATGGGTTCTTGGGTTCCGGGAGAACCGTTGACGAACGCGCTGGAAGCCCAACTCTGAACTGAGTCTTGGCCGTATGTGGGGCGTGCCAAAACCAAGGAGGGTCCAGAACCATCTGGGGCAGATGGCCACGGTGGATCATCCGAGTAGTGAACCTCCAGTAACAATGCTCCGGAACGGCTCCAGAGTTCTATCGTTCCGCTGTCTTTGGCGAGGTTTTTGCCTTCGCGGAATGGTCCAAAAACCTTTTGTAACCCGTAAACTCCTTGGACTTCCGTTGGTGCAGGCGCGACCACTACAAATCCCAAGGATGGAATGATCGTACCGGCGGGGAATGTAAAAGAAACGTCCCCTTCGATGTGATATCCGCTCAGATTTCGAGGAACTGCTTCAGTATTATAAACTTCAATAAATTCGAGGTTTTTGCCGTCGGCGCGAGGGGCTGGGTGATACATGATTTCTGAAATCACGAGTGGAGTCCGCTTGCTCGCGGGCCCCAACATATCGGCGGTCGCCATGAAGTCAGACCAGACTAAGAACCAAGCAAAAAAGACAAAAAAACGCGCAGCATGCATCCGAAAGACCCTCATGGTTGAAGCGTGAACCTATCGAACACCTAAACATCCGTAAACGTTCATCTCGCTTCGGTTATCGAACCCGTTCGATGATGGATTGTGATCAGTTTCTGTGCCACTTTGAGGGACTTGACCGAAGTTTTTTTCCAGTGGATAATGGCACCGGTGTGGGGATGTTGGGTTCGTTGTGCCCCTCTGATGCGCCGCTATGACCAAGAAAAGCAAAACCCGCAAGGGATTGACCCGCCAACAGAAACGCGATTTAGATATCGAAATTGGGTTTCTGGAAGGGGTGGTTCGTCGGGATCCGGTTTATGTTGAAGCACTTTATGTGCTTGGGGATAATTATACTCGGCGAGGAAAGTTTCATGAGGGTTTAAGAATCGACGAATCGTTAGCAGTCCTTCGTCCCACTGACTCCGTGGTTCATTACAATTTAGCATGTAGCTATTCTCTGACGGACCAGTTTGATCGCACTCTTGAAGCCTTGGAAAACGCCATATCTTGTGGCTATCGCGATTTCAAATGGTTAGCAGAGGATCCTGATTTGGAGGGATTCAGAGCCCAAGAGGGATATGTCAAAATCAAGAGGTTGATTCGGATTTTGAAGGCGAACGGTAAGGCAGGGGATGAGTAAGTTTTTGTTGGTTCGGTCAGGTGCTCTGATTGTTTTTGGAGACAACCCCGTTTTTAGGGTTTTCGAATGAACGTGTCGATCGGTTCCAAGACTCGACCCTACCGGACGGTCTCGTTTAACGACCGACTCAATGAGGTGGAACTGATTGAGCAGCGGTTGCTCCCTCATGAGTTCAAGACCGTGAAAACCCGTAATTACCGAGCCACGGCCCGAGCTATTACAGACATGGTGGTTCGAGGGGCAGGGGCGATTGGGGCCACTGCAGCCTATGGTTTTGCGCAAGGATTGGCTGCGTTTCGCGGGCGTGACCTCGGCAAATTCGAGGTCCATGTGGAGACAGTTTTTCAGGTATTAGCGCACGCCCGACCTACGGCAGTGGATCCACTCAATGCCCTGAAACAAATCCGTAAACAACTTCCGCGAGGAGCCACGGTGGTCGAACAGAAGGCGAAAGCCATCGAACTAGCTCGTGCGTTTGCGGAGGAGGATGTGCAGCACTGTGCTGGGATTGGGGTCGTTGGTGTGGGTTTGATCCGATCCGGATGTCGAGTATTGACCCATTGCAACGCAGGTTGGTTGGCGTTTGTGGATATTGGTTCTGTCACTGCGCCGATTTATGCGGCACATCGAGCAGGTATTAAATTCCATGTTTTTTGTAGCGAGACTCGGCCGCGATCCCAAGGCTCCACATTGACTGCATGGGAGTTGGCGCAGGAGGGGGTTTCGCATGAAGTCATCGCTGATAACGCTGCTGGACATTTGATGCAACGGGGCGAAGTGGATCTCGTGATCGTGGGGAGCGATCGCACTTTGGGACGCACAGGGGAAGTCGCTAACAAGATTGGGACTTACACAAGGGCTGTGTTGGCACATCGTCACAAGATTCCCTTCTATGTCGCAATCCCTCTTTCCACGATTGATTGGGATTTAGAGAATGGTTCTGAGATTCCAATCGAGGAACGTCATGAAAACGAGGTGTTGGGAGCTTGGGGGGTCGATCCACGCGGAAAACGGACTTTTGTGAGGGTGGGGAACCCAACCAGCCACGCTCGGAATCCGGGTTTTGATGTGACCCCGCCCGAATTAATTACTGGAATCCTCACGCCGCAGGGTATTTTTAAACCCACGGAGCTTTGGAAAAATCGGAGAAGACTCGGTTTTGATGAACGAGAGTCCTGATCGCACCTCTATAAACACGAACCATTTGCCTCAATGAAGCTTGATATTTTGACGGATTCTCCCGGAGTTTTTGAGATCAAAACCAAATCTTCTGGGCCGTCCGGAGAGCTTCCCTTAACGCCCGAGTTTTTGTTGGAACGACCGAGCGGTGATTTGTTCGGGTTGACTCAAAATGCTGGGATGGGTTGGAAACCGAGTGAACTCAGCCGCCCTCAGTTTTTAATTCTGAGCACCCAAGGCGGGTTGCGGGCTCCTGATGGTGCCCCGATTGCACTGGGGTATCACACAGGCCATTGGGAAATTGGCTTACTTGTGGAGGCCGCAGCCAAGGAACTGAGGCGCGTGGGGGGAATACCATTTTCGGCTTACTGTTCGGATCCCTGCGATGGTCGCACACAGGGGACTACTGGAATGTTCGACAGCCTTCCTTACCGCAATGATGCCGCTCAAGTTTTCCGTCGATTGATTCGCTCGCTCCCGACCCGGCGTGGAGTCATGGGAGTCGCCACGTGTGATAAAGGGCTTCCGGCCATGATGATGGCTCTAGCCGGCACTCCTGATTTACCAACAGTTCTCGTGCCCGGAGGAGTGACGCTTCCCCCGACCCATGGGGAGGATGCTGGGACGGTTCAAACGCTCGGGGTCCGGTATTCGCATGGGTTAATCAGTTTGAAAGAAGCGTCGGAGCTGGGTTGCCGGGCGTGCGGTTCGGCGGGTGGTGGCTGCCAATTTTTGGGAACGGCCGCAACATCACAGGTTGTCGGGGAGGCTTTGGGTCTGTCGTTGCCACACTCGGCACTCGCTCCTTCTGGCCAACCTGTGTGGACGGACATCGCGGTGCGTTCTGCAAGGGCGTTGATCAATCTCGAGCAGTCAGGGGCAACCACGAAAGATTATCTTACCTCTGCGAGTATCCACAATGCGATGGCGGTCCACGCTGCGTTCGGTGGATCCACGAATTTACTCTTACACATCCCCGCGATCGCCCATGCTGCGGGTCTCCGCCGCCCAACTGTCGATGACTGGATCGCGATCAATCGTCGTGTTCCTCGGTTGGTGGATGTGTTGCCCAACGGTCCAGCGTATCATCCCACGGTGCGCGTCTTCCTCGCGGGGGGCGTGCCCGAAGTGATGTGGCACCTGCGCGAACTGGGAGTGATCGACTCTACGGCACGCACCGCAGCTGGTCTAACTTGGGATGAGATTCTGGATTGGTGGAAAACCTCTGAACGTCGAGCCAAGTTTCGCCAAATTCTACGGGACCTTGATGGTGTGGACCCAGACGATGTCATCATGGCACCGGCGAGTGCCCGCGCCCGTGGACTTACTAGCACGGTTACTTTCCCCAAAGGAAACCTCGCTCCAGAAGGTTGCGTCATCAAAAGCACCGCGATCGATCCCAGTGTTGTTGATGCCGATGGGGTTTATCGAAAGACGGGTCCTGCCCGCGTCTTCACCAGCGAACGATCTGCAATTCTAGCCCTCAAATCTGGAGCCATCGTGGCCGGTGATGTGATGGTTGTGATTGGTGGTGGACCCTTGGGCACGGGTATGGAGGAGACCTATCAACTGACTTCTGCCCTCAAACATTTACCGTTTGGAAAACAGGTCGCACTGGTGACCGATGCGCGGTTTTCCGGGGTTTCTACGGGTGCGTGTTTGGGTCACGTCGGGCCCGAGGCCCTTGCGGGAGGACCTATCGGCAAGGTTCGCGACGGTGACGGGATTCGGATCATCATCGACCGGAATGCACTTGAAGGGAGTATCGATTTAATCAGTGCAGAAGGTAAGGACTTATCCCCGAAGGAGGCGATTGAACTTCTGAACCAACGATCAGCCCACCCTGATTTGGCTCCGCATCCAATGCTTCCCGATGATACTCGACTTTGGGCGGCCCTCCAATCCGTCAGCGGCGGGCCGTGGGGAGGATGTGTTTTCGATGTAGATTCCGTTCTAAGCCGATTAAACGTTCCGAAAAACGGCGGTTGAATGGATGACCACCTAAGG
>SXGT01144996.1_pt1 | contig 11042 bp, 11 predicted proteins | sample 3176221 | NCBI WGS metagenome assembly SXGT01 (sample SAMN11356862, study PRJNA531348) | freshwater metagenome | isolation source: freshwater sample F1-120 | place: China: Fuxian Lake, Yuxi | collected 2017-12-25
ACAATACGACCGTTCAGTGATCAGCTTGAACTGAAATCTGTAACTTTTCAATATCCAACTGCGAATGCTCCGTCGCTGCAAGATGTATCGCTAATAGTTCGACGTGGTGAAGCAGTTGGGTTTGTTGGTCCAAGTGGCGCGGGCAAAAGCACCCTTGTCGACGTAATTTTGGGATTGTTCGCACCGACAACTGGTGCGGTGATTGTCGATGGCGAAGATATCCAGCAGAATTTGCGCAATTGGCAAAATCAGATCGGCTACGTGCCACAGTCGATCTATCTAACTGACGACACGCTGCGACGCAATGTGGCATTCGGTTTGGGAGATGAAAGTATCGACGAGAATTTGGTTCGAAATGCAATACGTCTCGCACAACTTGAAGAGTTTGTTGATTCATTGCCAGAAAATCTTGACACCGTTGTTGGCGAACGTGGAGTTCGCCTTTCAGGTGGCCAACGGCAACGTATCGGTATCGCTCGGGCGCTGTACCACAACCCAAGCATTTTGGTTTTGGACGAAGCCACGAGCTCTCTTGATACACCCACAGAACACGGAGTGATGCAAGCAGTTCAAGCGCTACAGGGTTCAAAGACAGTAATAATTGTTGCGCATCGACTCAGCACCGTTGAATATTGTGATCGGCTTTATCGCATCGAAGCATCGCGATTAACTGAAGAGGGCACATTCGACGAAGTTGTCAGTCGCGCGGCAATAAAGAGATGACGACAAACACCCAGTTGGCAAGTGTTGATCTCGTAGTTGTTGGGGGCGGAATCGTCGGCTTGGCGACCGCGTACTCTGTGCTGACCCGGTTTCCAAACAAAAAGGTTATTGTTCTCGAAAAAGAATCGACTCTTGGCGCACATCAAACTGGCCATAACAGTGGCGTGATTCATTCGGGCTTGTATTACAAGCCCGGGTCTCAAAAAGCAAAGAATTGTCTAGATGGATATAACCGCATCCTGAAGTTTTGCGACGAGTTCGATGTGCCACATGAAGTTTGTGGGAAAATAGTCGTTGCGACTTCAGAAGACGAACTTGGTCAACTTGAAATTTTACGGCAGCGAGGTGAGCAAAATGGGCTCGCCGGCATTCGGCGATTGAGTTCGAGTGAGATCAAGGAATACGAACCACACTGTGCGGGTATTGCGGGTCTCTTGGTCTTGCAAACTGGCATCGTTGACTATTCTGTGATGACAACTCGTTTGGCTGAGCACATTGCAAACCTTGGTGGTCAGATTTTGACCAACCAAAAAGTGACTGAAATTTCTAGTTCGACGAACAGCACAATACTCTCGACATCCACGCTTGAATTCAGCGCGAAGTCAGTTGTTACTTGCGGCGGGTTATTTTCTGATCGCCTGGCTATGTTGACCGAACCAAAATTGGATTTGCGAATAGTTCCATTTCGTGGTGAGTATTTTGAGCTTAAAAAATCTGCAGCACATTTAGTGCGCAATCTCATTTATCCGGTTCCCGATCCTGACTTTCCATTTTTGGGCGTTCACTTCACTCGGCGAATCGATGGATCAATTGAGTGTGGTCCAAATGCCGTGCTGGCGTTTAAGCGTGAGGGATATCGAAAAACAGATTTTTCGTTTCGTGATCTTGGTCAAACTTTGGCGTGGCCAGGCTTCCAAAAAGTCGCTCGAAAATATTGGCGTACAGGATTGGGCGAATATCACAGGTCGTTCAGTAAGAAGGCGTTTGTAAAGGCCTTACAAAAACTTGTGCCAGATATCACCACTGCCGATCTTCAACCCGTCGGGGCTGGTGTGCGTGCACAGGCGTGCAGTCGTGATGGCGGCTTATTGGATGACTTTGAAATTCGCGAGTTTGGTCGCGTGATTCATGTTTGTAATGCACCCTCACCGGCGGCGACAGCCTCGTTATCAATTGGCCATTCAATTGCATCACGAGTCGCGGCACTGTCGGACTAGCTCGCCGAGTAAATGCGCTTGCGACTAGAATTTTGGTTAGTTCATTTCGGATTGGGTAAATATGCAACAACACATCACTGACTATTCCAGTCGTTTGTCTCAGGCGTTAGCCCTTCCGGCGATTAAACAAGTTCCCGAACTCGCTGCTGCGTTCAAAAAAGCTTGGGATACGAAAAAGACGATTTATCTTTGCGGTAACGGTGGAAGCGCCGGAAACGCAATTCACCTTGCTAACGACTTCTTGTACGGCGCGGGCATCAACCGCGGTATTGGTTTGCGCATTGAGTCACTTTCGGCGAATGCGGCCGTCTTGACCTGCTTGGCAAACGACATCGGTTACGAAGAGGTGTACGCCGAACAGCTTCGAGTTAAGGCGAATGCTGGTGACGTCTTAGTCGTCTTTTCGGGAAGTGGCAATTCTCCAAATGTTGTGCGCGCCCTTGAAATGGGCAACAAACTGGGCATGGAAACATTTGCAGTTCTTGGTTTTTCTGGCGGGAAGTGCAAGAAAGTTGCAAAGACTCCCTTACATTTTGAGATTGACGACATGCAGATTGCCGAAGATTTGCAACTAATAATTGGTCACATGATCATGCAGTGGCTATGCAGCGACGTCAACAGCGACAAATAATTTAAGCGAGTGACCTTTTGACGATTGCTGTAGTAACTGGCGGAGCAGGGTTTATCGGCAGTCATTTAGTTGACGCACTAATTGAAGAAAACATCACGGTTCGAGTTGTTGACAATTACTCAACTGGCCGACCAGAAAACTTGTCGCACGTCTCTGGCAAAGTTGAGTTGATCGAGGCTGATTTCTCAAAACCCGGCATTTGGCAAAAGAGTTTTCAGGGCGCAGATTTTGTCTTTCATCTCGGAGCACTCGCCGACATTGTTCCGAGCATTCAGCACCCTGAAGAATATTTTCAAGCAAATGTTGTAGGAACGTTCAATGTTCTTGAAACTTCAAAGCACGCGCAAGTGAAACGATTTGTTTATGCGGCGTCATCTTCGTGTTACGGCATTCCAGATATTTATCCAACTTCGGAGTCGGCAGAGATTCGGCCTCAATATCCTTACGCATTGACAAAACGACTTGGCGAAGAATTGGTAATGCATTGGGCGCAGGTTTTTCAACTACCGGCGATTGCCTTGCGGTTGTTCAATGTTTATGGACCAAGATCGCGCACGTCAGGTACTTATGGTGCTGTGTTTGGGGTTTTCTTGGCTCAGAAACTCGCGGAAAAACCGTTCACGGTCGTTGGTGATGGGACACAAACTCGTGACTTCACTTTTGTGACTGACGTTGCGAATGCATTTTTGACCGCCGCTAAAAGCTCGCAACGAGGCGAAATCTACAATGTCGGCAGTGGAAAGACGATTTCGGTCAATCGACTAGTTGAACTGCTGGATGGTGAAGTTACCTATATTCCTAAACGCCCTGGTGAACCAGATTGCACCTTTGCTGACATTTCAAAGATTCGTCGCGAACTTAACTGGCAACCAAAAATAGCGATCGAGCAAGGCGTTGAAAGAGTGTTAGCAAATATCGAATATTGGAAATCTGCTCCAGTTTGGACGCCAGCAAGCATTGCAACCGCCACTCAGGACTGGTTCAAGTATCTTGGTAGCGATGGCAAATAAAAAAATTTTCATTACCGGCGGTGCTGGTTACGTCGGTGCAATGCTTGTGCCACGACTTTTAGAACTCGGAAATTCGGTCACTGTTTTAGATTTGATGTGGTATGGCGAAGATGTAATTGACGCACATCCAAATCTTGTGATGGTCAAGGGAGACATCCGCGATCAAGAATTGTTGCGCAAGATAATCCCCGGCCATGATTCGGTGATTCACCTGGCTTGCATTTCAAATGACCCGAGCTTTGAAATGGATCCCAAACTTGGCGAATCAATTAATCTCGATGCGTTTCAGCCGCTGGTTGAGATCAGCCGAGCAAGTGGCGTGAAACGATTTATTTACGCTTCGTCATCGTCTGTTTATGGTGTCAAGAGTGAGCCGAACGTTTCGGAGGACATGTCGCTTGAACCGCTCACAGATTATTCACGGTTTAAAGCCGAATGTGAGAAGATACTCGCTAATTATCAGTCGCCAGAGTTCACAACGGTGACGATCCGTCCGGCAACAGTTTGTGGTTATTCACGACGTCAGCGTCTAGACGTCGTCGTTAACATCTTGTCAAATTTGGCTTTTCATAAGCGCAAGATAACTGTTTTTGGTGGCAAGCAATTGCGACCAAATATTCACATCGCCGACATGGTCGAAGCCTATGTCGTTTTATTGGATGCTCCAAAGGAGTTGATAGCAGGCGAAATTTTCAATGCTGGTTACGAAAATCAAAGCGTTGAAGAACTCGCCAATTCAGTGCGTGATGTGATGGGCGAAGATGTTGAGTTAGTTACGTCTCCGACTGATGACAACCGCTCGTACCATATTTCGTCACAGAAGATATCCAAAGTTCTTGGTTTCGTGCCATCGCATACGATCAAAGACGCGATAGTCGATATGAAGCAAGCACTCGAGAGCGGCTTGTTGCCAAATTCGTTAACCGATGACAAATACTTCAACATCAAGCGCATGCAATCTGAAAAGTTGGCGTGATATTGAGGATTGGCCTCGATTTTGACAACACAATCGCGAACTATGACCAGGCGTTTCCTGATGTGGCGCGTATTCTTGGGTATCAAACAAAAGCAACAAACAAGCGAGACCTGAAAGTTGAACTAATTGCTAGCGCCGAAGGCGAAACAGCCTGGCAGAGAGTGCAAGGCCTGACTTATGGAAGGCACATTGATCAAGCGAGTTTGTATCCGGGAGTACTCGAATTCATTGTTCGTGCGAGAGCTCGTAATTGTGAAGTATTTATAATCAGTCACAAGACTCAGTTTGGGCATTTTGATGACACAAGAACTTCGTTACGTGATGCAGCAACAGCATGGATGGCGTCAAAAAGAGTTGTCGGTCAAGGAGCTGCGCAGGTTACCGAAGAAAATGTTTTTTATGCTTCGACTCGTGATGAGAAAATTGCAAAGATACAGGAATTAAGTCTGGACATTTTCGTTGACGATTTGATTGAGGTCTTGACTGACTCATTGTTTCCAGAAAAGACCAGAAAGATACTGTTTGCGCCAATTTCAGAACAGTCACTTGACTCAGATATAGCAATTACGACTTCACAGTCTTGGCGAGAAATTGGTGATGAGTTGTTTGGCTCGATTGACGCGAACGATATTCAAGTTGGTGTCCGACAGTTATGGCCAGATCTTGAGTGCTCATCAGTTTCTCAAGTCGAAGGTCGTGGCAATAGCAAGATTTTCAAACTTGAAACTACTGTTGGTCCTGTCGCGCTAAAGGTCTATCCCGACTCTTATGCCGACATAAGACCTCGTCGCCAAACAGAGTGGTCAGCGTTGAATTTCTTACACGCTAATAAGTTGCAGGTACCCGCGCCTGTGGCAACAGATTCAGAACTCAATTGGTCTTTGCTCGAGTGGGTAGCTGGTGTATCGGGCAACCAACGCGATGAAGCGCATATATATGTAGCCGCAGATTTCATACGCGGGCTAAACGAAACAACGAAAAATCTGAGTCGCTCGCTGATGTTCGCCAATGCGACGGAATCATGCCTGACACCCGAGTTTGTAGAACAACAAATTAATGATCGGTTTATGGTGCTCAAAAGTGTTGAAGATAAAGATTTGCAGCACTTCTTGACTAAGCACCTTGAGCCTAAATTTATGGAAAAAGTTCAGCGAGCCAGAGAGTTATTGAAGGGTGCGTACTCGACACAGATCTCCGAGGAGTTTTGGACATTGAGTCCATCTGACTTTGGTCTGCACAACGCAATGATGACACCACAAGGTGATCTTGTTTTTTTCGACTTTGAGTATTTTGGTTGGGATGATCCGGTGAAATTAACTGCAGACTTTTGCCATCATCCAGGTATGTCGATTTCAACAAACGCACAAAAAATTTGGATTGATCAAATGGTTAAAATCTTCGGAGTTGATCCAACTTTTATGAATCGGCTCAAGGCGTTATATCCGCTTTATGCCATTCGCTGGTCGTTAATTATTTTGAACGAATTCAGATCAGACAAGATTAAGAACAGACTTCATGCTCAGAGTAGAATGCAAACTGACATTAGAAGTACACAAACGGCACAGCTTAAAAAGGCAAAGTTAATGATTGAGAATTTGGAGCGGTCGGTTCTTTGATGGCATTTGACGATCGTTCAAAGTTGTTGCGACGTTATGTGATTGATGCAATGCGTGGCGGTGGGCGAGGTCACCTGGGTTCGTCCATGTCAATGGTTGAAATACTTCGCGTTCTCTACGATTCGGTTCTTAAGTTTGATCCCAAAAACCCACAAGCGGCAGATCGTGACCGATTTATTCTGAGCAAAGGGCATGGTTGCCTTGCCTTATATGCGATTTTGGCGGATCGTGGTTTCTTTCCGGTGAGTGAACTCGAGAGTTTTTGTCGACCAACTTCGCGACTTGGTGGTCACCCAGAACGCGGCAAAGTTCCTGGCGTTGAGGCGTCAACTGGGGCACTTGGCCATGGTGTGCCTATCGGTGTTGGTATTGCACTGGCGATGCGTTTGCAGAAAAAACAGAGTCGAGTTTTCGTACTGACAGGTGATGGCGAAATTAATGAAGGCTCAAATTGGGAAGCATTAATGGCTGCCGCCAAGCACAAACTTACAAACCTCACTGTGATGGTCGACTACAACAAACTTCAGAGTTATGGACGCACAGTCGACGTTCTTGATCTTGAGCCTTTGGTTGACAAGTTTGAAAGTTTTGGTTTTGTTACACACGAGGTTGATGGACATGATGTGGCAGCACTTGAGCAGATCATGAAAAAGTTACCGTTTGCTAAAGACGCACCATCGGCAATTATCTGCCACACGATTAAAGGCAAGGGTTTTCCATTTGCTGAGGGCAACCCTGAGTGGCACCACAAGTCAGGAATGACTGAGACTGACATTCAACAGATGTATGACTGCTTGATATGAGACATATAAATACATGCAATGCGGGGCTGAGCCATGCGTAAGATGGCCCTCGATTGCGTTCATAAATTGTCGAAGATCGACGAACGAGTCGTGTTTATTGGATCCGATCTCGGTCCTGGTGTGCTCGACAAAATGAAAACTGAATTTCCGGACAGATTTTTCATGGAAGGCGTCAGTGAGCAGTACATAGTCGGCATGGCTGCTGGTATGGCGATGGAAGGTTTTATTCCATACGTAAACACGATTGCAACATTTTTGACGCGTCGTTGCTACGAGCAAGTCGCGGTTGACTTGTGCATTCATGACCTGCCCGTACGGTTGATTGCTAATGGTGGTGGTGGGGTGTACGCACCACTCGGACCAACCCACTTGGCGATCGAAGATATTGCGATCATGCGAGCGTTACCAAATATGGCGGTAGTTGCTCCGTGCGACGCTGATGAAATGAATCGTTTGATGATGTCAACACTTGATTGGCCTCACCCGATTTATATTCGACTTGGTAAAGGTGGTGACAAAGTAGTCAGCGAAGAAAAAAACGGTTTCGAACTTGGCAAGTCAATCAAGATGCGAAACGGCTCTGATGGTTTGTTCATTACTACAGGTGTGATGACTCAGCTTGCACTCGAAACAGCAGACCTTCTGAAGACCGATGGCGTTGATGTCGGGGTTCTACACGTTCATACGATTAAGCCGTTTGATGAAGCTGGAGTAATCGCAGCAATGAAAGATGTAAAAGCAGTTGTCACGGTTGAAGAACACGTTGTTAACGGCGGTCTTGGTTCGGCTGTGCTCGAGTCGTGCAGTGAATTGCAGCCTGAGTTATTGCCAAAAATTTCGCGGATAGGTATTCCTGACAAGTTCGCAACCGAGTATGGAAGTCAAAACTCACTCTTGAAGCACTGGGGAATAACGTCAAGTACCTTGGTGGGTGCGATGAAGAAAAAACTTGGGGGTGCATTGTGATCTTTACTTCAGATGAAGATCTTGCAATTGCAAACGAATATACAACCAATGGCTACATAATTCGGGCAAACGCCGACAAAGTTGCGTTTGAGTGGATTCAGAAAAATGCGGCGTCGGTTGCTGCTTCTGTTTTGAAAATTAAAGCGCCGAGTGACAACGAATCATTTCTCAACGAAATTCACAAGTTAGTTGAGCCGTCGGCGCTTAACGACTTCAGACTTAAAGTCATTCAGGGACTAAATGCACTGCCCGAGTTCAGGTTGATGTATTTCCGCTTATCAAAGCCGTATCTTGAGGCGATTGTTGGCAATGAACTAGCAATGCAGCAACGCATCAACTTGAGTATTCAAATGCCGAACGATACGAGTTCATTGCTGCCGGTACATGCCGACACGTGGTCTGGCGACTCGCCATTTGAGGTTGTGGTGTGGTTGCCTCTCGTCAACTGTTTTGGCACGAAAGCAATGTATTTACTGCCTCCGGTCGAGTCAGCGAAGTTCTCAGAAGAGTTCAGTCAACGAGGTGGCAGTAGTAGCGAGTCGATTTTCGATTCAATAAAAGACGAAGTCAAATGGCTTGAAGTCAAAAGTGGTCAGGTTTTGGTATTTGATCAGTCGCTTCCGCACGGCAATCGCGTTAACGAAGAATCTGAAACTAGATGGTCAATGAATTGTCGGTTTAAAGGTGTGTTCACTCCTTATGGTGATAAAAAGCCGGGAGAATTCTTCGAGCCGATTACTTTGCGACCAGCATCACGTCGTGGTATGAGTTATTCGCTACCCAGAATTTCATGAAAAAATTGCGAGGATATATTTTTGCCAGGCCCTTTATGGGTGAGCGGGCGCCTCAACACGTACAAAATATCGTTCTGCGAGATTATTGTGCGAAAAGAGGTCATGAACTTTTGCTGGCTGCAACTGAATATGCGATGCCAGATTCATTTATGATTCTCGAGTCTGTTCTCGACGACTTGACAAGCGTTGATGGCATCGTGTTTTACAGTCTTTATCAATTGCCGACGCATCCGGATCAGCGAACGTCGGTCTACTCGCGTGCTCTTGACGCAGGCAAGTCTTTGCACTTTGCGGTTGAAGGAATGTCGATTTTCAGACAAGAAGATGTTGACTCAGTTGAGCAGTGCTTGCTTGTGAAGGCCACGCTTGACCATTGCGTCGCTGAGATCGAGAACTAGTTAGATGGGCGTGCTGCGCGAATTCGTCACGCCACTACATCGCGCGACGAAGCGCGACTATCTTGCGCGTATGAACGACGACAAAGTTCATTGCATGCTTAAGGCAAAACAATATGGTGCCGAGTATTGGGATGGAGATCGCCGCTATGGATATGGCGGATATACATATCGCGCCGGCTATTGGACGCCGGTCGCTCAAAAACTTATTGACACGTACAAATTAACGGCAGGATCGAAAGTATTAGATCTGGGTTGCGGTAAAGGATTTTTACTTCACGAACTCTTGACCCTTGAGCCTGAACTGCATGTTCTAGGAACTGATATTTCAGAGTATGGATTGAGACATGCAACAGATTTGGTTCGACCATTTACGCAACTACATGATGCACGTGGTGAGTTTAAGTGGGATGACGATGAATTTGATCTTGTTATCTCGCTGACAATGTTGCACAACCTTCGAGCGTTCGATCTTGAGCACTGTCTTCGCGAGATTCAACGAATAGGTAAGGCCCACTATGTGACCTCCGAGAGTTATCGGACGGAGCTTGAACAGTTCAATCTTCAATGTTGGGCACTGACATGCGAAACTTTCTTTGATTTTGACGAATGGCTGTGGATGTTTGAGAAGACTGGCTATGAGGGAGACTACGAATTCATATACTTTGAGTAGTCAATGTTTCTCATCACAATCGATAAAACAGGTCGCCTCTTAGTTGAACAGACGGTTCTTAGCACCGATGGCAATCCACACTTTTTAGCTTGCCTACCTGCAATTTCAAACAATAGTTCACGGGATGAAATAAACGATTGGTTGTACAACATCGGCGCTGTTAGCTCGTCCGTGATTGAATTCTTTGATCTTTGTTTAAGCACACGTGCTGAATCGAGTAGGTACGCACTTTGTAGAGTTGCTGAAATAAAGCTAGATGACTCAGAGTTTGAGATGAAGACTTTGGATTCACTTTGGAAACAAGAAATAGATATCTCGATTGCAGTAGCGATGAATCAAATTGTCAAACAAATTGAAGCTGCCTCGCCAGGTGCTGCCCAGCGTTTTGAGAAACAGCTGTTACAAGACTTCAACCTAAATAAAGTCAGCCCACGGGTTTTCTTTGCCAAATCTGAAACCGTTGTGGCTAATGAAAGTTTGATTTCATTTCTCGGCGCATTTGCGGTCGTTAATGGTCAAAAAACTGCGCGTTTGTGCATGCATCAAGATCAGAGTCAAGTAATTCAAGAGATGCTGATGATTCACGCGGAACAAATAAGTACTGGACCGTTGCGACAAGATAGAGACTCATCGGTTTCGTATCACATGATGCGTGGCGCACTTGAGATTACGTTGCACCATGGCGAAGAGACGGGTGACAAGGTGTATCGCGTTGAACATTCACAAAGCCAACCGAGTGTGAATTCGTCACTTAGAGTGCCGGCCCGAGTCTTTCGAACGATTCGTACTCTGACCGATTCAGCTGTTTTTATCGAAGCCCAAAGTGGGCCATTCTCTGATTCCGACACTCAGTGGGCTGAAGGTACGGCTAGGCGATGAGAGTATTGATAATTGGCTCGACTGGAGTGATCGGTTCGCAGCTAAGTGCGACACTTCAAAATGAAGGAAGTGACGTTTTTGGTGCATCGCGACATATTGATTCAGATAATCGAAACTTTCGGGCAATTGATCTAGCGAACACTGCTGGTGCCATTAAAACTTTAAGTAATCTGCCAAAGATGGACGCTGTAGTAATCAGCGCAGGAATGACTGGGCTTCGCGAGTGCGAGAAAGATCCCAATTTAAGCCGAATAGTTAATGTGACTTCGCAGGTTGAAATAGCAAAGTGGTTTGTAGTTTCTGGCTGTCAGAAAGTTGTTTTCTTATCTTCGAATCGAGTTTTTGATGGCCAGACCGAT
>SXGT01869290.1_pt1 | contig 11042 bp, 11 predicted proteins | sample 3176221 | NCBI WGS metagenome assembly SXGT01 (sample SAMN11356862, study PRJNA531348) | freshwater metagenome | isolation source: freshwater sample F1-120 | place: China: Fuxian Lake, Yuxi | collected 2017-12-25
GAATTCGTGCACACTCTCGGCGACGCGCACCTCTACCTGAATCATCTCGAACAGGCGCGCCAACAACTCGCCCGGGCGCCCCGCCCGCTCCCCCGGCTCGATCCCCTGCCCGCGAAGTCGTCGATCTTCGATTTCAGTTTCGCGGACATCGTGCTCTCGGGCTACGATCCGCATCCGCACATCCCCGCCGCGGTCTCGGTGTGAGGTGAGAATCGCGCTCGTCGTCGCGGCCGCGCGCAACCGGGTGATCGGTGTCGCGGGCCGCCTGCCCTGGCACCTGCCCGACGACCTCGCCCGTTTCCGCCGACTGACGATCGGCCACACGATCGTGATGGGCCGCCGCACCTTCGACTCGATCGGGCGCGCGTTGCCGGGACGAACCAACCTCGTATTGACGCACCGCGCGAACCTGGCCGCGCCCGGAGCCACCATCGCCGGCAATTTTGCCGATGCCTGCGCCATGGCGCGGGCGGCTGGCGAGACGGACCTCTTCGTCGTCGGCGGTGCGGCAGTCTACGCCCTGGCGCTGCCGCTCGCGGACCGGATCGAGCTGACCCGCATCGATGCGACCCCCGAAGGCGACGTGCTGCTGCCGGAGATCGATCCCGCGGAATGGCGCGAAGCCCATAGCGAGCACCATGCGGTGGACGCGCGTCATGTCCATGCGTTCGACTTCGTCACACTCGAACGCCGCGCCCGGCGAATCGCGCACGGATCGAGCGAGAGCGGAGCGGGAGAGTCTTGACAAGCGAACGCCCGGACCCTGAATATCCCGCAGCCAGGGCTCGTCCGAACCGCACTCGCCCGACCGCACCCGTCATGTCTTTCAAGAAACTCTCTGCCGCAGCACTGCTCAGCGCGGTCCTCTGCACCGCAGGCGCCGGCCATGCCGACGAAGGCGAGCTCTCGCCCGATTTCGGCACCGACGGCGTGACCTCGATCGGCATCCCCAATCTCGAAGCAGGCAGCGTCCGGCTCGCCATGGCCCCGGACGGCAAGCTGGTCCTGGCCGCGACGATCGCCGGCACGGGCGGACACGACCTGCTGATCGCTCGTCTCACCGGCGGAGGCGCACTGGACGGAGCATTCGGCAGCGGCGGCACGGTCACTCTCGACCTCGGCGGCGACGACCGCGCGAGCGGCATCGTGGTGGACCCGTGGGGCCGGGTGGTGGTGTCGGCCATGCGCGTCAAGGCCGGTGTCACCGAGATCGGCGTGCAACGGTTCGACGGCACGGGGACGCTCGATCCCACCTTCGACGGCGACGGCCGGCGCATCCTGAGCTTCGGCGGGGCAAGCACGGCCGGCGGAGTGACGATCGACCTCGTCGGCCGGATCCTGGTCGCCGGGACACGGACCAACGAGAGCGGCTCGACCATGGCCGTCACGCGACTGCTGCCGGACGGCTCATTCGATGAGAGTTTTGACGGCAACGGCAAGCGCATCGTCGACTTCGGCCTCGCGAACGGAACCCAGTCCGACGGCGCAGCGGTCGCCGTGGGAGACGACGCCCGGATCACCGTGGTCGGCACCCGCCGCACGGCCACCAGCTCCGACGTCGCCCTGGCGCGTACTCTCGACGACGGCACCTTCGATACGGCCTTTGGTGGCAACGGCAAGATGGATTTCGATTTCGGCGGTGCCGACGAGGGTCGCGCCATCGCGATCTCGCCCGACGCCCGGTTGCTGATCGCGGGCGTCCGACATGGATCGGGCGACGATTTCGCCATCGCCGCCCTGCGTCCCGACGGCACGCCCGCCAGTGGCTTCGACGGCAACGGCAAGCGCATCATCGACTTCGGCGCCGATGAGATTGCCGAGTCCATCGGGGTCTTGCCCGACGGACGCATCGTGGCCGCCGGAACGCGCTCGAGTCCGACTGGCACAGGATTCGCGGTCACCCGCCTGCTGGTGGACGGTACGCTCGATCTCGCCTCCGACAACGACGGCAAGGCCCGTTTCGCGCCGGGGACAGGCGACGGGGTCGCGACGGGGCTCGCCATCCAACCGGGCGGACGAATCGTCGCCGCAGGCAGCGCGGATGCCGGGGGGACTGTCGCATTGCTCGCCGCCGCCTTCGAATCCTGGATGGTCCTGCCAACGGGCGTGCTCGAGATCCCCGGTGGCGGTTCGGCCCAGAGCGGAATCGGCCTGGTCTCGGGATGGACCTGTGCTGCGAGCCGGGTCGCGGTGCGCATCGACGGGCAGGCTCCTATCACGGCGGCGCACGGCACGCCCCGGGAGGACACCGGCGCGAGTTGCGGCGGCGCGACCGACAACGGCTTCGGGCTCCTCTTCAATTGGGCCCTGCTGGGCGACGGCGTACACGTCGTCCGTGCCTTCGCCGATGGAGTGGAATTCGCCCGAAGCACTTTCTCGGTCACAACCTTCGGCGTCCCTTTCCTGCGCGACGTCACGGGAAGTTTTGTCCTGAACGACTTTCCGTCGGTGGGGACTGCGGTGGAGATCGGCTGGCAACAAGCAGCGCAGGGCTTCGTGGTCGGAGAAGTCGCAGCACCCGCAGGTGTCACCGGCGGGTCACGGGGATCGGGGCTCGGCTCGGGCTCTGAGCCCGGGGCGAGACTCGCCGACGAGTCGCGGAGATCGCAGGGCCTCGCGCGCAGCGCCGCTACGGCACCCGGAGTCCTCGAGATCCCCCAGGCCGGCGCCGCAACGAGTGGCATCGGCCTGATCTCGGGCTGGCTCTGTGAGGCCGGGCGAGTCGAGGTCGAGATCGATGGGACCACGCTGCTGCCGGCCGCCTACGGAACAGCCCGCGACGACACGGCCAGCACCTGCGGCGACGTCGACAACGGCTTTGGTCTGCTCTTCAACTGGGCGTTGCTCGGCGACGGTCCGCACACGCTCCGCGCACTGGCTGACGGAGTGGAGTTCGGGCGCGTCGCCATCGAGGTCTCGACCTTCGGAGTTCCCTTCTTGCGCGGCGCCACCGGCCGCTTTGATCTCGCGGGCTTTCCGACGCCGGCCGAGACGACGACGGTCGAGTGGTCCGAGCCGCGACAGGGTTTCGTCGTGACCGCCGTCGAATGAATGGGTGGCGGGGCGCGATTTTCTGCTAGATCGGCCGGGCCCATGCGCGCCCCGACTACGACCTGCGCTGCCGCCCTTGCGGTTCTCCTCGGCGCCACCGGTTCCGGAGCCGCCGAATCATCGGCCTGGATCGCGGGCCGTGGCGCCCTCCACCTCCGCAGTGGCGCGGGTACGGAGTACCGCAGCGTCGGCCTGGCCGAGCCGGCCGACACGCTGACCCTCCTCGGCGAGGTGAACGGCTGGACCCAGGTCCGACTGGCCGACGGAAGTGAAGGCTGGGTCGCGAGTTCCGAACTCACGACGGTCGAGCCGGACGCCGTGAAGCTGGCCACGCTGGCGCACGAACTCGACGAGCTGCGCGAGCGCCTCGGAGCAGGCGAAGAAGAAGCCGACCGCTTGCGCGAGGACAACGAACGCCTCGGCGAGCGCGAAGCCGAGCTCGATGCGCGGGCAGAGGACCTCGAGCGAAAACTCGTCGCGACCGCAGCCGCCGAGCGCTGGCGCGAGTGGGTGACCGGCGCCGGGATCGCGCTCGTGGGCGCGCTGGCCGGCGCCCTCTGGGGCCGCCTGGCGGGCCGCCGTCGCGGTCAAGCGCTGCGGCTCGACTGAAAGTCGCCAAGGTACTGCTGGCGGGGTCAGCAACCAACCGAACAACGGGTCTCCGCAAGAGACCACGAAGCCAGGTACAAACGACGCTTGGGGCCAGCCGCACGTCAGACGGCCGCCGGCGCGCGGCCCGGCTCAGGACCGCAGTGCCGCGCGTGTCATCGGGACGAAGGCCACGCCGCCCTCCGAGTAGCTTGAGAGATTCCCGTCGAGGTCGCGCTCGAATACGACCAGATCCTGGACCTCGGTTCCGAGCGGGAGCACGGCCCGCCCGCCCGGCGCGAGAGCCGCAAGGATCGCGGGCGGCGCGTGGGACGCCGCGCACGCCACCACAATCGCGTCGAAGGGCCCTTCGCGGGCCGCGATCGCTCCACCGTCGCCGAGCAGCACCCGCACGTTGGCGTAGCCGAGATCGCGCAGGCGCGTCCGGGCAACCCGAGCAAGCTCGGGCACGATCTCGACGGAAACGACTTCCGGGACGATGCACGCAAGAACCGCCGCCTGATAGCCGCACCCCGTCCCGACATCGAGGACACGGCGGGGATCGTTGCGGATCGTGAGTTCGGTCATCAAGGCAACAATGTAGGGCTGGCTGATCGTCTGGCCGAGACCGATCGGCAGCGGTCGATCCTCGAAGGCGTGCGCTCGCGCCTCGGGGGGAACGAAACGTTCGCGGGGCACTTGTCGCATCGCGGCCAACACCCGCGGCTCGGCGATGCCCCGCGGGACGAGTTGGAGGCGAACCATCGCCTCGCGGGCGGCCGCCTCGCCGCAGGCCACGCTCGCGTTCGGTCCGGGTTTCGCCGCCACGGCACCTGCCTCCGCCCCGAGGCTGCCCCAGAGAGCGCGACAAAACCAGCCCGGGGGCGGTTACAGTGCTCAGAGGCCGTGAAGGAATCGCGACGGAGGAAGGGAGCGTCGATTCCAGAGAAGGGCCAGGACGGCGATGCCCCGCCTGAGCCCGAAATCTGGGGAAACTTCACGCTGGCTCAGCCCGGATGAGGTGCCTGCGGCCGCTTCAAGGAAGACGGCCGCTCGGCGACGATGCCCTTGGGCTCCTGGCCACCCGGCCGATCGGCCTCGTCCGGCGCGCGGTCGAGACGCGCTGCCCGCACAGTCTCCGAACCGATCGCACGGCCATCCAGATGGAAAATTGCATCGACTGAGACGCCCATCCCATCCGCGATGCGCAGAGCCGTGATCAAGCTCGGCGCGACGTGGCCGTTCTTGATGCGGTTGAGATGGCTCTGGTCGATGCGCACGCGCGTCGCGAGCTCCGATTCGGACATGCCACTCTCGAAGAGCAAGCGGTTCAGCTGATTTCTGAGCATCCTCATCCCCTCCCGGATCGATGCCGTGCTGGCGACGGCAAGAGACCACGACCCGGCGAGGGCGATAAGTCCGGGCTAGCTATCGGACGCCATGGTGATCCGAGAGCGGCCGGGCCTCCGGGTGGACACCAGTTTGCGCCGCGGGCGGGCCACCCCAGCGGGATGGAGATCTGCAGGGGCGACTGGGTTTCCCGGCGAACTCGGGCTCGCATCCCGGGCGGACTGTCTCATCCAAGCGGTGCTTCGGGGGACGGCTGGGACTCCCGGTGGACGACGCGAGGATCGGGGCAGCGCGAAGAGGGGGAAACTGCTGCCTCGAGAGCAGCCCACAGGACCCGAACGACCGGCGCGCCCCCGCCGGCCCAAGCTCAGCTTCGCCCGACGCCCGAGCTGCCCGGCATGTCCTCTGGCGTCAAGGCACGGACGGAGAGCGCGTGGATCTCGCGCGGCATCATCTCGCCGAGAGCTTCGTGGACCAGCCGATGCCGCTCGATTCGGCCCAGACCCGCGAAGGCCGAGCTCACGACGTGCACCACGAAGTGCCCGCCACCGCCCGCTTGAGCGTGTCCCGCATGGCGGGCGCTGTCGTCGTCGACGCGGACCTCGAGCGCGCCAAGCCGCTCGCGGAGCAGGGCCTCGATCCTCGCGACACGTGTCACGAGTCGAGCGGTTAGCACCGGCCATCGCTCCACGTCGAACAGCAACGACCCCCTGGGGTGTGCGCCGGGGAGACCGGGGCAAAGCCTCTCGCTCCACGCCGAACCGGACCACCGGCTGGGATGCATGAGGGTGCGCGGCAGGGTGAGACAAGCTAGGGAACCCAAGGCACGGGCTGCGGCCCGCGGCCCGCAGGGAGACACCAGCTCGGGCCGTTCACAGGGACCGCGAGCGATCCGGCCGCGCGGGGGGAGCCAAGGGCATGAACGTCGAGCCAGCGAAGAACGTCGATCGTCCCAACGGCGCGGCAAAAGGAAGCCCGCGCATCCCGCGCGACCAGCTCGAGGGGCTCGAACGCATCCTGGTCCCGCTCGGCGACTGGATCAACGAGAGCCCGACTGCCAAGAGCCTGATCCAGGTCTACATGCGCCACGTCCCCGGCGCTTTCGTAGAATCGGTCCTGGGCCATCGCTGGCAGCCCGACGGTCTCGAAAAGATCCAGAACCTGCGCGCCGAGCGAGGGGCAATTCTGGTGTCGAACCATCGCTCTTTCTTCGACATGTTTGCCACCGGCTCCCTGCTCTATCGCCGACTCGGTCTTTTTGAGCGACTCTACTTCCCCGTGCGTGCGCCCTTCTGGTACACCAATCCCCTCGGCGCGCTGATCAATCTGGGGCTCGCGGGCTACTCGATGTGGCCGCCGGTGTTCCGCGACGATCGCCGCCGACATGTACTGAATCCGATCGGGATCGATCAGCTCCTCGGCGCACTGCGCGAATCCAATGCCTGCGTCGGCATCCATCCCGAGGGAACCCGGAACAAATCAGCCGACCCGTGGGAGTTGATGCCAGCCCGTCCGGGCGTCGGCCAACTGGTCCGCCGCGCACATCCCGACACCGTGGTCCTCCCGTTCTTCATCTCGGGCCTCAGCAATGATTTCGTGCGCGAAGTGCGCGGCCGCATCGCGCCCGGCGCGACACCCCTGCCGCCCATCCGTTGGACTTTCGGCGATCCTCTGCGCGCGGGCGACCTCGCCGGCATGGGCTCGCCGCTGGAGATCGCCCACCATCTCCTCCACGACGTCATCGCGGGCCTGCGCGACACCCAGCGCTCGGGCGTGAGCCCTGCGACGATCCCCGCCGCGCGGACGGCGGCAGCCGGCACCTGAGCGCGGTGGCCGGTCCGGCCGGCGCGGTCACGGGAGAAGCGGAGCGGGCACTGCACCCCTGCGGGGCGTCCGAATGCCGTGCCCAGTCCAGCCGGTCGCGTCACTCGAAGGGATTGGCAAGGTTGAACTGCGCGCCCAGCCGCGCATAGTCGACGCCCGGCTGGCGCTCGCACTCGGGCGGAAAGAGTTCTCGCTTGCGCTGGTAGTACGCCGCCCGCAGGTCGCCGTCGGAGAGACGGTTGTAGGTGACGTAGAACGAACGCCGGCGACCGCTGCTGCGATTTGGTCCGGAGCGGTGCGGTACACGGGAATCGAAGACGATCAGATCGCCCGGACGAGCAAGCACCGGGACCCAGTCGAACGTCGCGGCGACATCGTCGCGTATCGTGCCATCTGGATTCTGGGGTAGATCGTTGTTGATCGCGGCATCGCGAGCCATCTCGAGACAGCCGTTCTCCGCCGTGAAGGGATCGACCGGAACCATGGCGGTGACAAAGAAATCGACGCCGAAGCCGACATAGGCTGGGCCGTCCTGGTGCGCCGTGAAGCCCGCCCCACCCGGACCTTTCAGGTTGATCTTGTCCTTGAAGACGACGACGGGCTCGCCGAGGATCGACTCGAAGAGCTGATTCAGCCGCCTTCCCGAGAAGAACCCATCGATACCACCGTGGTAAGGCAGAAAATTCTCGATCCGTGCGGGCATCCGGTCAGCGGCACCGACCGACTTCTCGTAGTAGCGCATCCAGCGTCCCGGGGTGTCGGGCCACGCCTCGATCTCCGCCGTCCAGGTGGCGAAAGTACGGCGCAATTCGGGCTCGAGCCAGTCCTCGAGATGGAGGTAGCCGTTGCGGCCGAAGAACGCGCGCTGTGCGACATCGATCATGCGCCGTTCCCGTAGCAGCAAAGGCGGCTCCCTTCCCGAAGGCAACGGCTCCCCCGCGGCGCCAGAGCGTCCCTCGGGTGAACCGGGCGGCCCGCCCCCCCGGATCGCGAATGCGGGAATCGCGCCGCCGGCCACACACCAGTCCTGCAACAGAGCCCTGCGCCCGAGCACGCGGCTGCGCCTCCCCGCGCGGCCCACCTGCTGGCACGACGAATGCGAGCCCGCTGAACCCAACGCGCGACAGCGCACCGAAAGGGGACTACCATGGCGGATTTTCTGTCGGCCTATTCCATCCAGAACTGGCTCGAGTCCTGCCCGCAGGGCTATCTCGAAGGGACCGTTTATGGGCATCTGCCGCGGGATACCGAGCCCGCGCTTCTGCTCGAGAACGAAGTCTTGCGGCAGGACGCCATCCGCCAGACGGTGCAACTCGTCGTCGGCGAGCGCTGCGCGCTCGCCGCGTCCTCGGGCCTGATCAACGCCGCCCCGGAGGAGGCGAGCCAGCGCTTCCTCGCCACTCAAACGCTCGACGAGGCGAGGCACGTCGAGATCTTCACGCAGCGACTGATCGACCTCGGCGTCAAGAAGGGCGACCTCGAGACCACCATCAAAGCTCTCGCCAATCCGAACCTCGTCCGCTTCGCCGAGGTGCTGCTCGAGAAGGTCGAGCGCAAGGACTTCGTGGCCGGGGTCGTCGGGCAGAACATCGTGCTCGAGGGGATGGCTTTCTCGGTCTTCGAGCTGCTCTACGCCGGTACGCATGAGATCAATCCCAAGTTTGGACACACGCTCACGGGGACGATCGCCGACGAACGCCGCCACGTCGGCTTCGGCGAGAACCGCATCGGCTCGCTGATCCGCGAGCACCCCGAGCGCAAGGCCGACGTCGAGCGCATGCAGAAGGAGATGTCCTACTGGATGCTGGCGACGTTCGCCGACGCCTTCCGGCAGAGCAAGGCCACGGACAAATGGAAGGAAGTCGGCGAGGGACTGCGTACCGATGCGAGCTTCCATGGCCGCAACCTGATCGGCATGGAACCCAGCGAGATGGAAGCCCTGCTCGCCGACACCGTGCTCGGGGAGTTCAAGACACGACTTGGCCGGATCGGTCTCGAGTACCAGACCCCAGCTCAGCCGTGAGCGTGGCCCCGGTGCGAAGCGTGTCGCGCGAGGACGGGGGCAACGCGGCCCTTCGCGAGCCTCACGAACTCGAACATTCCCGCTTCCTGTCGGAGGTCCGCTCCTTCGATTTCTGGTTGCAGTCGGTCGAGGGCTACCTGATCGGGACCGAGCACGGCCATCGCCCCGGAGTCGTCGACCTCCTGCCCGACGCCACGGCGCGAGACCGTCTCGCCACCGTGCTGTGCATCTACTGCGTCGGCGAAGCCGCGGCCCTCGAGGGCGCCAGCGGAATGGTCCGCATCGCGCCGAATCAGCCGGCGAAGATCTTCCTCGCCACGCAGGCGGTCGACGAAGCGCGCCACCTGGAGGTCTTCGTCGAGCGCCTGCGCGACCTCGGCGTGGAGGATCCGGAGCGGGCGATCGACGAGCGCGCGCCGCGGGCGCTGCGCCAGTTCCGCGATCGCCTGCTCGGGTTTGTCGAAGCACGCGACTGGGAGGGTGCCCTGCTCGCCCAGAACGTCGTCTTCGAGTCCCTCGAGTTCGCGGTCTTCCAGGAGCACGCGAGCGTCGCCGACCCGGTAACGGCCGAGGTGCTCGATGGCGTCATCAAGGACGAGCGCCGCCACATCGGCTTCGGCGAGAATGAGCTCGGCGGCCAGATTCTGGCCGCGCCGCACATCCGGTTGCGGCTCGAGCGGTTGCGCGCCGAACTCGATCCCTTCGTTCTCTCGATGCTCGAGGAGGTGGCCCGTGCGATCACGCTCGAGGCGGCCACGCTCGAGAGAATCGTGGGCGCCTATCGGGCGTCGGTCGAGCGCCTGCGACTGGGGCGAGCATGATGTCCGATCCGCTCGAGGTTCCGGCCGATGTCGGCACCCACGACGATCGCCGACGCTTCATCCTCGACGACACCGGCTTCGACGAGGTCCCCAGGCGCTGGCGACGCTTCTACCGCAAATGGAGCGGCCCCGGCGACCGGCTCGCCGCCAACGAGGTTCTCTGCCCCGTCTGCAAGGTCGTCATCCGCTCGACGCGCGAACTGCGACCGGGCGATCGCGTCTACTGCATGCCCTGCATGTCGCGTCTGATCGTGGCTCGGGGCCCCACGGGTCGACTCGAAGCCACGGTCTCGTACTGATCTCGACGCGCCTACGCGTGCCGCAGCGCGTGAAACGGCGCCACCGGGCGCGATATCGGCGCCACGAGATTCAGCCTTGCGCGCGCGCGACGTCGGGCGGACATTCGTTGCCTCGCGCCCGGGCCGCGAGCACCGTCCCGCCGCACACCCACACACGATGAATCCCCTCTGGCGCCACCTCCCCGCTCGCGCAGTGCTCCTGCTCGTAGTTCTGCTCGCCGATGCCAACCCGTCGGCGGCGCAACTTGCCAACTCGGCATGGCCCAAGCATCAGCACGACCTCCAGAACACGGGTCGCAGCAGCACGCTCTCGGGACCGATCGGGCCGAGCCCGCGTATCCTGTGGAGGTACCGCAGCCGGGGCGGCGAACGCCGGGCGGCCGTCACGGTGGCGCCCGACGGCACGCTCATTGTGCCCAACGGCCGCCACCCGATCAGTGGCCACGATCCCGCCACCGGCGCCATGCTCTGGAATGCGAAGCAGCACGGTGAGATCTGGACCACGATCGACCGTTCTCAACCAGCGATTTCCTCCAACGGGACCATCTACTTCGGTGAACGTGGCAACAATCTGTGGTCGTTCACTCCTCCCGGCACGATCAACTGGCGTTACAAGGTGCGCGCCGATGGCGATGTCGAGACGCCACCCACGGTCGGGCCCGATGGCACCATCTATATGGCTTCGGACGCACTGAGTTCGGGCTGGTTCTTCGCCATGAACCCCGACGGCTCGGTCAAGTGGAAGTGCATCACGGGAGGCGCCACCCACAACGTCTCGCCGGCGCTGTCCCCCGACGGTGAAACGGTCTACGTCACGACCGGGGCGCGCATCCTGGTTGCGGTCGACACGGCCACCGGGGTCGAGATCTGGCGAACGATTCTCTCCCCGGGCGGCACGGGCAATCGTCACTCCAACTTCTCGCCCGTGATCGCCCCCGATGGCACGATCTACGTCGCCAATCTGCACGGCGTCTCGGCCATGGAACCGGTCAACGGCACCCGTCTGTGGGAAGCCCGTTTCGGCAGCACGCAGTTTTCATCCCCACCGGCACTCGGCGCGGACGGCACGCTCTACGTCGGTGGTAC
>SXGT01943271.1_pt1 | contig 11040 bp, 13 predicted proteins | sample 3176221 | NCBI WGS metagenome assembly SXGT01 (sample SAMN11356862, study PRJNA531348) | freshwater metagenome | isolation source: freshwater sample F1-120 | place: China: Fuxian Lake, Yuxi | collected 2017-12-25
CTGGGACCGGCCGGGCTGCTCACCCAGCATCAGGTGCCGGTGGCCGTCGATCTGCCCGGCGTGGGTGAAAACCTGAAGGACCACCTGCAGCTGCGCACGGTCTACCGGGTGCGGGGCGCCCGGACCGTCAACACGCTGTACCGCAACTGGATCACCCGGGCAGGCATGGGACTTCAGTACCTGTTGATGCGATCCGGGCCCATGACCATGCCGCCCTCCACGCTGGGGGCTTTCGCGAAAAGCGACCCCGCGCTGGCCAGTCCCGATCTGGAGTGGCACGTGCAGCCGTTGTCCTTGGCCAAGTTCGGCGAACCGCTGCACCGTTTCGGCGCGATCACTCCCTCGGTCTGCAATCTGCGCCCCAGCTCACGGGGCCATGTGCGCATCGCCGGCGCCGATCCGCTGAGCTACCCGAAGATCTCCTGTAACTACCTGTCCACCGACGCCGATCGCGTGGCCGCCGTGCGGGGCTTGAGGATGACCCGGCAGATCATGGCGGCGCCGTCACTGGCCCGCTACCACCCGGAAGAGCTGCTTCCCGGCGCGCAGCTCATCAGCGACGAAGACCTGCAGCAGGCGGCTCGCGAGCTCGGTACCACCATCTTTCATCCGGTGGGCACCTGCGCGATGGGAGCCTTCGACGCCCATGGCCTGCCGCAATCGTCCGCCACCGTGCTCGACACCGACTGTCGCGTGTACCGCGTCGCCGGCCTGCGCGTGGTCGATGCTTCGGCGATGCCCACCATCACGTCCGGCAACACCAATGCACCGGTCATGCTGATCGCCGAGCGCGCAGCGCGGGCCATCCTGGCGTAAGTCAGAGCCCGGCAGGTACGACCTTGCCGTTGACCGTCACCTCGACCTGATCTGTCTTCGGGTCGTAGGAGATCTTGCCGTGGTCGAAGGTCGTCACGAGAAGTTCGCCGACGGTGTCCTCGTCGCTCGTGGGCGCGCCCAGCGGACCCACTGAGCCGTTCTCGCCGGTGATCACAGGCACGCCCTGCGGGTCGCGCGGGACATTCCAGGCCTCCCGGATCCTGCCCCAGGTGATGTATCCAGGTGTTCCGGCTTCATCGTTCTTGGCAGTGATCACGCCGCCCTGGAACTGCTGGAACACCACACCGCTCTCCCGTGCTCCCGCATTGCGGTCACCCGTCAGCGGCTTGCCGAGAGCCTGCCGCTGGTATTCGGTGGCCGACGCGTACTTGGCCGCAATCGGACCGGTCAGCGTCACCTCGACGTCTCTCTCCCCGATGAGCGTCACTTCGGCAGGCGGGGCCTCCGTCTCGGAGGTGGCGATCAATCCGACCTGCGGTGGCGCCGACGCATCGACGCTCCTGCCATTGCTGCAGCCCACGGTGATCAATGCGGCGACAGCCACGCCGACGACTGCCTTGTGGCGGTATGCGGTCGTCCTCATGGGCTCACTCTCGCGTCTTTCGTCGGTGTCGGTCAAATCTTGGTCGGAGGTCCAGGAGCCCTTCGATCACCGGAATAAACTCCGTGCCCGGTCAACTTGGCTCAAGAGTCGCCCCTCCCCGACCCAGGAGCATCCATGACCCATCCCGTCCGCGTCGCCGTACAGATCCAGCCCGGCGGCACGCCGGATTACCGCACCTGGCGCGACGCTGTCCTGGCCGCCGACGACCTCGGCGTTGACGTGATCTTCGGCTACGACCACTTCCACCGCCCGGCGATGAAGGGCCTTGTCGACGGCAAGCCCATCATGTTCGACGAGCAACCCGACGTCGCCAACTTCGAGGGGTGGACCGCGCTCGCATCGTGGGGCGAGATCACCTCACACGCCGAGATCGGGCTGCTGGTCACCGGCGTCGGCTACCGCAACGCCGACCTGCTCGCCGACATGGCGCGCACCGTCGACCACATCAGCGGCGGCCGGCTCATTCTCGGCCTGGGCGCAGGGTGGTACGAAAAGGACTACACCACCTACGGTTACGAGTTCGGCACCTTCGGCTCCCGCTTCGATCTGTTCGACGAGAGCTTGATTCGCATCGAGAAGCGGCTCGGTGCGCTGATTCCGCCGCCCGTGCGCAAGCTACCCATCCTCATCGGGGGCACGGGGCCCAAGCGTTCGCTGCCCGCCGTTGCCCGGCACGCCGACATCTGGCACGCGTTCGCCGACCTCGACGCCTTCCGTAGGTCCAGCGACCGCGTCGATGAGCTGGCAGAAACGTTCGGCCGCAACGGCGCCGATATCGAGCGCTCGACGCTCTGGGCGAACGCCGAAGGCGCCGATGCCTTCCGCGAGGCAGGAGTGACGTTGTTCCAGACCGAACTCACCGCCGACAACGGTTACGACCTCACGTCTCTGAAAGAGGTGCTCACCTGGAGAGACAACGGGTGAACAGGTAAGCCGACCCTGGGGTTTCGGGTGACCCCGGGCGGGGCACACCGTCGAGGCGCACAGCCTGCGCACGCTGACGCGACGCGGAAGCGAACGCAATCCCCATGGGGATCACATCGGAAAGAGACTCACATGGCGCTCGACGACAATGACATCAGCACCACTCCCGCAGACGGCGGCGAAGGCACGGCCGACGGCGGAAGCAACCCCGAAGGCCACGACGGCGGCGCCGACGGCACCGCCGGTGGCGAAGGACCCGCCGACGGCGGAAGCAACCCCGAAGGCCATGACGGTGGCGCCGACGGCACCGCCGGTGGCGAAGGACCCGCCGACGGCGGAAGCAACCCCGAAGGTCACGACGGTGGCGCCGACGGCACCGCCTGAGAGTCCGTTGTGCTCAGCCGTTGCATAGGCATCGACACCGACGTCTTCGCCGCCGAGTACTGGGGGCACAAGCCACTGCTGAGCCGCTCGGGTGCGCTACCCCGCGACTTCCGCGATGTGTTGTCGCCCGACATGGTCGACGAGCTCATCGCCGAGCGCGGGGTGCGCGCCCCGTTCATCCGGCTCGCCAAGGAAGGGCATGTCCTGTCCAAGGACTCCTACCTCGGGCCCGCCGGCTTCGGTGCGGAAATCGCCGACCAGGTCGACTCGGCGAAGGTGCTCGGCCAGCTCGGTTCGGGCGCCACTGTCGTTCTGCAGGGCCTGCACCGGCTGTGGCCGCCACTGATCGACTTCGTCCGGCAAGCCGTCGACGACATCGGACATCCGGTTCAGGCCAACGCGTACATCACGCCACCAGGCAATCGAGGCTTCGACTTTCACTACGACGTGCATGACGTGTTCGTCCTGCAGGTATCTGGCACCAAACGCTGGATCGTGCATGCACCGGTGCACGTTCATCCGTTGCCGTCGCAGCCGTGGACCGACCACCGTGACCAGATCGCCGAGCGCGTCACCGGCGAACCGGTCATCGACGTCGAGCTGTCGGAGGGCGACGCGCTCTATCTACCGCGTGGGTGGGTGCATGCGGCACAGACGCTGGACACGACCTCCATCCACCTGACGATCGGTGTCGCGGCGACGACGGCGGTGGATATCGCGCGCGCCGTACTCGACGAACTCGGTGCCGTCGAAGAGCTCCGGGCCCCACTACCCTTGGGCATCAATCCGGTCGACAAAGATGTTGTCGCGGCAACCACAGCCAAAGTCATCGCGCAGATCGCCGGCCACCTCCGCGACAACGCAGAAGTGCTGAGCACCGCTGCCGCCGAGCGGTTGATCGCCCGGCACGGATCGCGAACCAGAGCCGAGGCGGTCCGTCCGCTGGCGACGATGCGTGCCGCTGAGCAGGCCGACACCGTGCACGTGCGCTGGCGCCGCGGCCTGACCGCCACCATCACCCCAGAAGTCGACGGCCGGGTGGCCCTGAGCCTGCCGGACAAGACCATCCGATTCCCCGTGGTGTGCTCCGATGCGTTGCAGGAACTCATCACGGGCAGAACCGCCGACGCGACGGCGTTACCCGGTCTGGACGGCGCCGATGGCGCAGTGCTGATTCGACGTCTGCTCCGCGAAGGCGTGCTGGTGCCCTCCCCTCACCAACCAGGCCCACCCCTAGGCTGAGCTGGTGACGCCGGAGAAACGCCCACCGTGCAGCGTTCAATCCCTGGCTCGTGACGAGCCGATGTATGGCACGGCGTCGGCCGGATCGGCCTGGCTGTTGCTCGAACTCGAAGGCGGCTGGGGGCCGTCGGCGTTCCTGCAGTCGCCCAGTTGTGTCGACCCGACTCTGGGACGGTCGATCGTGCGTCGCGCCGAGTCGGCGGGGATGCGGATCGCCGCGATCCGGCGGCACGGGCGGCGGTCGACCACCCCGCGATGGCGGTGGTTCGTGGCGAAATCCACGGTGGGACACCATGCCCTGTTTCAGGGCGAGGTCAATGCGGCACGTGAGTACCTGGACCTTGATCTCGACGGAGGCGACGGTGTCCGATCGGAAGGCCCGATCGTGGCTGTCTGCGCGCACGGCAGGCATGACCAGTGCTGCGCTGTGCGGGGCCGGGCGGCAGCAGCCGCCATCGCCGCGTCATATCCCGAGATGGTCTGGGAGTGTTCGCATCTGGGTGGTGATCGGTTTGCCGCGACAATGCTGATCCTGCCGGAGGGCCTGTGCTACGGCCGCGCCGACAGCACCGATGCTGCCGAGTTCCTTCGGCTGTACTTCGACGGCAGACTCGACGACCGGCACCTGCGCGGCCGAACCTCTGTCCCCCACGCTGTACAGGCTGCGCAACACTTCGCGCGCGAAGCCTATGGCGACGACCGGATCGACGCACTGAATCCCGTCACCGTCGACGGTGCCGACGGAATAGTCCGGGTTGTGTTGGCGGCCGACAACGGCGCGGTCGAGGTCCTCTTGAACGAAGAGATGTCCGGGCCGCTGTTCTCTCAGTGCCGGGCAACCACGGCAGGTCCGGTCCGGACCTACAGTCTGCGTTCGATCAGCAACTGATGCCAGTGTCCAACTACTGAAGGGAGTCCTACGGCCATGTCGGCTACCACCCCGATCTCCATGGACATCGTGCGTGGCGCGCGCGAACTGGAACCGACGGCGCACGGCCTGCTTCCGCATCGGTTGCCTGGCTGGGCACGAGCGCAATGCGCGGATCCCCAGCTGGCGATGGCCGAATCCCAGCCCGCCGGTTGCCGATTGGTGTTCCGGACCCAGTCCACCATGATCGAACTGGATGCGCTGCGTACCCGCGCGGCCTATCGGGGGATGCCGATGCGGCCCGATGGTGTCTACGACGTGCTGATCGACGGTCGACTCGCCGCGCAAGCAAGCCTGACCGGCGGCAATGTGCTGATGAAGGACGCCGCGCGCGGCACCGAGGAACTCCTGCCCGGACCTCCCGGCACGATCCGCTTCACCGATCTGCCCGATCGCCACAAGACCGTCGAGATATGGCTGCCGCACAACGAAACCACCGAACTGATCGCACTTCGCAGCGACCAGCCGCTGGAAAGCTGCCCGATCACCCGGCCCATCTGGCTACATCACGGCAGCTCGATCAGCCACGGCTCCAACGCACTTCACCCCACCGGTACCTGGCCCGCCCTGGCGGCTGCCGGTGCCGGCGTGGAACTGATCAACCTCGGTATGGGTGGCGCGGCCCTGCTGGATCCTTTCACCGCACGCACGATGCGCGACATTCCGGCCGATCTGATCAGCATCAAGATCGGCATCAACGTCGTCAACGCCGATCTGATGCGCCTGCGCGCGTTCGGGCCCGCCGTCCACGGCTTCCTCGACACCATCCGCGACGGCCACCCGACAACTCCGATCGTCGTCGTCTCCGCGCTCTACTGCCCGATCCACGAAGACACGCCCGGACCGCTGGCGCCCGATTTCAGCAGCGGCACCATGACCTTTGTCGCCACCGGAGATCCCGCAGAGACCCGGGCGGGCAAGCTCACACTGAGCGTGATCCGTCATGAACTCGCGGCCATCGTCGAACAACGGGGTGCGGCCGACCCACACCTTCGCTACCTCGACGGATTGACGTTGTATGGACCCGACGACTTCGCCGAGCTCCCCCTCGCCGACAACGTGCATCCCGGCCCGCAGGTGCACCAACGTGTCGGCGAGCGCTTTGCGGGCACCATCCGCGAGATCGTCACCGGCGATTGAAAGCGCCCCGTGGACGAGCTGGCCCGCAAACGCCGATTTCCCATTGTCGGCCGAACCCGAGGTTTCGAACATCCGTGCGACGGGCATGTACCGGGTCATGAGTGATGACACCACACAAGCCCCCAACGAAAACGCCGAGAAGGACACATCGCAGTGGGTCACCGGAGATGAGCCGATGACTGGCCCGCAACGCAGCTATCTGCATACGCTTGCCCAGGAGGCGGGCGCGGAGGTCCCCGAGGACGTGACGAAAGCGCAAGCCTCCGACCTCATCGAGGAGTTGCAACAGAAGACCGGGCGCGGGTAACCGCCCGGCTCACGTCGTCAGGACGTCGCCTCGGCGGCGAGCCTGGACAGGGTGTCGTCCAATTGGTCCTCGGTGACGAGCGGGAATTTCACCTTCTCGAGCAGCTTCTTGTCGGTGACCTTGGACCAGTCATAGGTATGACGGACCAGCGTCTCCCCCGGGCCCTGCGCTTCCAGCTCCCAGAGCCATTCCCAGCCGGGAGGCTCGGTGCCCGCGGGCGCCGTCTTCCAGGCCAGCAGCTTGTCCTTCGCATACCCGGTGACGTGGTTGTCGGTTTTGTATTCCCCGCCCATGTGGTCACCCTGCATGTTCATCGTGAACACCTCGCCGACCTTCTGGATCCGGTCGGCGTGGTCGACGCTGCGGACAAACCCGGACCCGTCGAGTACCGGATGCCGCTCGGGGTTGGACAGGATGTCGAACACCGCATCGACGGGGGCTGTGATGGTTCGTTCGACGGTGACCTTGCTGTCGTTACTCATCCCCTCAATCTGCCCAAAGTCGTGTCGTGGGAAACGTCGGGTCGCCGGGCGGCAAGCCGTCGCGTGGCCGGATCTCCCCCCACAGGACGGCTTACGCAGGCACGTTGACGGCGTTCAGCCTCTGCGAACCGAACCCGGCGGCATGTCGACGCCGATCTCATCGCAGATCGGCGGAATGATGATCAGCGAGCCTCGTGGACTGCAGAACGGCGTCCCCGGCGGCAAGGGCTGCGGCGGCGATGCGGGCGGGAAAACAGGCGGAGGCGTCGCCGGACGTGGCGCGCCCGACCACGGATAGATGATGTTTGTGGTCACGTCGACGATGCCGTCGGAATTCCAGTACCAGTCGTGGCAGACGTTCCAATCCCAGGACAACACCTGGCTGCCCGGGATGGCCGGATCACCGGGGCACCAGTGGGTGCATGTCATGCCGGATGGACAGTTTCCGCCCTGATAGCTGGGCCCCTGCGCGGCCGAGGTGGCGCCGCCCATGGCCGAGCCCGCCACGGCGACGCCGGCGGCTATCCCGATCGTGGCTGTGAATCGCAAGAACTTCAAAGCCGTTTCCTTTCGTCGAGCACGGCCACGTTGGCATTGCTGTCCGATCAGTACATTCCGTCCGACCGGCTACCGATCCCAACTACGTCACTCCGGCCTTGACATGGCCATCGGCTCGAAAGCCTCGGCCCGATCCCGACGGAACACCGCGCCGCAGATTTCGCACGACGAAGGATCCCTAGGCCACCTGGCTGACGCTGGTCGCCGAATCACCAATGGCGACATCGCTGTCGCCCATCATCGTGCTCAGCAGAGCATGCTGCTGACGGTCTCCGCGACGGGCGGCACGGTCCATCCCGCCGGGCAGCGTCAGGTCGACCGCACTGCGCACCACGTTGACCGGCAACTTGAGCAGCGGATACCACGGCGGCACGAAGGCAGGCAGTCCCAGCATCCGCATCGCGCGGGGTCCGAGGAAGGCGCTCGTCACCGAGAGGTGCTGCGCCCGCGCCAGCTGCCGCCGTAGCGCGGGAAGGCTGTCAAAATGCCAAGCCAGCGGATCGTCGGCCATCGGTGCGGCCAGTTGCCGCGTGGACTCGTCGGGCGCCGAGAGCGCGGTCAAGGTGTGGTAGAGCACCCGGATGCCGTCGCGGAAGCTGTCCGGTAGCCACTCCTCCTCGACCCCGATGAGCCACCCGACATAGCGCGTCAGGTGAGCCACAGCATCCAGATCCTCAGGCGCGGTGAGGATTCCCATTCCGAGGCTGGCCGCCGGCGGAGCAATGAGCGCACCGATCAAGGTGGCCGCCATATCGGTCTGATTGACCGGCACGCCCCACTCGTCGGGGCGCCAGTCCGGCATCGCACCGACATGCCTGCGCACGAAGGCGTGAATGAGCCGCACCCGGATCGTGGACCGATACCCGACCCCCAGCGGTTCGAGGCCGCCCTCGGCGATGACGTCCATCGCCCACTGCATCGTCTCGGCGAAGCGCTTGTTGGACCCCTTCTCCAAGGCACCGGTGCGCAGCAGGGTCTTGTTGAAACCGGAGAACTGGTATCCGCCCAGCAGTGACACATCGCGTGCGATGTACATGCCATCGGCACCGCCCCGCCGCATCGCGCGCTGCCCGCGCCGGATCAGCCCGGGATCGACCCAGTCCGGCAGAGCCTCCACCGCGGTGAAGAAGTCCCGCAGCGGCCGCGGCGCTTCGGGCACATTCGCGATGCCCTCTGCCAATGCCCGGTCGAACAGCGGACGGGTCTGCGGCAGACCGGTGGCCACCATCCAGTCCAGCAGCCGATCCATGGGCTCGTCACCGACGGTGAGCCGCTCCCCGAGTCGATGCCACTGCTCCGGGTCTGGTTTGCGTATGCCCAGGCCGGTGGCCAGGAGCTTGATCATCCCCGGGACCGGACGGGGTCCGGCAGGATGCCTGGTCGGGACGCCAACAGTCATCGATGCTCCCCTTTGAGCTGATTTAGACAACGCTTGTAGTCAAAAGGAGAGTACCTGGGTCTTGACGGGTGTCAACAAGCCGTGCCGCGCACACCCCCCGGGTTCAGATGTGTGCCGGTCGGGGCGGTTGTACTGTCCTGGCCATGCGCACGCCCCGCAATCCCGATGGCGACGCCCCGCTGTGGAAGCGGGCGGCCTTCGAACTGAAGTGCTTCATCAAGCGCCGGATCGCACCGAAAGGCATCCCGGTGGCACCGCCGAGCGAGCCGTACCTGGTGGTGCCGATCCTCGGGCAGTCCAACGCCTTCGGGATGGGCCTGCCCTTGGACCGGGAGGGTGCCGACAAACCGCACCCGAATGTGCACCAGTGGGCCAACAGCGGTCCGTCAAAGAACACCGTCATACTCGGCGCAGATCCGCTGGTGCACGAGACACCCTCGCGGCGTGTCGGTTTCGGCGTCACATTCGGCAAGGCGCTGACCGAGGCGACCAACCGCGCGGTTCTGCTGGTGCCCTGCGCCCGCGGCGACACCTCGTTTCATCCGAAGAACGGCTACACCTGGGACATCGACGACACCAAGACCCGGCGCAACCTCTACCGTGAGGCGGTCCGTTCGATCGACGCTGCGCTGGCACAACATCCGGGAAGCACCGTTGCTGTCGTGCTCTGGCACCAGGGGGAATCCGATGTGCCCTTGACGCCTGGGCCGGACTACCAACGCAAGCTCGATGCGCTGTTCGAGGACCTTCGAGCCCGCTACGGGGCCGAGACTCCGATCATCCTCGGTGGCATGGTGCCCGAGGAGATGGAGCTCAGCGGCAAGGATTACACGGTGATCAACGCCGTGCACCAGGACACCCCGAATCGCTTGCCGCGTACGGCCTTTGTACCCGGCAACAGGGATTCGTTCAACAGTCTGGCCGACCGCCATTACAACGCCGAAGGCGTCCGCGCCTTGGGGCGCGATATGTGGTCGGCTTACCAGAGGCTCGACGCTGCCGCACTGCGGGAGTACCGCCGCTGACCTGAACCGTCCGCGCGCTACCTGGTGCGCCGCGGGATCAATTCGGCTCTGAAAGCTGCTCCTGCCACCGTGTTCGGCGCTGCTCGTCGGTCTGCTCCCACCACGGCGGTTGGCCTCGCTCCCCCAGAGCGACCTTGGCGGCCTGCACGCCGGCGCGGGCCACCGGCTCCTCCGGCGTCCCCTTCGTCCTGCGCACCTCCCGGCGCCACGCCATCAATATCCGCACCAGCTCGGTCCGGCGTTCCTCAGGTATCGACGGATCCGTCGCGCGCCAGCGCCTCCCGTCGATGACCACATGGTGCCCGTCAGCTGTCGTCTGCGGCCGCTCGCTCATAGGTCGATGGTAGGTAGGGCCACACGGGGACGATCTCGGTGCGGGCCATCACCCGTTCCCGATCCTCCGACAGCGCGCCCCTGGCGCAGAGCCGCGTAGGTGGGACATACTGATCTCAGGCGCGGCCCCCGATCGGTGTAGGCCACCATCCCTTTCTCCTTCCCCGCAACTTTCCCCTGACGGGACGGGACTTGTCGTGCCTTCACCCATCTCACCGGAACGGAGCGAATATTCATGTCTTTCACCATCATCAGGATCGGCGCCGAGCGCCTGATCATCGAGAACACTCTGGATCGCAACCGATCGGCGCTCATTGACGCCGTGCGCGGGCTCTCCGAGTCCGATGCCCGGTGCCGGCTCGTCGCCTCGCTGACCACGCCCATCTCGTTGATCAAGCATGCTGCAGCCGCGGAACGCATATGGTTCCAACGCTTTTGGGCGAACCTCGATGCGTCGGAGTGTGACGGGTACTCCGAGCGTGACGAGAGTACCTTCGCCGTCGCCGCCGGTGAGTCGCTGGCCGACGTGATCGCCGAGTTCGAGCGTGCCAGTCAGCTGTCACGCACCATTGCGGCAGGCTTCGACCTCGACGACACCAAGCTCAATGCCGTGGAAGGTGAACTCAGTATGCGATGGACCCTGCTGTCCCTGATCGAGGAGTTCGCCAGGCATGCCGGTCACGCCGACATCCTGCGCGAGCAGATCGATGCCGGCGGCGCTACGTCGTTGCCCGGATGACGTGTTCTGTGATGCGGGCGTAGGTCTGGCGCGTCGACTCGACATCGTCGCTCATGATGTTGTACCCGTGATCCACGCCGGCCACCTCGTGATACTCGGCCAGTGCACCGACGTCCGCGAGCGCATCGGCGTAGCGGC
>SXGT01095807.1_pt1 | contig 11039 bp, 9 predicted proteins | sample 3176221 | NCBI WGS metagenome assembly SXGT01 (sample SAMN11356862, study PRJNA531348) | freshwater metagenome | isolation source: freshwater sample F1-120 | place: China: Fuxian Lake, Yuxi | collected 2017-12-25
AGCTCACGCTCGGCGGCAGCTCCGACCAGAACACGAGCCTGGGCGACCGCGTCGGGCCCGGCATCTCGGCGGAGGAAGTGCCGCTCGCGATCGGGAGGATCGTCGACCGCTACAAGGCGGTCCGCAACCCCGGCGAGAAGTTCCTCGAGACCTACCGGCGACTCGGGATGGACGAATTCAAGAAGGCGGCCTACGGCGACGAGGCAGCCGCGAAGAAGAACAAGAAGGAGACCGCTTGATGCCCCTCATCAAGAATGGCGAGCTCGTCACGGATGCCTTCGTCGACGTCACGACGGCGGAGTCCATTCCCCCGACGGGCAGCATCATCGTGAGCCTCGACCAGTGGCTCGCCAACCTCGACGCGCTCATCGCACGCCGCGACCCGATCGGTATCCGGCTGAAAAGCGACCAGCACCCGGAAGTCATTGCGGACGACCTCGATCACTTCGCCGTCATCGCCCTCGAGTTCCCGATCTTCAAGGACGGCCGCGCCTACACCTACGCTCGGCTGTTGCGTGAGCGCTGGGGGTTCGCCGGCGAGTTGCGCGCGGTCGGCGACGTGCTGCTCGAACAGCTGCACTTCATGCAGCGTGTCGGCTTCGATGCGTTCGAGCTGAAAGCGAGCGACCCGGTGGCCGAGTGGAAGACGGCTATCGCCGAGTTCTCCACCTGGTATCAGGCGACGGGTGACGGCCGTGTGCCGGCGCGTACGCTCCGCCACGAGGCCAGGCGCTGAGCGGCGCACGCGCAGCTCTAGGCTAAGGCTGGCAGCGTCGCGACGAGATCGCGCAACAATCGCCGCCTGCGCCGGCCATCCTCGAGGACCGCCTGGTTCAGCTCGATCTCCATCCCGACGTAGCGGGAAGCCGGATAGCGCTTGCGGAATTGCGTCGTGAGTCCGTCGGATGTTCCGCGGTAGGGGTAGTTCATCCGTGCGCGCCAGTGCGGCGCCTCTCGTGCGAGCTCCGCGCGCCAGTCGCGGCAGAAGGTGGCGTCGATAGGTCGCGCCGGGTCGTAGAGGAAGCCGATCTCGGCATTGCGGGTCACGCCGTGCAACGCGGGCGTGAACGAATGCACCGACAGGTGCAGCACACGACGGCCACGCGCCAGCTCGGCCTGCACGGCGCCACCCACCAGCTGCCAGTAGGGACTCCACCACCGCTCGATGATCCGGCGCCGTTCCGCCACCGGCAGGTCGCGCGTGAACTCCGAAAAGCGGGTCTTGTGTCCGGGCGAGCGGTTCAGGTCCACCAGGAGCCGCGTGACGGTAGCCGCGATCAGCGACGCATCGAGCGTTTGCTGGAAGTGACGGGCCGCCGCGAGCGCACCGATATCGAGCCCGCGGTGGGTGCGTAGGGTCGCTGCCGCGCCGCGAAAGAGCGCGCGGTACTCGCGCGGCACGGTATTGCCACCGTGTTCGCAGGTGATGAGGATGGACCAAGGCGCTGTGCGCGCCATCAGCGCCGCCGCTCCGGTGCGAAGGGCTCGCCGGACTGGAGACAGTCGCAGAGCCGGCGCCAGCTGCGCTCGAGATCGGCGCGCTCGGGCTCGGTGGGCAGCGAGGCGACGAGCCGCGTCGCGAGTGTGCCGTGGCTGAGGTAATGCTCGATCAGGCGCTCGGACGCCCGGTCGAAGGCGCCCGCCTCCGCCGCCCGCTCGGCGAGCCAGGCCCAGGTCTCGTGCACCGAGCCGTGGCTGCGCGGGAAGCCGAGTGCGCCGAGATACCGGCTGTCGTGTATGTCGGCGCACTCGGCCGCGACGACTGCGGCATCGTAGTAGCGCGCGAGGTCACTGGTGCGCCACTCCTGGAGCGCCGCGAGGTCGCACCAGCGCTCGGCGCAGAGTGCTTTCAGCGTCGCAATGACGAGCCGCGCGAACGCGAGGTCCATCCCCGGGCACTCCTGCACGTCGAGCACGCGGATCTCGATCGCGCTACGCTCGAAACGGGCGATCGCACCGCGGGCGTTCACCCACTCCTCCTGGAGCACTTTGGTGCGATCGTGGGGCGCTAGATCGGCGTAGATGCGCTTGAGGATCTTGTCGTGATAGCCGCCGGTCGTGTACACCGGTTCCGGCACGACGTCCCCGGTGATCGAGGGGATACGCGCGCAGTTCGTGCGATACACGGCGAGGCGGTTGTCGGCCGTGCCGGTGATGGCACCGTCCATGACGGGCGAACTCGCCGTGAGGCCCGGCAGCAGCGGCATGAGGAAGCGGATTGCCGCGTGGAGACGGCCGAACTCTGCATCACCCTCGAACGGCAGGTTGATGTGCATGCTCTGCAGGTTCGCCCAGCCGTGGCCGCGGCAGGAGAAGATGCGGTCGAAGGTGTCGTAGACCTCGCGCGAATCGTGCGGCCAGAGCTTCAACTCGCGGTCCGGGTCCATCCAGGGGTGCATGCCGCCGGGCATGAGCCGGAGGCCGTGGCGATCGGCAATCGTGCTGGCCGTGGCGATTTCCCGGGCGAAGGAGTCCGCCAGTCCGTCGAGTGACGGCTGCGGCCCGTTCAACTTGAACTCAAGCACATGCAGCGCGAGCTCGTTGTTCCAGCAGATGTCGCCGCTTTCGTGTTCGTCGGTGAGCCCGCCGGCAACCTCCTCGAGCAGCAGGTCGGCCTTCGGCGCGACAGCGAGCGAATCCGCACGCACGATCATGTACTCGAGCTCGATGCCGGTCGCCTCGAAGAGTCGGAGCATGGCGTGCGACTCAGCGACCGAAGGAAGCGGCGCGGGCCGCCTCGAGGCGGCTTCTGAACACGCGCATCACGGCGTCGTAGAGATAGTCGCCGAGCACCTGGTCCTCGACGCCGCGATCCACGCTCGGGTTGTCGTTCACCTCGATCACCACGTAGCGACCGTTCAGCTCCTTGATGTCCACGCCGTAGAAGCCGTCGCCGATGGCGTTCGCCGCCTGCAGCCCGAGCTCGATGACACCGATCGGCGCCTCCTCGACCGACAGGGTGTCCCAGCGCCCGCCCTGCAGGCGCCCGCCGGCCTGCTGCTTGTAGATCTGCCAGTGATTGCGCGCCATGTAGTAGCGGCAGACGTAGAGCGGGCGGCGGTCGAGGATGCCGACACGCCAATCGAACGGCGTCGGCGCGAACTCCTGCGCCACGACGAGATCGCTCTTCTCGAGCATCAGCTTCAACGCCTGGCGGAGCTCGCTCGCATCGCCCACCTTGGTGACGCCCTGGGAGAAGCTGCTGTCAGGCTCCTTGAGCACGCAGGGCAGACCGAGCTCGGTCTGCACCTGGTTCAGGTTCTGGGCGTGCGCAATGACGGTCTTCGGCGTCGGGATGCCAAGCCGGGTCATCAGCTCCGCGAGGTAAACCTTGTTCGCACAGCGCACGATCGAATCCGGATCATCGATGACGATCAGCCCCTCGGCCCGCGCCCGACTCGCGAAGCGGTAGGTGTGATGATTCACCTGCGTAGTCTCGCGGATGAAAAGCGCGTCAAACTCCGCCAATCGGCCGAAGTCATCAGGCCCGATAATCTCGACCTCGAACCCGTGTGCCTCGGCCGCCTTCTCGAACTTGCGGATCGCCGCGGCATCGGACGGCGGCGAGCGATCCGCCGGATTCGCGAGTATGGCGAGTTCGTAGCGCACCGTCGGCGCCTTCGGCTCCGGCATGCGCCGCGCGAAGTGCTGCTCGATCGCCCCGCGCAGGAATTCCCGCTGCTCGAGTGGCACGTCGCCCACGGGCAACGGGCGCAGGCCCTGCAGCCGCCAGCGTGTGCGCTTCATGAAGCTGGCGCGCAGGAGCGGTACCGGAAACACGTTGAAGAGCGCCTGCGCGAGGCGCTGGTAGCGCGGCTCGGGGTGATGGCCGAAGTAAACGCCCAGCTCGAAGCGGTCGCCGGCCTCACCCGCCAGCGCACGCTGCATGAACTCCTCGAGCTCTTCGGTCGGGCGGATCAGCGCCGGCGACTTGATGTCCTGCATGGTGAGGACGTCGGGCAGCGGCCGGTGGCCGCGCGCAGCGGCGAGCAGCGACACGTAGTAGCCCGTCGCCTGGTAGGCGTAGGACTCGCAGAGGTTGTAGACCCGCGCACGGCGCAGCGCACTGAAGCGACTATCCGTGAGATAGGCCTGCGCGGCCACGACCTCGGCCGAGGGGATGTGCAGCGGCCAGTCGCGCGGCTCGTCGACGACGATCAGCGTAGCCATCGGCGCCGTCGCGGGATTTCGATCACGATGAGATTGGCGTCGTAGCTCAGGCTGCCGAGCAGTACGGCGCCGACGAGTCGGTGCAGGTCCACGGTGTAGTAACGCTCTCCGCTCAGGGGATTCCATTCGTACGGGTCGGCCACATCGACGAGCCGGGTTGCGCGATCGTAGCCCGACAGCACGACGAAGTGCCCGACGGGCTCGCCGCGCACGTCGTCGGGTGTGTTCGTGGCCGGCAGTTCGCGCTTCGCCTGATACAGGTAGGTAGCCGAGAGACCCGCCATGACGGGCACGCCGCGGCCGAGGAAACGACGGATCAGCGCGGGGCGCAGGTCCTCGAAGCGGAGCTTGCCGCCGAGTTCGAGGAATCGCAGATAACCCGCGGTCGCCACTCGCAGCTTCTCGTCCGCCTTGACTTCGGCCTGTGCCTGCAGCCGGGCAGCGAAATCGGGTACCGGCAGCAGCGCCCAGGTGGGATCGAACAGCTGCAGGTTGTAGGTGTAGAGCGTGACGCGATAGCCCCGCTCCAGCGCATGGTTGGCGAGGAAGACGTCGAGTGTGCCGCCGCCACCGAGCATCGACACACCGCGGATAACTTCGTCGAGACCGATCTCATCGCCGAAGTAGCGGTAGATGCCATGCAGGCACGTGGGCCCGCAGGTAACCTCGTCTGGCTGTGCGGCGATCTGGAACCGCAACCGCTGACGCATGAACGCTCCGGCTGATCCGTCGACAGGGCAGGATTATGCAGGGGAATGCGGGGACAGTTCACTCATTTCCGCGCTGTTAGGTCCCGGCGAGGAGTTTGCTTCCCGACGAGCAGGGACCTGACAGCGCGGAAATGAGTGAACTGTCCCCGCATTGCCCTTCCTCGCCGTATGCTGCGCGTCATGCGGAATGTCGTGGTGCTTGCTATCGCTCAGTTCTTCGGCGCCTTCGGTCAGGTGGCCACGGTATTGCTTGCCGGACTGGTGGGCACGATGCTCGCGCCTACAGAAGCGCTCGCGACAGTCCCGGTCGGCACGGCGGTGATCGGCGTGGCAGTGGCTACGCTGCCCGTCGGTCTGGCGATGCAACGCTGGGGCCGGCGGCCGGTGCTGCTCGGAGGCGCCGTGCTCTGCGCAGCTGGCTGCCTGTTCGCCGCCTATGCTCTCGAGGTCGGCAGCTTCCCGCTCTACTGTGTGGCGACGCTCATTGTCGGCACTGCGCTCGCGTTCATCGCGCAGTATCGCTTTGCCGCTGCCGACAGCGTCGGGCCGGCGCAGGCGGGCCAGGCGATCACCTGGGTCATGCTGGGAACGCTCGGTGCCGCAATCGTCTCGCCCTGGCTGATGGTAGCGACGCGCAGCATCACCGCCGCGCCTTTTGCCGGCTCCTACCTCACGCTCTGCCTCACGTTCCTCCTGAGCGGCGCAGCACTCCTCGCGTACCGCGAAATCGCGCCGCTCCCGGCCGCCAACGTCGCCGGCCGGCCACTCTCCCAGATCCGGCGCGAAAGCGCGGAGTTCGTCGTTGCTGTAGCGGCCGCCGCACTCGCCTACGGCGTGATGGCGTTGCTCATGACGGCAACCCCGATTTCGATGCATATGCACCACGGACACAGCATCGAGGACACGGCATTCGTCCTGCAGAGCCACGTGATCGGCATGTACGCACCCGCCTTTTTTACGGGGATTCTGGTCGGGCGGCTCGGCACGCTGCGCGTCATGGTCATCGGGCTGGTGGCGAACGCTGCATGCGCCGGCCTCGCGCTGGCCGGTGAGGAATTCTGGAACTACTGGGTCGCGCTGACGCTGCTCGGCCTCGGCTGGAACCTGCTCTTCGTCGCGGCCACGACGCAGCTGACCCGCACCTACCGGCCCGAGGAACGCTACCGCGTGCAGACGGCGAACGATTTCCTGATGTTCGGCGTCATGGCCGTCGCTTCGCTGGGTGCAGGGCCGCTGCTTGCCGTGATCGGCTGGCGCGGCCTGAACCTGCTTGCACTCGGGCTGCTGGCCGTTCTCGCCCTGCTCGCCCTCAAGCCGAAAGCTTGACCTCGGCAGGCACCGTGGCGAAGACGCGCTCGTAGAGCTGCTGCTCGTTGCGGCTCTCCTCCTCGGTGATGCCGGCCATGTACGACCAGTCATCGACGGTGAACAGCCGCTGCGCCAGATCCGTGGAAGCACCGTGGTGCCCCATGTTGGTGGTGATGTAGTTGGTGTAGTCGCGCGACACGGTCTCGAAGCGCGGTAGCACGGCGACACCCTCGCGCTTCAGCCCGTCGCGGGCATCCAGGAACAGATTCAGGTGGCGCTGGTTGCCAGCGAGCCGCTCGTCGAGCTCGCGGAGACCCTTCTCTGCCGCCGCGTCGATCGTCCCGCTCTTGCTGCGGATCATTGCACCCATGCGCACGTCCTGGATGTGCAGGCGATGCATGGATGCGTCGATATAGTCCGCGACGGCGATGTAGAAGGGCAGCCAGGCCGCATTGCCCTGCGCGCCCTGGTTTACTGCGGTCGACAGAGCCGTGCGTACGGCTTTCAGGCGCCGGCGTTCGTTGGCGACGCGCTCGCGCAGGGGAACCTGGTTGCTCATGGGCGATCCTCCAAGAATATTGCCGATATTATCAGCCACCGAGCGCGCTGAGCATGCTCGGTGGATAGCGGTCGCCGCTCACCAGGGATTCGGGCAGGAAGCCCGCTATTTCAGCGAGTTGCGCGGGCGTCAGCGGCAGACTCGCGGCGGCGGCATTGTCCTCGAGCCAGCGGCGTTTCTTCGTGCCGGGGATCGCGACCACCCGCTCCCCCTGCGCGAGGACCCAGGCGAGTGCGAGCTGCGCCGGCGTGCAGTCGATGCGCTCGGCGAGTTCGGCCAGGCGTGCGGCGAAGGCCTGGTTCGCTGCCGCGTGCACTTCGGCGAAGCGCGGAAAGAGCCGGCGCGTGTCGTTGGCTGCCAGCGCTTCGGTGCTCGTAACCCCGCCCGGCAGGAACCCGCGACCGAGCGGGCTGTACGCCACGAACGTGATGCCGAGTTCGGCACAGACAGCCAGCGCCGGTCGCGCAGCGCTCTGCGTCCACAGCGACAGCTCGCTCTGCAGCGCCGCGACGGGGTGGACGGCATGCGCACGGCGCAGCGTCTCGGGGCTCGCCTCCGACAACCCTACGTGGCGGATCTTGCCGGCAGCGACGAGGCCCGCCATCGCCTGCATGGAATCCTCAATCGGCACGCTGCGATCAATGCGGTGGAGATAGAACAGATCGATCATCTCGACACCGAGCCGCGCGAGGCTCTCGTCGCAGGAGCGGCGAATCGTCTCCGGTCGGCCATCCACGCCCGGCAGGCCGTTTGCGCCGCGAACCATGCCGCATTTCGTTGCGAGAAAGACCTGCGGACGGACACCGCGGATGCACTCGCCAACAAAGCGCTCGTTGTCGCCGTTCTGGTAGACCGCGGCTGTATCGAGGTGGGTGACACCGAGCTCGAGCGCGCGCGCAATCGTCGCGCGGGCCTCGGCGTCGTCACGCTCGCCGTACCAGCCGACCATGCCCATGCAGCCAAGGCCGACAGCGGCAATGCGCTCGCTACTGCGACCCAGCTCCCTCGTCATCATCGTGGCTGCTCCTTCTGCCCGGTCGGCGCAGACTGGCACTCGCAGCACCTCAAGGCAACGGCTGCCTGCGCCAGCGTGCTCCGTCGCGAACGATTTCGTAGCCTGGCCAGTAGATCGGGTCGAGCTTGAGGGTGAGCACCTCGGTGAAATTGTTCCAGGTAACCGTGGTGATGCGGAGCGACTGTCTGTCCTGGCGGCCGCTTACCGCAGCGGCGAAGGCATCGAGTCCTGGTGTCGGCTTGCCGTCGACCTCGACGATGCGCCGGCCCGCGTGCAGGCCGAAGCGCGACGCCGGGCTGCCGTAGGCGAAAAACGCGACGTAGACACCGTACGGCTCGACGGCCCGCTGCGCCGCCATGTCGCGGTAGGGTTCCTGCAGGAGGGCTCCGGCCCAGACCATGGCGCGCCCCACACCGGCGCCGGGTAGCGCCACCGTCGGCACTGCGACCACCACCTCCTGGCCGGAACGCCAGACGCGCAGATCGACAGCAGGCTTCTGCGTGGCGCGCTCCGCCTCGCGGAGTCGCGTCACGGGCCGCCCGTCGACGGTGAGCAGCAGGTCGCCCGGCTGCAGCAGCCGCGCCGACGGTGCACCGGCAACCGTGCGAAGTACGCTCAACACCTGGGCGCGCGCGGGATCGTGGGCCTGCAGCGCTGCCGCCGCGGCATCCGGCAGGCCGAGCTTGCGCGCGCCCGCAAGGGCAGCCTGCCCCCACTCCACCTCGAGTGACAGCAAATCGCGCCCCGAACGGGCGAGTTCGAGTATTTCGCCGACAAGTTCGGCCGGCACGCCGCGATGCTCCTGGCGCTCGCTGCCGTTGCCCTCGTACGAGAAGCTCGACCAGAGCGCCAGCAGCTCGCCGCGCCGGTCGACGATGGCGCCGTCGATGTCGCGCGGTCCGTTCACGAGATCGAAAGTTTCGAGATTCGACTCGCGGAAACGGATCGTGCGCGACAGCGGATACTGCACCGCCCGCACTGACGCGACCTCGGTGTTGCGGTACACAAGCTTGTAATCGCCGCGCAGCCCAACCACCCGCACCGCGTCACCTGGCGCGGCGCTGCGCGTGCTCAACGGCATGCTGCGCACGGGCGTGTCACCGATGAGCGCCGGGTCATAGGCGAGGAGCGCCAGGTTGTGCGTCGGGTGGATGTAGATCACACGGCCCGGCACCTCGACCGTGCCACCGAAGGTGATCTGCAGATCGCCCATCGCCTCAGGCACGGTGTTGCGGTCGACGACGACGAAGCCGCGCTCCGCATCAACGACCACCCCGGTGCCGTAGTAGTGCCGCTCGCCCACACCGGACACCGTGTAGGGCATGTCGAAGTTGACCAGCACGAGCGAACTCGCGATGCGATCGAGCTGCCGGTCACCCTGTTCGGGGTAGACGGCCGTGCGCGGCGTGTACGCAACGGCCGCCGGGCCGGGCGCGAGTGTCCGGCAGGGCCAGATTCCTGTCGTGTCATCGCGGCGGCAGCGCTGCGCCGGGAACCAGCGCCGGTCCATGCGCATCGAGCGCAGCTTGCTGGTGGCGGGATCCTCGAACGTGAAGTAGCGGAGGGATGCGCGTTGCTGGTCGGCGAGCGTGGCGAGCGCCGCCTCGAAGTCATCGAGCGTGCGCACGGGCTGATCGTCGACGCTCACGATCACGCTCGAGCGCGGCACCCCGGCAGTGCCGAGCACGTAGCCCGGGCTCGCGACGTAGATGCCCTCGACCGCCCGGGTGTAGTGGCGGGCCTGCTGCAGGGACAGGGGATGCACGACGGCCTCGCCGAACTCTAGATACTCGTCCGGGGTGAGCGCATGCAGGTCCGCAACGGGTACCTGCACCTCACGCATGCTGCCGGCCCGCTCGATGCCGAGCAGCACGCTGCCGCCCACCCCATCGTCGAGCCGGGCCTCCAGCGGCACGAAGTCGCTGACCAGCTCGCCGTCGATGCGCACCAGGATATCGCCTACCGCGAGGAGGCCGTCGGCCACCCCGCCCGGTATCACCTGATTCACGACCAGCATGCCGGTCTGGCCGCTGAAGCGTCGACGCACGGCGGCCTCTGTTGCGTCGTTGAGGCCCAGCCGGCGCAGTTCGTCGAAGGGCTGGTGGGTGAACACGGTCGCCAGCGTGCCGCGCGGCACGCTCTTGTCGGCGCGGATGAGCGCAAGCGCGCGGGTCACGCGGTCGAGCGGCAGGAAGAAGCTGCTCGCGGCCTCGGTGCTGCCACCGGCATTGAGCGCCACTGCTCGACCGTCGATGTCGATCACCGGCGACCCGGACGAGCCGCCTGATGTTCCAGACGCAGCCTGGAGGTAGAACGTATTGAAGTCGTTGTAGTTGCCGCGGCCGTAGTCCGGGGCGGGACGACGCAGCCGGGCGATGGTGCCGGAGAGAATCGACAGCTGCTCGCCGGCATCGTTGCCGACCACGCGGATCTCGCGGCCGAGCTGCGCCCCCTCGGGCGCGAGCGGCAGCTCGATGGGCTTGATGTAGCGGAGCTTCGCCGGGTCATAGCGGAAGAAGCCGAAGTCGTGCACCGGGTCGCGGTAGATCGGCGTGAGCTCGACCTCTTCCTGGTTCACGAACAGCGCTTCGGCGCGCACCGGCCCGGGCGAGACGACGTGGCGATTGGTGAGGATCAGGCCGGCGCGCGCATCGACCACGAAACCCGTCGCCTGCCCCGACTCGTTCCACTCCGTGTCGAAGGCGCGGGTGCCGTCGACCTTGATGGCGACGACGCCTGAGGCGATGCGCTCGAGCGTACGGCGCCAGGCGGCTGGTTCCGCGCCGTCGACCGCCGTGGCGGCGGTGCTCCAGAGCGACAGGAGGACAACGAGGAGTCGAATGGGCGTATTGATGCTCTGCTCCGGTCGCGCCCCGTGTCAGAGGCGGATGTCGTGGCCGAACTCGCGCTTGTAGAGCACGGCGAGCGAAGCGGCGGTGTAATGGTGGTTCTGCGTGCCCTGCTCCGCGATCTTGAGCGCACCGATCAAGGAAGCCAACCGCCCGGTCTCCTCCCAGCTGAGCTGCTTGAGGATGCCGTGCAGCAGGCCGGCGCGGTAGGCATCCCCACAACCCGTCGGGTCGGCGATCGTCGTCGGCTTCACCACCGGGATGTCGGTGGTCTTGCCGCCTGCGTAGATCGTCGAGCCCTGCCCGCCGCGGGTCACGATCAACGCCTTTACCTTCGCCGCGATCATCTCCTCGGACCAGCCCGTGCGCTCGGTGAGGAGCCGTGACTCGTAGTCGTTCACGGTGACCCAGCTCGCCTGCCCGATGAA
>SXGT01872161.1_pt1 | contig 11039 bp, 17 predicted proteins | sample 3176221 | NCBI WGS metagenome assembly SXGT01 (sample SAMN11356862, study PRJNA531348) | freshwater metagenome | isolation source: freshwater sample F1-120 | place: China: Fuxian Lake, Yuxi | collected 2017-12-25
CGCGAAAGCTGCACCAGCAAGGCAGCAGCAAATCCGAAATCGCGCGCAAGCTTGAAATCGGCCGAACCTCGGTCCGACGCCTCCTGGCCCAAAAACAATCCTGATTCAGCCGGGCTTACTCAGGCTAGCCGGAAGGACACGTCACATCAGCGCCCTCGAATAGAGTTGGCGACGCGGCAAATCTGAATCCCGGGCCAGGTTCCGGCAGCGGACGCGCCTTCCGCTCACAATTCGTAGATTAGACGGTACGCTCCGCGGGCGCCGGCGGGTATGGCGTCGATTTTTTCGAAGTTCCACCCCGTGACGGAATTTCGCAACGACTCTGTCACCAGAATGTCCCAAGCTTGCGCGGTATCCTCGCCAAGCTTGCAGGCGGCATTCACTTCGGCGCCGAACACATCCGCGTCCCCGATATGCAGGAGCCTGCCGTTGCCGATACCCACGCAAAGGAGAAGTTCTTCCGACTGGATTCGATTGAGATTGTGACGCCGGCACGCGCCCTGCATCGCGACCGCGCATTCGATCGCCTTTTGCGGATTCCGGAAGATGATCAGCATGCTGTCCCCCTCCATCTTCAACAGAATGCCATCGTGGCCTTCAACCACCGGAATCAGCACCTTCTTCGATTCGTGAATCACCTGGAGAAAGTGAATGATGCCGAACTCGGCAACCTTGCGTGAGAAGCCAGCAAGATCCGTGTAAAGCACGGTCCAGACTTCGCCGAACAGGTCCCAGATGCGCTCGTCAATTGCAATCTTGTCAGCGCCCTCCGCCAAGCGGGCTTCAATCAGCTTTTCGAGCCGGTCTTCGGAGGCGCTGGAAAGGATGAGCCGCGTGAACGCCATAGATCCTCACGATAGCAGAGCCTGGCGCTTCGCGGCATGGAGCGCGTCCATGCGGCAAAGGCTCAGCACATCAAACAACCCAGCAACCCGAGATTCCGAGTCACAACTGCCCGTAAGCCCGGAAGATGGGATGTGATGAGAAGCCGCAGCGTCCAGAACGACAGCGAAACAACCACCCGCGCGGACCGCCAATTCGGGTTCCATGCCCCCCTTGTTCAGGTAGTTCTCCCTTGTTTGCTGGCTCGTTGTTATGCGTTCCTTGTGCAGGACCAGGCGCATAGCCACAGGTCAGACGATAACATCGAGCCTCTTTAAAACAAGGGGGGATGAAACGTGCCCATGCAGAACGGTAAAATAGCGGTCGAACCTTATGCCAGCCGATGACGTTGAAAAACTCCCTGTTCGCAGCGTTGGGTATAGCGTTGGCGCTCGCCGGAATTTACGGGCTGATCTCCTATTCGGTGACGCAACGCACGCATGAGGTGGGCATCCGTGTGAGCGTGGGCGCGCAGCGTGGCGAGGTGGTGCGTCTGTTTCTGCGCGAATCGGCGCTCCTGGCAGCGGTCGGTATTGCGCTGGGTCTAGCCTTGGCGCTAGCACTCGCTCGCTTGATTGGTGCAAGGTTGTACAACGTGTCCACGGCGGAACCTCTGGATATCGCGATCACGCTGGCATGCATTGCCGCGGGCAGCATGGCAGCTGCGTATTTTTCAGAACAACGAGCGACGCGAATCGACCCTGTGAAGACGCTGCGGCACGATTAGCAGGAGCGCGTTCCCCTCCGGCAGCGACTCCCGTTAAGGTGTCGATGTACTCCTGTATCTAGAGATCGTCGAGCGAGGGATAGTCGGCCATGTGATGTACTCCTCCCGAGAGAAGAAGGAAGAGCGCTTACGCGCCTTCCCCTCGGTTGCGGGTTGCTCGGTCGTTGCGGGCTTTTGCCTGACCTGGAACATCACGTAGCGCGTTCCGCCGATCGAGAAGTTGCGGCCTTCGCCTTTGCTGTGCTTTCCAGGCCGCGATGCGGCCTTTGTAGTTGGGCTTGCCATCTGAGCCGACCGGGAAGATTTCGTCGGTGGGCTTGGATCCTTTGTCTTTCGCGGTCTCTTTGGTTTCGGTTGTCATCGGCGTTCTCCGTTTGTGCATTACCCTTTCGGGCGTGAGCCCGATCAGCCATTTAAGCGGGCGCGGCGTCACACGGGAAAATTGGGGGGAGCCTTCAGGGGGAACCGAGGCTTCCCGTTGACGCGAGGAGCGAACGCGAATGGCAGGGGACACGAACATGCCCGATGGGTTTGCACGGAGAACGCTGACAACACCGGACCTATGGCTGAAACAGGCTCAAGCCAGTACCTTGACGATGAAAAAGCACGGGCCAGAGAACGGCAAGGGCTATGTCACTGGCACTCACGGCTGGTATTTCCACATCGAAAAAAGGCCGGGCATGCCACGGGCGGCGAACGGCTCTATAGCGCGGGGATTTTCCAGCACGAAAGCCCGTCTCTGCCGGCGTGGGAACGCACGGGAAGAATCAAGCCTGCGGCGGGCTTCCTACTAAACGGTGAAACAGAGCGTAAGGGCTGCATCACGGGATTCGCTTGCAGATATGCACATTGTATGGTACAATGTACTAAATAAGCTACAGGATGACAGACGACTCACAGCCGCAAAAAATCCCGCTGATTTTTTACCGCACGGCGGCTGGTAGCGAGCCGGTGAGGGAGTGGCTGAAGGGGCTGGATGAAGCGGAGCGCCAGGCGATAGGGAAGGACCTGCTGCGGGCGCAATGGCGGTGGCCGGTGGGCATGCCGCTGTGTCGCCCGATGGGAAGCGGCCTATGGGAAGTCCGGACGGATCTGCCGACGAAACGGACGGCGCGCGTTTTGCTCTGCCTCTACCGGGAGCATCTCGTCGCGGTGCACGGGTTCATCAAGAAAACGCGGGCCACGCCGGATCAAGATTTAGCAACGGCGCGAAAGCGCCAGAAGGAGTTGGAGCGATGAGCAAAAAGCATATGGGTTCGAGCATTGATGACTTCCTCAAGGAAGAGGGCATCTTCGAAGAGGCGCAAGCGCAAGCGGTCAAGGAGGTCGTCGCGTGGCAGCTCGCCGAGGCCATGAAGAAACAGAAGATTTCCAAAAACAAGATGGCCGCGCTGCTGAAGACGAGCCGCACGCAGGTTGACCGTCTGCTTGATCCGAAGAACGACATTACGCTTGGCAGCCTGCAACGGGCGGCGGCGATGGTCGGGCGACGCGTAACGATCGAGCTGGTGTAAGTAACTGCGATGAGCAATCAGCGTGACCGGATGATGAGGGAGGCGCTCGAAGCCAAGGAAGCGATGACAAGGCATTCGAAGGTGCTGGAGATAGCCGGACTCACCGCCCGCAGCCCTAGGCTTGAAGCCGCGCGGTCCATTCAGGAAAATGCCGCGCTTCAGCAGATGCTGAAAGCTATCGGGCGCGACCAGGCCATGATACGAATGGCGGCGGGCCCGCTGGGAGAGTTGAGGCGGGCTGGCGTGTTCGAGCACGGTTCTCTACTCGCGCCTGAACTGGAGCAAACACGATGCGCAATGGCTGTGTTTAGTTTAGCGAACGGTTCCGGCTTCCAGGGATTGCCGAATCGGTGCGCCTGATGACTGAGTTTCACTCCGGCATCTCGGCGGTGATGAAGCGCTACGCGGAGGAAGCTTCCAGCTTCAAGCGCGCCATCGAGAGCATGCGGACGCCCTGGCTCGACATACAGGAGACGATGTGTTCGATGGAGGGTTTCGCCGCGCTGCAGGGAATTGGCCACGCGCTTAAGAACATGCCGTCTTTCGGGCAGGAGCTGGGTGTTGCGCTGCGTGTCGACCTGGGAGACTGGCGGGATACGATCACCTGGCCGCAAGAGATATTCACGGATCTGGAGGCGCGGTCCGGTTTCTACGTGGCGCGGGGTTTCGATACCACGCTCACGAATTTTCCGGCGCCCGCCTTCGAGGAAAGCCTCGATATCGCGGACCTGCGCCGTGAGCCGCCACGGTTGGTGGACTTGTATGGCGAACCCGTCGCGGCCTCCGAGGATGAGGACGAGGAAGGAGGACTGGCGCGGACAAACACGGCGCATGACTGGCTTCTGCGCCTCGAAACGCAAACGCGGCGCTTTATCGACGAACAGATGACAAAGGCCCACGGCGCGGACTGGCCGAGACACAGGCTGCCGAACGGGATTTATGACCAGTGGCAGGAGAAGAAGCGGAAGGCGGTACAGAGCGGCGGCAGGGAATGGACCTTGATCGCCTATGCCGATTTCACGGACTACGTGCTGGTGATCTGCAAGAAGGATAACTGGGCCGCCTTTGCGCCGTTCTTCGGGCGGCCGGAAGATGTGCGGGAATCCTTCCAAAGGCTGCACCCGATCCGGCTGGACACGATGCACGCGCGGCCCATCACGCAGGATGACGGGTAGTGGCTCAGTTTGGAGGCGACGGCGGGTCAAGCCATGAACTGATATCGATTTCTGCGTGCCAAAAACGTCGAAGCAGCGCCAGAATCTCTTCCTCTTCGAGCCTGTCCTGATTTGGTTTTCTGATCAACACGTACCAGACTTTTCTCGGGGCCAAAGGGAAGAAAGACAAGTTGGATACGAGTATGTAGACGATTGTACCATCCTGAAGATGGCGCGCTTCTTCAACGACTACGCTCGCTTCTGTCTTAAGCCTGGCAAGCAACCTGTCGATATTCATTTGGGCTTATTGCAGCGTGTACGACGATCATTTGCCTGTCGTCCTCGATGCTTATAGGTGCCATGGAATTCATCGAAGATGCCTTCCGGAACGGTTCCCAATAGCCAACCGGAGCCGGGAAACAGATGTCATCAACCCAATTATTACTTACGCCATATTCGACGTAAGTTTTTACGGCTAGACGAATTTTCTGAAACGCCGTTTCACAGTCTGGATCAACTGCCACCAGATCGAAATCGAGCGCGTGGACCACTGTCTGGCCGTCGCTCTCCCTTCTGTGTGACACAAAGGCCCCCGTCATGGGGATTTTAAACGCTTTCCTCTCTGGCGTATACATTAGCTTAACCCTTTAATATAAATAGAATTGATAATGGGCCAGGTTTCAGCTATTCCAGCGTACCCGGTTGGCATGCAGCGCAATTTCCTTGCGCCGCTCTGCCGAAAGAGCTTGCGCCCTAGCTGGGCCACCGCGCTTTCCAGCGTTCCGATTGGCAACGGAACGCTGAGTCTCGCTCTTCTCTGACGTCAAGCTGCGAACGATCTCAAACGCTCGCTTGTTCAAGTCCATTTCAAAGAGGCTCCTCTACCCCTTTCGGTGTACATGTGCGCAAGTGTTCGCACCTTCTAGTATCCCACTATTCAGACGCTTTTGTACAGGGTTTTGTGTCATTTGTTAATATCTTTATTGGGAGGCGCCCCATCCAGCAGAAACTCAATATGAACATTATGCTTGACAAGTTAACGTTTGTCAAGTATAATGTTCATTATGAACAGACTGGCCATGGAAGAACGGGTTAAGGTGGTGCGATGTTTGGTGGACGGATGTTCCATGCGGGCGACATCCAGGATTGCCGGTGTCGCTCGAAATACCATCGACAAGTTGTTGGTGGAACTTGGTGCGGCTTGCTCTCGCTACCAGGATATCGCGCTGCGCAATTTGACGTGTGAGCGGATTCAGGTCGATGAGATTTGGGCGTTCTGCTACGCGAAGCAAAAGAATCTGACGCCAGCAATCGCGGAGGAGCGGATTGCTGGCGATATTTGGACTTGGGCTGCTATCGATGCCGATACCAAACTCGTGCCGTGCTGGACCCTCGGAAAGCGCGATTCGGAAACCGCCAACCTGTTTGTTTCGGACTTGGCGTCCCGCTTGTCGAATCGAATCCAGATCCCGTCTGATGGCTTGGCGGCGTATCTGGGTGCCGTCCGTGACGCCTTTGGTGAAGCGGTTGATTACGTTCAGTTGGTGAAGGTTTATAAAGCCAGCCAGGAGGGACAACGACGCTACAGCCCGCCGGATCGCATAGCCTGTGATCGCGTCAAAATGATCGGGGAACCGGACCCGTTCCATATCAGTACCAGCTACATCGAGCGTCAGAACCTGACGATGCGGATGAACATGCCCCGCTTCACGAGATTGACGAATGCCTTTTCTAAGAAAATAGAGAACCACGCCGCTGCCGTCTCGCTTCACATGATGCATTACAATTTTGCCCGCGTTCACCAGACCTTGAAAACCAGCCCCGCCGTCAGGGCCGGTGTCACCGACCACGTCTGGAGCATTGAAGAAATCGTAGCGCTCCTGGATTCAAACTGAGCCACTACCGGATGACGAGTTGCTGCTATACGTCGAAACGCGGCGGCTAGTGAAGGTGATGATTGGAAGGAAGCCGTAAGGAAGAGCGCGGCTTGGGCCGCCCTACCCTTGGCCTTCGAAAAGGCAAGTCACGTGGATGAGGCGGCGGCGCAACCAAAGGGCAAGTGAAGGCGTAAGGCGCGCTTCACCTGATTGGCGTTACCGGCGGCGCCGCATTGCTGACCTGGACGGGGCGAAATCTACTGGCGCGTATCGCCGCAAGTTTGGCAGGTATCAGGGCCGGGCGCTCGTCCAGGCCATGGATCGTGCGCTCGATCTCATCCAGCATGTCGTTCGTAAAATCAGGATGCCTGTATTTCAGCAGGCCGTTCAGGAACATCAGGGCGTTACTGAGGCCGAAGACCTTACTCTCGCCGGTGGGCAGGCTGGCGCGGGCTTTCTGAAGCGCGGCGGGGGGGGAGCCCAGACCGAACAGGACGGCAACGATGAAGTAGGAGATGGACAGGTATCGCTTTTGGGCGTCCAGCCGGTCAAGAAGCACCTGCACGAAACGGGTGCGTTCTTCATCGGATCGGAGGTGAGGCGTCGGTGAAAGGCCACCAGGGCCTCCATATTGGCGATTTCCACCGCAGCGGCCAAGAGGATTTAGTTTAGCCTGAAATCCGAAGTTGCAATCATTTCAAAGACTATCCGACGTATTTTGAATGGTTTACGCTGTGGAAAGCCAACTTCGCCGAAGTTGGCTTTCCAGCCTGCAAGCCGCTGAAAATAATGGGTTTAAGTGTCCAACTTCGGATTTCAGGTTTAGTTTAGTTTAGCCGGCACTCCCGCCAGCAGGAACAGCAGCAAGGCCCCAATGAAAGCGAGCATGCAGGCGCCATAGCGGGTTCAGAATGTGATTCGGGCTCCAGTCGAGCACGAACGGCAAAACCGTACCGGCCGCGAACATTATCGGCAACAAGGGTCTTCCAAATCGTGGGCTTTTCGTCATCCGGAAAAGATACGCGGAAGGCTCCAGGCCTTTACGAGACTTACTAGACCGAGTACACGCGTCCGCGATGCAGGCCCAACAAGATCTGTACCAGCCGATGCGCGATCAGTTCGTGAAGAGTGAGCAGTTCTTTGTTCGCTTCAAATATGGCCGCCGCATCATGGCCGGACACGGCCGGGCCACCGGCCTTCAACGCATCCGTCGCTTCACGGATGATCGGGTCCTCTATCACTTCTCCGGCCATCTCCCATAAAGTGATGAAGCGGTCCACCGCGGTCGGGAAGCTCACCGCAAAGACGCCGTGGTTACTCGTGGTGCGAGGCGGCTTGTAGTCCAGGTTGAACGGGCCGTTGTAGCCATGGCTTCGCAACAGCACCAGAACGTTCAACCAGTCGAGCGGATTCACCAGGCCGACGGCGATATCGACGTCGTGCTTCAGCCGGTAGCCGTCGTTGATGTCGAAATGCCACAACTTGCCGGCGAGCAGCGCCCGTGCCAGGGCGGCGCGCGGCGCCGCGCCCCACATCAGCTCATGCAAATATTCCGGATTAAGACCCACCATCTCCGGATGCTTCAGCAAGCCGGATCCAATCCAGGCAAGCATGGCGTCACTCGTCGGCAACAGGATCTCGGCTTGAGGCTCGAACGGCTTCGCTTCCATGCAGTGCTTGAGCGTCGGACGGCCGTATTTCGCCGCGGTCTCGATATCCGTCTCGCAAGCCGCGTTCATGGCCTCCGCGTACCACTTCAATGTCTGCGTTTCCTCGATTGCGCCCTGAACATAGTAACCGAGCGAACCCGGCCAGTACACCGCGAACTGAGCGCCCAGCTCGTGCCCTATGCGCACCGTATTGCTTACGCGGAACGCCGCGTACTCACGCACCTGAGGCGACTCGGCAGCTGGACTGGCGGACCACACCGCGTGGTGGAAGGTTTCCGTGGTAACCATCGAACACGCGACGCCGTTCGCGGCAAGCGCTTTCCTGATCCCCGCGACGATCTCCGCCTGGCGGTCCGTGCCGATCGCTTCGGTTGGAATCACGTCCGTATCATGCGTGGCCCAGTGGCCGATCCCGATTTCGCCATAGTGGCGGATCGCCTCTTCGTAGCCGACTTCCGCGCGAGTCGGTGCGTGGAACAGAGCCTGTCCCTGGTAAGCCGCGGCCCACTGCGGGCCTGAGATGTAATACTTGCGGCGCGTGGCCGGGCTATATGAGCCGCCGCAGGCCTTCATGAGCCGCTCGACAAGAGACTGCTGCTGATTCACGGGAACTGGATTCATGAAACTACCATGATACACCGCCATGCTAAACTGCTCGCGTGAGCCGCCACACCGAAGCCGCCGTGCTTTCCGCCCCCAGATCCGAGGTCGCCATCGCTTCCGTTTCCATTCCCGATCCGGAGCCAGGCGAAGCGCTGATCAAACTCGAAGCCTGCGGTATCTGTCATTCCGATCTCTTTGTAGCGGGTCTCGAAAAGCTTCCACTATCGCCGCTCATTCTGGGGCACGAAGGCATCGGGCGAATCGAAGCCTTGGGTGCGGACAGGATTGCGGGCGCATCTCCGTTTCATTCCGGCGACCGTGTGGGCATCACCTTTCTCGCGTCGTCATGCGGCGCATGCGACTGGTGCGTCTCGGGACGCGAGCGATTTTGCCCAAGACAATTGAACTCCGGTTACACGCGTCACGGCGCATTGTCCGGATATGCAGTCGCGGACGTAAGTCAGCTTGTGCGTATCCCCGATGGCCTCGCCTCCGAGCAAGCCGCGCCCCTGTGCTGTGCCGGCTGGACGGCATACGGCGCGGTTCGGGAAGCCGGCATCGCCTCGGGCGGAATGCTCGCCGTTTTCGGAATGGGCGGACTCGGCCACCTCGCGTTGCAATACGCGAAACGCAATGGAACTCGAATCGCCGCGGTGGACGTCTCGGAAGAGAAGTTGGAAATGGCGCGGGCGCTCGGCGCTGACATTACCGTTCAGGCCGAAAACGCCGGGCGGACATTGACGAAAGAGCACGGCGGCGTCGATGCGGCCGTAGTCCTCACAGCCTCTCCCGCGGCGATTCAGCAGGCGTTTCGAGCGTTGAGGCGCAACGGGACGCTGGTGCTTGTGGGCCTCTCAACCAACACTTACGAACTCCCCATCGTGGATACGGTGCTCAAGGGCATCACGATTCGGGGCAGTTTCCTGGGAACGAAGCAGGACCTCGACGACGTGCTTCAACTCGGCGCGCAGGGCGCTGTCACCGCGCACGTCGAAACACACCCGCTTGCCGAGACTCCGGCCCTGCTCGAACGGCTGCGGCGCGGCCAAGTACCGGGCCGTGCCGTCATTTCTTTTCCGTGACTTTGCGGAACACGCCGAGCAAGTTGCCGCCCATGAACTTCCGGATGCGATGCTCGGAGTATCCCTTCCGGAGCATGGCGTCGGTAATCATTGGAAGGTCGCGGATGTCTCGCATCCCGCGCGGTAGCGTCGGACCGCCGTCGAAATCGGTCCCCAGCATCACGTGGTCCTCGCCCACGAGTTGAATGGCGCGATCCACCACGTTGACCCAATCGTCCACGGACATCAATAGTTCGAACGGCGCGTCCAGCCCTACCATCGGAAACTTCGGAGCGACAATTCTGTCCACCTCCTCGATCCGCATTTCCGACTCCTTGCCTCCAATCTCGCGCGTATCCCAGAACGCTTTTCCCGCCTGCTTCGTGCGGTAGTCGAACATCCTGACGTTGTGGAATTCGTTTCCGATCTGAAACCCCATGACGCCGCCCCTGGCCGCAAGTTTTTTCAGCAGGTGGTCCGGCATCGTACGCGGAATATTGTTAAAACTGCGCAGGCCGTGATGCGTGGCGAGAATAGGGTCCTGGCTAAGGTCGATTGCCTGGTCGAGCGTCTCATCGGAAGCATGCGAAATGTTGATCATCATGCCGAGCCTGTTCATCTCCGCGATGACGGATCGCCCCCTCTCATTGATGCCCTTCCACTTCGGCGGCGAGCAGCAGGAATCGGCGAAGTTGTTGGTCCAGTTGTGCGCCACAAGCTGCGCCGAACGAAGCCCGAGTCTGTGCAGGTTGCGCAGAACCCCGAGATCGCCGTCCAGGTCGAAGCCGCCCTCGAGATCGAGCACGGCCGCAATTTTGCCCTGTTTGTTGATCCGCTCGATGTCGGACGGTTTGAGCGCGAGTTCGATCGTTGCCCGGTTCTTCTCAAGCTGTGTCATCGCCAGATCGACCAATCGCAAGGCCTGCTTGGCTTCGAAGCGCGCAGGGTAGTACTCTTCCGTGATGAAGAGCGATAAGAACATCGCGTCGAGACCGCCTTCGCGCGCCCGCGGCAGGTCGAAATGACCGTCGCTGACGCGCTCGCCGATGTCGCCGCCCTTGTAGAACTGGCGGTTGATGACATGAACGTGGGCGTCGAACACGAGTGCGTCCTTATGCACTTTGCGTGCCCGTTCGGAGACTTCAGCCGCGAGCGGCAGGAGCAGAGAGAGGAAGACGATTAGGCGTCCCATTTGAGCGTCACTTCATTTTAGGCACGAACGGCGGTGGCGCGCCTTCCACTGCCCGTCTGGTTCTGATTTGGTTAGACGGATCGATACCGCCAGAGCCCCTTGCAGCCGGCTCCAAACCCGGTCCCTCCGAAATCCTCTCCGCGATCGGTGCGGGACGAATGGGAAAAGTATACGAGGCTCGTAACACCCAGCTCGACCGGACCGTCGCCATCAAGCCCGTCTTCTACAGTGCCCTGATGAAAGTTATTCATTCGTTGAGGGTTACGTTTTCTAAAAACGCCTAGTGACACGGATTTCCCTCCAGTTCCGGCTTCGCCGGGTGAGTGGGAGTTTCGCATTTCCGTATGGTTGGCGGGAGC
>SXGT01387831.1_pt1 | contig 11038 bp, 5 predicted proteins | sample 3176221 | NCBI WGS metagenome assembly SXGT01 (sample SAMN11356862, study PRJNA531348) | freshwater metagenome | isolation source: freshwater sample F1-120 | place: China: Fuxian Lake, Yuxi | collected 2017-12-25
CGGTGATCTGGGCCTTGATCGCCACCGGCGCGACCAGGGGCGCCGGCGCCGCGGCCAGCGCGCCGGCCAGCGTGCCGCCCAGCCGCTCGAACGCCTCGGCCAGCCGGCCGGTGCGCGGGCGCTGCCCGGGCTCCTTGCTCAGCATCGCGTGGACCAGCTCGACCAGCTCGGCCGGCAGATCGCCCCGCGCCGCGCCCAGCGGCGGCGGCTCGTCGACGACGATCCGCGCCATCACCGCCAGCGGGTGCGACGCGGTGAACGGCGGCCGGCCGGCGAACAGCTCGTACAGCACCGCGCCCAGCCCCCAGACGTCGGTGGCCGCGGTCACGACGTCGCCGCGCACCTGCTCGGGCGCCATGTAGTGGGGCGTGCCGATCACGACGCCGTCGGCGGTCAGCGCCGCGACCTCGGCGCCGCGGGCCACGCCGAAATCGATCAGCTTGGCGCGGGTGAGGTCGCCGTCGAGCAGGAACACGTTCTCGGGCTTGAGGTCGCGGTGCACGACACCGCGGCCGTGGACCTCGCCCAGCGCCGACGCCAGCCGGCGCGCCAGCACCACCACCTCGGCCACCGGCAGCCCCGCCGGCGGCGCGCCGGCGTCGTCGCCCCCGTCGAACCCGCCGACGCCGGGCTGGGTCGGGCGCATCTCGACGGTGGCGAACGCGTCGATCCGGCTGGCCCGGCTGCGCGCGGCCAGGTCGACGCCGTCGAGCCACTCCATCGCCAGGTACGGCGCGCCGGCGTAGCTGCCGTGCGCCACGTACTCGACGACGCCGGGGTGGCGCAGGTCGGCCAGCAGCGCCGCCTCGCGGCCGAACCGCGCGTGGGCGGTCGCGTCGTCGCCGAGCATCACCTTGATCGCCACCGGCCGCCCGGTCACCCGATCGCGCGCGCGCCAGATCTGCCCCATGCCGCCGGCCGCGACGCTGCGCTCGAGCTCGAACCGCTGGTCGATGACGGCGCCAGGCTGCATGGCACCTCTACGATGGCAGGAACGGCAGGCCGAGGGTGCCGCGGGCGAACCCGATCAGCAGGTCGCCGTCCCAGCCGCCGAACCAGAAGCCGATCCGCCACGGCTGCGACACGTCGACCCGCCCGCCCAGCGCGCCGTCGACCGCCTGCGGCCCGTTGATCTCGAACTCCCAGTCGACCCGCATCTGGATCTTGCTGATGATGCGGTCGCCCCAGAACTCGAGCTGGTAGATCCGGCTCTGGTAGCTCTGGATGTCGGCCTCGAGCTTGGCCCGCAGCGCCGGGTCGGCGCCGGGCAGGAGCGCCCGGTCGCGCTCGATCAGCCGCTCGAGCGTGCGCCGGCGATCGCGGAAGTAGCCGTACGGATCGAAGACGTTGACCGCCTGCGCGACCTCGGTGTCGCCGGTGATCTGGCAGGTCGAGATCCGCCGCGCGTAGGCCGCCGGATCGGTGAACTGCCAGGTCTGCTTGGCCGGCTCGGCCGGGTCCAGGTAGTCGCGCGCGGTGATCGTCGCGCCGGGCCCGACGATGCGCAGATCGAACGGCTGGATCACGAACGCCATCGCGTCGTCGTTGCCGACGATGTTGTTGCGGCTCTCGAACACCGGGCCGTCGGCGAACGGCTGGTTCTTGCCCAGGAGCTCGACCCGGGCGTCCTTCAACGCCGCCGCCGCCGGCGCGTAGGTCGCGCCGTCGAAGCGGGCGTCGACCACCCGCACGCCGATGTCCTTGCCCAGGTCGCGCAGGGGCGCCCGCGCGTTCTTGCGCGCGAACTCCTCGTCGACCTGCAGCCGGATGATCTGGTCGAGCCGGGTCTCGCGCGGCAGCGCCATCGTGTAGCCGCTCATGCCGCGGTGCTCGTTGGACGGGTCCGGATCGGTGGCGATCCGGCACATGAAGTAGCCCTCGAAGTGGACCTCGAGGAGCCGGATCGTCGCCTGCTGCAGATCGGGGCCGAGGCTCATCGATCACTCACAGTCGCAGCCGGTCGACGGCGTGCAGTTGATGGCGGGGTTGTTGGGATCGAACCGCGGGTAGGTGCCGCGCCGGTAGTTCCAGACCACGTTGTTGACCATCCGGGTCATGTTCTCGACGATGAACGCCAGCCGCGGCCGCGCCGGCTCGGGCAGCGGCTTGGTCAGCAGGTCGGCCAGCATCTTGGTCACCTGGTCGAGCGGCGCCAGGTAGGTGAGCAGGTCGCGGTAGCGCGGCGCCGCGGGGTCGGCCAGCACCGCCAGCTCCTCGGGCGTCAGGTCGAAGCTCACGCCAGCCGGTCCGCCGTCGTTGCTCGGCAACAGCGCCATCACCTCGGCCAGCGAGCGCACCAGCATCGTCATCACCGGCGCGAACGCGTTCTGCTCCAGCGCCTGCAACAGGTACGGCGAGGTGCCGAACTGCGCCTTGGTGTAGAGCTGGTAGTAGCCGGTCAGCATCAACAACAGCGCGTGGTAGCCGACGTGGAACGCCTGGCTGGCCTGGTCGGTCGCGGGGTCGCGGTAGCCGTCGACCGTCGGGTCGAGCGGCAGCGGCAGCGACGCCTCGAACGTCGGATCGGCGTCGAGCAGCGCCGCGTAGTCGCGGGCGATGTCGACGAACAGCTGGTAGTGGCTCTCGGCGCCGGGCGGCGCGTCGAGGCCCTCGCCCTGGCTGGTCACCAGCTTGATCCCGGCCAGCGCCGTGGCCAGGTCGCAGATCGGGAACAGGTAGATGTTGTACTCGCTGGGGATCTCCGACTGCCCCGAGCAATGGCCGCTCCACAGCGCCGGCGCGCCCAGCGTCGCCTCGAGGTAGCCCAGGCCGTCGCGCACCGCCTCGTACAGATCCTGGATCGTGCCGAGCTCGACGTCGGCCGGCGCCGCCTGCGCCGCCAGGCGGCTGGGCGCGATCGCGACCGGCGGGCGCGCGCCGTCGCCGATCGACGGGCAGCGACCGTCGGGCTCCTGGAAGCACCACGCCAGCAGCGCCTCGCGGTCGCGATCGGTGACCCACGCCAGGTGCGGCGACTCCATGCACGCGTAGCGGCGCGCGGTGGCCAGCGAGAACCGCTCGAGGTGGAACGGGATGTCGCACGGCGGCGGCATGCCGTCCTGGCGCTTGGCCGCCAGCGCGCCGCTGGTGTACCAGCGCGGCTGCGTCGGGAACCGCCCGAGGTGGCCGTAGTACGGCTCGCCGCCGACCGCGGTCAGGATCGAGTTCACCACCGACAGGTGCTCCATCTCCTGGCGCGCGATCATGTAGATCGTCGACGCCCACCGCCGCACGTGCTCGAACTGCGCGTCGCTGCAGGTCCGGTCCGGGTCCTTCTTCAGCGAGAAGCACGCGTACAGGTACTGGCACATGAACTGGTGCTCGAGCACCGCGGCCTCCTTCAGGTAGAGGACCAGCTGAGCCTTCGAGCGGATCGGTGGCAACGGATTCGCGACGTGGTGCATGCACCCCCCCGGCGCGACGCTAGCACGCGCGTCGCGGACGCCGCCTCACACCCGCGGGGTGAGCGCCGCGGTCACGGCGCGTCGGCGCCAGCGTCGAGCGCGACCGGCGCGTCGAGCCGCGCGTCGACGCCCGCGTCGATCCAGCTGGGCGTGCACGGCCCGGTCCGATCGAACTGGCAGCTGCACTCGCAGTCGGCCCAGCCCCCGCACCGCGGCTGCACCGTGACCATCGTCGACGCGGTACGGCCGTCGCTGTCGCGGAACGACAGCACCGCCTGCCACGCGGTCTGATCGAAGTCCGCCGGCCCCGGCACCGGCCCGCACACCGGCAGGTTCGGCTGATCCTGGAACGCCGACTCGGGGATCGCCCAGCCGTCGGCGCGCAGCACGAACGCCGCCGGGCGCTCCTCGATCGTCAGCGTCGGGCCGCCGCTCAGGCCGCGCAGCGCGCCGCTGACCGAGCCGCCGCGCGCGTGGACGTTCTTGGCGCGCACGCCGACGTAGATCACGAAGCCGCCCTGATCCGGCGGGCGGATGTCGACCTCGCCTCCGTCGACCAGATCGACCAGCACGCCGTCGCGCAGCCCGGTCGGCGCCAGCTCGATCGGCAGCGTGCAGTCGCCCAGGCACGCCGCCGGCGGATCGCTGCACGCGGCCAGCGCCAGCGCCAGCGCGGCGATCATCGTGCCCCGCGTCAGAAGCACGTGACGTCCGCCGTCTTGGGCCAGTAGTACAGGAACACGTTGCAGTGCTCGCTGGTCTCGACCTTGGGGCCGAACGTTTAGCAGCAGTCGGTCGAGTGCAGCGGGTCCGCCGCCTGCAGCGCCTCGCAGCCGTCGGCCGGCTCGCTCCACTGGTACTCGCAGGTCCAGTAGATGCCGCCGCCCTGGGGCAGCTGCACGTCGAGCCCGGTGGCCATGTCGGGCTCGGCCCACGCCTCGCTCTGGTAGAAGCGCGCGCTGTCCGGCGGGCGCGACGTCGAGACGCCGTCCCACGCGTAGATCGAGAACCGCCGCCCGCGCGAGTGGAAGTGGCCGTTGGCCGCCGCGACGGTGTGCGTGCCCTGCGGCATCGCGCAGCCGCCGCCGTAGGTCGGCGCCGGGTTCGAGCGGCAGATGCGGATGTTCTGCTGCGTGGCGAACAGCGTGCCCAGCTCCATCGTGTCGCCGTCGGTCGAGCGGTGCAGGTTGACGCCGCCGCGGCCCTTGAACGGCGTGTCCTGGGTGGCCGCGTTGACGTAGTGGATCTGCAGCATCAGCATCTCGCCGGCGTCGAGCTTCTGGGCCACGCCGGTGGGCAGCGCCCACTCGAAGATCGGGTTGTCGATCGACGACTGCTGGTTGTTGGCGACCAGCGGCCAGTCGGACCAGTTGGGCGACTTCCAGCACTCGCCCTCGCGGATCTCGGTGCCCTGGACACCGCCGAGATCGACCGGGCTGCCATCCGCGGGCTTGAGCCCGCGCAGCGTCTTCACCCGGAACAGGTTCATGTGGTGGCTGCCGGGGTTCAGCGCCAGCTCGATGCGATCGACCCACAGCGTGCCGTCGGCCTGCGCCGGCACCTGGAAGAAGTAGCAGTACTGGATCTCGGCGCCGGGCGCGACGTCGAACTCGGGCGTGCGGATCCACAGCCCCTGCGCCGGCGTCAGCGGGTCGAGGATCCACGGCTCGTACGGCGACTGGTTGTCGCCGCAGGTCGCGAGCGCGAGCACCAGGGCGGCCGCGGCGGTCAGGCGCATCATCCACATGCGCGCATCGTAGCGTCGGCGCCGCCGCGGCGCGCGGGCGCGATCGTCGCATCCGCGTCGCGTGCGAGCGACGTCACGTCCACCCTCAGGAATCCGAGGCCCCGGCCAGGGTTCGACGCTGGCCCTCCGGCCAGTCACTGCACGTTCATGAAGACGTTGTAGCGCGCGTTGCGGAAGTCGAAGGGACCGACGTCGAGGCTGCCGGGGAACGACCCGTCGGTCGGCAAGCGGAGGTCGGCGGCGAACCCGTAGCCGACGCGCCAGGTGCTGTAGCCGATGGTGCCGCCGTCGCCGTCGAAGCCGAAGACGATCCAGTAGGTGCCCTTGTCGAGGGTGGCGTCCAGCGGCAGCGGTGGATTGGCGCCATCGGCCAGCGGCACCGGGCCGACCTCCCCGACCATCGTCGCGGCCGCGGTGAACAGCATGAAGTTGGCGGCGGTCTCCTTGTACACGGCCATGTGGACCGACGCGGTCGGCGCGGCGCCGGGCGTGAACAGGCCGAGGCTCGCCAGCGTCACCGGACCGTTCACGAAGATCCGCTGGGCGTAGCCGCGGCGGTACGGCTCGGCGCCGGTGATCACCCGCCCCGCCACCGGGATCGCCGACTGGAACTGCCGCGGATAGCCGATGTGGAACGCGGTGTCGCTGGCGCAGGTCATCGTGAAGTCGACGTCCCACGCCTCGGCGTGATCCGGGTTCAGCGTCAGCGGCACTGACGCCGGCTCGAACGTGCAGTGCTCACCGCGCTTCTCGTCCATCGCCATCAGCGGCGTCAGCCGGAACGTGCCGGCTGGCAGGTACCCGGTGGCCGGGTTGCCGAAGTTGTAGGACAGCCCCTGCTCACCCCCGCCGCCAGCCACCGCCTTGAAGGTGTCGTACACCGCCTTGGCGCGCGGGTCGGTGTCGTAGCGCAGCCCGAAGCGCTCGCCGCCGTCGTTCGCGAGCGCGCGGACGCCCTTCGCCGGATCTCCCGTCGGCAGGTGGGCGAGCACCGGCTGCTCGTAGTCCGGATCGAGATCCTCGGCCTCGATCTCCGGCGCGTCGGCCGGCGTCAGGAACATCGTCACCACCGCGTCGGCGGGCTGCCCGTGGATCGTGCCGTGGATGCGGAAGTTGCCGGTGCCGCCGCGGGTCTGGAGCTTGGCGCAGCACATCAGCTTGGCCAGCTGCTCCGGTGTCTCGGAGGTGCCGCCGCCGACGTAGCTCTGCGACGACTCGTAGCCGACCGGCACCGGATCGGGGCCGTCGTGGCGGTTCTGCGTCGGGTAGTGCGCGAACCACCGCCGGTCGGCGCCGTCCACCTCGATCAACGCGGTGTCGGGCTCGAGCCCCCACGCGTCGGGGTTGCCGTCCATCGCCTTGGTGGCCGGGTACCCCTCGACGTACGAGCACAGCGGCGCGCCGGTCAGCTTGGAGCCGTCCCAGGTAGCGGTGTTCCAGATGAACGGCGCGACCCACTCGGCGCACGCCTGGCACCGCGCGTCGTAGGCGCGACGCGCCTCGGCGTCACCGGCGTCGGGCTCCGGCTCGGCGCGCGCGGCGCGGATCACCTTGGCGATGTCGACCCGGAAGTTCCCGTCGTCTTGGCGCATGCACAGCTCGGGGCCGCGCGCGTGGTGAAATGTCTGGGTCAGCCAGAACGCCTTGGTACCGGGGAACGTGCCCATCCGCAGGTTGGCGTCGCCGGCGCCGAACGGTGCGTCGTCGGCCAGCGCCCGGGGGTCGGCCATGTCGTCGGACGGCGGCGCGGCGTAGGAGCTGTTGGGGAACATGCCGAGCATCGTCCCCGGCGCGCTGGCCAGATCGATCCCGTTCGGCTCCGCCTTGGCGCGCAGGGCGGCGTAGGTCATGAGGTCCATGTAGTCCGACTTGAGGCGGTTGCTGACCGAGTCGGGGGCGCGCACGTAGCCGCGCGCGAGCCACGGCCCCAGAGTCGTCACCACCCAGTTGCCCAGGCCTTCGCGGGTCAGCTCGAGGATGTGCGTCGGGTCCGCCGCCGGATCCACCTCGTCGTCGAAGATGCCGCGAAAGAACGCCAGGTTCGTCGCGCGCGGCGCCACGCAGCCCGCGGCATCGAACGACGGCGGCGACGCCGGGGCGGGGCCGAGCGCCGGCTCGAAGTCCGCGCCCTTGAGCGCGGCGTACACCTCGCCCAGCGCGCCGCCCGCGCACGCCAGCAGGTGGTCGGCCTGCGACTGCAGGATCCCCCGGTCGTAGGGCAGCGGCACGGTCGAGATGTCGGCGTGGCTGGCGACGTCGGGGCCGCTGATGAGATCGTGGAGGTGGAGGTCGCCGACGACGTTGTACTGGCCGCCGGCGCCCACCGCCTGCACGTCGGGGTCGGGGTAGCACATCGGATCGTGCAGCGTGGCGCCCACCTCGTCGAAGAACGGCGCATCGGAGCCGTGGATCGTGCCGGCCACCGCGGCGACCGAGGCCATGATCATCAGCCGCTTCTGCGAGTCCGGGTAGCCGGCCCAGTCGCCGGGCCCCAGCGTGTCGAGCAGGTTGGTGACGTCGCCCATGTCGCTGGACCCCCAGCGCGTCCACATGTGGCCGGCGCTCCACGAGTCCTGCAGGTAGTGCTGGCCGATCGCCTCGTAGGCCAGCGCCTCGACCTCGCACGCCTTCCAGGTCTCCTTCAGGTTGCGGTCCACGGCCGCGACGCTCTCGTTCCGCTGCTGGGCGCGTTGGCGCGCGGCGGTGCGGTTGGCGGTGCAGACCCGTGCCCGAGCGAGCGCCAGCTCGTGGTAGTAGGTGAACCACTGGTCGCTCTGGGGCGGGAAGTGGTTCGCGTTGACCGCGCCCATGTGGGTCCGGAACGTGTGGCACTCGACCGGATCGCCCGTCGGGAACTGCAGCGGACAGGTCTCGTTGCCGCTGGCCCAGTCCCACAGGCCGAAGGAGAAGTCGGGCAGCTGCGCCAGCTCGTCGAGGCTGAACCCGCGCTGCACCGCCTTGATGCCCAGCAGGTCGGGGGCGTCGGTCGCCAGCGGGCGCGGCTTGAGCGACGCCATTCCGGACAGGCCGACCACGTCGTCATCGACCACGAACACCGACAACTTCTGGGTGTCGAGCAGCGTGGAAGGCAGACCGGCGAAGGCGACCGCCTCGGCGAAGATCTGGCGGTGCTCGTCGACCTTCGCGGTCGGATCGCGCCACCGGCCGCGCGCCGCGCCCGGCCCCTCGGCGCAGCCGCGCGCGGTGAGCACCAGGCTGCCGACGTCCGCCTCGGGCTTGTCGGTCTGGCTGCAGATGGAGTCCCAGGCGCGCACCGCGGGCGCGGTCGTGAGAGCGAGGGTCAAGGCGGCGGCGAACGAGACGGTCAGGCGCACGGAGGACCTCCTGGTGCGAACGTGGAAGGAGCGGCGCGGCGTCACGGGGCACACACCGGCATGACGTTGCGGACGTACTCGCCGGGGACGTTCCCGGCCGGCCCGTAGTTGCACACCAGGTACGTCAGGTCGCCGGCGCGCGCCTTGGCGCAGCCGACCGCCTCGGCGCGCTTCCACACCATCGCGGTGAAGTGGCCGATCGCGTTGTTCGACGACGGATCGACGTAGTCGGGCAGCGCGTGACCGGGGTTGGCCCAGTCATAGCCGCGGATCTCCTGGTACCAGAGATCGGCGCGGTCGCGATCGGTCATCGCCGGGTCGCTGTCGTACTCGAGGTTCTCGCCGTACTGGCCGGCGCGCGCTTGCGGCGAGTGCTCGAACGTCGCGGTCGCCGCCAGGTGGTCGGCCCAGGCCTGGGCCGCGGCGGCCAGGGTCGGCGACCACTCGAGCGTCGGCACGCAGTGCCGCGCCCGGCGCTGGTTGTGGAGGTCGAGCAGCTCGGTGGCGAACGGGCGCGCCGGCGGCGCCGCGTCCGCCGCCCGGACCGCGTCGACGCCCGGCATGCAGCTTGGCCGCGTGAAGATGGCCTGGCGGAACGCCTCGACGGCGTCGGTGCCACGCCGGCGGGCGAACTGGTAGCGGTCCCAGCACGCGTCGGCGCAGCACGCCGTCGGTTCGAGCCACGGCGTGGCGGTCGCGCAACGCGGCATCGAGTACAGGCAGTCGTCCAGGCTGCCGGCGTCGACCTGCGCGCAGTGCGCGACGGTGAGCGCGCACGCCCCCAGCGCGGTGATCGGGCCGGGCGTCTCGTCGACCACGATGTCGAGGTCGACGCCGTGCGCGAAGATCCGTCGCCCCTGGCTGTCGTGCTCGGCGTCCGGATCGACGTTGCCGGGCGGCAGCGGCGGCACCACCACCAGCCGCGGGGCCTCCCACACGTCGAACCGCGCGATGACCTCGAGCGCGGCGGCGATCGTGACGGTGCAGGCGCCGCTGCCGCTGCAGCCGCCGCCGCTCCAGCCGAGGAACGCCGACTGCGCGTCGGGCTCGGCCACCAGCGTGACCCGCTCGGTCTCGAAGTACGCCGCGGCGCAGCTCGCGCCGCACGCGATGCCCGCCGGCGTCGACGTCACCGTGCCCGTGCCGGCACCGACGCGGGAGATCGTGAGCGGGTGGCGCGGCCGGAAGGTCGCGGTCACGGTGCGCGGCTCGGTGAGGGCGACCAGGCAGGTGCCGCTGCCGCTGCACGCCCCGCCCCACGCGGCCAGCCCTTCGCCGGGCACCGCGCTCAGCACGACGCCAGCACCCAGCGGGTACTCGCGCGTGCAGGTGCCGGCGCAGGTCGCGAAGTCCGGCATCGACCGCACCCGGCCAATCCCGTCACCGCCGATCACCTCGATGGTCAGCGTCACCGCCGGCTCGAACGTCGCGGTCAGGTCGATGGCGGTCGTGGTGTTGGCGAGCGTGCAGGTGTCGCCGCTGCAACCCGGCAGCGCGGGCGACCAGCCGGTGAACACCGAGCCCGGCGCGGCCGTCGCGGTGAGGGTCACGGTGCTCCCGTCGAGCACCGAGGTGGCGCAGGCGCCGCCGCAGTCGATGCCGGCCGGGGACGAGGTCACGCGGCCGTGGCCGCCGCCGGCGAGCGCGACGGTCACCGCGCGCAGCCGCACGAACGTGGCGGTGACGTCGATGTCGCCGGTCATCACCACGTCGCAGGCCCCGGTGCCGGTGCACGCGCCCGACCAGCCCAGGAACACCGCGTCGACGTCGGGCGCGGCGGTGAGATGGACCGCGACCCCCGCGCTCAGGTGCGAGCCGGTGAAGCCCGCGCACCCCCCGGCGCAGGTCACGCCGAAGCCGGGCGCCGCGATCGTGCCACCGCCGCTGCCGGCCTTGGTGACCCGCAGCGTGTAGTCGGCGGTGAAGCTCGCGGTGAGGGTGACGTCGGAGTCGAGCGTCAGCGTCCGGACGGGCTCGGTCGAGGTCGCGGTGGCGCTGAACGCGAGCTGGACGCCGCGGATCGCGCCGACCTCGCCGCCCGACTGATCGGCGACCTTGAGGCTCCAGGTGCCGCCGGCCGATGTGCCCGCGCCGGTCACCGGGTAGGTCTGGACGATGTTGTCGGTGCCGGCGCCGGTGCGGCTGTGCAGGGTCGCGACGGCGACGCCGTCGTGGAGCAGCGTCACGACCAGGTCGCCGATGAACGTGTGCTGGATGTCGACGCTCACCCGCAGGCTGATGAACGTGAACGCCGGGACCGTCACGTCGAGGCGCGCGCCGGCCGCGTTGTTGTCGGGGATCGGCACCGCGCCGGTGGCGCCGAAGGTCCGGGTCGACGCCTCGGTCCAGCCGCCGAACACCGAGCCCGGCGCCGGCGTGGCGGTCACGGTCACCGTCTCGCCGCGCGCGAAGGCCGCGGTGCACGTCGCCCCGCACGCCAGCCCGGCCGGCGCCGAGGTCACGGTGCCCGCGCCGCTGCCGGTGCGGGACACGGCGATCCGGTACGCCGGCTCGAACGTCGCGGTGACCGCGGCGTCGGCGGTCAGCGTCAA
>SXGT01577128.1_pt1 | contig 11038 bp, 12 predicted proteins | sample 3176221 | NCBI WGS metagenome assembly SXGT01 (sample SAMN11356862, study PRJNA531348) | freshwater metagenome | isolation source: freshwater sample F1-120 | place: China: Fuxian Lake, Yuxi | collected 2017-12-25
CGCGTTGGGGCGCTCTACGGGATCACAGCGGCCTTCGCCCCAGAGAGCTCGCTCGCAGGCGGCGATCCCGTGGCGGCGCTGCGCTTCGGCCTGCGCCTAGCGGCCCAGCTGCGGCTCGGGCCTGCGCACGTCGCCGCTGGCCTCCACGCCGCCGCCTTGCAGGTGCGCGACCGCGCCACGAGCGGCTGGGCGCCCTGGCTCACCGCCGAGGTCGAGGCCAGCGTGGCGCTGGTCCGCCGCGCCGCGGGGTCACTCCACCTGGTCGCCGGCGTCGCCGCGCCGCTGCGGGCAGTCGCGATGCGGCCAGCGGGCGGCGGTGAGCCGCGTTGGACGAGCGCCCCACTCACCCCGCAGGTCGGCCTGCGTTGGCTGCTGCCGCCGGTCTGGTGACGGAATTGCCGGCGTGGAGCAATCTCATGGGTCACGCGTGGCATCAGATCCGAGGCCACGCGTCTAGGCCGGAGAGCCGCCACCGACGATGAGCGAAGCGCTGCACCACACCATCGTCGCCGACCCCGACCCCGACGCCAAGGAGGTGCGGTCGGAGTTGCGCGCGCTGTACCGCGACCACGCCCGCGACGTCTGGTACACGTTGCGGCGCCTCGGCGTGCCAGAGCGCGACCTTGAAGACGCCATGCACGAGGTCTTTCTGGTGGCATGGCGCCGCCTCGACGGCTTCGACCGCAGCCGCCCTGCCCGACCCTGGCTGTGCGGCATCGCTTGGCGTGTCGCCGCCGCCTGGCGCCGCAAAGCGCGCGTCCACTACGAAGCGATCGGCTTGCCCGACCAAGTGGCGGACGGCAGCGGCGACGCGGCGACCGCGCTGGATCGTGCCACGGCGATTCGCGCCGTCCACGCAGCCCTCTCGGCCCTGCCAGAGGCGCAGCGCGACGTCTTCGTCCTGCACGAGCTCGATGGCCTCTCAATGCCTGAGATCTCGGCCTTGGTCGAGGCGCCGCTCAACACCCTGTACTCGCGACTGCGGCTGGCGCGAGCGCGCTTCGCCGACGAGGTTCGCAGTCGCGAGGAGGAATTGCGATGAGAGATCCAAAGCTTGGACTGCCGGACGGCGGCGACGATTCGGGCACAGCGCCGCCTGACCACGGCCAAGACGGCGCCGCGCCGCCGCTTGACGATCAGAGCTGGCGTACGCCGGCAGTCGAGGACGCGCTGCGGCACCTAGGTTGGGGGCCGGCCCCCGACGCCGATACGTTCGAGCGAGTCTGGCAACGCATCGACGGCGCGCTGATCGCAGGCGAGGCCGGCGGCGCGGTCAAAGGACGCCCGGGCGCGGTCCAGCGCGCGCCAGCCAGCGCGCCATCGGTCGACGCCGGCCGGGGCGCATGGTGGGTCGCGGCTGGGGCGACATTGCTCTCGACGGCCGTGATCGTGGCGCTGCTGCTGAGCGACGACTCGCCTGCGCCGCGCCATGCCGTCGCGGTCCGTCCAGGTGTGCCGACGCCAAGCGCCGCAGCCCCGATCACGGCGGAGGCGCCCACCGCAGAGCCGGAGCGCGCCCCAGAGGCCCAGACGCCGCCAGATGCAACCGAGCCGCAGAGCCCACCGCCCGTCGCCGAGACGCTCGTCGAGAGGCCACCGACAACCGCCGCCCCAGCGCCGGCGGAGCCGCGAGCCGAGCTGCCTCGCCCGTCGCCTGACGACGCGCTGCGCTCCGAGGTGCGCTTGGTCGAGCGGGCGCGGGATGCCCTCGCCCACAACGCTCCGGCCGAAGCGCTCCGCGCGCTCAGCCACCACCGGCGCCGCTTCCCCGCCGGCCAGCTGGTGGAGGAGCGGGCCGCCCTCGAGATCATCGCCCACGCCCATATGCGCAACGCCGCCGTGGCGCTGCCGCTCTCGGCGCGCTTCTTGGACCGCTATGGCAGCAGCGTCCATGCCCAAGCCGTGCGCGACGCGGTCGACTCGCTCCGCTAGAGACGCGACCTGCAATGACTGGCGCTGCCTCTCACCGTCTGCGCTTGGAGGCCCGGCTCCCCTCGCGGGGCGTGTGTCGCTCTCCGGCTGCTCCAGACCAACGCTACGCGCCAACTCGGCACCCATGGCGCCCAGCCGCGAGCGTCGCGTGCGGCCTCGCCGCGACGAAGGAATCGAGTGCGATCGCGCCCGCCTCTCTGCCTCGCCCCGCGTTGACATCGCGCCAGCGCCAGCCCTCGCGCCTTCGGGAAGGCCGCAGGCGAGCGCCGGCAGACCGCAGACCTGCTGGCGACTTGCCAGGAGGAATGGGCCCCTCTACACTGCCGGCCCCGCGACTCGGCGCTCGCCAACGCGGTACGGCACTCGACTCGGAGTTCGGCATGAATACCACGAAGATGGAAGATCGCTCCCTGCGCAAGTCGCTCAAGCGCGCGGCCCGTCGCCGCCTCAAGGCCGCGGACTATGCCCTCACGCCAGCCCAGCGCGACAAGCTGCGCCGCGCCCGGGCCGAGAAGCACATCGGGCTGCGGGCATTCCTGGCCAAAGAGGGCTAGGTCGCCGGCACGTCAGGCCGCGCGCTGCGGATCTCGCCGCGCGCGCTGGAGCGCCCATGGCGACGCCTGTGACCACGATCGAGTTCTACTTCGACTTCTCTTGTCCATACGCCTATTTGGCATCTCTGCAGCTGGACGCTATTGAGGCGCGCACGTCGCGCCCAATCGCCCTGCGACCATTCTTGCTGGGCGGCGTCTTCGCGGCGCTTGGTCAGGCGCAGAACCTGACGGCCACGCTGTCGCCCGCCAAGCAGCGCCACAACCGCTCCGACTTGTTGCGGCAAGCGGCGTGGATCGACGCCCGCCTGCAGACGCCGCTCCGGCACCCCAACCGCACCGTCGATGCGCTGCGCACCCTACTGGTCTGCCCAGGCCCGCTGCAGCGGCAGTTGATGGCGAGCTTCTTCGCCGCCTATTGGCAGGATCGCGCCGACTTGTCGGACCCGGTCGAGCGCGCCGCGCGCTTGGCGGCCCTCGGGCTCCCCGCCGCAGAGCTGATGGTCGCCTCCGCGCGCGATGAAGCCCGGGTCGCGCTGCGCGAGGCCACCGCCGCTGCGCTCGCGCAGGGCGTCTTCGGCGCGCCAGCGTTCGTGGTTGATGGCGCGTTGTATTGGGGTGCTGATCGCGTCGAGATGGTCATCCACGCCGCGCGCACCGGATGGCAGCCGCTGGCGCACGCAGAGGCCTTGCAATTTGGCACGGAGGATGCGCGATGAGTGACACGACCCTTGAGCAGAAAACGCTGGAGATGTTCTACGATTTTTCGTCGCCCTATGCCTACCTCGGCCACGAGCAGGCTCAACACGTCGCGGCGGCCGCAGGCGCTCGCTTTCAGCCTCGTCCGTTCTTGCTCGGCGGTCTTTTCAAGGCGCTGGGCTCGTCGATGGTGCCGATCCTTGAGGCGGTCCCGCAGAAGCGGCGTATGCTCGACCTCGACCTGCACCGCCTCGCCGAGCTTCACGGGCTGCCAATGCGATGGCCGAGCCGCTTTCCGATGAACACGGTCCTCCCCCTGCGGGTCGTCACCCAGCTGGAGGGCGAGGCGCACCTCAAGGCGATGTCGGCGATCTTTCGAGCCTATTGGGGACATGATCGCGACATCTCTGACGCCAACGTGTTGGCGGACGTCTTGGCTCACGCTGGCTTCTCGGGCGAGGAGATCACGGCGCTGCTCGCTGCGACCGAGCAGGCGGACGTCAAGGCGGCGCTGAGGGGCTCGACCGAGGAGTCGTTCGCACGTGGCGCAATTGGCGCACCGACGTTCTTCGTCGGCGATCTGTGCGTCTGGGGCCAAGATCGCTTCGCGCTGATCGAACGGATGCTGCGTGGCTGGCGCCCAGCCATTGGCTGATGCGCCGCCGGGAGCTGCGCCGCGCCCGCTAGGGCGATGGCCGGCGCTTGACCGTAGGGCCACAGTTCGGCGTTGGTGGCGCCGCGGCCTGTGCCTGCTCGCAGCTGCGGTCGCCGCAGGGTCGGTGGCGCGCGACGCCGCAGCCGACGGCTACAACGACTGGCCGGCTGAGACCGCCGCGCCCGGCACGGTCGCTGTGATGCCGGCGGTCCAGCTGCGCCTGCGGCCCCAGGCTTCGGCCTACCTACAGGCGCAGGCCCTCGTTGGGCTCGCCGCCAACGTCGATCTCATCGTCTCGCCCGCCGCGTTCCTCCAGGCCTCCGGCGTCGTCTTCGACGCCACCTGGATTCAGCCGCGCATTCAGCTCGCCGGTCCCCTGACCGTGTCGCCGGGGCTCTCGATTCAGGGCAACGAGGCTGGGGTCGGCACTGGCTGGCTGCCGGCCGTCTTCTTTACGGTCGGCGACAAGTGGAAGCTGGACCTCAACTTAGTCGCGACGCTGCCCTTTGCCGCTCCGGCCGAGGGTGCACAGTTTCTGGTGTGTGTCGGTGAAAGGCGGCTCAGCGAAGCCGCCGCCGTCTACGCCGAGATCGACGTCTGGCGCGAGCACGGGCAGCCCAACAGTCCAGCGATTCAGGGTTTTCTGGGTACGCAGTTCGAGATCGCCGACCGAGGGACGCTGAACGTGAGCTTGGCGTGGCCGCTGGGCACAGACTTCACGCCCGACCAGGTCGCGCTCGGCGTGTGGTGGTCGACGGAGTTTCGCGTTCGCCCGCGCCGGCTGCGTTGACGCGGGTCGTGGCCGCTTCGCCGTGACACGTCGCCAGCCCCGCGCGATGACACCCAGGGCGCCTGACGGCGGTGGGCGCCAGCCCCCAGCCCGCCCGACAGCCCACCACCACGCAACCCCGACGCGCCCAGGCGATGGCCGACTCCCCCGCTGCGCCTTGACGCGACTCTGGTGTTGCGACACTGTCCTGCGTGGGTGTGCAGCCTGCGCTCGACGCGTATTCAAGCCACTGTCTGAGCAGGTGGTGCGGTGCTACCTCACCCTCTCTGTCGCTCCGGAGCCTGCCGATGACCGCGCCGACCTCCACCCCGTCCGCTCGCAGCGAAGCCGCGCAGCCGGATCGTCGGCGCTTCCTCTGCATGTTGGGCGCCACTGGCTGCGCTGTCGCGGCGGCGCCCCTGGCCGGCTGCGAAGTCGCCGAGCTCAAGGCCTCGGGTGGCACCGCGGACAGCTACGACTTCGACGTCGCCACCTACAAGGAGCTGGCCACCGTCGGCGGTGTCGCCAAGGTCGATGTCGGCCTGCTGCCGCTGTTGCTCGTCCGCAGCGGCGACGACAAGGTGGTCGCCTTGAACCGCATCTGCCCGCACTTCGGCCTCGACATCCTGCAGTCGCCGGCGTCGGAGTGGGACAAGGCCGCGCAGACCATGCGCTGCGGCCACCATTTCAGCGTCTTTTCCGCCAGCGGTGCGGTCGTCAGCGGCCCGGCCCCCAAGCCGCTCGCCGCCTACGCGACCACCTTTGACAAGGCGACCGGTAAAGGCACCGTCGACCTCGCGGGGGCGGCATGAGCTGGGGCGACCGATCGCATGCTCGTGGGCAGTCCCTCGGTGCCGCGCCTCGCCGGTTCCGGCAGCGCGCCGGCCTCTGGGCCGTCGCAGCCCTCACCATCACGTTCGTCGCCGTCGGCCCAACGCGTACCGCCACCGCCCTGCCGCGGATGAGCTTGACCGCCGGCTCGCCGTGCGCGACCTGCCACGTCTCGCCGCAAGGCGGCGGCGCCCGCAACGACATCGGCTGGGGAATGGCGCTCGACACCGCCATCTTCACACCCGCGGCCTTCAAGAAGCTCGAGACCAACGGCTTCCTAGACGGCAAGGTGATGCTCGGCCTCGACAGCCGCTTGCAGATGGCGCGCCTTGGCCGCCCATCGGCCGCCGCCAAGGCCGAAGAGGGCCTGTTCGACGGCTTCACGAAGGCGCAGAAGCCCGACTTGGTCGTGATCCCGATGCAGATGCAGCCCGCGCTGACGCTGCAGCCGGTCCATTGGCTGGCCCTGACCGGCAGCTACAACTTCTCAACCGCGTGGTCTATCTACCCGGGCCAGTCGCCGTTCGACGCCCAGGTGATCCTGCACGGCGATCCGATGCTGCCGACTGTGCGCGTGGGCATGATCCAGCCGACCATCGGCATCCGCCACGACGACCACACCATGCTGCTGCGCGCTGACGCCCTGGAGCCGCGGCGCCCACTCATCCCTGCCGGTTACGCAGAGTGGGGCGGTGAGTTGGAGTGGCAGCCGGTGTCGTGGCTGAGGCTCGACGCCGGCGGCTTCGTCAACTCCAACCTGCGCGCGGCGTCGGTCGCCCGGGCGGCGGATCCGGTGCGCGCGAGCGACGACGGCCTAGTCTGGAGCGCCCGCGCCATGATCTTGCCGCAGTGGATGAGCGACGGCATGGACCAGAGCGTCAACGCCTGGGCCGGCATCAGCGCGCTCGGCAGCGGCAAGCTGTTGACAGCACAGGTATTCGCCGCCGTTGGTCGCAATGAGTGGGGTTCGCTGCAGATCGAGGCGTCGATGGGCCGCGGCGCCGACGGCTATGAGACGCTGGCGCTCATGGCGCTGGCGTCCTACACCTATCGGGAGTGGTTGGTCTTTGAGGCGCGCGCCGAGCAGGCCACGGCCAGCGCCGAAGCCGGCAGCGGCGCCACCCGCGAAGGGTTGACCCGTCAGTTCGTGCTGGGTGCCCAGATTTTCCCGATCCCCTACATCGAGTTGCGCCCGGAGTACCGGTTGATCCGCGCCCGCGAGTCCCTGTCCGGCTCCAGCAGTGAATACATTCTAGGGCAGTATACGTTGCAGTTGCACACGTACTTTTGAGCCGGCGGGCACGGCTCTGCGGAGGATTTTATGCGTACCCTCAAGCTCCTGTCGGCGCTCGTCGCCCTCTCTCTGCTGGCGAGCCCGGCGTTCGCCCAGATCGCTGGCGTGCCGGCTGGCGCCAGGAAGGTCAAGCTCAACGACCAGATCCGGGCCAACCAGATCGACTGGACCTCGGCCGCCCCGATGGAGAAGATCAAGGGCACTGCGCCAGGCGTCAAAGGCGACCTGTCGATCGACCCGGCCAAGCTCGAGGCGATGACGGGCAAGTTCTGGTTCGCGGTCATGGACATGAAGACCGGCAACACCACCCGCGATCGCCACCTGCAAGGCAGCGAGTGGCTCAACGCTGAGAAGAACCCCAACATCACCTTCGAGATCGCGAGCGTCGCGGTCCGCAAGGTCGATGGTGACAAGGCCAGCGTCGACGCCACGGGATCGATGGAGGTCAACGGCGTCAAGAAGCGCATCACGGTCCCTGTCACCTTGTCGTGGAAGGTCGCTGGCGAGCAGACCTCGCGCGTCGCCGGTGACTGGGTCAAGATCGACACCAAGTTCGACCTCAAGCTGGCCGACTACAAGATCGCCGGCAAGGCCGGCGTCGTCGGCAGCAAGGTGGGCGAGTCGATCGCGATCAGCGCGACCCTCTACGGCCACACCGTCCAATAGCGCGACGCGCCGCCTCTGGCGCCGAGGCGCTGAGTTTGACTTGGATCATGGGCGCTAGGCGCCGGTGGGGGGAGAGGCCATGAAGGCAAAGCTCGCATTGGTCGCTTTCGCCCTCGCCGGCGCCCTGGTCGCGACCTGGGCGTTCACCGGCATGCATGCTGCCACGCAGTTCGAGCAGCAGGTCGAGATCACAGAGAAGGACGAGTTCGGCGACACCGTGACGCGCAAAGAGTGGCGCGCAGGCTTTCAGCTCGGCCTGATGGACGGCGTGCTGGGCGGCGGCGGCGGGCTCATCGGCGTCGGCATCGTCCTGCTCTTCCTCGATCGGCGCGCCAAGCGCGCGGCATGAGCCTGCAAGGCGTCGCTCCGTGCTGGGTGGCCGGCGCCAGCGGTTATACCGGCCGCGCGGTCGTCGCCGAGCTGCGGCGGTTGGGCCTCGCTACAGTCGCCCACGTACGCCCGGACTCACGCGATCGCGCAGCGCTCGAACGCGCCTTCACAGCGCTTGGCGCTACCGTCGACGTCAGCCCGTGGCAGGCAGCGGCGCTGCAGGCCGCCCTTCAGCGCCACCGTCCGGGCGTCGTCTTTGGCCTGCTCGGCACGACCCGCGCCCGCGCGGCGGAGGCGAAGCGCCAGGGCCGAGACCCTGAGGCCGAGAGCTACGACGCCATCGACGTCGGCCTCACGCTGATGCTGCTAGGCGCCTCGAAGATGCTGGCAGAGGCAGGCGCGCCGCCGACCTTCGTCTACCTGTCGTCGCTCGGCGCCGACCGCCCCGGCCCGAGCGGGTATCTGCAGGCCCGCGCCCGCGTCGAAGCGGAGGTTCGCGCCAGCGGGCTACCCTTCGTCATCGCCCGTCCGGCGGCGATCACCGGCGACGACCGGGCAGAGCCGCGGCCCCTCGAGCGCTTCTTTGCCCGCGGCGGCGACCTCGCATTGGACGGTCTGGCGGCGCTGGGTGCCGGCGGCCTCCGGGCGCGTTTCGCCAGCATGGACGCCGCGACGCTGGCCGCTGGGCTGGTGCGGGCTGCCCTCGACCCATCCCAACACGGACGCGCGCTCGACGCGGCTTGGCTCCGCGCTGGAGTCGCCGGCGGTGACGCCGGTGGCTCGCGGTAGGGCTCCTCGGCCGTCACCGCGCACTTTCGTTGCCAACCCGCACCACCGCGCCTAACTTGTTGCAGCTTGGCCGCCGAGCGCAGAAGCTTGGCGCCCCCAGCGCGAGGAGGATCCTAATGCACAACCCAATGAACCGCCGCGACTTTCTGGTAAAGTCCGTCGGAATGACCACCCTGACGATCGGATCTGCCGCCGTGCTCACCGCCTGCGGCAAGGGCGAGGGTGGGGCTGCGGCCGCGGGCTGCAACGACACCAGTGGCCTCTCTGAGGCCGACAAGGCCATGCGGACGAACAACGCTTACGCCGAGGTCGCGGCTGACGCGGCCAAGGCGTGCGATAAATGTGCGCTGTACCAAGTGGCCGCGGCCGGTGCAGCCTGCGGCGGCTGCAGCGTCATCAAGGGCCCGATCGCGCCGAAGGGCAGCTGCAACCTGTTCGCGCCCAAAGCGGCCTGACGCGCGTTGTCGCCAAGGTCCGCAGCTGCTGCGGCTGGCGCGGGCCTTGGCGACGAGCGGTCGGCCCCTCTCCCTGCTGCGGTCTCAGCGTGCCTGCGGTGGCGCCAACTAAGGTGCGGCGAGTAGCGCCAGCGCGCGATCCTGAAAAACCTTCACTTTTTCGGCGTTGATGCCGATGAGGCGGGCGACGATGCGGCCGTCGCGGCCGATCAAGTACGTCGTCGGCATCCCCTTGACGCCGAACAGCCCCATCGACTCGGCCTCGGGGTCGATGGCGATCGGAAAGCTCGGCTTCACCTCGTCGATGAAGCGCTCGGCGTCGGCAGGCCGAACGTCGACGCCAATGCCAAAAACTTGCAGACCCTTGGCGGCGTGGGCGCGGTAGAAGGCGTCGAGCTCTGGCATCTCGCGGCGGCATGGGCCGCACCACGAGGCGAAGAACGAGACGACGGTGACCTTGCCGCGAAAGGCGTCAGGGCCGAGCCTCCCGGCGGCGTGTCCAGGCGCCTTGGGCCGCAGCGGCAGGTCGAGCGTTGGGGCCTGCTGGCCCTCCGCGCCGTGATCGATGTGGGCGACGACCTCAGCGTCCGTTGGCTGCGGCACGGCGGTGGCAGCGCAGCAGCGAAAGCCCGTGGTGCGGTTGCGGTAGCCGCGGCCGAAGCGGTCCTGCCGCACCATGCAGGTGGCCTTGGCGCCATAGCGGAAGTCGCCACCGGAGAGCATGGCCGTCGCCAGGCTGGTCCCCGTCCACTCGGCGAGGTTTCCGCTCTGGTCGTGGATGCCGCTCACGCTTCGGCACCCGGCGCGGCTGCCCGTGCTGACGGGGGCGCCGTCGTTGCCGGCGTCGTCCCAGCAGCGGCCGCCGTCATAAAAGGGTCCGTAGGGATAGAGATTTCCCTCAATGGCGTCGTCCGTAGGGTCGCCGTTGCCCGCTGCGCCGGGGCCAAGGTTGCCCGGCGCGCCATCGTCGCGGGCGACAGCGCCGGCGCAGGCGCTGATCCACTCCAATTCCGTGCACAGGCGCTTGCCGGCCTTGCGGCACGCTTCGTCGGCCTCATTCCAGCTCACCTCGGCGGGCGCGACGTTGGCGACGGTGCGGGCGCGGCCAGCGGCGTCGAGGCTGGCCTCGTAGGCGTCAATGAAGAAGCGGCCCTCGGGACCGACCGCCTCGATCATGCCATGGGCTGGCACGGCGGCCAGTGCGACCGCGGCCTCGCCTGCAGGGGCGCCGGGCTCAGCGGCCTGTGCGAGCGCGGCGTCGAGCATCGAAGCAAAGACCTCGGTCGAGACGATCCCAGGCACGAGGTGGCCCTGAATGTAGGTGCGCGGGGTGCCGGCGATGCGGGCGAAGCGGCCAGCCTGCACGTCGCGCCGCGTCTTGGCGTGCGCCATCTGCTCGTCAGCGTAGCAGGCGTCGTAGGCCTTGGCCTCGGCGCCGGACTCCAACGCGAGTCGACGCAAGTTCTCATCGTTGGCGCGCAGGTCGGTGGCGTAGAGCTTGTGGTGAAAGTCCCAGAAGCGGCCCTGCAAGCCGACGCAGTTGGCGGCCTTGGCCGCGGCGCAGGCTTCGTCGTGCATCGTGCCTTTCATGACCGGATTGCAGCGGTTGTCGAGCGGAAAGTGCTTGAATACCCAGCGCACCTTGCCCTCGTAGCGAGCCTCCAGCGGCAGCAAGTGGTTGGCGAGGCTGCGGCAGTACCCGCACTGAAAGTCGGCGAAGAGAACGACGTTGACCTTGGCGTCTCGTGGGCCGCGGGCAAAGTCACCATCGTGGTCGATCGGCACCTCGAAGTATGTGCGGCCCTTGCTGCTCACCGCCTCACTGTATCGAAAGCCCTCGTCGTGCATAAGGCTCTGGCTCGCGGCGCCGACTGGGACGGCGCTGGCCGCGCCGGCGACGCCCGTCGCGGCAGGGGCAGCGCCGGCCGGTCGCAACGGCTCGGCAGCCACCGACGCCCCGGCCTGGACTACCGCCGCTGGTGCAGGGGTCGGAACCGCGAACAGGGTCGCAGACGCTGCCTTGCGCTCTTCCTCCCAGCTGGCGCGTACGAAGTCATGGCTGGCGAC
>SXGT01589184.1_pt1 | contig 11038 bp, 6 predicted proteins | sample 3176221 | NCBI WGS metagenome assembly SXGT01 (sample SAMN11356862, study PRJNA531348) | freshwater metagenome | isolation source: freshwater sample F1-120 | place: China: Fuxian Lake, Yuxi | collected 2017-12-25
ATGGGTTTGGTGGCGTCAATGAGGTAATACTGGTTGGTGGGAGCCTGAAAGGTGTTCACCGTGCGGCTTACTCCGTTCAGGTCCTGACCTGATGCCGTTACAGGGCCAACGGCGCAGGTATGGTCAAACTCTTTAAGGATTTCACCGCTGTGCGCATCCACTACCACCACATGGCGCTCCATAAAGTTAGGCCGCACCGTGAGGTACCAGGCCAGCGAATAGGGCGTGGCAGCATCCGGTGTTGGGTAATACAAAAGCTCAGATTCAGGGGCTTCGTATCCGAGCCAGCGTTTTTGGTCTGCATTCAGGGTGACCACGGTGGTATGGGCCGAAAGATGGGCCAGGGCTACGTCGGCAGCACCTTCAGCTGCAAGGGAAGGATCTGCTGCATTTACCACAGGGCTGGGCTTCAGGCGGCCGGTAATGCGGGCATCCCCGCTGCCGTCGAGGTGTACCACCGCTTCGGTGCCATGAATGGGCACCCCATTGGCTACCTGACCGAACCGGATGTGGTAGTGGCCCAGGTCATCCAGTTCAGAAGTTTTTACCACCAGTTCCTGCTCCGGATTGACAATGCCATACAGGGTTTTCAGCTCCCGGATAAAGGTCGTGGCCAACACCTGTGCCTGCTCAAGGCCAGTATTCGCACGGGAAACGAACCGCCCGGATTGCTTTACAAATACCACTTCGCCCGTTTCTGCATCGCGAACCACCTCCGTTTGGGGAGGTACAGGCAGTGCAAGGTAATTCTCAGGGCTGCCGGGAAGGGTTTTGTAGGGAGCAAGTTGCGGTGTGGCAACCGGTACAGACCGGATCACCGGCCAGGATGTAACCGGACGGGAACCCGGATTTTGCTTTTGCTTTTCAGGCCACGACTGTGCCTGCATCTCTGAAAAACATACAGCACCCAGCAGGGACAAGGAGAGAATAATTTTTTTCATACTTTCAAATTTGAGCGGTGGATGAGGACAAGAGCCTTACCACGCCGGTTGCACTCCTGTACTTGACAAACTGTCGGATAAAGCCAAACATTTACATTTCTACCTGAAGCTTTGCAGCCAAATCTTTGTAAAAAAGCAGGGCCGCTTCGGGCACTTCGCTGCCACTGTTACCCCAGGTAATTTTGTAGCGGTTTTCCCCTTCGACCAGTTCGATGAAGGTGTACATATTGCCAGGCTGATTAAGTTTCAGCGACTTCCATTCTTCGGTGCGCTTGAAAAGCTTTTTGGTTTCCTTTTTTGAAAGGGTGGTAACGAGCTCAGTAGGGTCACCCTGAAGCGGCAACACCATGATGCGGCCATCTTCATAGAGCACATGGGCGGTTATTTTCCCGGAAAATCCGCCTCCCTGGCCAAAAACAATCTGGCGGGGTACAGCAGATGCATCGGCCTCCTTGCCGGTGCGGCAGGAAAGCAAAAGGGACATACCCAGAAAAATCAGGAGCAGGTTTCGCATGGTAGCAGGCTTGATTAATGCATGAAATTTGTAACATTTCACCCAAAAAACCAACCCTGCAAAGGATCATGTTTCAGAATCATCCATCAACCGCACCAATTGCACATTTTTGGCGGGTTTGATCACAAGCGGCACCATTTCTTCGGTCACAAGGCTGGCGTCCAGCCCGAAGTAGCGGGTCTCGGCGAGGGACCATTTTTTCAGGTTGAAATAAGAGTCCATCACAATCTGCTCACTCAGGGGCAGGTCGTTGTCGTGGGAAAGAAAGCGCTGCAGCACCACAAACCGGAAATCACCCGAGATATTTTGCCGGGCGAGGGAGGCGTAGCGCGAGGTGATGTCCACCTCCTTGTTGCGCACCAGTTCTTCCACCACCTTGCGGAAATACATGCTCAGGCGCTGCTCAATCCGGAATCCAAGCCGGAAAGTGATGCGGATAATGCTTTCCTCGTCCAGAAATTTCACCTGATACTCAAGCGTATAGGGCTCGTCGGTGGTCTCCACGTGGATAAACCAGTAGATGTCCGCCCGTTTGGGCTGTTTTTGAAAAATAGAATAAATGATCTTCGATTCGATCATGTACGGATTCTCCGAACTGGTGAGAAACACCAGGTTGGATGCGAATTTGGACAAGGTCAGGTCGTGCGAAAGGGCCTTCATGCCATCCAGGTACGGGGTCAGGCTCACATATTCCGTCAGCCTGCGCTTGATGATTGAAGCTCTATACCACGTAAACATCACAGAGAACAGCAGGGCTGCGATGATAAAGCTTACATAGCCGCCTTCAGTGAATTTTATCAGATTCGAAAACAGGAATAGTGCTTCAATGGAGAAATAAACAGCTGCAAAGAGGTAAACCCAAACCTTTGCAACCCGCTGAGTTAAGAAAAAGTAAACCAGAAGGGAGGTTGTTACCAGCATGTTCAGAATAATGAGCAGGCCATAAGCGGCCTCCATGTGCTCCGATTCCTTAAAAACCAGTACAATAATGGTACACCCAACCCAAAGCAGGAGGTTGATACCGGGAATGTACAGTTGCCCTTTTTGAAGGGTGGGATAATTAATTTTGATCTGAGGCCAGTAATTGAGTTTGATGGCCTCTGAAATCAGGGTAAATGACCCGGAAATCAGGGCCTGCGAAGCAATAATGGCTGCGATGGTGGCGATACCGATGCCGATGTACAAAAACCATTCGGGCATTACGGCATAAAACGGGTTTTCTTCCAGCAGCTTGCCTTCGCCCTTCAGGATCCACGCTGCCTGACCGAAGTAATTGAGCAGCAGGCTGGTTTTTACAAAAATCCAGCTCACCTGTATGTTTTTGCGTCCGCAGTGGCCCAGGTCGGCATAGAGGGCCTCGGCACCGGTGGTGCAGAGAAACACCGCTCCGAGCAGCCAGATTCCGCCAGGGTAGTTGGCCAGGAGGTTAATGGCATACCAGGGGTTGAGCGCCCGCAATACCGAAGTATCCTGCATGATCTGACTGATGCCCAGCACCGCCAGCATGGAAAACCACACAAACATAATGGGCCCGAAGGAGCGCCCCACGACCTTGGTGCCAAAGCGCTGGAAAAAAAACAGGGCGCTGATAATGCCCAGCACAATGGGGATGGTGGGAATTTCGGGGTTGCGGATGGCAAGCCCTTCAATGGCGGAAGAAACTGAAATAGGCGGTGTGATCATGCCATCGCCGAGCAGGGCGCAGCCTCCGATCATGGCCAGGAAGGCCAGCGGTTTGGCCTTGATTTTCCTCCTTACCAAAGCATACAGCGAAAAGGTTCCACCTTCCCCATGGTTGTCGGCACGCAGGGCCAGCAACACATATTTAATGGTGGTCATGAGCGTGAGCGTCCAGAAAACGCAGGAAACGCCCCCCAGGACCAGTTCCTCCGTGATGAGGTGATCGCCCACGATGGCTTTCATTACATACAACGGCGAGGTGCCGATATCCCCATAAATAATGCCCAGAGAAACACGCAAACCGCCCAGGGTGGCGCGGGTCATGGAAAACGATTCGCCTTGCTGCATGGAAAGTCGGATTAAACTTGCAGCACAGGCATGAAATCACCCGTGTGCTGCCGGTCCAAATATAGCAGGTTGGCCCGTTTTAAGTTGGATTCATAAAATTGTTTGGCCGGACCGGGCAAAAGCTCACGCATTTTGCTGCTTTACAATGGGGTAAAAAGGTTTTTCGGTTAAACAGACTGAAAAGAAATCAGTTACGTTTATTCAGGAAATGAGCGCATTCCGGAACTGTTTATGGAGTGGTATTCGGGTGTACTTGTTTCATTTCCAGCAGGTTTCTTTGCAGCGGGAACGCAGTTTGCGGCGTCCGTTGGTTTCGGAAAAAAACCATTTAACCCAGCATTCTGCGTATCGCAGGATAATTAGTTAATTTTCGATCAGTAACACCCATCAAGCTCATGTACCCCAGCCGATTCCTCTGTCTGTTGCTGTTTCTTTTTACCCTGCCCTGCCTGGGTCTTGCTCAGGGAAACACGGGCGCGGTTTTCATCCGGAATGAAGGCCAATGGGATGAGGTGGTGAAATACAAGGTGCCGGTGAATGGCGGCAATATCTTTTTTGAAAACAACCGCATTACCTGGCAATTGTATGAACTGCCTGAGCGCCATCATCACGCCCATGTTCCGTCTAAGGGCCAAACCCCTGATAATGAGCCGGCTTACGTACGCGGCCACGTGTTTCGCGTCAACTTCGAAGGGGCCCAAATGCCAGAAATCCTGCCGGACCGGCAGCGCACCGAATACCACAACTACTTTATCGGGGATGACCCTGCTAACTGGGCCGGAGGCGTAAAGCTGTTTGAGGCCATTCGCTACCAATCCCTATATCCCGGCATCGACCTCGCCTACTACAATTATGGCGATGCGCTGAAATACGATTTTATCGTGCAGCCGGGTGCCCGGCCCGATGTGATCCGCCTGCGCATGGAGGGGCTGGACAACCTGGCGATCCGGAATGACACGCTGGTAATGTCCACCACCATGGGCCAGATCATGGAAATGCCGCCTGTGGCGTATCAGGAAACCGGGGCTGGAAAGATGAATGTTCCCTGCCGTTTTGAGGTACGCGGCCAGACGGTGCGGTTTGTATTTCCCGAAGGATACCGCAACGACCTGCCCCTGATTATTGACCCCACCCTGATTTTTTCTACCCATACCGGCTCCACAGCCGATAACTGGGGTTTTACTGCCACTTACGATGCCGATGGCAATGCCTATGCAGGAGGTATCCAGTGGGGACCCGGCGTGGGGTACCCTACGACCCCCGGCGCCTTTCAGCTTTTTTATGGCGGTGGCCAGGCCGATGTGGCCATTACAAAGTTTAATCCCACTGGTACCAACCTTATTTACTCCACCTACCTGGGGGGCAGCAACCACGACCAGCCGCACTCACTGGTAGTAAATGACAACGACGAACTCATCGTCATGGGCCGCACCAACAGCACCAACTTTCCGGTGCAGGCCGGCTCCTTTGACGTAACCCAAAATGGCGGTTACGATATCTTTGTAACCAAATTTAATGTGACCGGCACCGGGCTGATCGGTTCAACCTTCCTGGGCGGAGTTGGGGATGACGGGGTGAACGGCAGTACCGACTTCTCGGTGTTTACCGGCACGAAATACAACTACGGCGACGATGCACGGGGCGAAGTCATCGTGGATGACCAGGGCTTTATATATGTAGCCTCCCCTACCCAGTCCGGTAATTTTCCCACCACTCCGGGCGCGGCCAAAACCAATCTTACCGGCATCCAGGATGGTGTGCTGATCAAGCTCAATCCCAACCTGGGCGCGCTGGTGTGGAGCACCTATTTTGGCGGTAGTGCGGCCGAGGGTGCCTATGGACTCAAACTTGATGACCAGTACCAGGTGTACTTTACGGGAGGAAGCACCGGGCCGGGACTGCCTGTTAGCCCCGGGGCCTACCAGCCGGCATTTGGCGGGGTAACCGATGGGTTTGTGGCCAAAATGGCTTCAAACGGCAGCACCATCCTGAACTGTACCTATATCGGCACTAACCTGTATGACCAAACCTTTTTGATCGAACTCGACGAAGACTTTAATGTATATGTCACCGGGCAAACAGAATCCGGTTCGTTTCCGGTCATTCCGCCGGCGGGGCAGAACGTTTACCAGGTTTCGAATTCGAAGCAGTTTATCATGAAATTTGATAACAACCTGGGGCTGATTTTCTCCACCAAGTTTGGCTCCGTCAGCGGGCAGTACCCCAATATTTCCCCTACTGCTTTTCTGGTTGACCGTTGTGACAATATCTATGTTACCGGATGGGGGGGAATTACGAATAGCAACCTTCCCGGTTCATCCACCTTTGGCATGCCGCTAACTTCCAACGGATTAAAACTGAATACCGACGGAAGCGACCTGTACCTGATTGTGCTGAGCCGAAATGCACAAACCCTGGTGTATGGCAGTTACCTGGGCGGAAACAACAGCATTGGTGCCTTTTCGGGTGAACATGTGGACGGAGGAACCTGCCGCTTCGACCGCAACGGGGTGGTGTATCACTCTGTGTGCTCCGGTTGCGGAGGCTCAGCACCCTTCCCCCCTACCCCCGGTGTATGGAGCCCCAACATGGCCAGTCAGAATTGTAACCTGGCCTTGTTTAAGCTTGACCTGGAGCTCTCAGGTATTGAAGCCGATTTCATTCCCGAAGACAATGCCGGCCAGCCGATTTCCCAATCTGAAGGCTGCGCCCCCCTTACGGTAGTGTTCGATAATACCAGCATCCAAAGCAATCTCGCTACCACTACTTATCTCTGGGATTTTCAGGACAATGGTGCTACCTCCACACAGTTTGAGCCAACCCATACCTTTAATACCCCCGGCACCTACCAGGTAATGCTCATTATTACCGATCCCACCTCCTGCAACATTTCCGACACCACCTTTAGAACCATTACGGTCTTTGCTCCCCCCTCAGTTGATGCCGGGCCGGATCAAACGGTATGCGAAGGAGATGTGGTACAGTTAAATACCACCTCGCCTGCTGTAGCCTATGCGTGGGCCGGGCCTGGTCAGTTCGTTACTTCTCCCCTCATTGCCTCGCCAAGGGTTAGCGTCGTTGCCAGCGGAAGTTATACCCTCACCATCTCTGATGCCAATGGCTGCCAGGCAAGGGACACCATGAATGTAACGGTGATTCCTCCGTTAGCCACCAACGCCGGCATCGACCAGGAAATATGCCGGGGCGGAAGCGCAACCCTTACGGTGAACAGCCCCACAGCAGTGCGCTTTATCTGGAGCAGTAACCCTGTGCTTTCCCTCGATTCGACCCAAACCATTACGGTTGCCAACCTCGACACCACCACACAGTTTTTTATTTACACCGAAAATTCCATTGGCTGCCCGGGTGAAGACACCGTGACCGTTCGGGTATTTGAGGTGATTACCTCTTCCGATACCGTGGTTTGTCCCGGCGACAGCGTGCAGTTGCGGGCTACCAACGGAGCCACCTTCCAGTGGACACCGGACAATGGCACCCTCTCCAGTGTGACCGTGGGCAGTCCGTTTGCCTTTCCGCTCACCACTTCGGTGTATAACGTGCTGGCCCGCAGCCAGGACGGCTGCATCAGCGAAAAAGATATTACCGTGACGGTGCTCATTCCGCCAAATGGGATCGCGTTTTCGGATACCACCATCTGTGCAGGGGATGAAGCATCCCTTACAGCCACAGGAGGCAACCTATTCCTCTGGGAGCCGGGCCCCGGTGTACCGGTAACTGATCCGGATCTGGTGGTAAGTCCGGCCACTTCCACCGCGTACCGGGTGATTGTATTTGACGAACAAGGCTGCCGGGATACAGCGGTGGTGCAGGTAAATGTGCGGGCACTACCGGTGGTTACCGCAGACCCCAATGCCACCATCTGCGCCGGCGACTCCATACAGCTTACTGCCTCAGGGGCGCTAACCTACACATGGGACCCAGATCCCAGCCTGAGCAACGGATTTATCGCCAATCCGGTGGCGACGCCGTCAACATCCACCGTGTACCGCGTAATTGGTCGCGACGACCTGGGTTGTGAAGAATCCGCTACCCTGGCCATTGAGGTGATTGAAAAGCCTGTAGCCCGGATTTCGGGTGTAAACCGTACCTGCCTTGGGGGAAGCATTGTGCTGCGGGCATCGGGAGGCCAAACCTACCTCTGGAGCACAGGTGCCACCACCGATTCCATCGTGATTGATGCATCGGCTACCGGCTGGTACTGGCTGATAGCCCGCGTGGGCGAATGTGCGAGTCTGCCCGACAGCCAGTTTATCGACGAAGCATTTGGTGTGCCTGTGGCATTGTTTACCCCCACCCCTGACAGTGGATTTGCGCCCATGCGGGTCAATTTTCTGAACGAATCCGAGAATGCCATTATTTACCAGTGGTTTTTCGGGCGCGGATTTCCCTTGTCCACAGAACCCAGCCCCAGCATTGTGATTTCGGATCCGGGCGACTATACCGTGCGGCTCATTGCTATAGCAGAGGGCGGATGTGCGGATACCGCATTTTATTCCATTTTTGCCGACAAGGTCACCCTCTATGTGCCCAATGCTTTTTCACCCAATGGCGACGAAGCCAATGAGTTTTTTGGGCTGGGATATTTTGGCATCCGGTCGCTCACGGTATCGATTTATTCCCGGTGGGGAATGAAAATCTATGAGTCGGATGACAAAAACTTCCGCTGGGACGGCACCTATCTGGGTAAGGACGTGCCCGAAGGCGTATATGTGTGGGTGGTGGAAGGATTGGGAGAAAACGGGCTCACCTACCGGCAGAACGGGACGGTGACCCTGATCCGGTAAAATTATTGGGAAAAACGGCAGAAATGCTAATTTGCCATGCAGCCCCTGCGGGGGCTGTTGTTTTTGCCCATTAACCCAACCTGAAACCATGAAATTTTCTTTTAAGGAACTCCTCCGGGTCAAGTCCATTGGCCGCATACTGGAGGATGCCGCAGCCGTACCCGACCTCCACGAAGGCCAGGTAAGCCTCAACCGCTCGCTGAAAGTGTGGGACCTGACCGCTCTCGGCATTGCTGCCATTATCGGGGCCGGTATTTTTGCCACCATCGGGCAGGTATGTTTTGAGGGTGGCCCCGGTGTGGTGTTCCTGTTTATTTTCGTGGGAATTGCCTGCGGCTTTTCGGCCATGTGTTATGCCTCCTTCAGCTCCATGATCCCGGTGGCGGGCTCAGCTTACACCTATTCCTATGCCACCTTTGGTGAATTTATCGCATGGATTATTGGCTGGGACCTCATTATTGAATACGCCATCGGCAACATCACCGTGGCCATTGGCTGGTCGGGTTATTTTACCGAGTTCCTCAAAGGCTTCGGCATTCACTTCGCGCCGTGGCTCACCACCGATTACCTCACCGCTTCCAGCGCCTTTGAGCAGGGCCTTACCGGAACTGAAGCGTATAATGCCTTTGTAAATGCCCCTCAGATCGGCGGCTTTCATGTGCTGATGGACATTCCTGCATTCGCCATTGTAGCGCTCATTTCCCTGCTCACCTTCATCGGGATCAAGGAAACCCGCAATGTGAGCAATGCCATGGTAGGCATAAAAATCGGGGTGATTTTGCTCGTGATCCTTGCCGGCTTGTTTTATGTAAATCCGGAAAACTGGAATCCCTTCCTGCCCAACGGTTTTGGCGGAGTGCTTCAGGGCGTTTCGGGCGTGTTTTTTGCCTATATCGGTTTTGACGCCATTTCCACAACCGCCGAAGAAGCCCAAAACCCGCAGCGCGACCTGCCCCGCGCCATGATTTATTCCCTCGTGATCTGTACCCTGCTCTATATTGGCATCGCCCTCGTGGTGACCGGAATGGTCCCCTTTTCCTCCCTTGAAAATGTATCGGACCCGCTGGCATTTATTTTCAAAGACACCGGTGCGAACTGGATATACTTCATCGTGAGTGTGAGCGCCATCGTGGCCATGGCCGGTGTTTTGCTCGTATTTCAGCTCGGACAACCCCGCATCTGGATGACCATGAGCCGCGACGGACTGCTGCCGAAGCGTTTTTCGAAGATTCACCCCAAATTCCGCACTCCGGGTTTTTCCACGCTCGTTGCGGCTTTGCTCGTGGCCATTCCGGCCTTGTTCCTCAATATCTCGGTGGTGACGGACCTTACCAGTATCGGCACCCTGTTTGCGTTTGTGCTGGTGTGCGGCGGTGTGCTGGTTTTGGATGTGAAAAATCCCGGAGCCGAACGGAAGTTTAAAATCCCGTTTGTGAACAGCAAATACGTGTTGCCTGTGGCCTGGGTGGTGGGAATTGGCGGTTTCGCCGTTTTGGCACCCGAAAGTTTTGGCAACCTTATTCCCGGCTCCCTGCTCGAATTTGAGCACCTGATTCCGACCTACATTTTCTTCATCACCGCCATTGCGCTCACCGGCTATTCCTTCAAATACCGCCTTTCCCTCATCCCGGTGCTGGGCCTGCTGAGTTGCCTTTACCTCATGTCGGAAATCGAAACGGCCTCCTGGTGGCGTTTTCTGGCCTGGCTGTTGATTGGCCTGGTGATTTATTTCGGCTACAGCTACCGAAACAGCCGCCTGCGCAAAGAAGCGGATGCCCTTTCCCCAAAAGCCTGATTCGCCCGAAATGAACTGTGAGCCCGGTCTGGTCCGGGCTTTTTTTTCACCCCAAAAAACCACCCCCCATGCGAAATTTAACTTTTGCAGGAATTGCCCTTTTGTTTGCGGCCTGCACCATTCAACCCTCCAGGAACCCAACTGAACAAACCGGCGGATTCACGGGAAAAGATACCCTGCACGGCGTGACAGGGGCTGATTCGGCAAAATTTGCCCGCATCGACGAGCGATCCCATTTATTCTCTTACACCTCCGCTGTGGTGGAGGTACTTGCCGACCCCGAACGGGTAGGCGAATTTATCCGTGTTTTACCCCGGGGAGAGGGAAAAACCATCGAGCTCACCGACCCGGAAAGTGAGGCCTTCTTTTATGGCATGGCCCACGGACATATCCTGGTGGATATTGGCAGCGGCCCCGATGGGCGGATAATGGAAGTGTATGACCTGAAAACCGGCGGACAGGTGTTTTCAGCCACCTATATCGGCGAAGAAATGGAGGTAACGCCGGAGGGCGTTCTGAAGCTTTATGTGCCCATTGACAAGCCCGCTTCCGAAATGCCTTGTCCTCAGCAGGCAGAGTGGGAAAAACACGGACTGGGAACCGGGTATGGACAGTTGCGTACCTTCAATCTGAAAACCCATCGGGCCACCGATGATGCGGAGGTGCGCTGTTTTCCCCTCCAGTAAAATCAGGCTTTTCCGGGCCGGTAAAAGAGTTTGCCGGTTACGAGCAGACCTGCAAACACGAAGGCACCGAAGGTGAGGCTGCTTACGGCAAGCTGCATGCCACCGGAGATAATATGGCCGCTGGTGCAGCCCCCGGCCATGCGGGCACCGAAAAGGAGCAGAAAGCCACCTGCCAAAGACCAGAAGACGCGTGCAGGTACCGCGTTGCCCTTGTATTTGGCCCCGTTGGAATGGATCAGGGTGAATTTGAAGTCTTTGCGCAAAAGGGA
>SXGT01599613.1_pt1 | contig 11038 bp, 10 predicted proteins | sample 3176221 | NCBI WGS metagenome assembly SXGT01 (sample SAMN11356862, study PRJNA531348) | freshwater metagenome | isolation source: freshwater sample F1-120 | place: China: Fuxian Lake, Yuxi | collected 2017-12-25
CACTGGACAGATGCTGGTCGTCGATGGTGGGATGAGTCTGTCGTAAGAATCGTGTCAGGCCGCCGCTTTGACGGTAGCGTCGTGCGCAGCTTGTATCCGGCGCAGTTCTTCCCAGCTCAGGTACGAGGTAAAGTTATTCTCGTCGAAGAAGAGCACCGGGCCGTTACAGATAAAAATATAGTCGGTGTCTTCGAGCGCAGTCGTGGCACCATGGACCATGCCGTTCGCTTCATAGACATAATCTCCGGCGTTCAGCACGCCATCGCGCACTTGCAATTTGCCGGACAGAATAAAGGCGTGCGACGCACTGAGATGCTTGTGCGGCGGGGCGACATAGCCTTTGAGCCAACGAAACAACACCGCCCACGAGCCGCTTTCCGACCCGGTCCACAGAATCTTCATAAAGCCACGTGTGGGGTCATTCGCGCTAGGAATCCAGTCCATTTCAGACGACTTCCTCAACGAGTCCATCACTTCGCTATTGAACGGGCTGATGTCTTGCGGTAGCGACATAGGGTCCTCCTCAGGAAAATAAGATCCCCCATAGATGCCTGTCTCCTCGTCGGGATGCAAGCAAGCGCACCCGAGCTGGAGCAACTGGGAGCGGCTTTACAGCGTTGCCCTCATGCGTAACCACTCGAACCGACGTTGCATCGGCGCGAAGTAGAATTGCTGCCAGCCGCCTTCTTCGTACCGCGTTTGGCCGTCAGGCACGTTGCTATGCGTCAAGGTCAGCAGGGTGGCGTCACCTACCGGCGCAAGAACGACTTCGATCATCGAGTCGGGATCATTCGAGATGAAATGAAGCGTCCGCCACGTCTGGAGAATACGGCGACCGGGATCAAGCGCGAGCGTTTTTCCCGTAATGTAGCCATCCCAAGCGTCAAAGGCACCGCCCACAGTGGGATCGATATGGGCTACCCCTCCAGTCATAGCCGTATGCCCGTCGCTCGATAACCAAGCATCGAAGACTTCTTGCGGAGACGCGGAGAGTGTAACAGTAAGCGTGAATGTATAGGCCATGATTATTTCCTCTTAACATCCGATCAAAAGGATCGCGGTGAATCGGGGGAAGGGTAGCGAGTTGCCGGACACTGGCTTCATCCAGAGGCAGGTCAGCTATCGGGTGCTCATTCCTCGCCACTTCACGCTCGCGCGTTCCTCTTGTACTTTCTCTTTTTACCCTCCACCTTCCTGATACACCTGCGTCTGTGGGTAGAAAGCGTACCACCCAAACCAATACGACACGTGCCCGCCGAGGCGCGGAAGCTGCTCGCCGCTCTGCGCATGAGTGAGATGCTCTTCTTGCACACGCCAGACTGCGCCATCCTGATCCACAAGTTCCTGCGCGGTGGTGCCAACGACGAACTGCCGCTCGCGTCGCTCGTAGGCTCGTGCCGTCCGCGTCTCAGCGTTCGCGACAATCACGAGGTTCGTCCCACCGACGGTATCGTTGAGCACTTTTTTCATGCCAAGCAGGTCGAGTGGGTAGGCTTTGGGTTGGTCGCCGACGCGCAGCGCAAAGACATACGACTTGGCCGGCAAGCGCTGGTCACGAGGAGCAACAGGGAACATCGTCTCTGGTCGAGCAAAATAGGCTCCATATGCTTTCCCCGGCGTGTAGTCGCGCTGATGGCCAGTATTGATATCCAGCACCGTGGTCTCGGGATGGTCGCGCAACCATTGTTCCCAAGTGGTGATCGTCACCGGCAGCACCTGAAGCTTGATGCCGCTCTGCGCTAGCGATCCGACCACCGGTTCGCCAGTCAGATTGTGCCACAGGCTTTCAGTTTGATGGTCGTACATCAGTTTATTACTACGAAAGAGAAACCCGGAAGAACCGAAGGTATATGTCGTCCCACTCACGGTGGTATCGTAGAGGATCCCCGATCCACACAACGTTCAATACGAGAGCGTGATCGGCTTCCCTCCCACGACATCGTTGAACATCTCGTGCCAATCGAGAATGCGCAGCGGATACGCGCGGCTCTCGCCGTGGAATGACACACCAAAGACAAGGTCCTGCGGGCTCAGATACGTCGCCTCAATCGGCAGGACATGCTTCGGGTTCGTCAACGCCGGGATGCCATCTTTGCGCACCCCACCCCAGACGATTTCTTCCAGACGAATGCGATACGGCACCCCAGGATAAAGAAAATTCTCGAAAGCCTTGTCAACTCGGCTGTACAAGTTCGACTTCCACGCCAAGAAGCCGGCCGACGGATGGATATCCTCTCGCCCGTGTAGCCATTCCGCCCATTTGTCCCACTCGTCGCCGAGCTTCTGGCCGCTCAACTGTTCGAGTGTGGCAATCGGAGATAATTGAAAGACCGATTCGAAGCGCATGATTTCAATCAGCGCCGGGACGGCGGAAAGATGCCGCAATTCCGCCAAGGCTTTGATCGCTTGCCCACGGATATGCGGGCTCGAATGCGTCAGGTTGTTGACCAAAGCATCGACCAGACGTGCACGCTCGTGCTCATCAACGGTGCGGCGCTCAGGGGTCGTACACGCGCCAACTGCCATGACGACGAGCGCGAGCGCAACCTGCTTGTACCAATGTTGGGATCGTCGTTGATTCATCTCAGCCCTCTCTCTTTCTACGTCAACGCATGACATGCTTCTCACTAATACGCAACCCGGCGGCGCAGTTTCCGCCCGTCACGAGGCTGGAGTTGACGGGTCATGCCGTGCAGTCGAGAATGCTGGTCGCACTCTCACCGCAAAAGGGGATAACAACGATGGCGCGATTAGGCGTGGCATTAGGCGGCGGTGGTCTCTCTCCGATAGAGATCGTCGATTGCGTGAAACTGGCCGAAGAACTCGGCTACGAGTCAGCCTGGGTGGTCGAAGGCCACGGCGGCGATCAGTTTTCCATCCTGACAGCATGCGCCGTACAAACCAAGAAAATTTTGCTGGGCACCGCCATCAGCAGCGTGTTCGTGCGCAGTGCCCCGACCATCGCCATGGCCGCAGCCTGCGTGGATTACTTTTCCAACCAGCGCATGATTCTCGGACTGGGGTCGAGCCACAAAGTGCAAGTCGAGCCAGAACATGGGATTCCCTATGGCAAACCCGTGCAGCGCATCAAAGACACCGTGGCCATCATCCGCGCCCTGGTGCGCGATGGGGTGGCGTCGCATCACGGCGAGACTATCAACCTCGAACGGTTCGATTTGTGGTTCACACCGATTCGGCGCGAGTTTCCCATTTATGTCTCAGCGGTATTTCCGCAAATGCTGGAGACCTGTGGCGAAATCGCCCAAGGGACGATCATGGTGTGGAGCAACCAGGAATCGGGACGCAAAGCCGCTGAGCATATCGCCACCGGTGCGCAGCGAGCTGGCCGTAATCCCAAAGATATCGACATCGTTTCGTTGTTGTCATGCAGCATGTCGGAGAATCGCCAAGAAGCGTTCGAGCGCCTGCGCCCAGGGGCAGCGTTTTATGCAGGATTTTTCCCACGCTACAACCGCCTCATGGCAGAAAGCGGGTTTCCAGATGCTGCGCAAGCGATTCGTGAGGCGTGGCAAAAAGGTGACCGTGAAGGTGCGGCAAAATTAGTGCCCGACGCGCTTATCGAAGCCCTCGGTGTTGCCGGGACGCCCGCCCAATGTCGCGAACGCATCGAAGCGTACCGACACTCCGGCATCGCACTACCCATCATCTTCCCCATCGGCAGCGGTGCCAACGCCAAACATCAAGTCATGGATACCTTGCGAGCGTGCAAACCGTGAGCTGTACACAAACCCTTCCGAGACATCAGAGCAACAGATGACGCCCGACGAACTGAGGACCTTGCTTACGCAAGGAGAAAGCCTGCATAGCGAGTTCAAGCAGTGGCCACTGCGCCCGGACGATCTCGCCACTGCCATTGCTGCCTTCGCCAATACCGATGGCGGCAACGTCTTTTTAGGAGTGGACGATGCCGGACAAGTCGTCGGAATTGCAGACGCCGACCGCAACCGGGTAGCGCAAGCCGTGGAGAACGTCGCGTTCCACAACATTCAACCACCAGCCACCGTGGTCCTGGAAACAGTGAAAGACAACGAGGGACGGGTCGTACTGGTGGTCCAAGTCCCCAAAGGCAGCCAGCGTCCATATCGCACGAATCGTGGCATCTATTACATCCGCACCGCGTCGGGTCGCCGGCAGGCTTCGCGAGAAGAGCTATTACGGTTATTTCAAGCGACGGAGAGTCTCTACTACGACGAAACGCCACTGCTGGCGACCTCGTCGCTTGATCTCGAAGCCCAAGCGCAATCAGACGTGTTCGAACTAGCAGCGCAGCGCGGTTTGGATGTGGCCACAATAGACCCGCACCAGTTGTTGGTGAACTGGAAACTCTTAGCACGAGGTACAGAGCAGACGTATTTGACCGTGGCCGGAGCGTTATTTCTCGCGCGGCAGCCCCAGCGCTGGCTGCCGACGGCTTACGTCTCCGCAGTAAGCATTCCCGGCAGCGATATCAGTATCGCCCCGTCCGATCAGAAACAAATTGTCGGTCGGCTGTTGAGCGTGCTCGAAGATGCCAAAAGGTTTCTCGACATTCATCTTCGCCGTCCTCACACCATTCGTGGTCTGGAACCCGAGGTGACGGCGGAATTGCCAGGAGAAGTCTTGAGAGAGGCGCTTGTCAACGCGCTGGCGCACCGCGACTATACCATCTCTGCACCGATCCGCCTTGTGGTTTTTGATGATCGGATCGAGATTCGCACTCCCGGGACCCTCCCCAACACCGTCACATTAGCAAGCCTTCCCTTTGGCATCCACGTCCTGCGCAACCCGATGATCTACAGTATGTTACTGCGCGTGGGCTTAGTCACCGATGTGGGTAGCGGCATTCCTCGTATCATTCGCCTCGTCCGCCAACGCACCCAACAGGAGCCTACGTTCCATCAGCAAGGCAGCGAATTTGTCCTGACCTTGCCTCGCAAACACGACCCCTGACCCTGCCCGTTTCACCCCTGCGTACTCGCCTGCTCTTTCCCACCCCGTCATTGGGAAGATGACAGAATAGGTCAGCGTATCTTCTCGCTGGAGATCGGCAAGAAAATCGGCCACGAGAAATGAACCGGCGATTCAATGTCTTCGCGGTTGAGCAAGAGTTTCTGACGATGGCGAAGGCAGAAGACCCAGGAGAATGCTTCATGAACGCGTTTTCAAACGCAAGCAGGAATTCAGGTCTTTTTCTGGATTCCGAGTCGCGCTCCGCTTGCCCGGAATGACGATCCTTGCCTCCATCTTCCCTTCTGACTCCTGGCTTCTGACTTCTTTTTCCCCTTTCGCCTCTTCGTCCTTTCGCCCTTTCGCCATCCCCTCACCGCTGGACCAACGGTCGCAGACGATGATAGCTTGCCCAAGCAATGAGAGAGGGAGCTATGCGCGCACTGGTTTTTGACGCCTACGGCACGTTGTTCGATGTCGCCTCGGTCACTTCGGCTTGCGGAACGGTCACAGCCACGCCCGAGCCGTTCGTCGCACTGTGGCGTGCCAAGCAGTTGGAATATACGTTTCTCCGCACGCTGATGGGTCAGTACCGGGATTTTTGGCAGGTCACTGCCGATGCGCTGCACTACACCCTCAAACGTCTGGGGCTCACCGCCACAGATGAGCAAAAAGCCCAGCTCATGCAGGCGTGGCTGACGCTGCAACCGTTTCCTGAAGTATCAGAGACGTTGCAACGGCTCAGTCATTATCCGCGCCTGATTCTCTCGAACGGCAGCCTACATATGCTCAATCAGTTGCTGGAGAATACTGCCCTCGCTAGCGCCTTCGATGCGGTCTTGAGTGTGGAGGCCGTGCGTCGCTATAAACCGGTACCACAAGTCTACGAGCTGGCAACACGACAGCTTGGCTGCGCAGCACGTGAGGTCGTTTTTCTCTCGGCCAATGGGTTCGACGTGGCTGGTGCGAAAGCATTTGGATTTACGGTCTGCTGGGTCAACCGTACCAATCTACCGCTCGATGAACTGGGGGCGACTCCGGACACGGAAATCCGCACGCTGGCCGAGCTTCCCAATCTTGTAACAACTTGGCAATAACCTCTATCTACAAAGGAGCGACATAATGGCGGCAGTCTCTTCACCTACCGACTCCCCCCGCAACGCTTGGCGTCAGGCTACGCCTGGACAGGCAAGCTGGAAGCGCACGGCACGTGCTGGCGATCCCGACAAGTATGTCATGATCTCGGTTGATACCCACGGCATTGAGCCGGTCGATTTTCTCTCCTCACGGATCGAGCCGCAGTACCGCGACCGGATTCCGCGCCTCAGCGTCGATGAAGACGGTGCTCAGTGGATGATCTCCGAAGGCATGCAGCCCAGCCTCATCATGCCGGGGCGCGATGTCGTCAAGCATCTCATCGAGCGCGAAGCCTATGAAGAGCCGGACTTTTTTCAGCCCTACACTGGCCGCATGGAGCCGGAGGATCGTCTTCGCTACCGCGCAGGAGCCGACCTCGAGCAACGCGTGCGCGATGCTGATGCCGACGGTGTCGATGCCGAAATCATCTTCCCCAATAAAGGTCTGTTGTGCTTCGCTACGCCTGACCCAGTGTTTCAGCAGGCGATGTTCCGCGTGTGGAACCGTTGGGCCAGGGAGAACTTTGCCGACTATTGGGACCGCCTTATGCCGATGGCGGTCATCGCTCCCGGCGATCTCTCAGGTGCGATGGCCGAAGTCAAATGGGCGGCGGAGCAAGGCTTCAGAGGATTGGCACTGCCGAACAAGCCGATCTTTGGTCCGATCAAACCGGGCGAGTTGCAGTACAACGACAAGCATTTCGACACACTGTGGTCGTTGATCGCGGAAGTAGATTTGCCGATCACGTTTCACGTCTCCACCGGACGCGATCCGCGCGGTGTGACTGGCCTCGGTGGAGCAGTCATCAACTATGTCTGCCACTCCATGCCAACGGTCATGGAGCCACTGGTCAACCTGATTAGCTCGGGAGTTTTCGAGCGTCACCCTACGCTGAAGGCCGGGTCGATTGAAGGCGGGATTGGTTGGGTGCCGTGGATGATCGAGGCGATGGACTACTCGTTCCAAGCGCATCACATGTGGGTGCGTCCGGTGATGCCGGAACTGCCGAGTTTCTACTATCGGCGCAATTGCTTTTCGGCTTTCATGGAAGACCATGTCACCCTGCCACGCGCTGAAGAACTCGGCATTGTCGATAACCTGATGTGGTCCAATGACTATCCCCATCATGAGGGCAGTTGGCCACACTCAGCCGAGAGCATTGAACGGCAAATGGGTTGCCTCTCGGAAACCAGCCGCGCCAAAGTGCTCGGGCTCAACGCGGCGCGGGTGTTTAAGTTGCAGGAGTTGGTTGGCAGACACTAAGGCAGGGAATAGCGAGAGACCACCACTGAAAAAGACAGAGATAGAGACCACATCACCCTTCGCTATCTCTGTCTCTATCTCACTTTCCATCCACCGAGAACGCTAACAAGACATTGCCCCCTAGCCCGCCAAACTGCGCATAGCCAGAGTTTACGTACACAATGCCGTCCACGATGGTCGGCCCCGAGGAGTCGAACGATCCGCCATTGGCTTTGACGCCGTTGATGGTCTTGTACTCCTGCGCCGCGTTGTGTTCCCAAAGGACTTTTCCATCTTTCGTAGAATAGGCTCGTAGATAGCTATCGACCGCGCCCGAGAACACAACACCAGGCATAGCGGAAATCGCTGCCGATTGCGCTGGGCTACAGTTTTTACGCTCGCCACACCCCGGCGGCGACACCGACCACACCTTCTCACCAGTCGCTAAACGAAATGCATGGATTCCACCACCGACCTTGGAGTCGAGCATGGGCACCGTCCCTCTCTCGGGATCGTTGGTTGGTGTCATGCCGATATCCGACACGGCCACATACATCAGTTCGTTATCGGCCGCCGGTCCCCACTGCACGCCACCAGCAATGCCACCTTTGCCAGCGCGCTGCTCCCACAAGCGCTTCCCGTTCGCGTCAGGATCAATCCCGTACACCATGCCAGACTTTTGCCCAGCGACTAACACCCGCTTCCCATTTGACAATTTCTGTAAGATGGAAGACGAACCAAAATCCAGATCAGGACCGCGAGCTTCGGGACAATTGGTTTCATCTTGCGAGTCGCAGGCCACGTTCCACGCATCGTTCGCAAGAAATTGCTCCGACCACAGGAACTTGCCGGTTTTCAGATCGAACGCAATGATGGCGTCACTGGTTTTCGAAGCCGGATCGGAATAGTTATCTCCAGTCGTGACATAAATCTTCCCGCCTTCAGGGTCAATCGTCGGCGATGACCAGATCGAAGCTCCCGATGGACCATACATTTGCACGCCGTTCTTTTTCTTGCGCGTAGGCTTCACTTCCTCGACGATGGTGTAGGTCTTCCAAATTTGCTTGCCGGTGGCGGCGTCAAGCGCCACCAAGTTTCCACGGAAGGTGCAGCATTCGTACCGGGCGTCGGCAGCCGAGGCTTCTTCAAGCGAGGTCACAGGCACATAGAGACGACCGTCGTGGAACTTCGGCGATCCGGTCACACGCGTGATCGGGTGCGGATCGACCTTCGTTGTCCAAATTTTCTCGCCGGTTCGTGCGTCGAGGGCATGCACGTTCGCCGACAGATCGCCGAAAAAGGCGACATATTTTGCAGGATTCGAGTTCGGGAGACGCTCAATACTGATGGCCGAACGTATACCGGTAGGATTCTTGATCGCCCAATAGAGACAACCGGTCTTGGCGTCAATCGAATAGATTTGCCCGCGCAACGTGCCAACGAAAATGCGGCCACCAACAACAGTCGGCTGCGATGCCACCGTTCCTTCAGGATAGCCGAATGCCCATTTAACTTTCAGATTCGGCACCTGTTCAGCAGTCAGGCCGGCGTGTTCAGCAGACTGGACACGCGAGTTGGCAAGCGTCACACCCCAACCGTTCCATTGCGAGCCTTTCTCTGGGGCGAACTCGCCGGGCGACGCGCACATGTTCGCAGCAGTCGCCTGGAGTTGGGCTTCACCCAATTGCTTCCCAGTGATGAACTCAGCAACGGCTCTGCGCTCGGCATCACCCATACCCATTCCCAGAAACACCATAGGACCGGTAAGGAGAGCATCGAGAACGTCTTCTGGACTCTTCTGTTTCATCACCGCCAGTTGCGGCGCACGTTGGACAGTGCCGTTGTGACAACTGGCACACTTTTGTTCATAGACTTTTGCGCCATCGACGCCAGGCGCAGCATGCGGCGAATCCAATGGAGCGGCTCCCGCCGTGCCAAGCATGCCACAGAAAAAAGCACCCATGGAAAAGGCCATAGTCTTTGTCATGGTACGCAGTGTCCCCGCGAACCAATGGCCCCACTGACCGTTACGATTGTCTTTCAACATCTACTCCTCCTTACTTCCAGCACAGTAAAAGGCGTGTCATATCGTCTCGTGCAGGCTTCCACTACTCCCCCTCCTCGGATGGGAACGTCAAGGCAACGAACACGCCAGCCGAGCAATCCGCCTTACCGTCCGACATCAAACAAGCGTTCACCAGCACGCCACCGCTGCACGGCGTCTGGGAGATCGAGCACTCGCATAAGTGCAGCGCTCAGGTCGTACGAACCTCCGTCCAAACCTGCCTGTTTCACCCCGTCGCTGAAGCCGTTAAGCACCGCATTGCCCATGACAAACGCATAAGCGTCCGCCGGAATCGACTCCGACGACTGGCCATGACCGTAGGATTGTTCGCAAACTTCTCGGCGCAGCGACGTCCACCCGCGACATTTGAAAGGCCGCACGTCGTAGGCAAGGCAACGATTCTCATGCAGCAAGGCGCAGGGCAATGGTCCCTTTTCCTGTGCCGCCGAGGAAGTTGCCGCTTTTTGCGCAAGTCGTGCGGCTAAACGCTGGCGCACAGCAGCAAGATCATCAGGCTGACAATGTTCCCGCAGCCACGCAGCGAGCTGGACAACTTCAGCGGCAGAAGCCAACACGGTAGGCACATAGCAACAAAATGCGCAGCCGGCATGACAAGCGCGGCGATCCCGCTGCGGAGAACGGTCGATCATGGCATCGGCCCAGGCATGGGCATCAGTGACCAGAGCAGCTACCTGCTGCGGTGCATTCTCTCCAGTATCTAGCGCAACCCTCGTTTCGTGATACTGCGCGGCATAGGCCGTCAGTTCTTCGCCAGCCGCTGCAGGAATCCCTTGCGCAACGAGATCAGCGATTAAACGTCGAACGGCTTCGGGAGTAACGGCCTGTTGGAGTTGCGACTTGATGGCCGCAATGTCGAAGGGTAACGGAGCGTGCTGCAGGGCAGAGGGTTGCTTAGCAGATGCTTTCCCCTGTCGCCGTCGTTCAGCCCGGTTCATCGGCATGTTCTCCGATACTATTGATCAACGATGAGGGGGGAGAGATGCGCCCTGCGTGATTCGAACACACGACCTACAGGTTCGTAGCCTGCCGCTCTATCCAGCTGAGCTAAGGGCGCACGAGAGGAAAACCGCTATCTGAGCACTCCCAGGATGCTAGCTTTTTCAAGCATGAGCAGAGGAAGTGCCGCAACGGGAACCATTCTCTAGCATAAGCGGGAGGGCAACAGCAACTCCCTCCACCGCCACAACAGAGGATCATGGTGTTACGTAGGCACAAGGCTACGCGCCGTAGCATTGTCGTAGCTTTCAGTTCGCGACCGGGCATGAAGACGGGACATGTTCTCAGCCCAAATACTGCATGTCGCGAACGCAGAAGAGAAGGAGCCAGCTACACCGTCAAGGTGCCGACCGGCTCTATAGGCTATCTACAGCTAGCGGGTGCGCCCTTCGGGTTTTTTCTTGGGGCGACCACCTTTACTTTTCGTGCGTTGATATTCGTCAAGTGCACCTTTAGGAATCAAGACCACGTGCTGAAAGCGCAATGCACGCAGTCGGCCGCGATTCACCGCGTGCCAGATCGCTTGTCGGCTCACCCCAAGGGTTGCCGCCGCTTGCCCCATCGTCATCACATCGGGAAGGGCCACCTTGCTGCCATTGCCGCCACTGCTCGCACTCGCGCTGCTGGCTA
>SXGT01055143.1_pt1 | contig 11035 bp, 6 predicted proteins | sample 3176221 | NCBI WGS metagenome assembly SXGT01 (sample SAMN11356862, study PRJNA531348) | freshwater metagenome | isolation source: freshwater sample F1-120 | place: China: Fuxian Lake, Yuxi | collected 2017-12-25
AGATCATTTAAAGTTTCCAATTCAACCGGATCCAATGCTTCGCTACCGCTCAATGATATATTAGGTTGTACATTCTTACCATCATTTTGATTTGTTTGACCTGCCGTTGGATCCTGTTGGAAAGCAAACGCCTTTTGATGAAAATCACAATATTCGCCTGCCAATACAAATGCAAAAATACCTAAAATAAATCTTTTGCTAATACACCATATTTTAGATGTTGCCTTATTTCCGATTCCATACATAGCACACCCCCAAGGTTAAAGCATTGCCACCCATCTCCCTTCGTACCCTATAGTGTGTTTTCGAAGATTACAATAGAAAAATCCTTAAAAATGGCGCAATGTTACTTTTCTACCGACCTTTGGCATTTGGCTTTTAACCAAATACCAACATTTAAGAAATTCTTAAGAAATGGCGCAATGTTACCTTTTCTCTAAAATGAAATGGCGCAATGTTACTTTTCCCCATGCCTTGCTCCACTCCTTATCTCAATGTTCATCGCTTTTTCTTTCATCTTAATAAATGGCGCAATGTTACTTTTTCGGCTTTAATGAAATGGCGCAATGTTACTTTTTGTCTTTTCCCTTACCCAAATCCCATAAATTCCGAAGTTTCTCAAATTGTTTCCCTTTTTTGATAATTTCCAAAAATCTTTGGACATTTTTGTTTCCCGTACGCTCTTGTTATCTAAACGAGCTCTTGCCTATTGGCTCCCTATTTCGGAATGCCTTGATATTGGTAGATCTGCAATGGGTAAAGAGTTCGATGGTCTTTTTCGCAACTAGCCCACCTTTTCGGAGTCCCTCGATTATGGACCGGTCCGCAAGCAAAAAACTTTAGGAACGAATTCGATTCCAAGCCATCGATTTATTTCTTTCCGGGTTGACCCCCACCCGGGTCGCTTTGCAGCTGGAAGTGTGCCCCTCTGCGGTTTGCCTCTGGATCCGCCTCTTTAAATCCCACGGACGGGAAGCATTACTTGCAAAACACCAAATGGGTCATCCCAAATTTTCCTCCCAAGCCCACCTCCAGGACATTCGACTCCTGCTGGAAAAGGATCCCCAATGCTACGGATCCAAAAAACTCCATTGGACAGGCCCAGCGATTGTCCGGGCGTTAAAAACCAAGTGGGGGATTGCGATCCATCCCAAATACATTTACCGGTGGCTCGATCGAAATGGCCTCAAAGGAATCCTGGGCCAGAAATCCAAACCCTCCGCCCCCACGGACCACAAGCACAAATAGCGAGTCAAAGGGTTTTAACCCAAATTATCCGGTATATTGGGAAGGAGTAGTGGCCCACTTTTCGAACCACCCCGCCCTGACGGGCACCCCTCCATTGGAGGGGAATCAAGGTGCCATCCGATGTGTTTTATAAAGGCAAAAGGTCAGGTTACGGGATCCCCTCCATTGGAGGGGAATCAAGGTGCGATACGATTTTGAATATTCTCCGGGAAAAATCGGGTTATCATTCGTCCCAACCGGGAAACTTGGGCTAAAAGGCGATGGCGAAACCGGCTTGGCCAAAACTTGGGTTAATGAATTCCCTTCTTTGGAGGGGTGGAAGGCGAAGCCTGACGGGGTGGTGCCTTTGGAAACAGAACATTGGGAAGAAGGGGTGGCCCACTTTACGAACCACCCCGCCCTGACGGGCACCCCTCCAAGGAGGGGAATAAAGGAGGGGAATAATATTTAATCCCTGGAGGGAATTTGTAGTCCCGACTTTTGCAGGCTGATTTGATTATTCTCTGGGGAAAACCTGGGGGCCATGGTCCGAACCGGGTAGGTTGGGCTAACGCTTTCCAAATCCGCCTGTTATTTCACCCGGCCCCCTTGAGTAACAAACTCTTCCCTGGTGAGTTCGCCGTTATTGTCCGTGTCGAATAGCTCAAAGCGTTTGGGGGCCTGATCCGGATCCTTTTGTTCCGCCAAAAACTCGGCCAGGCTTAGCTTGCCATCACCGTTTTTGTCCTTCCTTTGAAACAAGGCCAGTCGGTCGGCCGGTTTGGGTTTGTTGTTTTGCCCCGGTTGAAAAGGCTTTTTGGCCTCCTTCATCCCCAGGAAATGGGACTGTAGTGAGCGAGCCAAATCGGGTTCCTTCCCTGCGATATTGGTCGTTTCCAAAGGATCGTTTTTGTAATCGTATAGCTCCAGTTCGGCTGTGCTTGGCAGATCACCTGGCTTTTTCCATTCCACCAGCCGATAGCGATCGGTTCGCAAGGCCCGACCCAGTTTGTCACCCCGTGGATAAACCTGTTGCACAAAGGCTTTTGGTTTCAGATTTGGTTTTTGCAGGACATCCGCAAAACTCCTGCCATCCAATCCCCGTGGGGTCGGAATACCCGCCAATTCACAAAGGGTGGGAAAAATATCCACCGTTTCGGTAAGAGACGAAGTGCGTCGCCCTGCCCGAATTGTACCGGGCATCGAGACCATGAGAGGGATCCGGGTGGCCTGTTCATAATTGGTGTGCTTGCACCACATTCCATGGTCCCCCAGGTGCCACCCATGATCCCCCCACAAAAGGATGATGGTGTTTTTGGCCAAATCGGACCGGTCGAGTTTGTCGAGGATACGGCCCAACTGGGCGTCCATGTAGCTGATACTCGCATGGTATCCATGAATAAGGGTTCGTTGGAGATCCTCTTCAAGTGGTCCTTGAGCCTTAATGTTGGCATAATTGCGCAACTCCCCAAAGTGGGTTGGGGCGTAAGGAGGGGCACCCTCGGGGGGAGTTGTACATTCAGGCAAGGCAAACGATTTGCGATCGTAGAGGTCCCAGTATTTTTTGGGAGCACAAAAAGGGAGATGGGGCCTTAGAAAACCGACCGCCAGAAACATAGGGTTCTCCGGTTGTTTACCTGCTTCCTGGATCCGCCTTATGGCTTCGTCGGCGATCACTCCATCGCCATAAGCATTATCAGGGACAGGAGCACTCTCATAAGCGGGCCCCTTGGCCAGATTGTTGGCGGGTTTATTTTCGAAAAGGGCTCCTTCGCGGGTGGGGAGCATCTGGTTTTCCGGTAAAGCGTAGGCAATGCTTCGTACCTGATAATGAGGTACGCTCCAGGAAACGGGATCTTCGGTGTTGCCATGGCCCACATGAAAGATTTTGCCGATCCCCTGGGTCTTGTAGCCTTGGTCGCGAAAATGCCTGGGAAGGGTGAGAGCCTCCGGGCGAGCCTTGCGAAAGTTGGTTGCAAGGTCGTAGATTCCAAGTGTTTGTGGCCTTAGGCCCGTCAAAAGGGAATTTCGAGAAGGGGCACAAACCGCCTGATTGCAATAGGCTGAATCGAAAGTCATTCCACGCGAGGCAAGGCGGTCGATGTTGGGAGATTTGACCCGTTTATCCCCGTAGCATCCCAAAAGAGGTTTGAGATCATCCACGCAAACAAGCAGGACATGGGGCCGTTCCAACGGTTGGATTTGGGCCGAGGTATCGGCAAGGGAAAGCCCGGTAGCCAGAAATATCAGGAAATACTTCATGATGGTTTCCTCCTCAAAGCACTAGAAATCTTTGGATGGACGGCCTTTGCCTTGTTTTTCGCCTTTTTTCCTTCCCAACTCCCGGACCCATTTGGTAACCAGTTCGTGGGAACGATCCGGGGAAAGGGATTGGGTGTCGATGGCCCGTATTTCATCCAATAGGGGATCGCCCATGTCGGCAAAGAGGCTCGATTGGATCACCCGGGGTGCCATGATGGTGGAGCCTGGGGGACTGGCGGGGGCGCACCTCCTTGCCTCTTCGAGTTCGATCAAAAGCGATTGTGCCCTGTCGAGTACCCCTGCAGGAATTCCAGCCCTTCGTGCGACATGGATGCCATAGCTTTTGTCGGCGGCCCCGGGGGAGATACGGTGGAGGAAAAGCACATCGTGTTCGGTTTCATGAACCTGGACTACCAGGCTGACCATGGCGACGAGGCGTCCCGAAAGTTCGGCAAGTTCGTGGTAATGGGTTGCAAACAGGGCCCGGCAGCCGATCCGCTCGTGCAAATCTTCGGCGATGGCCCACGCCAGGCTCACGCCATCATAAGTGCTTGTTCCCCGGCCAATTTCATCGAGGATGACCAAACTTTGCCGGGTGGCGTTGTTCAGAATGTTGGCAGCTTCGGTCATCTCCACCATAAAGGTGCTTTGGGCCCGGGCCAATTCGTCACTGGCGCCAACCCGGGTAAAAACCCGGTCGGCAAGGCCGATGGTTGCGCTTTGTGCCGGGACAAAGGACCCTGCCTGGGCCAGGATGGTCAACAAGGCGGCCTGACGGATGAAAACGCTTTTGCCTCCCATATTTGGCCCGGTAACCAGGAGCAAGCGGGCCGTTGGGTTATCCATTTTGCAATCATTGGGCACGAATGTTCCCGGGGGAAGGATCTGATCGAGAACCGGATGTCGACCTAGCCGGATATCAAGGACCGGTTCGCCAACCAGGGTTGGCCGGCACCATTGCCTCTCCACGGCCAGTTCGCCCAACCCGGAAAGGGCATCGAGTTCGGCCAATGCTTCGGCGGTTCCCATCAAGGCAAGGGAATGATCCGAACTGGCTTTCCGAATTTGGCCAAACAGGTCGATCTCCCGATTCTTGATCCTGTCTTCCGCACCAAAAATTTTCTCTTCGTGTTCCTTGAGCTCCGGGGTGATGTACCGTTCGGCGTTTTTCAAGGTTTGGCGGCGTTGATAATCGGAGGGAACCCTTCCGGTATGTGCGTGGGTGATTTCCAGGTAATAGCCAAAAACCGAGTTGAAACCGACCTTCAAGCTGCCGATCCCGGTGCGGGCAACCTCGGCGGCCTGAAACCGGGCAAGCCAATCCTTGCCCGAGGAAAGCAAGGCACGCAACTCGTCCAATTCCGGGTCGTACCCCGCCCGAATGATCATTCCTTCGCCGGGCAAGCCGGTCGGTTCTTCTGCAAGAGCCTGATCAAGGAGGTCACAAAAGCCTGTATGGGGTTCCGTGCGGCGGGCCAGTTCCCACAGGCTTGAACCCGTCCCAGGTTCCGTACCTGCCCCGGTTTGGGTGGGTGGAGCCAACGCCCGATCTTCGACCAGGGCACGAATGGCGGGGACGGCTCGCAGGGCTTGGCGAATGGCCGCCAAATCGCGCGGAACGGCACGACCCGTGGCGGCCCTGGCCGAAAGGCGTTGGAGGTCAGAAACCTCCACCAACAATTCGCGAAGTCTGCGGCGAAAGGGAGTATCGCCGACAAATCGGGCCACCGTATCCTGGCGAAGGGAAAGCTCGGGTAAGTCACACAGGGGATTGAGGAGCCACTCGCGAAGTTGTCTGGAGCCCATGGAGGTGGTTGTTCGGTCAATGGTCTCCCAAAGCGAGCCCTTTCGACCGGGATCGCGTTGTGTCCGATCCAGCTCCAGGCTCCTCCTGGTGGTTTCGTCCATCTGCAGGGCTCTGCCACTTGCAAAAGGTTGGAGGCGTCGAATGTGAACGAGAGGGGATTTGATGGTTTCGCGAAGGTAGGAAACGAGAGCTCCCGCCGCCCGGAGGCAAATCTGGTGATCCTCAAAGCCAAATCCCGAAAGGGTGGTGACCTGAAACAGGCCATGCAGGGCAATGCGGGCATTTTCGGTATCAAAAGTCCAGGAAGGCCGCAGGGACCTTGACCCGCAAAGTCGGGAAAAAGTTCCCTCGGGAAGATCATTTCCCAAACTGTCGCCGGATTGTCCGCGGGATGAGGCGGCACCCTCGGGCAAAAGGAGTTCCGCGGGATCAATCCGGGCAAGGTGGTCGCAAATTTGTCCTGGGTCAAGGTCCATGGCAAAAAAAGTACCCGAACCCAAATCCACCCAGGCCAGGCCAGCAGGGCCTTTTCCCTTTGGACCAAATACGAGGGCGGCCAAAATGCTTGGTTTTCTGGGGTCAAGGAGGTCATCTTCGGTCACCGTGCCAGGGGTAATCACCCGGGTCACTTCACGCCGGACCAGCCCCTTGGCTTGGGAAGCTTCCTCTACCTGATCGCATACCGCTACCCGGTGACCCGCCTCCAAAAGGCGTCTAAGGTGGCTATCTAGTCCCAAATGGGGAAAGCCGGCCATTTTTTCCTTGCCATCACGGGAGGTCAGGGTGAGGCCAAGGAGGGGTGCTACCCTTTCGGCGTCTTCGCCAAAAAGTTCATAAAAATCCCCCATCCGAAAGAAAAGCACCATGCCCGGGTGCCTTGCCTTGGCATCCAGGTATTGTTGCATCATCGGGGTGGTCATGAAGGCTTGGGCCGTTACGAATAAAATGAATGGAAAAAGGGCTTATTCCTCGGGTTGGTTAAACCGCCGGACCATGTGGACCGAATTACCTGTTTCGTTGTGGGTCACTTCGTGCATGTAGTGCCGGATAAGCATCAGACCCCGTCCGCAGGGTCGTTCCAGATTTTCTATATCCGTTGGGTCTGGAATATCTTCCAGGTTGAATCCAGGACCCTGGTCCGTGATTTTGGCTTCGAATTGGATCGGGTTGATTCGCATGAAAACCGTGACCGTCTTGGAATGGTCCATCTGATTGCCATGTTTAACGGCATTCACCAAAGCCTCTTCCATTCCAAGCTTCACACAAAAACTGTCACGGCCCCCCACGGCCACCAGGCCAAGCAGGGATTCGAGGTGATCCTGAACCACACGGACTTCCGCAGGATCACTTTTAATGGTTCCCTGAAAGGTGTGGTCTGAATCAATTCCTGCCGGGTTCGAATTCAAAGCATCCTGGCCCCAAAGCACACCGAAATGGGAAAAATGGAAAACCCGGTACAAATGGATAGGCGAAAATAGGGCGAGCGTTTTCACCTAAAACTTTTTAAGGGCCTCTTCTTCCGTGTTCACAATGATGATCAGCTTATCCAATTTGGTTATGGTAAAGACTTCCTTGATGTCGGGCCGAATGTTGGAAAGGACCAGTTTGCCGTTGGCCTTTTTGAGTTTGGAATTGAGGGCAATGATCTTGCCAAGGGCCGCACTCGAAAGGTATTCGACATTGGCAAAGTTGAGAACGACCTTGAGCTTCTTTTCCGAATCGACCAATTCCGAGAGCTGCTCACCAATGATCTGGATGTTTTGTTCATCGAGAATTTTTTTGTCGATGAATCCAACCACGGCAATATCGCCCTTTTCCTCGACCTCAATGCGACGACGATGGGGTTGTCCGGACATAGATGAAATCCCCTTTTTTTGAATTGTAGGCCTGGCCCTTTCCATCACTGCCGGAGAGAACCGGAAGCCCTCGGAAAAGGACTATAGGTTTTGTTAATGGAAGGGGCGATCAAGTCAACCCTTTTTGGAAACAAACCAGGCCCTGGTTACTTTATCTCAAACCGCTTTGCGCCAGGATCTCAAACCGCTTTGCGCCAGGATCTCAAACCGCTTTGCGCCAGGCGTGTTCGTCCAACGCTTCCCGGGTTTGGGGAAGTTCCCGATCATCAACATAGGTATCTTCTTTCCAAATCATCAGGACAAAAGCAGGGACAAGGAAAGGTCGGACCAGAAAAGTATCCAAAAGAACTCCAAAAGCCAGCGAAAACCCAATCTGTACCAGGGTGCTCAAACCTGCAAAAGCCAAAGTCGCAAAAGTTCCCGCCATGATGAGGCCACACGAGGTGATCGTCCCACCCGTGGTTGCCAAGGCTTCGCGCATGGCTTCGGTGGGGCCCCATTTGCCCACTTTTTCCAGCATGCGGCTCATCAACAAAATGTTATAATCCTCCCCAACCGCCACAAGGATCACAAACAGGAAGAAGGGGACCCGCCAATCCACCTCCCCACCGATGCGCCCAAAAACATGCTGGGCAAGGAGCATAGTGGCTCCCAGGGTGGCAAAGTAGCTTAAAAGCACGGTCGCCAACAAATAGACTGCCAACCAAGGTTTGCGGACAACCCCCCAAAGGATGCCCAAAACCCCCACCAAAACCAGAAGGTTGACCCGGAACCTGTCCGCTTCCACCACTTGGGCCATGTCCCTGGCACTTACCGCCATGCCGACCACTTCGCCACGGACAGGGCCTTGGTTGGCCACAAACCGGGGCATTTCGGTTTTCAACCAAAGCTCCACGCAATCGACCGCATAAACCGCCTCGGGCTCAAATGGATCGCAATCCATGACGAGGTCAAAACGGGCAATGTGCCGTTCCACCGGCCGAACTTCCCCCATCACCAGCTGCAATTCCGAGTTCCGGTTGGTGGAAGGGGGCACCAAGGTGGCCAAGTAAAATCCATGGATCGTTTTTAATACTTGGGTTTCAATCGTTTTCCAAAGCCCAAGCTGATCCAAAAGCGGCATACCAGCCCCGTTTTTGGAGGCCATGAGGGCAGGAGTGCCATGGTTGCCAAGCGGTTGGGTGAGTGACCTAACTTCGCTGATATGGGGTAGGGAACCGAATACTTGAGTCAGCCGGGATATGGCTTCTTGCCCCTCGGGCTGTTGCCATGATTTTGGCGATTCGAGCAATACCGTCAGAGGGCCCGTTTCGCCGGCCGGAAAATGGCGTTGGATCGCCTGCAAACCAAGGATACTCGAAGAATTGGGGTTCAACTCGGCGGTGGCACGATAGCTTGCCTTGGCAAAAACGCCCAAAAAAGCCATGGGCAAAAGCAGGACCATGGCCAAGATCCAAATGACTGTGGGGCGGGCCACCACCATGTGGCTAATTATGTCCCAAATACCCGATTGCACTTTTTTATCGGCACCGGGTGGCTTTCCCGGCCAAAAAACGGCCGGACCCAAAAGGTAAAGCATGGCAGGGGTTAGGGACATACTCGCCAACAGGGCCACCCCCAGGCTCACGGCGATCGCCGGCCCACCACAGCGAATTTTCACAAACTCGGCAAAGAGCATGAATCCCAACCCACAAATCACCGTAAGGGCGCTGGCAATCAGGGCATATCCTACCCCATCCATAGCCCGGATTAGGGCTCGCTTGGTGTCATACCCTTTCGAAAGTTCCTCCTTGTAACGACTGATTAGAAAGAGGCAATAATCGGTTCCGGCACCATAAAGCATAACCACTGCAAATATTTTGCTCACATTGACCAGGTAAAACCCGGGAACCAGGGTCGCCACCGCCAACAGCTTGAGGGCAACCCAAACCGAAAGGGCAATCGTCACCAAAGGAATCAACGCCAAAAGAGGCGCTTTGTGAACCATCAGAAGCACCACCACAACCAAGGCAATGGTGGCCCCGGTGGTTGCCTCCAGGCCGTTGGCACTGGCGGTGATCAGGTCATGGCCAATCCCAGCTGGGCCGGTTAACTGAATCGTGGGAAGATTATTGGTTCCTTTGTTTTGGGACCATTCTTTGAGGGCGATTTGAAGCACTTTTTCCGCCTCGGCAACCGCTAGCATGGTCTGATTGGCTAGATAGGGGGTCGAAAGGGGGACTTGCACCAAGGTGCATTTGCCGTCCCGGCTCACCAACCGTTTTCCCAAAAAGGGGTCACGGTGCGAGACAATCTTGCCCATTTTCCATTCGGGGTGGGAAATTCGATATTCGGACAAAGCCAACACAATGGTATCGACCAGGGAGAAATCTTTGGGGGAGAGTTCCCCGGTTTCGCGTTCAAAAGAAAGGATTAAACGGCTGGCGGAAACATCATCCGGGAAAGCCTCGGAAAGCAACGAAAAACCGCGAACGCTTGCACAGCGTGCGGGGAGGAAGCGGACATCATCATCCTGGGATTTTTGGTCCCAATTGGGGGCCAATAGCGACGCAAATGCTCCCAGGGCAACCCATGCCAGGACAATGACCCAAGGCCGGGTTGTGGAATATTTGCCGAAAAACGCCACCATGCCAAACCTCCCTGTCTGGCCCAAAAACAAAAGAATAAACGGTGCCCTTGGCCCAGCGCAAGGAGAAATGTTAAAAAGCCCTGCTTTGCTGGTTTGGGTGGGGTTACCACCCCTCAATCCTTCAAAAGGCCCTATTTTATGCCTGGATTCGCCCTCCTGCCTAATTGGGCTCGAGGTTCCTCTTGAACCCAACCGTTTTCGCTGCTATATCAACCTGAACAGGGCGGCTTCAACTGCCGCCTTGGTATTCCCCGATAGCTCAATGGTAGAGCAATCGGCTGTTAACCGGTTTGTTGTAGGTTCGAGTCCTACTCGGGGAGCTAATCGGACGTCTGTACAAACCACAGCGTCCAGGGTTAACGGAACGGGGTTGCCTTCCTCCGGAAGTGCAGCCCCGTTCGGCATTTCGGGCGGACGCTTGGGGTCGAATGGGACCGAAGTCTCGCCGCCATCGTCCGCGTCGAAGTAGGGCCTGACCTCCGGGAAGAGTTGGATGGCGTAGACCCCTGCCTTCCCAGCGTCCTCGGTTTTTCGGAACTCGATCACCTCGACGTAGTGTTGCAGAACCTGCTGTTGCTCCTGCTCAGTCGCTTCAACGAATACGTCCCCCAGCCCGGCCCAGGTTGTCAGGAACTGCGCCGCCGCGCTCGACTTCTGGTCGAGCGGGCGCTGTCGCCTGTTGATGGTTGCGAGTTGCTCGGCGACACTCTTCTCTTCACCTTCGAGACGGGAAAGTTCGTCCCTGATGCACGAGAAACCACTCGCACCTTGCGTCTTGAGCACGTCGAGCATCCGCCCAATCGTCGTCCGGGTGACTAGGAGTTGCTGTCGGATCACCCCCTCCTGACAGGCCAGATCCTTTCGCTGATCGTCGACCCCGGCGATCGCTTTCTCGACGATGGTTGTGCGTGCTTCGTCGCGGTTGCCGATGTCCCGCAGCCGTTCGAGCACGACTTCTTCCAAGTCGTCCGCCGGAATCCGTGGGGCCTGACAGGAGGCTTTGGTCCCCTCGTGGCTTTGCCGCGTACAGACGTAGTATCGGTACGCCTTACTTCGTCCGTGGTAGGACGCGCCGACCATATGACTGCCACACTGGCACCGTAGCAATCCGGAAAGGATGTATGCCTTCTTACTTGGCCGTCGGAAGTTGCGTTTGCGAGCACGGTTCTCCCCAAGACGCATACTCACCCGCTGGAACTGCTCAGGGGGGACGATTGGCTCATGACTGTAGTGGACCCCAAAAACTGGACAGAC
>SXGT01187113.1_pt1 | contig 11035 bp, 7 predicted proteins | sample 3176221 | NCBI WGS metagenome assembly SXGT01 (sample SAMN11356862, study PRJNA531348) | freshwater metagenome | isolation source: freshwater sample F1-120 | place: China: Fuxian Lake, Yuxi | collected 2017-12-25
ATCGGGCCAGCACCTGCCTCGAATCCATCCCGGCTTTGATGAGCTTGACGGCGACCTTCCGCTTGACCGGCTCGGACTGCTTGGCCACCCAGACATCGCCCATCCCCCCTTCGCCGATTTTCTCTTGCAGCGTGTAACGGCAACCGATGACCACGCCGGCCACTGCATCGCGACGAAAGTCGGTGGTCGCGGTATGGGAGGCACGGGACTCTAATGCGACCATCGGATGCGGTGTGTGCTCGCCCGTTGCGGCCGAGTCTCCCGCGACCAACTGGGAATCCATGGTCGCGGCGAGGTTGCCGCCCGAAACATCGGGAACGATCGGCCCTTTCGGTTTGGCAGCGGGCTGCTCCAGAAACTGCGATTCCGCCGCATAAGCACTCAGCAGTTTCTCGACACGCTGCCTTAGTTCGGAGTCCTTTCCACAAGCCTCATTCAGGTAGGCGGACCGCTGGTCACTGGATTCGATCTTCCGAGCGGTATTGAAGAGGATTTCTTCGTTGGGTTTTTCAGGCAACATGGGCTGTGCTTTCTCAATCTGTCGGTCAGGTCTAGTTAACGCGATCAAACAACTCCAAAAGTCAATGCGACATCCATTTGAAAAACACCCAGACAGAATTCGATAATTCAGGATTTTTTTGGGGCTTTATCCGAATCCGACACTTCCAGCCGCAACCAGGTTTTCGCGTAAACCCAGTCGTGATCAGCGGTTGAGCTCGAAATGCCGAGTACCTGAGCTGCTTCGGCCAGTGTCAAACCTGCAAAGAATCGCAAGCGGACCAGTTCCGCTTTGCGGCGGTCGTGATGCTCTAGTTTCCGCAATGCTTCGTCAATTGCCAGCACGTCCACCGATGAACCAGGGACTGGAGCGGCCACCTCGGAAAGCTCGATGCGCTGGTATCCGCCCCCCGCCTTCAGGCGTTTCTTGTGCCGTGCGATCTCAACCAGAATCCGTTGCATCGCCAAGGCGGCTGCCCCGAAGAAGTGCCCACGTCCCTGCCAGTGGATATCCACATCGGCACCCACCAGCCGCAGGTACGCCTCATGCACCAGGGCCGTCGCCTGCAACGTCTGCCCCGGCTTCTCGTGGGCCAGTTTCGCCGCGGCGAGTTTCCGCAGCTCGTCATACACCAGCGGCAACAATTGCTCCGCCGCGGACGGATCGCCGGACTCGATTTGCGACAGGATGCGGGTGACGTCGGACATGGGGAGTCTCGCGGTGAAAACCTTGGCCCGATTATACTCGGCCCGCTTGTCGGCGAGATGTTTTGGACTGGGGCGAACTCTTGCTGCTGTTATCTCGCGTGAATATCCCGCATAATCACGGTCTCGTTGATCGCTTCAGTTTGTTCGAGAGGAGACTCATCCATGGCAGCGAACTTTGGCTGGTTCAAGGGAGAGGTGATCGCGCTCTGGCTCACGGACGGGCGGAATATGCAGTTGACGCAGCCGTTTGCATATATCGACCCGCGCGGGAAAGAGTGGGTCGCGCCGCAGGGGTCGGTGGTGAACGGGGCGTCCATTCCGGGGGCACTCTGGTCCACGATTGGCGGGCCGTATGAAGGAAAATACCGGCATGCCTCGGTGATTCATGACGTGGCTTGCGAGGAGATGACTTCCAAGTGGGAGGACGTGCACAACATGTTTTACGAGGCGTGCCGCTGCGGCGGAGTCTCGGTGGGCGAGGCCAAGAAGATGTACTATGCGGTCTATTGGTTTGGCCCTCGCTGGCAGACCCCTGCTGCGGGGGCTGCTCCCCTGGCTACTTTTGGAACGGGAGTCTCCGGTTTGGGGCCCGCGGCCTTTGCTCTGAAACCGGTGGTCGTCGATCCTCAAGAGTTGAAGGCGGTCATGGCTTACATTCAGAAGAAGAATCCTTCGCTGGCCGAGCTCCGAAAACTCACGCCGCAGAAGGCCGGTGCCCAGCCAAAGGCGAAAGTTGGCGGAGCGAAAAAGAAAAAAGCCCCGAAGAAGGCCAAAAAGAAACCGAAGGGATAAGAGTGTTGCCTTTCGCTCCGCGAAAGTGCGCCGTTTCGCGGAGCGAAAGGCGACAATAACCGAAGGGATAGCCGCCGATGAGCTTGCTCGACAAGGAATCGCTGCGCCGCCTGGGAGCCGGCGAGAGCATCGAAGCACTTTGCCGGAGCCTGGAGTTGGACCGGGCGGAGTTCGATCGCCGCTGGCAGCGGACGATCGAAGCCCGCGTGCCGCAGACTTCGGGCAGCGTGCCGAATGGTCTGAATGCGCAGGTGGAAATCCAGCGGGACCAATGGGGTATTCCGCATATCTACGCGAGCAGCGACCGCGATTTGTCCATCGGACTGGGCTATGCGATGGCCCAGGACCGGCTGTTTCAGCTGGACTACTTGCGGCGAAAAGGGCTGGGCCGACTGGCGGAAGTGCTGGGGAAGAGCGTCCTCGAATCGGACACCGTGGCACGAACCGTGGGGCTCAATCGGATCGCGGCAGCGGAGTTTGAACGCTTGCCGGGCGAAGTGAAGAGCGTGCTGGAGGCCTTTGCCGGCGGCGTGAACTTGCTGATCGAGCAATCGGGGGAGAACTTGCCGATTGAGTTCGATCTGCTGGGCTATCGTCCCGAGCCGTGGACGCCGATCGACTCGCTCGCCATCGAAAGCGAGTTCCGCTGGTATCTCACTGGCCGTTTCCCGATCATCGTCATGCCGGAACTGGCGAAGCGGCAGCTTGGGGACGGGGCGCTCTACAAAGAGTATCTACTGGGTGAAGCGGATGACGAGTCGATTCTCTGGCCGGGGGAATATGAGCCGCGTGGCAAAGGCACGAACCAAAGAAAACCCGAACCCGTCGGTCACGCCGTCAACGCCCCGGACGGAGCCATCGGCAGCAATAACTGGGTCCTCGCCGGCAGCCGCACGGTCAGCGGGCGGCCGCTGGTGGCGAGCGATCCGCATATTGCCTTCGAGGCGGTCTCTTGCTGGTACGAAGCCCACCTGTGCAGCAGTACGTGCAACGTGGCGGGAATGGCCTATGCCGGGATCCCCGCCATCATGTTCGGCCGCAACGAACGGGTCGCCTGGGGAATCACCAACAACATCTGCTCCCTGCGGGATCTCTATCAAGAGCGGACCTCTGGGCAGCATCCTGGGTGTTTTGAATTCGATCGCCAGTGGGAGCCCGCCCGCGAGCTGACCGAAGTGATTCAGGTCCGCGGAGCGGAGCCGGTGACGAAGACGATCCGCTTCTCCCGCAATGGTCCGGTCGTGGACGAAGTGCTCCCCGCGGCGGCCAAGGAAGCCGGTCCCGTCACGCTCAAGTGGCTTGGCTCCTATCAAGGAGGCTGGCTCACTTCGCTCTTGGGCATGAATCGGGCGAAGAACGTGGCAGAGTTTCGCGAAGCGGTCCGACCCTGGCATGTTCCCACGTTCTCGTTGGTAGTTGCCGACGACGCTGGAACCATCGCCTTCCACGCCGCCGGCCGAATCCCCATCAGGAACAGCCTCCAGCGCGGTTATCGGAAGGGATGGGACCCAGTCGATCAGTGGCAAGGGCTGATTCCGTTTGAAGAGATGCCCCATCTGGTTGATCCGAGTCGCGGCTGGATCGCCACCGCCAACAATCGGGTCGCCCCGGACGATTTCCCGCACCTCCTCTTCGGCTGCTGGAGCAGCGGCCACAGAGCGCTGCGCATCCGGCAAATGATCGAGGCCCAGGCCCGGCACTCGGCGGAGGACATGGGGCGGATGCACCAGGATGCCCGCAATCTCCGCGCGGCGGAATGCGTCCCTGCTCTGGCGAGTGTGCTGAAATCCAGCGGCGATGCCCGCATCCTCGCGGCCGCGAAGCTGCTGGAGCGCTGGGATTTCGAAGTCGCGGCCGACTCTGTCCCCGCCACTCTGTTCAACGTCTTCTTCGCCCATTGGTGCAAAGCCGTCGCTGCCGAGCGGTTCGACGGCCATTCCGCGGAGCTAATGGCGCAAGGAGTCCAGTCCATCGCTAGCCGACTGCTCGCCGCCGACCCCGCGGGTTGGTTCCACCGGAGTGACCGAGTGGCCCGCATTTTCGCGGCATTCACTGCCACGCTCGACGTGCTCGCTGGCAAGCTCGGCCCCGAGATGACCGCCTGGCACTGGGGCCGCTTGCACCGGCTGCCGCTGAGGCATGTCCTCTCCTCGCGCGGCGACCTCGGCCAGCTACTCGACCATGGCGGCGAAGCGGTCCGCGGCGACATGGTTACCGTCTGCAACACGGGCAGCGCACCGGACTTCACCGCCACGAGCGGCGCGGGCTATCGCTTGATTGCGGATTTCTCCGCGGCCACCCCGACGCTTTTGGCCATCGACGGCCAAAGCCAATCCGGCCACCCCGGCAGCCCGCATTACCGCGACCAGTTCCCCGATTGGCAAGCGGGCAGATATCACGAGATCCCGCTTCGCCGAGAACCCGCCGCGGACTCGACTCAGCCGGTATTTCAACTCAGCCCAAAGGCAAACTGAGTACGGAGTACTGAGTGTTGGGCACCGCCTCCTCCTGCTAAACTGTCGTACGATAGGAATCTCGACCTTACCTCCCATCCAAGGAGCACTCGTCATGGTTAAGAAGTTCATCTGCTTATTCGCGGCATTGGCCGTCTCCAGCTTTGCGGCGGCGCTCCCGGGACAAGACAAGGACCAGCCGGCTGCGGGCAAGCCCGTGGAGGGGGCGCTGGTGATCGATGAAAAGAACTACCCGCTCCCGCACGCGCTGGCATATGCGACGACGATCGACGATGAGGAGATCATTGCCGTGGTCTTGAGCGGTCAGGCGGTTTCCAGCGAGCAGCTTAAGGATGAAATGGAAGAGGAGAAGAAGGATCGCGGAGGCAACTTCAAACGGCCCTACCTCAAGCTGGAATTCAACAAAGCGGGGGAACTTGCCTACTGGAGCGCCGCCGCTGACAACACCTCCCTGGGGAGGGCGCGGGGCAAGGCAAAGGGGGAATTGAAGCGGGAAGGGGGCCGGGTGAGCGGTAAGGCCAGCCAGGCCAGCGACAAAAGGGCCTTTGGCTCCGGCTTCGACATTCGTTTCGACGTGGCACTGGTGGGGGCCGGGGAATCTCTGCCGGCCGCCAAGAAGCCTGGCCCGGCCGCCAACGTCAAGCCGACCGTGTCGGGCGAATTCAAGGGGAACGGCAAGGAGGCCAAGCTGTCACATGTCTCGGCCCACTGGCGCGAGCCCTTCAGCGATGAGCCGAGTTTTGTGCTGGTGTTCACGGAGAAGGACCATTCCAAGGACAAGAAACCGGACTTCAAAGCCTCGTTCGGCGACTTTGGCAGTGCGCTCATTATCTCACTGCACGAAGGGGGCGGCATCTTTGGCTGCCAGGTGGTGCATGCCGCCCACGAAAAGCAGGGGTTCAGTTCGATTGGCAATGTCAAGACAAACAACTTCAGCTTCGCGGACGGGAAAGTGGAGGGGGAGTTGATGACCGATGGCCAGGTCGAAACCTTCGGTGAGACCTGGGAGGTCAAGATCAAGTTCGTCGTCCCGTTGGGAGAAATCCCCGCGGAGTTTCAGCCCGAGGCGAAAGAGCCCAAACCGGCCCCGACCGAAAAGCCGGCCACCAAAAAGCCGACCAAGCCGACAACCAAGAAGCCAAGTGACAAGCCGGCGACCGAACCTGCCGGCGACCAGCTTAACGTCAAGGACCTGGCGCTTACCAAGGATGCAGCCGACTTCGTTTATAAGAAGCTGGTCGAGCACCTCGATTTCAAGAGCAGACTGGGCGTGGAAGCCGCCTGTGCCGAACTGGCTACGAATCTCAAGGCCCAAGGCTGGACTGCGGACGGAAGCGATTTGATCACGCCCACCTCTTCGATCCTCAATCGCAAGCGAGGAGACTCCTCGCTCACGATTTTCGTGAAACCGGACAAGGACGGGAGCCAAATCAGAATGTTCACCAAGGGGCTGGACTGGTCAGGAAAATAGGGCCGGCTTCGTCAAGGTCGGCTGATCTTTGATGCGGGGGGCAGTGGTCCGTCCGCGCACTCCTGATCATAGACGGGCTGGCATTGGCTGGCCCGTACAAAGATGCTGGCCGGGGCGTAAATGGCGCACCCATTCCCGCAGCAATTGCAGGAAAACGGCGGGGCGCCGCACTCTGGGCAGTAGATGATGTCACGATTGCAATGTTTTCCCAGGCATCCCGAACCTGCCCCATAGCAAGTAATCCCGCATCCGTGCCCGCTGCGTGGGCCGCAAGGGACGAGGCAATCGAGCGTCCGCACAAAATTCCTCACGGTCAGGGGAACACCTCCCGCGGTACTGTTTTGGGCATAGGCACCAAGCTGTTGCCGGCCGGCACGGCAGTTCCCATCCGCGGAATACTCCACGGGAAAATACGGGCGAATGATAGTAGCCGAGCGAGGACTACAAGGGCAGGGTTTCTGCGCAAGTACCAACGTGGGTACAAGGAAGATTGCAGTTGCTAGCGCAATGAGTTTGCTACGCATGAACGGCCCTCAATTCTGAAACTTCCTAATTGCGTGTGAACGTCGTAACTTATCGAGCACCCGCAGGCCATAAAGTTACAACGTCCGGAAAAACCGGCAAACTTTACTCGGTTTGCCTAGCTTTCCAAGTGGCGTACGAAGTCAGAAGCTGTTCTGGCCGCTATTGAAACCACCTCTGCACATCCATGGCCGTGGCAAACAGCATCAGCGAAAGCAGGAAGGCGAGGCCGCCGATGCTGAGCCAGTTCTGAATGAACGGGGAGACCGGTTTGCGGCGGACTCCTTCGGCAGCGAGGAACAACATGTGCCCGCCGTCGAGGACCGGGATGGGAAGGAAGTTGATGATCGCCAGATTGGCGCTGAGCATCGTCAGGAACAACAGCAGCATTGGAAAGCCATTATTTGCAAAAGTCCCGGCGGCGTGCATGATGCCAATGGGGCCGGAAAGATGCTTGGGATGGATGCCACCACCGACCAGTTTGAACAGCGTGGTTGCGACGTCCCCCAATCGCTCCTTGACCTCGCGAAAACCAAGACTGAATGCATCACCAAATCCGGACGCCTGATGCTCAACTTTGATGCCGTAAAAGGTTAACCCTCGGTCCTCTTCAAAGAAGGTCGTGGATTCCATCGGGAGCATTGTGGCGATGACTTCTTTACCCTGCCGGTCGATGGTCAGCTCGATTTTTGTTTTGGGGTCGGCGAGAGTCTGCAGGTAAAAGTGAACCCGGGTCCAGCCCCAAGTGGTGTCATCGAGCGGGTTGGCAGCATCGAAGTATTTGTTGTCCCGGAATTTCTCCCACTCTTTGCTGCGAGCCACTTTATCGACCGGGATGAACCTGACCGCTTTGACGACGTCTCCTGGCTGCAAGCCCTCGGCTTCGGCGGGTGTTCCCGGCTCAACACCGGCGACCCGGTTGGTCACGTCATACGCCACACCCATTGATTCGATCGCTGTTGGGCCGCCGAACGTGAAGCCGTCCAGAACCGACTGCTCAGGGGGAACTGCCGCGACCAGGAGCTCTTTGGTGACAGTCTTGCCCCCAGCTTTCCGCGAAACCACAACTGCGTACGGCGGAGCGGACGGCGATTTGGGAATCAAACGCTGGCTCAGGGAGAGCGGATTACCAATCGGTTTGCCATCAATCTGTTCGATGACATCTCCGATTTGCATGCCAGCTTTCGCAGCCGGCGAGTTCTCGCGAAGGGCGACAACGGGGCCGATTTTCATGTAGACGCCGATGGTCTTTTTGCCGCGCTCGGGGACTACAACTTCAATCCGCTTCTTAGGGGCATCCTTCTTGACGGAGCCGTTAGCGGCCTTTTCCGCTCGTTCGAGCGTCAGCTTCAGTGGGCCGCTCGGATTTTGAGCCAGGATGGCGCTTACTCGAGGATCAAATTTCTCCTGGTCTTGTTCCAACTCGATTCCATTCATCTTGACGACCAGATCCCGATCTTCAATTTGCTCAATCGGGGGAAGGAGTTCTTTGTCAGCGACAAGCTTTCGGCCGTTGGGGCCATAAAAACCGAGCGAAGGAAAGTCAGCCTCTTTTAAAGCGCGGCCGCTGGGTTTCAGCGATTGCAGCGTTTCCTTGCCATCCAGATCGCGAAACAGGATTTTCATTTCCTTGTCTGCGCCCGTGAAGACAACTCTCCGGCGAATGTCGTCGAAGCGGTGGAATTCGTAGGTATCGCCACTTTCGCCAAAGCGGATGGCCCGCATGCCGGGCATCAGCTTTTCCCACGCTGGGCTGCCGGGCGAAGTGCCGCCGATGATGGCGGGAGTTTCGGGGACGCCAATCGCATAGGCCAGGGTTCCCAGCAATACGCCGAAGATCAGGTTCATAATGACGCCGGCGGAAATGATCGCCATGCGCGCGGGAACGGACTTCGCCTGATAGCTGCGCGGATCGAGGACGTATTCCTTCTCAACGGTGGTGCCTGGCGTCAGTCCTTCGGCTGCGGTTCCTTCCTTGAGAACCTTGCTTCTCTCCGCCTCAATTTCCGCGTTCCGCGGGTCGTCATCCTGTCCCAGCATTTTCACGTATCCGCCCAGGGGCAGAATGCCGATGCCGTAAACCGTTTCGCCCCACTGCTTTTTGAAGAGCGAATGGGGAATGGTGAAGGGACCGATTTTTTTGATCGGGAACCAATCGAAGCCGACGTAGAACTTCTCACACTTTACGCCGCAAGCTTTGGCTACCAGAAAGTGGCCCAGCTCGTGCACGAACACGACAAAGCCGAGGCCGGCGGCGACGCTGCCGATAATCCACACGTAGCTAAGAATGGTTTCAAGCGGGGTCGGATCGGGGGGCAACGCGGCAATCAGGGACAAATCCACCGTGAAATCTCCTGTCGGGCCCAGATGTCGAGCCTGAGCAGCTCTTCCAGCGTGGGGCTCAAATCAAAAGGGTGATGTGCTAGGACACTTTGGCAGGCGGGAACAATTTTCAAAAAGGGAATCTCCCCTGCCAAAAAAGCCGCTACTGCGGCTTCGTTGGCTGCATTCAATACCGCGCCGGCGGTACCGCCGGCCTCGGCGACTTCCCGCCCCAGCCGCAGAGCAGGGAAGCGGTCTTCGTCGGGCGGCTCGAAATCGAGTTGCAGGGACTTCGTCAGGTCAAGCTTTTTGGCTGGCCCTTCCCGCCGCTCCGGCCAGGTCAGGGCATACTGGATGGGGAGCTTCATATCGGGGGGACTGAGCTGAGCCAGCACACTGCCATCCTTAAATTCTACCAGGGAATGGACGATTGACTGAGGGTGAATCACCACATCGATCTGATTTGGAGGCAAATCGAACAGCCAGCGGGCTTCGATGATTTCCAAGGCTTTGTTCATCATGGTGGCCGAATCGATCGTGATTTTCGGCCCCATTTGCCAAGTGGGGTGGGCCAGCGCGTCCTGAACGGTCACTGTCTGCATCTGCTGGGCCGAATGACGGCGAAATGGTCCGCCGCTGGCCGTCAAAATGATACGCCGCAGATCCTCCCGTCGGCCGCAGGCCAGAGCCTGAAACACTGCACTATGTTCGCTATCCACCGGCAAAATCTTGGCCTGCCGCTTGGCCGCAACTTTCATGACCAGCGGTCCCGCCATGACAAGTGTTTCTTTATTGGCAAGTGCGACGGCTTTTCCCGCTTCCAGCGCAGCCCAAGTCCCTGTCAAGCCAACACTTCCGACGACGGCAGCAACCACCGTATCCACTTCTGCGGCGGTCGCGATTTGCTGCACTCCTTCCTGGCCGATGAGTAATTTCGTGCCTTTGGGCAGCGCCGACCAGTCAAATCGTTCGGCTTGGGCTGGATCCGTGGCGACCACCCATTGAGGTTGAAACTCCGCAGCTTGCTGACATAGAAGAGCAAGATTCGTATTGGCAGTTAGCGCGAAAACCTGCAGAAGCCCCCGCGATTCCTTGACCACCTCGAGCGTACTTCTGCCGATGCTCCCGGTTGAGCCCAGAATTGCGATGCTGCGGGATAGCTCGGACATGAGTGACCAGCAAGATATTCACTTGCCAGCGGCGAGAATAGAATTGCTGTCGGAAAAATCGGCACAGTCGCTAAATAAAACCGCCGCTTGCACTTGGGGCGTGTGCCATTGTAGAAGTCAGCCCCCGCAGCAACAACCCGGATTTGACATGCCGGTGCCCGGCTTGCTTCCAAGGGTATACTAGTAGAAATTCGCTAAGAACTCCGCGTGTGGGTCTTCCTCGCGTTACTTTACCTTTTTGAGCTTTTTCATGAGTCAAGACAACGGACGCAACCGAGACCGAGACCGCGATGGCGAGGGGCGGGGCCCCAACGCATTTAACGTCCTGCTCTGGGTCTCTCTCGTATCGCTGGTAATCTTGCTTGGTTACGGCTGGGCGATTTCCCTCTTCCGTGTCGAGCTTTCTCCGTCCGATTTGCAGAGACTTATCAAGCAAAGTTACGACGCCAAGGGGCAGCCCAAAACGGGCGACAACTACATCGACGTCAGGACTTCAGACAAGCCCGCCAGGACCTTTCGCTTCTCCAACATCCGCGACCTGACGATTACGGAGGAATCGATTTCCGGCAAGTTGGAACGTGTCGAGATGAAAATTCCGGCGAGGAAAGATGGCGAGACTCCTCCGCCAACGCTCGAACCAGAACCCGATAAGGCCACTCATTCGCCGAATCTCAACTTCCATACCCCTTTGCTCGCGAAGACCAGCAACCGTGACGAATTGGAAAGGACGATCAAAGATAGCGGCATCAATTACAAGTATTCCAAAGCCAGTCCCATGGAGACCTGGGGGCTGGCACTGATGATTTTTGTCCTGATTTCCATCGGCTTGTACTTCATCGTCCGCCGCATCAGTGGAATTGCCTCCCCCATGTCCTTTGGTCGGAGCAAAGGCCGGCTGTATGCGATTGAGGATTTGGGAATCACGTTTAACGATGTCGCCGGAATCGATGAAGCAGTTGATGAAGTTCGAGAAGTGGTTGACTTTCTGCGCATGCCGGAAAAGTATCAGCGTCTCGGCGGCCGCATTCCCAAGGGGGTGCTGCTCGTAGGCCCGCCAGGTACCGGCAAGACGCTGCTTG